>Ga0210386_10000566_pt1 | contig 34280 bp, 29 predicted proteins | sample IncBWH32OmetaG_FD_160091 | JGI IMG/M metagenome (GOLD analysis project Ga0210386, IMG submission 160091) | Forest soil microbial communities from Barre Woods Harvard Forest LTER site, Petersham, Massachusetts, United States - Inc-BW-H-32-O ...
ACATCGTCCATTTTGCGTTGGCCAACTCACAGTTGGCGGGGCCGGTTAATGCCATTACCCCCAACCCTGTCCGAAACAGCGAATTCACAGCGGTACTCGCGAAAACGCTGCACCGGCCAGCAATTTTTCCCGCACCCGCCTTTGCGCTTCGGCTGGCGCTGGGAGAAATGGCGGACGGTTTGCTTCTCGCAAGCCAGCGAGTGATTCCCACCAAGTTAACGAATGCAAGTTACCGGTTCCAGCAGGCGGATTTGGCGGGGGCGCTTGCGGATGTACTTCACAAATAGTTCTTGTAGACGCTGTTCATTCGAAAAGAAATTATTATTATCAACGGGAATCTACGCCACATTGTTGAATTGCAATTGACTGTTGGTCACATGCTGCTAGTCTTTACTTCAGCAGAGTTTTGTTTTGCTCTCCTCACCTTCCATTTTTTGCCCACGCAATACGACCAAGCGAAGGTTTTTATTGCTGTAGCCCGCCTCTGAAGAGGCGGAGTACAGCAATCGATCGATTTAGCGACGGGGAAAAGGGTGAGATTCCTCCCTTCACTCGGAATCACAAAGATGGGATGGTTTCCCGCACCTGAGCCAAGCGTTCGCAAATCAAATCCTGGATTTTGTTACGGAATATTTTATAGGTCCAGCTCGGAGGAAAGAGCTTCGAGGTTCGATTCATCCACTCTTAGATCGGGAGTTTTTTCAGCAAGACCTTCCACTTCATCGAAGGCTTGAAACAGACGCATCTTTGCTACAGCGTACTCTTCTGTTCCTGTGAACTCACGGCCTGTTCTCGCGGACCATTTTTCGAGCGCTTCCTTGGCCACAAAAATCTTTACGGGAAATACATGCTTGCGGTCTACCGAAGCCATATACACATATTCGGTTCCTAACGCTGCGCCGCGTTTCGACTTCTCCACCTCGTAAAAATAATATTGGTACACGAATCCAGTTGCGGACGAATAGCTTTTTACACGATGGGCGGCTTCCGGACGGGGCATGGAAGGATTATTCAAGCAGTGGGCCACGGTGTCAACTGTGGATCTAGAGGCAATGCTGAGCGGGAGTAAGCGCAACGAAGTTGCTGCCTGCCCGAATTGAATCACACTTCCCAAATTAAATTCCCATGTCGGAACAATCGTGGGTCAGGTCGAGTCTTCGACGGCTCAAGGAATATTTCTGCGCGTCATTGAATTTCGGAAGTCAGAGATGGTCAACGCAATGATTGCGTGAGCTTTGCGGAAAATTTAATTCGTTTTCAATCCTCAAAAACTTTTTACGTCTGTTCGTTTATCTGCATGCACCGCGTTGGCACACTGCGTGCAATCCCTCACTGCAATGAACGGAACCCCAAAACCTGGCGGACGATGCAACTCCACTCACCCGGAGTTGCATTACCGTCCGCTATTGCTTCTCATTGTGTCAATTGTGGGCTGTGGCGCGGTCGGAACAGGCCCGTCGCAGCCTCCCTCCAACATTACGGTGACGGTCACGCCATCGACGGCACCTGTCTTGTTGGGCGAGCAACAAATTTTTGTTGCAACCGTTAGCAACTCCACAAATTCCAGCGTAACTTGGAGCGTGAATGGAATCTCCGGTGGCAACGCCGCAATTGGAACGGTGAATGGCGGCGGCACGTATACGGCTCCGGCCAATTTGCCCGCTCCGAATTCAGTTTCCGTGACGGCCACAAGCGTCGAAGACACCACCAAAAATTCCAGCGCCCAGGCGACCGTTACGAGCGACGTTTCCGTCTCGATCTCTCCGAGCGCCGCTTCTGTTGAGTTGGGCGCCACGCAGCCATTCACAACTAGGGTGAATTCCGCAGGCAATCCGAATCGATCCGTCTCTTGGATACTATCCGGAAGCGGGTGCGCGGGAGCGGCATGTGGCACGGTGGATTCGAGCGGCACGTACACCGCGCCCGGAATTATTCCCGCGCCGCCAAACGTTAATCTAATTGCGATCAGCGCAGCCGATTCATCCAAAATCGCGACGGCCGCCGTGAACCTTACCAGCAGCTTTTCTTTTTCCGTGTCCGGGCCCGCCTCCGTGAATGCGGGCGCATCCGCGACGTATGTCGCAACGCTCACGCCGGTTGCGAATTCCAATCCAAGCCGCGGGATTTCCTGGAGCGTTGTGGGAACCGGCTGCAGCGCCAATTCTTGTGGGACAATCACGCAGGCCGGCGTTTATGCGGCCCCGGCGATTCCACCGTCACCCGCATCAGTAAAAATCATTGCCACGCCACAGGCCGACGCATCCAAAGCGGCTTCCATTACCGTTTCCATTCTTCCGCTCATCAGCGTTCTGATTTCGCCGTCTTCAATCTCCTTGCCGCTCGGGAATACGCAAGCGTTTCAAGCCGTTGTGACGGGAGCGGTGGAGGCAACCGTGACCTGGGACGTGAATGGAGTGGTCGACGGAAATCCAGCCGTCGGCTCCATTCTGAATTCGCAAATTACGCCGAACAGCACAACATACACAGCACCACAATTTCTCCCGGCGGGCGGATTTGTGACAGTTCGCGCGCGCAGCAATGCCGATCCCAATTTTTCAGCTAGCGTGATCGTTATGCTGACCTCCGCTGTAACCGTCGATCTCAATCCCGCGACTTCAAGTGTGGCAATTGAGGAAAGGCAGTCGTTCACCGTGCAGGTCAACGGGACGACGAATCAAAATGTGTCCTGGCTCGTCAACGGAATCGCGGGAGGAAATGCGATCGTTGGTCAAGTCTGCGCGGCGGGATCGAATCCATGCCAACCGGTTTCAAGCAGCGGCGCGGGAAGCGTCGACTACATTGCGCCCGCTGGAATGCCGTCTCCAAATCCCGTGACGATCATAGCTACAAGCCAGGCGGACACGTCAAAAAGTAGCTTGGCAAATATCACAATTCTTCCGCACGTCGTGGTCAGTGTTCAGCCGGGAAGCGCAAGTTTGTCGGACATGGAGCCCATGAGGTTCACAGCGAATGTCGCGGGTACATCGAATCAACAAGTCATCTGGATGATTGCTGGTACAGCCTGCGACATTTCAGGAAATTGCGGGTCGATCGATTCGACGGGATTGTACACGGCGCCCGCGGTGATACCGTCACCCAATTTGATCACTGTGGTCGCCACCAGTTCCGAAGACATCGGCCAATCGGGAACTGCGACGGTGACTATCACGAATGGTCCAGCCATTTTCGCGCTGGCTCCAACCAGCGCATACGCGGGCACGGCCGGTGGATTTACGCTACTCGTCACCGGAATAAATTTTGCCGCGGCAATCCCCGGGCCGGGCTCGACGATTCTGGTGAGCGGAAGTCCACGGTCCACAACCTGCGATTCCAGCGCGCAATGCACCACTTCGATTGGCGCCGCGGACTTGCAATCCGCCGGAAACCTTAGCGTGCAGTTACAGAATCCGGACGGCACGCTTTCCAACACGGAAATATTCGTGGTGCTTGCGCAAGGCTCGGGAACCGGGACGATTCCCCTGACGCCGAGCGCGACAAACAGCACGGGAAACGACATCGTTGTCGTGGAGCTGAGCACGAACGGAGGAGCGGGCGCTTCGGGAAATGTAAGCTTGAATATCGCGGCGATTGGCGCGTTCTCCACGGCGACGGGATCCTGCACGCTCGCGGGAAATCCTGTGATCATTCAGCGGCCTGCATCGGGAAATGGAAGCGGCGACCTGTGCGTTTTTTCAGTGAGCGCGTTATCGCCGTCCTTTTCATATTCAGTGAGCGGAGCGGCTACGCCGGACATCACGGTGGTCAATCGCGAACCGCTGGGGCTTGGCATTGTTCACTTGAGGTTGCTGGTCCCAGCCACGGCTACTCCCGGCCCCCGAACTCTTTTCATCGTAAATCCGAATGGTGACGAGGCTGCCGGAACCGGCACGATCGAGGTGCAATAAATTATGCGAATAAAAATTAATATCTGCGCACAAGTTTTTCATCTGCTTTTGATTTCCTTCTTGCTTCTGCTCGTGCCCTTCACTGCTGTTCGAGCCACCACGCTTGTGCGGCTCAGTCTCGACCAGTTGGCCGCGGGATCGGACGCCGTGGCGCGCGTGAATTTTTCGAGCGCTGAATCGCGCTGGGAAAACGGAACTATCTGGACGATTACCACAGTCAAAGTGGTCGAGACGATGAAGGGAAATTTGCCCGGCGAAATTTCCGTTCGCCTGCCGGGCGGTCGCGTCGGCCACTTGACCGCGACGGTGGAGGGGACGCCGCGATTTAATCCGGGAGATGACGCCATTGTATTTCTAAAAAGTTCTTCCGCAGGGGGCTTCACCGTGGCCGGATGGGTGGAGGGAACGTTCCGAATTTCGAGCGATCCGCGAACAGGCCATCAAACGGTGACGCAGGACTCGAGCGCCTTCGCCGTATTCGACCCGGCAACAAGAACATTTCGGACGGAGGGCGTTCATCGAATGCCAATGGATGAATTTCGCGCGCGGCTCGCATCCGCGGTCTCGCGCAGCGAAGGAAAAATCAGATGAGCACACGTCGTACACAAAAATTTCGCAGCACAATTTCCATTTCGATTGCGTACCTTTTTCTTTTGCAAATGACGGCTGGCTATGCCGGAGCCTATGACTTGAGCACCACAGTCGCGGACATGCGCCAGAACTCGGCTCTCTCCGGAGGAACTTCCTGCCCGCAACTCACGCGCTTTGACATTTCAACGCCCGGCTCGATCAATCGCCTGTGGAGCACTTCGCTCAACGGAAGCCCCACCACGATCATTACCGCGGATCAGACTCCCGACGGGCAGATTGCCGAAATCGATTCCGTGATTCAGACTTCCCTTGCGGTTTGGACCGGCGTTTCCGGCTCTTCCCTTACACCAACCACGCTCGGCGCATTGCAACAAACACCCTTTGCGGCAGCTTGCGATTCGACGGACGGATTCAACTCCATCTGTTTCAATCAAAGCGATCCGGGATTTACTCTGGGCATTCTGGCGTTCACGCGCGTTGTTTCGGCGGACACGATTGGCGTCGTGCTGCCCGCGACGGGAACCCCCTCCACTTTCGTCGGCGAAATTATGGACGCGGATACTCTATTTCTGCCGAGTGACATCAATACAACGTTCGCCACGCCGCAAGCGCTGCCTTCGCACCCCAATTCGTATGACCTGGAGTCGATAGTCACTCACGAGCTGGGACACAGTTTTGGTTTCAATCATTCCGGCGTATGGTCCGCGATGATGTTTCCGTTCGCCCCGTCACCGGGACAATTTTCAGGAGCGAGGCCCACGGCACAATCCCCCGATGCGCCGCTCGCGGATGACGATCGCACTGGCCTGCGGGTTCTGTATCCGAATCCCGCGGATTCCGTGCACATTGGCACGATTACCGGACACGTGCTTCCTGCGAATCCACTTGCGCTGCCCATATCACCTGCCGGAGTGACGGGCATTTTCCCCGCGCAGGTAGTTGCCCTCGACAATGCCACAGGAAACGTTGCAGTTGCGGTACTCGCCGGATGGAGTTGCAGCGGCGCCGGCCCCGCGCAATTTGACGGAACATTTTCGCTGCAGCAGTTGCCTGTGGGGAATACGCAGAATTATCAGATTTATGCCGAGCCACTGGACGGGCCGGTGATTTTGGGAAACGTAATCTACAATTCCACGTCGCTGTGCAGAAACGCAACCAGCGATCCGGGCTGGCCAGCGCAATTTGCGTGCACAGTTCCGGCAGGCGCCGGGCCATTTTCAGCGCGGTTTAAACCTGCGCCATGAAAAGCAAATAAAGGCAGCAGATTCGATCGCTGCTATGCGGCAGGCTCGAATTTCGCCTTACCCTAACCCGAGAGGCATTGCCAAAAAAGCGAGGCAGTTCTGTCGCTCAGCGCATGCAATGGCTGGACACTTCATCGTGTAGAACTGACTCTCCTGCCTATGCGCTCTTGTTAACTCCAACTAAACCCGCACAGGCAGGAGTGCCTGTGCTACTAAACCCCGTGCTAATTCTAGGAAGTGGGTTAAATTTTCAACGGTTATTGTCGGACGTCAACCGTTGCGCGACCGCCGCCAACGTCAGCTTTTTCAAGGCCCTTGCGTATGGTTTCATCCCAATCGCGGTGCGGAACCGGCGAACGTTGGGCAGCAGTATAGAGCTGCTTTGCATGCGGCAAGTTACCTGAACGCAGATGGATTCGCGCAGCGGAAATCAGCGAGAGGACGGATGCCCGCTCATTAGGGTAAGCCTTCGCAAGATTTTCATATTCAGTCGATGCCCGATCCCAATTCTGTTGGTCTTCCGCATTGCGACAAAGTTCGAACCAGGTTGCGCAAGTCATTTTGCTGTTCCCGCCTCCGGCGCGGGCATAGTCTTCATAGTCCTGCCATGCCGCTTCAAAATTCTTGTTCTTGACGTGCAGTCGGCAGACGGTCTCCAGTGCGGCCTGGTGAGCCGGGATATTCCCTTTCTTCCAGTAAAGACTTGGCAGTAGTTCCCAAGCCTCGATGCAATCGGGCTTGTCCTTAATTTGGGCTTGCAGTTCTTCAATCGCCGAATCGATATTGTTCGTTTCCAGATAATCGCTGGCCTTTACGATGCGCGGATCAGCCGACCAACTGACCTGAGCCTCAATCGCTTGTTCCATTTTTTTTGCGATGCCGGAATAACGCATGATTGTCGCCAGGCTCAACCCAATCGCAAAGCCGCCGATTTGCGACCAGTAAGAGGCTCCGCCAACTTCATGCAACATGCGACTAGAGAAGAATTGTCCCAACACCCACAAGGGCAACACAGCATAAGCTGGCAAGCTAAAACGCAGCAGCTTCGGCCGGAAGTAATAGAATCCCAACTGTATCTTGGAAGTAGAGAACCTCACAAGGAAGGCACCCAGAAGCGCGGCGATTGCACCTGAGGCTCCGATTACCGGAACCATGCCACTGCGGTTGGCGAGTGCTTGTACAATTAATCCCCCTACACCGGAAACCAGAAAAATCCCAGCATAGAGCGGTGAACCCCAAACTTCCTCCAGCGCCGTACCCATAAGCCACAAGAACCACAAGTTGAGGATCAGATGCAGCCAGCTGCGCTCAATGAAATTTGCTGTAATAAAGCTGACCAGAGTTGGCCGTGTCGCAGCAAGACCAAATTGAAAGATCGTGGATTGCCGCATCTTGTCCAGTTGGCTAGCCAGACTGTTCATCTCTTGTCTGATCTGGTCGGGCGTGGACTGGCGCATCTCAAGTTCCCATTTGTCCTCAGGGTTGCGTTCCCCGGAGGCAAATTGGTCCCAGGATGCTCGCTGGCTACGACGGAAGTTAGACACCAGTTCCTGTTGGGCCTGACTCAGAGGTGCATCCGGATAAGCAGCTGTCAGACGTAACGTGTGCGACTGCACTTCCGCGAGACGATTGAACTGCTCGTCGAGGCTATTGTGCGCAACCAAAAAAAGCAGCGCGCTCAAGGCAATTATGGTGATAGTGACGTACGGCCAGCGCATTGCGCGGTTATTTTCATGGCGAAGTGGAACGATCACGAACGTGCCTCCATCGGGTCGCAAGCCTAGAGTCTATTTGGAATCGCCAGTTCAGCGAACCGACTGCTGTGGCCGCGATAGCATTTCTATTTTAGTGCCTTGCGGCGAAAGTTAAAAAAATACGTGCTTAGATGGGGTGAAACAGTCACTCCTCATGCCTTTTCGGATCCATTCTCACCGAGAAACCGAGATTTTGGCGATACAAGTTGCGGGGAAAGTGCCAAAATCTTTTGTCATTCCGAGCGCAGCGAGGAATCTCTCTTTCTTTTCATAAGTTTAAACCGAAGGGAGGTTCCTCGCTCCGCTCGGAATGACAAAATAGGCCACTTTTTCCGTAACCTGGATAGCCGATCCCGGAATTTTCAGGCACCTGGCACCCGATGGACCTTACGGGGCGATTCGCTTTTTCCGCGAATGTTCGCCCCATCCCTTTACGGCAATCACCGCATTGTGAGAATGGGCCTGGCAGTCGCGCCGCCGCGCTTTAGAATTTGGTCCAACTGAAGCCGAGTGATTTGTATCCTCCCACCTTCATTCCGGTGGCTCCTAGCGCGTTGTCATAATGCCAGGGAGAGCCGGAGCTATCGTTAAACTGTGAGGCAATCACGCTCCCGTAAAGTCCGACCGGTGCTCCGGGCGTGTAATAGCCGGCTGCCGGCGCGTAGATAGCCGCGGCAAATGGCATTCCACCGAGCCGCACGGTATTCGTTCCACCGTATACGAACTGCATATTCGCCGGGATCCCGTTGAACGCGGACTTTGCAGTCCCACAGGTAACGTTCCCATAGCTACCGGGATTGGCTACGGTGCCTACACCTGGTGACGCGGGTTTGCATGCATTTAGCCCCCCGGCACCGGAGATGTGAACGATCTCGGTTGAAGAAAAGCCCGAGGGAAGACCGGATTCCGTGGGACAGCCCGAGGAACAATTCCCGACCATATTGAATACGACGGGGCCGGAATCGATGACGACCTGTGCGTCGTCGCTGCCCATATTAATGCTGTTGATGTTGTAAGTCCCGGCTGAAACGTGAACCACAGTGACATCCGCAGCGTTGCTTGACGTATTTCCGATCGTGAGGTTTCCATACGATCCGGGGGCCAGAGTGTATACGTTTGCAGAAATTGTGGAACCAGAGTGATTGCTACCAGGGCCGTCGTAAACATTGACCGCAGTGCCCGTAGTGCAACCGGTCATTGACGCGCATTGGGAATTTATGTTCTGAGACGTGGTGATATTTGGGTGAGTGCTATCGACCGGAGGCGGATAGCAAGGTTGCGCCGTACACCCCCAGGGAAGTTTGGCGACAAAAGTTGAAGGTTCCTTGTACGTGCCCTGGTCATACGGGGGGGTACTGGTGGCGGTGTGGCCGCTCGCATTTGTGACCCCGTTGAGGCAGGGAGGATTTGGACTTGTCCCCGCTTGGTTTGTCGGGTTTACGATCGTGTTTTCGGCCGTAATCGTCCCATTAACGGTCACACCCGAGCCTAGATAAACGTTCCCATTCGTTCCAATATTTCCGCCGCTCTGCGAATTGTTGCCCGAGCTGCCCGTGCTGTACGCGCCGTTGTTCAAATTGGAATTATAACTGTCCGTGTAGCTTCCGGAACTTGTGAAAGTAATAGAACCACAGGCGTTGGAAGTTGTCTCCAGACCATTGGTGAACACCGGCGTAGTAAGCCGGTCGAACGTCTCAACAACCTGCACAGTAGAGGTCGTAACACCCGCGACGGTTCCCACGGAAGTGATCTGCCAAGTTTGCTGGGCTGGGCCGGTCAGCCAGGAGACAACAGTGGTGGCAGGAGGCATGCGCAAGAGAGTGGCGGTAGTCTTATAAGAAGCACCCGTAATTCCCGGAACGGTCCCAGACGCCACAGCCGCAAAGTTGGTGGCGATACCACTACTCGTTGGGTCAGGATAGTTCGAGGCGCTGCTTGTCGACGAGAGCACCACAGGTGCCGTGGTGCTGCTGCAACCATTCCCTGCTGCCGCACACGTCACGGGGTACGTGGTGACCGTGAAACCCGGGTAACTGGAGGCGATGGTGGGGACGGGGTAAGCAGTGCTGCCGGTGGAGTTGCTGAGCCAGTTGATCGTCGCCTGGACCCCAGCCTCCGCCACATATCGAGCTTGCGAGGTCTGCCGGTAATTCAAGGACGTCCAAACTTGCGATTGCGAAGTAAACATGACGGTAGCGGCGAGAACGCTCAGCACAAGAATCGCCAGCAGGGCGAAGATCAAGGCGGATCCCTTTTCCGATGCGTTGCGTTTTCCTTGTTGGTTCATAGTTCGGTTTCCTCCCGCGGCCAGGAATTCATTGCTGCCGCGAAGTTTAGTAAAGCGTTACGTTCGGCGGCTGACCTTGCAGCCGGGTGGAGTCGCCCCAATTGGCTTGTTCGTAGCCGGCCAATATGTTGCGTGGCGACAAATCCAGGAATGACTTGGTCATTGTCAAATATTGGTTCGTAACCGGGTCGGGCTTCAGGGTCCGCACACTGATAGTGAGGCCGATGTTTGCGATCATGTAGTATGTACCCGTAACAACACCGTTCACTGTCAACGATTGCGTGGAAAGGTCATATTGGAAGCAGGGAGTGGGTGCGGTACTCGGCGGATTTGGAATCACCGTCGAGAGCAATGTCTGCGCAGTGCTTACGGTATTGACTCCCGGCGTAATCGTGGTCACCGACCTCGTAAGGGTTCCGGGGGTGGTGGTGGTGTTACAAGTGTAGCGCACGTAAACGAGCGTGCCGTCGGAGTTAAGGTCTCCCCATATGTTCAGGACATTGCAGGTGGAAGGGGTGGTAGCCGGAGATGTATAGGTTACACCGCTCGGAACCGTCACACATGAAACACCTCCTGGAGTTGTGGCGCTGGAAGAGGGGGATACGATTCCGTTGGGAGAAACACCGATCGCATGCACGACGGCACCCGAGGCATGATTGTTTGCAAAGATGCCGTTGATCGAGGACGAAGTGAGACTTACGATAGTTACCGACTCTTCGTTGGTTGCCGTGTCCACCAGCAGAATTTCCCCTGCATACATCGAAGTGGTCGAAGAAACCGCTACAGTCTGAGCTGTGGCGCTTTTGGTAACCGCAGCGCTGAGCGTCGCGCCTGCGGGCAGGTCCGCCAATCCCGCCTGCCCGATTTCTTGCGCCATCAATTCCGCGACGGCTCGCACATTTTCGTACATGTCCGACTGCTGTTCAGTTCGTCCGAAAGTATTCTCATTATATGAAATCATGGAAATGACCCCGCCCGCGACCACCATCAGGACGGCCATGCTAACCAGCAATTCGGGCAGAGAGAATCCACTGCAAGCGGAACCAGAGGAATGCAATCCACGCGCCCTTACATTTCGTCCGCGAAAACTTCTTGTGCCCTTAGAATGAGAGATCATAGATAAGAAACTCCTGTGCGGACGCTTCACAGATTTGCCGCCTTGACGGCAACCAGCTTCATGGAAACAGCACCGCCCTTCACGCCAGCGGCGATGGAACTCGCGACAACCGTGATGGTCTTCAGACAGCTAGTGGAGTCGAGGGCTATCTGCCACTGACGGGTGTAGTACGCTCCGGTGGAACTAGTCAGGAGGTTGCCATTGGTATCCAGGTAGTCAACGAAGTACGTAACCGGTGCGGCAGGGGGAATCGAACCAACGGTCGTGCCGGGTGCGAATGACCCGCCACCAGTCCCGCATCCAGTGGTTCCCGATGACGCGCCGCCAAGCCCGCATATATTGGGCGCGGTGCCAGTGCAGGATGTAGTTCCATCAAGGGCGTTTACCGCCGCTGGAAAGACAGTGGTATCCGTGGTGGCGTCATTAAAGCCGTCGCTGATGATATTGTCCTTATTAAGACTGAGCAGCTGTTCCATCTTGTCCTGGGCGTATTCGGTGACTCTGGTGGCAACGTCTCCTTGCGCATACGTGGTTTGAGTGGCCAGCATGAATACGGGTAGAAGGCCCGCGACAACAATGATCAAGATCCCTGCGGCAACGAGCGTCTCGATCAAAGCAGAACCGCGCTCCAAGCGCGGGCAAACTCGAAGTCGCCGCTGTGCCTGCTCGATTCGTGGGCGGCGCGAGAGTTGCGAGCGGCAGCCCGGAAGTGATCGGTTCTTCAACATGCCTGTGAGTTGTTCAGCCATTCTTTCGCTCCTGTGCTCAGTACTGAACCCATGCCGACCCGCTGTAGGTATATGAGGTCGGCTGACCAGCAATCGATACAGCGATGGCTGCATACTGGTTCCGAATATTCGTGAAATAAATCGCGGAGTTTGCCGTGGCGCTTCCGGAGCTGTCTGTCGCCATGCCGCGCGAGTTGAAATAAATCGGCGTGGTTTGCGCAATCGTCGATTGTTGGCCCGCCGGCGCGGTAATCGTTCCATACCCAAAGGTATCGCCAGTATTCAAATTGATCGTGCCACCATAGATCGCCCACGAACTACCGTTCCAGACTTCAATCTGGTAACTATTAGTCGAGGTATTAAAGTTCAGACGGCTCTTTGCACCCGCGGAGGCCGCCCGCATGCGCGCAAGAAAGATTTGCGCGGAAATGCTCCGAATATCGTTCGCCATGCGGGCGTCTTGCGTTACGCTCACGACTTTGGGAATCGCTATCCCTGCTATGGTAATGATTATGACCACGGCTATAACCAACTCGACCAAAGAAAAACCGCGCGACGCGTTAGCCTCCGGCGATCTTGTACCCGCGATTAATCTTGTTCTTTCGAATCGCATCGTGCCTCGCATCTTCAAAGTTTGGCGACTTCGCTCAATTTTCAATCGTGTTACTGTGTTGATTGCAATCAAGAGGCCAGGCCTCGAGAAACCTTTAATCAACCTGTTTTCAGTTGTTTATGGCAAGAAAACGAGTAGCCTGAAAGAAGGGCTAAAACCTTAGTGGATAGAAATTGCTCCGATTATGGCGTACCTGTTCGAAGAGTTTCGAAAGGTCTTGTAATAATGAAATTACTGTATTCAGAATGAAACTGAATGCGAAGTGGAAATAGATTTCTACAATGTGGATTGAAATTTCTCCCGGGAGAAATGTATCTTTCAGGTCGAAATTCTTACGGGAGATTGCTTCAGAAAAGCCGGGTGGCTTCAAACTTCCGGGATGGGAAAATTACTCGGCCACTACATGGCCGCCGCCGAGATCGTTCTTCTTCAGCAAAAAAGAAAGAAAGAACATGATCAACGAACCGATCCCCAGGACCATGAAGGTATCGATATAAGCGTTGGCGCTCGCTTGCGCCAGCACCGATTGGTAGATTCTGGCGTAGGCCGTCATCTGCGCGGTGTGCCGGTCCAGTCCCGCCTGCGCCAGGCGCTGGGTGAGTCCTCCCACAGTGCCTTGAAGGTTGGGATTTCCCGCGATGGTGTGGTCGATCAGTATTTCCTGGTGAAATTGCGCGCGGCGCGCAAGCAGCGTGGTCACGATCGAGGTTCCCACGCTACTGCCAATATTGCGCATGAAATTAACGATTCCGGAAACCGCATTATTTTTTTCCGGCGGAATTCCGATGTAGGCTGCGAGCGTAATGGGCACAAACAAAAACCCCATTCCGAAAACTTGGGCGACGCGCAACCACATGGCCGTACTGAAACTAATCTGCAAATCGATTTGCTTTGTGGAGTAATACATCGCGATAGCCAGGGAAATCCACCCGAATGTGATCAGGCGGCGCGCCTCAATTTTCGTGGTTAATTGTCCCATGATGGGCATTTCAATCAGCAGGCAGACTCCTCCCGCGGAAATCGCGAGTCCCGCGACCTGCGCCGTATATCCCATGAGCGACTGTAGAAATAACGGCATCAAGACGAGGCTGGCGAAGAGCACGATGCCCAGAGTGAACATCATCAGATTGGCGCTTGCGAAGTTGAAATTCCTGAACAGGCGAACATCAATGATGGGCGCCCGCTGAAACCACTCCCAGATCACAAGAGCGAGGAGGCAAACCGCGGATGTAATGATGAGTGTGGTGATGAAATGGGAGCCGAACCAATCGTCTTCCTGTCCCTTGTCGAGCAGGATTTGCAACGCTCCAACGCCGAGCGTCAGCAGCGCGATGCCGATGTAATCCAGCTTTACGCCGGCCGCTTTGATCCTTGCCAGGTAAGGCGGATCTTCCACGAATTGATAAACCAAAAACAAAGTCAGGAGACCTACGGGAAGGTTGATGAAAAAAATCCAGCGCCAGGAATAATTGAATGTGATCCAGCCGCCGAGCGTGGGGCCGATTGTGGGCGCGGTGACAGCCGTGATTCCGTAAAGCGCAAAAGCCAGACCGCGCTGCTCGGGAGGAAACGTATCGGCGAGGATGGCCTGCGCCATGGGCTGCAACCCGCCGCCGCCCAATCCCTGGAGCACACGAAAGAAAAGCAGCAGTCCGAGGCTGGGCGCGATCCCGCAAAGCAGAGAGCTTACGGTGAACACGAAGAGACAACTTATAAAAAAACGCTTTCTTCCTATAGCTCCCGCGAGCCAGCCGCTGATCGGCAAAATAATGGCGTTGGAAACGAGGTAGGAAGTCAGCACCCAAGTGCTCTGATCGTTGCTCGCGCCGAGATTTCCGCCTATGTAGGGTAACGCCACATTAGCGATGCTCGTGTCGAGCACTTCCATGAACGCGGCCATGGCAACGACCACGGCGATCAGCCACGGATTAAATTTTGGACGCCAGGTGTCTTGCCCGGCTACTGGAGTCGCAGCGGTGCTCATCGAAGGTAAACATCAGGCACGACGTTCATGCCCGGACGAAGCTGGCGATCTTGATTTTCTCCCGGTTCCAGAACGATCTTCACGGGGATGCGCTGAACGATTTTTACGTAATTTCCGGTCGCGTTTTCCGGCGGAAGCAAACTAAATAACGGTCCTGTAGCGCCGGAAATGCTGTCCACATGGCCCTTGAATGTACGTCCGCTCGAATCCACATGAATTTCGGCCTTTTGACCAACTTTCATTTGTTTCAATTGCGTCTCTTTAAAATTGGCAGTAATCCACACGTCCTGCAACGGCACGACAGTGATCAGTTGCTGCCCCTGCTGAACATTCATTCCCACTACCACGGTCTTAGTCACTTCGCCGCTGACGGGCGCGACGATTTGCGCGTATTGGAGGTTCAGTTGCGCCTGTTCAAGAGCAGCGCGTTTCTGCTGGACATCTGCTATGGCGGCGCGCGCGCGTGCTTTCGTCGAGGAGACTTGCTGCAGGCTGGAGACAGCATTTTGTTGAGTGGCTTCGGATTGCCGCAGGCGGGTTTGCGATTGCTGCACGGCTTGCAGCGCAGCCGTGACGTTGTCGCGCGCGGCCGCCACGGTCGCTGTGCTTGCTTTGGCCGTGGCTATGGCCTGGTCGTACGTCTGCTGGGATACTTCCTGTTTATCCACCAGCATTTTGTAACGGACAACATCGTCCTGCACCTTTACATCGGTTGCCTGCGCGGCTTCCAACTGCGCGCGCGCAGCGGCAACCTGAGTTTCGGACGTGGCGATTGTGGTGTTCGCATCTTCGACGCCGGACGTCGCGATGTTCAACTGGCTCGAGGTGCTGACCGACGTAATCGGAACCGTAATGTTCAGCGATTGCGCGGTGGCTTCGGCGTTCAGCAGATTCGCCTTCGCTGCATCGACGCTTACTTCGTAGTCCTTGGGGTCAATCTCGACGAGCACAGTTCCCTTCTCCACATACTGGTTGTCGCCAACGTTTACCTTGGTTACGTAACCGGATACACGCGCGCTCACCGGGTAAAGATGCGCGTCCACTTGCGCGTCGTCAGTCGATTCGTAGCTGCCCAGGTAACGCCACAAGAATATTCCACCGATAATCAGCACAAGGGAAGCGACGATCCCGATGACGATTTTTCTGCGCCGATTCTTGTGCCTGGTGGATCGATCTTCAGCGGGTTCCCTAACAGAGTCAGTTTGAGTAACCGATCGATTCTCTTCAGCCATGAATGATTTTCCTTTGAAATAATCCGAGGCGAATCAGCCCGGAAAATTTAGGCCTGTACTTGCTAAATTCAAATTTAAACCAATAGATTTGATGAAACGAAAGGGGAAACGATGCGGATGCCATTGGCCGGCAAGTATGCGTACGGCTCGATCGTTACGTCGCATGGTCCACTTCTCCAGCCTTACCCTGATTTTCAACATACAACTGGCGAATCAAGAAAGCAAATAGCGGGGGCAATTGGTAGTGGGTCAATTTGAAAATCGCTGACCTCGACGGCTCGGTCCCGTTCGTGCCAGAATGCGCCATGCCTACCCGTTCCAGCACCAAGAAGAAACCCAAGCCTAAACGCGAAGGCACTAGGCGAGTCGTTGAACAGGCCATCGGCGAAAGGCTTTCAGGCGATCCGCTAGATAACCGTGACGAAGGCAAGAATCCGGCCCGGTTGCATCAGACGCTCGACGTGAGACCTGCGATGGAAGCTGGGATCGCGGATCACGTCTGGTCGATTGAGGAAATTGTTAAATTGCCACTAGGGGCGAGGTGGTCTTCGCAAAGATGATTGACCAGTCTCTCCGTTGTCGAATTTCCGATGCCGTTACCCAGGCTTTAAGGCCGCTTCCGACCGTATTCGCCGGGTGGGAGGGTGGCAGTGCGGCCTTTGGTGCCGTGGATGCTTACTCGGACATCGACCTAGAATACCTAGTGGCCGATCACGCGTCGTTCGATGACCTGTACGCGTGCGCGGAGCGAGCCCTCGAGGCGGTCTCTCCCATTACCGCCAGCCACACCCCGCTGAAGGGCCGGTACTACAAGGTAAAAGATGGTGGCGATTTTCTTCTGGTCGACCTGATCTTTTTCCGTGCCGGAGACCCTGATTGTCAACTCGACATCGAGCGACATGGTGAGAGGGTGCCACTCTTCGACAAGGGAACTTGGCTGCGACCCAGGCCTTTGGACGAGCGAGCGTTGGCGGTGCAGCGGAACCGGCGCTACCGGGAACTGCAGACGTGGTTCCCTATGAGCCAGGTCTTTGTCCGCAAGGCCATTTTGCGCGGCCAGCACGTCGAGGCCGTCGGTGCATTCTGGGCATATACGTTGAAGCCGCTCGCTGATCTCTTGCGCATGCGCTACTGTCCCGCGCGATGGGATTTCGGGGTGCGCTACCTTGATCGCGATCTGCCTCCTCTTGTGTACGACCAGGTCCGCGACCTCGCGCTCGTCAGCGACCTTGGGGACCTCGAGGTCAAGTTGGCGAGGGCTACAGCCTGGGGTACCACTCTATTGCGAGAATTGGAATTGGAGTGAGCGATCAGCCTTAAACTGACCCACTACCGGGCAATTGGGATGGGGGCATTGGGGAGGAAGTCGCCCTCTTCGTTTACGGTGAGCGTTCTCGGTGAACCGTCCCGAAAAACACGGACGGAGAGGCCTCTACGAAACCGGTTTGCCGTTGCTTTTGTAGAGGCCGCTCGTTTTTTGAGCGGGGTGCTTTTTTGAAAATGGAATAGTAATTGAAACACGAAAGGCTAACATTCTTTGGAGCAAATCATGGAGTTAGCTGATGAAAAAATTTGGTAGCCCGGACGGGGGTCGAACCCGTAATCTTCGCCTTGAAAGGGCGACGAGTTAACCATTACTCTACCAGGCCACAAGAGGTTACGCGAGGCGAGCCAAGCGCTTGGTAATTGTAACACATTCAAACGATTTGCATCAGTGCATGAAACGAAGTTTTATGTTTAGAAAGCTGCCGTAGATATTTATATTTCGTGAAAATCAGGATTGAAAGTTCGGAAATGGATTTCACCGGTCACCAATCAATAGTCACCGGTCACGAATTATTCACGCCTTTCGATCGTTATGCTCTTCAAGCCATGCCATTTGAATCGCTTCGAGCTTGCCTTCGTTCGACTGCTTGGGATCGCCTGTAAAACCGTCGAGGCTGGTGATCCATTTGTGCAGATCCGTGTAACGGACGTTGAGCGGGTCTGCGTCGGGGTATTTATCGGCGAGTTGGATTCCGATTTCTTCGGCATCATCCCAATCAAATGTTGCGGGCATGTTTAAAGTCTCCGTTTTTTGAGTGCCTGGCATAGTAGCTCGCCTCTTCAGAGGCGAGGGTTTAGATGAAAGTGTGATCCAAAATATCCTGTTCAGCGCGCGTGCTTGGGGTGATAGTCTGCCGCGCAACATTCGATCCCTCTATTTCAAGCGTTTAGGAGGGCATCGTCTAAACTCCCGCCTCTGAAGAAGCGGGCTACAGCAGGTGCGGTTCGTTCTAGTGTTCAGCTTCCTTTGCGAAATTCTTATTCCACTCTGGAATTTCGACGACCAGATCACGCGTGCCATCGGGTACACACTGACATCCGAGGCGCGATTTTGCGGTCACGCCGGCCGCTTCGTCCAGCTGATCGAGTTCATCGTCGGTTGCTTCGTTGCACGACTCGAGGCCTTCATGCACGATCACGTGGCATGTGGAGCAGGCGCAGACGCCGCCGCATGCGTGGTCAAGGCCCATGTGAAATCCGGTGGCGATATCCAACAAGCTTCCCGGCAGGCCTTCGCGCGCGTAGGGGACTTTTTCCGGATCGACTTCGACCGTCTTGCCCTCGCGGACAAATGTCACCTTGAATTTCTTTTGCGCGGGCGTGTACTTGGTTTTCTCGATGTAGGGATTACTGCCGCCCATGGTGTTCTCCTTCTCAGTTACTGCTTAACTTGTCGCTCTTTTTTTAAAATCGCCGCGCTTTTTTACTCTAAACCCACAGGCTGAAGCCTGTGCTACTAAACATCGCCCAGTTTTTTGCCTTCCAGGGCTTCTCCGAGGGCGCGATTCATCATGCGCTCGGCTAGAGGCGTGGAAGCCTGGTTCAGCACGTCGCCAAATGCGCGGATGCTCTTGTAATCCGTGCCTTGGAGCGCTTCGCGCAGCGTGGAGATCGCGCTCTGGATTTGGATGCGCTCGGCCTCGGGCAATTCACCGGGAGCTTCAGAAATCTCGCGGGCCAGCGCTTTCTCCGTAAGGAGAAGAGTGCTTTCGGCTTCGTTACGCGCCTCGATCAACTGGCGCTGCGAAAAATCCTGCTCAGCGAATTCGATTGATTCTTCGAGCATGCGCTCGACCTCAGCGTCGTCGAGACCGTAGGTGGGCTGTACTTCGACCGAGTGCTCAGTGCCAGCGCGCAAATCTTTTGCCGAAACTTGCAGAATGCCGCTGGCGTCGATCAGAAATTTCACTTCGATGCGCGCGAGGCCCGCGGGGCCCGGCGGAACTTTTAATTGAAACCGGGAGAGCGAGCGGCAATCTTTGGCCAATTCGCGTTCGCCTTGCAGCACGTGGATGTCGATGCCAGTCTGATTCTCGACTCCCGTAGTAAACAATTCCTGTGCGCTGGCGGGAACGGTGGAATTTCTCGGAATAATTTTCGCGACGACGCCGCCCATCGTTTCAATGCCGAGAGACAGAGGCGTGACGTCGAGCAGCAGCATGTCATTCACGCCGCCTTCGAGAATGTCCGCTTGCACGGCCGCTCCCAGCGCGACGACTTCGTCGGGATTTAGTTCGGAGTGCGGCTTGCGCCCGAAAAATTGTTCCACAGTCTGCCGGACGAGAGGGACACGCGTCGATCCGCCAACGAGCACAACTTCCTCGATTTCCGATGGGGAAAGTTTGGCGTCGGTGAGCGCCTGGCGCACAGGGCCCATCGTGCGGTCAACAATGAGGCGAATCAGGTGATCGTATTCCGCGCGCGAAATTTCGCGAAAATAGACGCCGCCATTGGGCAAAGGAAATTTAACCGTCGTTTTATCCGCGGTCGAAAGTTCGTGCTTCGCGGCGATTAAAGCTTTGCGCAATTCCTGAATAATTTCCGGATGCGATGCGATGTCCACGCCTTGTGCGAGAATTTCTTCGCGAGCCATGGCTTGCAAAGCGTTGTCGATATCGTCGCCGCCGAGATGCGTGTCGCCGTTGGTCGAGAGCACTTGATAGATATCGCCGTCAGTCGTTGAAATTAATTTCAGGATTGAAATGTCGAATGTGCCGCCGCCGAAATCGTAGACAGCCACTTTGCCGCGCTTCTGCTCGTGCAAGCCATAGGCGAGCGCCGCCGCGGTAGGCTCATTCACCAAGCGCAGGACTTCGAGGCCGGCGAGGCGTCCGGCATCGCGCGTAGCCTGGCGTTGCGCGTCATTAAAATATGCGGGCACGGTGATCACCGCGCGCTCCACCGAATCCTGAAAAAATTCTTCGGCCCATATTTTGAGCTCGCGCAAAATAAATGCGGAAATTTCCGGCGGCGTGAACACGCGATCGCCGAGCCGCACGCGAATCACATTCTTGCTGACAGGATCGATACGGAATGGAAACAGTTTCAGTTCGTCCTGCACGTCCGCAGGACCGCGGCCCATGAGGCGCTTCACGGAATAAATCGTGCGATCGGCTTGTGTCAGCAAGCGGCGTTGCGCGGCCTGGCCTACAACAATCGACCCATCCGCATCCACGCTGACCACCGAAGGACACAGCGGCGTGCCATACGGCCCCGGAATACACTTCGGCCGGCCCTCGCGCTTATCCTGATACGCGATCAGACTGTAGGTGGTGCCGAGATCGATACCGACGGTTCGAGGCATGTGCTAGGTGATTCCCCTTTGCGGGCGTGATTTGTGATTCGTGAATCGTGATTCGTGAAAAACAATCGCGTGCATACGCCGGGTTTTCACGAGTTACAAATCACAAATCACGAATTACGCGGCTAGTTCTTGCCGCACTCCATTCACCAAATTCCTGATATACGAGCGGCGGTTCAAGATCTCGTTCATCCGCTCCATTAGTTTTTTCATTGCGGCTTCGTCGGCGCCTGCATCCAGAGCGGCGTCCCAGTCGGACGAAACCTTTGCCAGTTCCTCATCTACATCCGCTAGCGACGATTCAAATTTGTGCTGCGCCAATTCGAGCTTGGCGCGCAGTTGCGGCATTTGCGCGCTTTCGCCGGAAGCGCGCGCTTCGCGCAACTCGTCCAGCGATTCGTTCAACTCAAAAACTTCTTCCAGCAATTCAGGAGGCGCTTGCTGCTTTTTCTGGCCTTCCTTGCGCATTCCATTGAGGCTGAGGAGATATTCCACGCGGCCCACCGGGTCGCGCAGCGTGCGATAGGCGTCATTCAATTGCGATGACTGATCGAGCGAATGCTGGCGCTCGCTTTCCGTGGCGCGCGCAAAATGATCAGGATGCAGCTTCCAGGAAAGCGAATGAAAGCGCTGCTCCAGCGTATCCAAATTCAGCGACAGCTTGTGCGGCAGGCCAAAGAAGGAAAAGAAATCCGCGCCTTGCGCGAGCGGCTGAATTTTTCCGCATGTCGGGCAGAATGGAGCGCCGGCGGTTGCTGCGGAGCAATTCCAGCAAGGGGTCGAGGCCGTCACGATGGGAGAGGGTGCGTTCATTTTCTATTGAATTCTTTTTCCAGTAGCACAGGCTTCAGCCTGTGGGTTTGGTTTTTGGGAGGACTAAATTCCACAGGCTGAAGCCTGTGCTACTTAAAGCCAGGGCAAAAAAAATGGCTGGCGGGGTCCCCATCCCGGCCAACCACGCGATTCTCTAACACCGCGAGAGAGTCTGCTGCATTCCCTGATCGTGAACCGAAAGGACTACGCTGTGAAAGAAGTGCCGCATCCACAACTGCGCGTCGCTTGCGGATTCTGAAAAACGAAGCCGCGACGCATCAGATCTTCCTGGTAATCCAGAGTGGTCTCATTCAGATAAAGAAAACTCTTAGGGTCCACGAAAATTCGCGCGCCGTTTTCTTCGACGACCTTATCGCGATCCCGCGCCTGCGTTTCCAAGCGCATGGCGTACGTCAGCCCGGAGCAGCCGCCGCCCTGAACGCCTACGCGCAGCCCGCCGGTTTCGGCAGCCACGCCTTCTTTGGCGAGGAGCTCCTGAATTTTTGATGCCGCTTTTTCAGTAACGTGAATCATAGTTGGTCCTGGTTCCACTCGTTTCCATGAGCTGTAGCCCAGCCTTCAGGGGCTAAAGCCCAGTATCCTTCCGGCCTGAATGTCGCGGCTTTAGCCGCGACCCACAAAGCCTGTTTCGAAGCCCGACTCAAAAACTCGGTGCAGATCGCTCGTCCTAAACAACACATACCCAATGCCGAACTAATCTGCTTGCCGGCTTCCAGTCACTAATACTAATTGCCGACGGATGTTGCGGTCGCATTTGCAGCTGGGGCGGAAGTTTCTTTCTTCTTCTTCCAGTCTGCGATGGCGGCCTTGATCGCGTCTTCGGCGAGCACGGAGCAGTGAATCTTTACCGGAGGCAGGCTCAGCTCGCGCACGATGTCCGTGTTCGAGATGGCCAGCGCTTCCTCAACCGTCTTGCCCTTGACCCATTCGGTGGCAAGCGAAGAACTGGCGATGGCCGATCCGCAGCCGAACGTCTTGAACTTTGCTTCCTCGATGACATTTGTCTCGGGATTGATCTTCATCTGCAAGCGCATGACATCGCCGCATTCCGGCGCGCCAACCAGACCTGTGCCCACGTTCGGATCTTCCTTGGGCAAGCTGCCCACGTTTCGCGGGTGCTCGTAATGATCGACTACCTTATCGGAATAAGCCATTTCACACTCCCTTCGATATTTGTACGAAAAAATTTAGTTCTAAATTTCCTCGGTAACACTTCAGGGGCTAAAGCCTTTGCCTTTCAACCCTCTGAATGTCGCTGCTGAAGCCGCGACCCACAAAGATTACCCGCATCGATCCTTCTGCGATGGCCTCTTATCAGATGGCCATTAGTGCCCTGCCGATGCTCCCCAATTCATTTTGCTGATGTCGATTCCTTCCTTGGCCATTTCGTACAGGGGCGACAATTCACGCAGCCGCTGCACAACTTCAATCACGCGGTTGGTGACGTAATCCACTTCTTCCGCAGTGTTGAACCGCCCCAGGCCGAAGCGGATCGACGTGTGCGCAAGATCCTCGCCAACGCCCAATGCTTTGAGTACGTAGCTCGGTTCGAGAGTGGCCGAGGTGCAGGCCGAGCCGCTCGAAACCGCGACGTCATTGATTCCCATCAGGAGCGATTCGCCTTCGACGAACGCGAAGCTGATGTTGATATTGTGGGGCAAGCGATGCTCCATCGAGCCGTTAATATAAACTTCGTCGAGCTTGGCGAAGATCGTGTCCTTCAGACGATCCCGCAGCCCGCGCAGGCGCGTGCTCTCTTCCACCATTTCGTTCTGGCAAAGCTCAGCCGCCTTACCGAAGCCGACGATGCCTGGCACGTTCAAAGTACCGGAGCGCATGCCGCGCTCGTGGCCGCCGCCGTCAATCTGAGCGGAAAGCTGCACGCGCGGATTGCGCCGGCGCACGTAGAGCGCGCCGCAACCCTTCGGGCCGTAAAGCTTGTGCGCGGTCAGGGAGATCATGTCCAGATTGTCTCGCTGCACGTCCACCGGGATTTTGCCGGCGGCCTGCACGCCATCGGAATGGAACAGAATGCCCTTTTCCTTGGCAATCTTGCCGATTTCCTGAATTGGCTGAATCACGCCGATTTCGTTGTTGGCGTACATGATGGAGATCAAAATTGTTTTGTTGGTGATGGCGCGGCGCAGATCGTCGAGATCGATGCGGCCGTCCTTGGCCACGGGGAGATAGGTCACCTCATAGCCATATTTTTCGAGGCGCTTGCAGGTATCGAGAACCGCTTTGTGCTCGGTGACCTGCGTAATGATGTGGTTGCCCTTTTCGCGGTACATTTCCGCCGCGCCCTTGAGCGCCAGGTTGTTCGACTCGGTGGCGCCGCTGGTGAAGACGATTTCCTTGGGCGTCGCGTTGATCAAGCGAGCGATCTGCGCGCGCGCATTTTCCACCGCTTCTTCCGCAGTCCAGCCGAAAGAGTGATTGCGGCTTGCGGCGTTACCGAACTTCTCGTGGAAGTACGGCAGCATCGCATCGACCACGCGCAAGTCCACCGGAGTGGTAGCGTGGTAATCCATATAAATTGGCAGTTTAATGGCCATTCGTGTGTCTCCCGTTTCGATTTCTTACGATCCCCTGACAAAATATCTCTAAAAAATCTTAAATTTTTCGCGATTATCCGCGCATTTAAAAACTTAAATCGACAACCCGACCAGTTCCCCGTCGGGCGTGTCTTCCGTCATTTGCGAAATCGTGACGGAACGTAGCACTTTCGCAATGCTGTCATTCACGCGCCGCAGCGGTTCGCGAATTGTGCACGTCGAGCTTTGATCGCAATTCCCATGGCTCGTCACGCAGGACGTGATCACGACCGGGCCATCCACCGCGTTGATTACATCCAGCGCTGAAATATCCTTCGGATGCCGCGCCAACTGATAACCGCCGGTCGAACCGTGCCGCGCCGTTACCAGCCCGTTTTTCGCCAGGCGCTGCAAAACTTTTGCCAAGAGCGGCGCCGAAATTCCGTAAGCTTCCGCGATGTCGGAAGCACTCAACGAAACCTCGCCGCGATGCGCGGCCAGATGCCTGACGGCGATCAATGCGTAGTCCGCTTTTTTCGAGAGCTTCAACATTGCGATATGCGACCAAATCAGTCGCAAATGAATTCTAATACGTGTCCCTCTCCCCTGTCAAGCTGTTCTAATCTAAACAACTCCAAGCTGAACATAAGCTTACATTACGACCAAATTGGTCGGCTTAGTCAAATTTGGTTCAACGAAATGACTATTTTGAGGGTTGACTGGAGCTTTATTGGGGCTAAATGGTTGAGGGGGTCGAACGGGCTGAATGGTTGAACGTGCAGGGGCACGGCATGCCGTGCCCCTACGATGCCGCGCCCCTGCAACTTATTAATTACCGGACAAGACTTCGACGAATCCTATCCGGCCGGAAAGATTGCCGCTCCACCAGACGCGGTTTGGATTCGTGGGATCGATTTCCAACCTTCGGGGATCGGACTCGGAATCGGGAAGCGGGAATTCAACCCACTCGCCGGTCTTGGGATTGAAGCGCGCAATCTTGTCCGCCTGCTGTTCGCTAACCCAAACTAAATTATTCTTGCGATCGACTGTCACGGAATATGCTCCGTTGGTTTCGGTAGGCGGAGCAAAGAAAGTCATCTGCTTCGTTTCGTAATCGACCTTCATCAGCAACCCTGCGTTCCACAGGCCCACCCAGATATCGCCGCGCGCGTCATGGCTCATGCGACGAGGGTATGCGTAACCGTCATACGGAATCTTAAATTCTTCGACCTTGCCCGTCGCTGGATCGATTCGCGACATGCGATCGCCAATATCCTCGGCCCACCAGACGGAGCCATCGCCAGCAACCGTGATTCCATAAGCCCCGGTAGGATTTTGCGTGGCAATGTAGGAAGGAGGATCGAAAAATTTAAACTCCCTGCTCGCGGTATTCAGCATGCGAACCTGATTGCCGCTCGTTTCCCAAATGGAGCCGTTGGGATGGATGAGCATGGAATTGCCGCCCGCATCGGCGCGGACATCTTTCGGCCAATCGTAGGAAGTGAATTTTCCGGAGATGGTATCGTACTCGAGCCAGCGGAAGTTCGAGCCGTCGGGAACCCACAACTGACCTTTGGCATCGATCTGCAAATTGCCAAGCAACTGGCCGTCCGGAGCGGCGGCACCGTCCGGAAGCGAAACCTCCGAGTATTCCAGTGTCCTGGAGTTCAGCTTGCCGAGTTTGCCCGATCGCTGGCTGACCCATCCATTTCCCTGCGGATCGACGGCAACATCATGCGGCTCGGAACCGATGCTACTGTCGCTGATGTCGTATTGAACGGCGCGGTAACGGAGCGCCTTCCCTTCCATAAGTGTTTGGGGCAGCCGATCGTTCAAGTCTACTTTGCGCGTAGTGCCGAAATTCGCGGTGAGGTAATCGACTGCCAATTTAGCTTCGTCTTCAGTGAGGTCACGAATTTTTGCAGTGCGAATGCGTGCGCGCATCCTTCGGACAGTAAATTGCCAATCTTCGCGAGGCATGTGGAAGCCAACGAAACGCTCAGTGTTGTGGCATGTGGTGCAGCGCGCGGCGATCAGCTTTTTGCCGTCGCCTTCCGGCAATTCTTTCGAGACGGTGACCATCAGCGCTTCGGGAGTCTTCATGGGCCATGCGCGCGGCAATATGGGGCCTCGCTTCGAGGTCAGTGACAAATCGTGTTTTGCGGTTTTTCCTTCTGCTACTTCCACGGGCGCAGAAAGATCGCTTTGGAAACCTTCGCCGACGCCTTGCACAGTGTATTTCCCTGCGGGCAGATTGCTCGCCGTGTATTTCCCTTGGGCCTGGCTGATGTACAAAAATTCGAGATGGCGCTCGTTATTTTTCAGCTTCACAAATGCGCCTGTGACCGGCTTCCCGGCTGCATCCTGCACGACGCCTTCGATGGTGGAGTTATTTTCCGCAGCGCGCGCTGAGTGGCCGCTGAAGAACAAGAGGGCAGACGCAAAAATGATCGCGAGCCTTGAGCGGGTTCCGTTGAATTTCATTTCCGATCTCCTCGAATTTATTTCGTGAAGCATGAATGCGGAGGGGCCATAATGCTTGCCGCACGAACCCAAACGAGCGGCGCATAATTGGTGCTGGCTTAACGCGGAGTATACGCCAAATCGCCTGATGCGCAGTCACGATTTTCGAGGATATTGTGGCGCCGGCATCTTGCCGGCGGGGTTTTGTAATTGGATTTGGATTTTCAATCTTGCTTGAGTGGGAATAAAAACTGCCGGCGAGACGCCGGCGCTACGAAACCCGGATTGGCGTTTATTTATTTCCGGACTGCTGCTAATTCAGGAATTTTTGGGGATTTTGTTGCGACGGTATCCTGCCGGCTGTCTTGGAATTGCTGGTCAGTTTTCAAGTTTACTTGCATTTGCGGAAACCCGCCGGCGGGACGCCGGCGCCACAAATCAGGATTAGCTCTTGTGATCGGGCCTCCACTTTTTCAGGAATTCGAGGACGTCTTCCGGGCCTATTCGCACGGTCGACTCAAATTCTCCATTTTTCTGGCTGACGAGGAGCTTTCCGTCCGGATCGAGGATGGCGAGGCTGGGAACTCCTTTTTCAAGGGGGATCTCATATTTTTTGGCGAGGTCGAGATTCGCGTCGTAATTCCCGACATTGATGTGAATGACGATGTAATTCTCGTTGACGATGGGCGCAAAAGTTTTGGAACGGAACGTGGTGTCCAGAACGTGGCAGTCGTAGCACCAATTGCCGCCGAATACGAGAATCACGCGCTTATGCTGCTTGGCGGCTGCGGCAAGGGCCGTGGAAATCTCCGATTGAGCTTCTTCAGGCGGGGGGTAAAGCTGCGTGTTCGGCCTTGCAGGCTCGGGCAGCGTGCGCGCTCTCTTTTCTCCGGGATCGCCGCGCTGCGTCGAAACAATTTTCCAATCTCCGAGTCGCTGCATCCACACTTGCGCGCCCGAAATAATGGCCGATTTTTCTCCCGCGCTTGTTTTAAAATCCGCCTCCATTCGCACCACAAGCGCCATAACTCCGGGCTGCACCGTTTTTGCTTCCAAAACCAGGACCGTGAGCTTATCGAGTCCCTCAGGCTTGAGCGAGGCCCAGAAGTTGGGCTCCTCGGCGGGATCCAGCGTTTCGCCTTGAGGCGTTTTGGAGCGCGCCGGCGGATTGGTGGAATAAAAATTCATGAGGGCCGCTTTATTGCCAGCGAGGACAGCAGCCTTCCAATTGTCGAGCGGCTCAAAGGCAAAGGACGATGCACTTTCAGAAGCCTTTTTTGTGTGAGCCTGCGGAGTCGTCTGGGCAAACGCAGCAGGCAGAGTGAACAGAACAATGGCTGCAACCCAGCTCATGTAAATGGTTTTCATCACGCCTCACATCCATTCAGCAAGTGTTCTTTAATCCTATCACGAGCTTTGCCCGACTCACTTCGAGGATGAATAAAAACAGATCTCGAACGCGTGAATATCTTTTCGCGGATAGCGAAAGTCAGGGATTGTGCCTTAAAGCATAATCGGGTGGAAGCTGGATTGCGCCTTAGAATTGCAGAAGGCTACCATCGATGTGATTTTCGAATGCGGAAACACTTCCATTGAAAATCACAAGCAGTCAATCGGTAATGAAAAGGAATGGGGGCCTAATGAAATTGAATAGGAATTTAAAAAAGTGCGCATGGGTGGCAGTCATTGCAATGGGAATTGGGATCACCGGAGGCGCAACTCGGCTGGTGGCGTCTCCCACTCCACAGGAACACCACGACGAGGATTACTCGAAGAACAAGAATTATCAGATGGGGTTGCGGGACGGCCGGGATGACCAGAAGCACAACCGCGATCACTACAAGAAACATAATTTCAAGAAGGATGATGATCGCAATGCCTATGAGGCTGGGTATCAGGCTGGCCATGGTGGCAATCACGATGATCACCACTAGCTTGATCGCTTGGGGGGAACCAAGGGTTCCCCCCAAGCTTCTGCCGATCATATACAGAAATTCCCGCCAGTTTTATCAGGTAAGCCAACGCCTTAGGTAAATTCTCGACTTTTATTCCTGACCTCAATTCAATGAGGCTCCCAAGTGTCCCTTTGTGAATTCCTTTGCGTAATCTTTGGAAATTTTCGCTACAATAGCACGGAACCAAAAGTTTGCACGCGGGCGAAACCATGAAAAATGTCCTGGCCATTTATCCTGGGTCGTTTGACCCGGTGACGAACGGGCACCTTGACCTGATCGAGCGTGGCGCAAAGATATTTGACCGGCTGGTGGTCAGCATCCTGCGCAACTTCGAGAAGGAACCGCTGTTTACGGTGGAAGAGCGCGTGGAGATGTTGCGCGAAGTGACTCTCCCGTGGCCCAACGTTGAAGTGGATATTTTCAGCGGATTGCTGGTGGAATATGCGCGGTTGCGCCAGGCGAACGTAATTTTGCGAGGCATTCGTGCGGTATCCGATTACGAGTACGAATTGCAGATGGCGTTGATGAATCGTAAACTGAATCCGCAGGTCGAAACGGTTTTTATGATGCCCTCGGTCAAATATAGCTATCTGAGTTCCCGGCTGGTGCGGGAAATTGCGCAATTGGGCGGGTCGATCACCGACCTCGTGCCTACGGTGGTGGAAGAGCGCCTGCGCGCTAAAATTTTGTAATCTTACGAAGTTACCTTTTTAAGGGTTAAGGAGAATCATCCGTGCAACTCGCTGCCCGCGTTAACCGTATTTCCATCTCGCCGACCGCTGCCGTGCTTGCAGCGGCAGAAAAACTTCGCGCCCAGGGCGTGGACCTCGCCGACTTCGGGCCGGGCGAGCCGGACTTCCCGACTCCGGAACATATTCAGCAGGCAGCGATTCGCGCGTTGAAGGAAGGGCGCACGAAATACACTCCCACGGCCGGCATTGGACCTCTGCGCGAAGCCGTTTGCAAATGGCACGCGGCACAATTCGGTTCGTCCTACACGGTGCCGGAATGCATCGTGACCTCTGGCGGAAAGCACGCGATTTTCAATGCGTTCTGCGCACTGCTCGAAAAGGGCGACGAAGTTTTGATTCCCGCGCCGTACTGGGTGACTTACCCGGATATCGTCCTGTTTACGGGCGCGACCCCGGTGCCGATCATGACCGATGCGTCCGACGGCTTTCGGCTGCGCGCTGAAGACGTGGCGCGCGCGATCACCCCGCGCACAAAGTTGCTGATTGTGAATTCGCCAAGTAATCCGAGCGGCGCGGTAGTTCCGAATGACGAGTTCGAGAAAATTTATGAAGTTTGCCGCGCGAAGAACGTCTGGGTGATGACCGACGAGTGCTACTCACACTTTGTGTACGGAGAAGGAAAACCGTACTCGCTGGCGAGTGTGCCGGGCAGCAAACCGAACATCATCGTTACGGGATCGCTTTCAAAAACATTTGCCATGACCGGCTGGCGCGTGGGCTACACACTGGCGCCCGCAGAACTGGTCTCGGCCATGATCAAGTTGCAAAGCCAGTCGACCTCAAACACCACTTCGATTGCGCAGTATGCCGCGCTCGAAGCGTTGACCGGGCCGATGGACACGGTAACCGCAATGCTTGCGGAATATTCTCGCCGCCGCGATCGCATTGTTTCGGGGCTGCGCGCGATTCCCGGCGTCACCTGCGTGGAACCGGGAGGCGCGTTCTACGCCTACCCGAGCATCGCCGCGCACCTGGGCAATGGCATTGCGGACTCGACCGCGCTCGCGAAAGTGCTCCTCGAAAAGCAGCATCTGGTCTGCGTTCCTGGAGATGCATTTGGCACGCCGGGCTACATCCGGCTTTCGTATGCCACTTCCATCGATCGCATCGATGAAGGGTTGCGGCGCCTGGAAAAATTCTTTGCCATGGCGGAAGCGGCCAGGTGAACTCGGAACCAAAACCATTGGGGCGAGCGCCTGCGCGGCTCGCCCCAATTTTTGTGCCTCGCATCTGGGGCGCGCATGACCTCTCTCCGCTTTTTCCCGAACATTCAAAAGAAGTTGAACCAATCGGCGAAGTGTGGCTGACCGGCAATGAATGCAAGTTCGCTTCCGGCGAATATGCGGGGCGCACTCTTGGCGAAGTTTGGCCATCTCTTCCTGCCGAATGGACGGGGACTCGTCTGCAAGGCTTGCCTCGAATCCCCTTGCTCGTGAAATTTATTTTTCCGGAAGAAAAACTTTCGGTGCAGGTACATCCGGATGATACGTATGCGCAGGAGCATGAAGCGGCTGCGGGCGGCGTGGGGAAAACGGAAATGTGGTATGTGGTGAGCGCACGCCCTGGAGCAGCGGTGCGCGTGGGGCTTGATTCCCAAGAGACGCGAGAATCTTTTCACGATGCGGTAGCACGCGGCACCGCGGAGGATTGTCTGGGAAGCGTCGCCGTCCATCAGGGTGACGCTGTTTTTGTTCCGGCTGGGACTGCGCACACAATTTGTCCCGGTGTGGTGTTGTGCGAAATTCAGCAGCACTCGGACGTCACGTATCGCGTGTTCGATTACAACCGCGTTGGTGCGGATGGAAAGCCGCGTGAGCTGCACTTGCAGCAGGCGCTGAAGGTGATGCGATTTGGAAAGCAGCGGGGAGGATTGTGCGCTCCCATAAGCGTGACGCGCCGCGCAGTGACTGAAACTTTTTATGCGGCGTGCCGTTACTTCGCAACAGAGCGCTGGGAATTTCGCGAGCGCATCGCAGCCGCCACTTCAGCGGAACATTTCGATCTGCTCATTTTTCTTGCGGGAGCAGGGCGCATCGAATTTGCGGGCGGCGCGGAATCTTTTGGGCCCGCGCAAGTCTGGCTGCTGCCCGCAGCGATCGGCGGCTATCACCTTGCGCCAGATTCTCAGACCATGCTATTGCGGGCGTATACTCCCGATTTAAACAAATTGATGCAGCGATTCAGCGAAGAACGTATCCCGGAAGAAAAATGGACACGCGTGGTGCATCCATGAAAAGAGAACGCAACGACGAAAGGCTTGCCGCGCATGCCATTATCCTTGCAGGAGGGCGTGGGACTCGCTTCTGGCCGCGCAGCCGCACGCGCACACCCAAGCAACTGCTCAACATTGTTGGCAGCGACACGATGCTGGAGCAGACTGTTTCACGGCTCACACCTTTATTTCCGCCGTCGCGTCAGTGGGTGGTGACGAATTCCGAGCAGGCCGCAGCTGTGCGCAAACAAATGCCGCGCGTTCCCTCTTCGCACATCCTCGCCGAACCTGTGGGGCGAAACACGGCCGCCGCCATCGGGCTGGCCGCCGCGCACTTGCTGCACAACGGCATGGGCAAGGAAAACGACGCGCTGATGGCCGTGCTTCCCGCCGATCATTACATCGCAAAACCTGCGGCCTATTTAAAAATCGTGCGCGCCGCACTGCATGTTGCGCGCTCGGCCGGATCGCTGGTCGTGCTGGGCATTCCACCCTCGCGGCCTGAAACCGGATACGGGTACATCGAACGTTCGCGTGCTAAAGCAGTCGATGCGAATGGAGTTCCTGTTTTTACGGTTCGGCGATTCACCGAGAAACCGGAATTGCCTCGCGCAAAGAAATATGTGGCTTCCGGGTGCTATTACTGGAACGCAGGAATGTTTTTCTGGCGCGTCTCGACGTTTCTCGGCAATCTCGAGAAATTTTTGCCCAAGACGCATGACGCGCTGATGCGCCTGGCCAGCGAAATTGGCACGCCGCGCTATGAGCGCACGCTGGCGCGCATTTATCCGCAGCTTGAAAATATTTCCGTAGACTACGCCATTCTGGAGCAAGTCACGCGCCGCGCCGCTGCGCCCAGCGTATTCGTTTTGCCCGCGGAAGTGGGATGGAGCGATATCGGCTCCTGGGCCGCCGTCCATGAATTGCACGCGCGTAAAGCTGGAGAAAATGTTTCCGCCGGAAAATTTATTGCGCTCGATGCACGAGGAAATTTTTTCTGGAGCCCGAAGAAACTGGTCGCGGCCATCGGGATTCGCGATCTGATCGTCGTGGAAACCGAAGACGCGCTGCTGCTTTGCCCCCGCGACCGGGCGCAGGATGTCGGCAAAATCGTGAAGTGGCTGGAAGCGGAAAAACTTTCGGGCTTGTTGTAATGCATATCGTTCTCTATTTCCCGGCAAATACAGATTGGCTTATAGTGGCGCTGACTATTCCAAATCACATTATGGAGATCCTTTAAGTGGCATAGGCTTCAACCTGTGCCACTTCCTGGACCCGCGTGCTTCGCATATACTTTTGAGCTATGAGCACGATCAAATTTGGGACGGATGGGTGGCGCGGTGTAATCGCCGACGATTTCACATTTGCAAATGTGCGCAAGGTGGCGTGCGCGATTGCACGATACGTGGTGCGCGCGGAAAAGCCTGGAGCCGGCATGCTTATCGGCTATGACACGCGCTATGGCTCAGAACGGTTTGCACACGCGGCGGCCGAAGTGGTTTCCATGGCCGGGATGACTGTATGGATCGCGGAGAAGGCGTGCCCTTCGCCTGCGCTTTCATTGCTCGTGAGGCAACGGGGAGCGGCTGGCGGAATCATGATTACCGCGAGCCACAATCCGTACAAGTGGAACGGCGTGAAATTCAAGGCGAGCTACGGTAGTTCGGCGCTGCCGTCAATTGTCGAGCAGGTGGAAAAAGAGCTGGCCATCGTCCTGGCAAATGGCGTGCCTCCTTTGCCCCCGCAAACAGATCACATTCGATCGCTTGACATACTTTCTCCGTATCTAGAAGCCATCGAAAAAATTGTGGATTGGGACCGGATTCGCGACGCAAATTTTCGGTTTGTGGTCGACCCGATGCACGGCGCTGCGCGCGGGCTCTTGCGCGAGGTGATGACTCGCCACGGCGTGGCGTGCGATGAAATTCGCGGCACGCGCGATCCGCTATTTGGCGGCGTGAATCCCGAGCCGATTGAGCCGCACGTCGAGGCGCTGCGGCGGGCCGTGCTTGCGGGAAAATATGATGCGGGACTCTGCGCCGATGGCGACGGGGACCGCATCGGAGCGATGGATCGTGACGGCACATTTATTACGCCGCATCAGATTTTTTCCATTTTGCTGTGGCATCTTGCGGGCACGCGGGGAATTCCCGGCGACGTGGCGAAAACTTTTTCCTCCACGAAAATGCTGGACAAGATCGCGGAGAAATACGGCCGCAAAATATTTGAGACGCCCATTGGCTTCAAATACATTTGCGAACTGATGCTGGAGCGCGACATCCTGCTGGGCGGAGAAGAATCGGGGGGCATCGGGACCAAACTTTATTTGCCCGAGCGGGATGCAACCGTGATGGCTTTGTTGCTCGTGGAAGTCATGGCCTGGCACAAGAAAACTCTTGGCGAGCTAGTTGCGCAACTTCATGAAGAATTTGGCGAACATTATTACGGGCGCGTGGACCTGGAACTCAGGGCCGGACAGAAAGAGCGCGCGATTGAGCATTTTAGTGGAGCGAAAGTGAAGCGTGTGCTCGATTGGGAAGTCGCGCGGCGCGAAAATTTGGACGGGATCAAGTTGTATCTTGAGGGGACAGGGTGGGTGATGTTGCGCGCGTCTGGAACGGAGCCGATGTTGCGGGTCTATTCGGAGACGCAAAGGGCGAAGGACACGCAGAAAGTTTTGGAACATGCTTGTGCCGTGGTTCGTGGATTGTAGGGGCGGGTTGCTTAACCTGCATTTCTCACAAAGACCTCGCCTGCAGGGAACGCGAATATTTCACGAGAGATTCCGACCCTATTCGTGGCGCCGGCGTCTCGCCGGCGCCACGAAGAACGGGATTCTTGTGGCCCGTGTCCTCCTTCACATTTCACGGCCATGATTCGTCGTGAGGATAGAGGATTGTCGCGCTACAGCGGACCGTCAACAGCGTTGCATTCAAGATTAATTTTTCGCTGGAGCGGCAGACGGCGGTTTTTCGGTTTGCGATTTTGCGGCGGCATCGAGGATACCGTTGATGAACGGCGATGCTTCTTCTGTTGAAAACTTCTTGGCCAGTTCCAGTGCTTCGTTGATCACTACTTTCGTCGGCGTGCTTGTCGTGCGGATTTCACACAGCGCCAGGCGAAGGATGGCGCGGTCAATGGCTGACATGCGTTCAATGCGCCAGTTTTGAGCGTGCTGCGAAATAATTGGATCAATTTCCTCGGTGCGGGCCGCGGCGCTTTCAAAAAGTTGGTTGGCAAATTCCCGGGTAGATGTCTGGGCCTTCGCATTTTTCCAAAAACCGTGTTCTATTTTTGAGGGTTCCTGCTTGCCCATGTCCCATTGAAAAAGCATCTGGAGTGCGTATTCGCGAGACTTTCTGCGCAGTGACATTTATCGACGCTTCCCGCGCGAAGTTGCTTTCGCCTTGCCGGGAACTTCCGCAGGGCGCAGCTGCCTGGAAAGATT
>Ga0210386_10000568_pt1 | contig 34252 bp, 31 predicted proteins | sample IncBWH32OmetaG_FD_160091 | JGI IMG/M metagenome (GOLD analysis project Ga0210386, IMG submission 160091) | Forest soil microbial communities from Barre Woods Harvard Forest LTER site, Petersham, Massachusetts, United States - Inc-BW-H-32-O ...
CCGCGTCGGCCGCGCAGCGGGCGAAGTACGAGGCGTACGTGGCGGCGCGGACGCCGCGCACGGCGGCGCCGGTCGGTCCGGCCCGGATGCTGTTCGCGCGGGACATCATCGGGACATCGCAGGAGATCGCCGAGGCGCTGTACGCGGACGCGGCGTTCCGTGAGGTCACCGAGGTCGCGTTCGCGCTGCCGTTCGCCTTCGCGCACGAGGACTACGTGCAGATCCTCACGGACATGGCGACGAGGCTCGGCCCTGCCCTCGGCTGGGCGCCAGGGGACTAGTAGCGGATCAGCGTCATCCTGGTGCGCTTCACGACCTCGCCGTCCTGATTGGTCCAGGAGTCCTCGCTCACGGTGAAGAGCATCAGGCCCAGGCGCCCCTCGCGCTCGGTGTAGCCGGACAGGCGGTTGACGCTCGTGATGACGTCGCCCGGCCGCATGCGGACGCCGTAGTCGACCTCCATCCCGCCGTTCAGCTGGTACTTGAGCCCAGGACCGGGGATGCCGAGCATCAGCTCGGTGCGATCGGGGTCGTTCTGCCCGAGCTCGACCGGCGGTTCCTCTTTCTCCGCGGCCATCCAGGCGAATGGGTTGAAGTCGTCGGGCGCGGCGATGCCGCCATGCCTGGTGGACTTCGCATAGGCCGCGTCCCAGAACTCGCGAGGCGGCTCCCCGGGGTAGTACACGGCGATCGCCCACCGCCGGATGTCGGACTCGGAGACCGGGAACGACACCCGTCGCGTCAGCTGCCTCCCGACCGCATCACGCATGGCAGCCGAGATGTTGCTCTCCGACATAACCCGATCCTCCTTCTTGAGATCTTTCGAGAACTATCTAACAATAGCTCGCGTGGTGTCAACGGCTCCGGTCGCCTGGCGACGAGATGCGCCGCTAACGCGTTGCGGTAACCAGGCGATTGACGACCTGAGCGGCCGCGTAATAGCCTGGACATAGATCGATTTTTTTCAAAATATCAACCAGATATCGTCGTCTGGGCGTGGCTCACGCCGACTGGAGGAAGTTTCAGCATGACTGAGGAACGGACGGCGACGCGTTCGCCAGCCAGCCGATCACTTGAGCGTGTGCTCAAGCCGTCAAGCATCGCCATCGTCGGACTGAGCGACAACTCACCGTTCGCGGACCTGGTACGGCCCACGCTCGACAGCGGCGCCGAGGTCTTCCTTGTCAACCCCCGCTACGAATCCGTCCTCGGCCGGCCCACTGCGCCGAGCCTGTCCTCGCTCGGCCGGCCGGTGGACGCGGTGATGAGCTTCATGTCCGCCGAGCGGACGACCGCCCTGGTCGAGGAGGCAGCAGGCCTCGGCGTCGGCGGCATGGTCCTGGTGGCCGGCGGCTTCGCGGAGACGAACGACGACGGCGAGGGCATGCAGGAGCGGATCAACAAGGCCGCCGCTTCGGCGGGCATGGCCGTGATCGGGCCCAACGGGCTCGGCTACGTGAACGTGCGGCACGGCATCAGCCTCACCATCGCCGGACGACACAAGCGCCGCCCCGGCGGCATCTCGGTCATCTCGCAGAGCGGTGCCATGCTCAGCGGCATCGCGATGGCGTCGTGGCTCTACGAGGGATGCGGGCTCAACGTCATCGTGTCCGCGGGCAACGAAGCGATCACCGACCTCGCGGACTATGTCGACTACCTGACCGACGACCCGGAGACGACGGCCATCGGGCTCGTCATCGAGAAGATCAGGCGGCCCGCCGAGTTCTTCGCCGCCGTCCGCCGTGCGGCCGAGGCGGCGAAGCCGGTGGTGGCGCTCAAGCTCGCCCGCAACGAGCGTTCGCAGCGGATGGCGGCTTCGCACACGGCCGCCCTCACCGGGGACGCGTGGGTGTACGACGTGGCGCTGCGCCAGGCGGGCGTCGCGCTCGCCTACGACCCGGAGGAGCTGGTGGACCGGCTCGCGCTGTTCGACCAGGTCCCGCAGAGCCGGTGGACGCCGGTCAAGAAGCTCGGCGTCGTCACGATGACAGGCGGCTACGCCTCGCTGAGCCTCGACCTCGCCACGGCTGAGGGCGTGCCAGTGCCCGAGCTTGAGGACTTCGGCCCCTGGATCCGGGCCAACCTGCCCGGCATCACCGTGCCGAACCCGCTGGACACGACCGGGCTCGGCGGCGCCCTGTGGCCGGACATCGTCCGCATGTACGCGACGTCCGAGCAGGTGGACTCGATGCTCGTCATCCATCCGCTGGCGGACGAGGATGAGTACGTCGGCATCCGGGTGGTGAGCGAGTACGCCGCCGCGGCCGCCGGCGTGGCCAAGCCCGCCGTCGTGGCCAACTGCTCGGGTGTCCCCGCCTCCTGGGCGAAGGAGTACGCCGACGGCGTGCTCGCCTTCGGCCGCGGGCTGCGCGCCTCGCTGCGCGGGCTGCAGACGCTCGGCGCCTTCACCAGCTACCGCGCCACGCTGACCGCGGCCGGCCAGGGTGCCGCCGCCGTTCCCGTCCTCCCCCGGCCGACGGCCACGCCAGTGCGCGAGCCCGAGGGCGACATGCTGCCGTTCGCCGACACGATGCGGCTGCTCGCCGAGCACGGCATCCCGGTGGCGCCGTACATGATCGTCCCGGCGGGCGCTGACCGGCCGGACGGCGAGATCCCGTTCGCCGGGCCCTATGTCGTCAAGCTGGCCGACGTCGCCCACCGCACCGAGCACAACGCGGTCAGGCTCGGCGTCACCGCCGACGGGATCGGCGGCGCCATCGCGGAGCTGCGGGCGATCGCGGCGAGCGACAACCTGGCGGCGGCGGTGGCTATCCAGCCGATGATCAGCGCGTCCGGGGAGGTGCTGCTCGGCATTCAGGGTGAGTCCGAGCTCGGTCCGCTGGTGGCGTTCGGCCTTGGCGGGATCTTCACCGAGGCGCTCGGCAAGGTGGGCGGCCGGATGGCGCCGTTCGGCCTCGACCACGCCCATGACCTGATCGAAGAGTTCCGCAACGTCAAGGTCATGCACGGGTTCCGCGGCCGCCCGGCGTGGGACCTGGACGCGCTGGCGGGCATCCTCGTCTCGGCCGGCCAGCTGGCCTCGGGCGGCCGGGACTGGATCGCCTCGCTCGACGTGAACCCGCTGCTTTACGGCCCCGACGGGTTCCAGGCGGTGGACGCGCTGCTGTTGCTCCGCTGAGCTGCGCCGGCGGAACGCGAGAACGCGGGCCTGGCGATGACCGCCAGGCCCGCGTTCTGTTTCTCGCCGTATCGCGGCTTACCGCTTCTTCTGGATGAGGACCTTCGCGCCAGGGAAGGACGGGCGCGGCAGGCCGAGCACGTGCTGGGCGATCATGCCGCGGAAGACCTCCACCGTGCCGCCGTAGGTCGCGGTGCCCTGCGCGTAGCGGTGCGCGAAGTCGATCCGCCCGCCGCCGAGCGCGTCGGCCGCGCCCTCGGAGATCAGCGCCTCGGGACCGACCAGGTCAAGCAGCGCGGCGGCCCCGTGCACAAGGGCCTCTGAGCACTTGACCCGGCCCATCGGTCCTGGGGTACACAGCGCGGCCTGGATGTCCATCTCGATCTCGCCGAGGCGGTACCGCACATACGGGTCGTCGGCGGGCCTGGCCCCGTCTGGACCCGGCGTCACCGCCCAGGTGACCGCGGTGTCGAGGGCGCGATCGAGCGCGTGCACGAAGCTCCTGCCGACCGATAGGTCGGCCAGCTTGCGCGCACTGCTGTCACCGCCGAAGCTGTGCTCGGCGTCGAGCGGGCCGCGCAGCACCGTCCAGCCGTCGTTCACGCCGCCGAGCCGGTAGGTGTCTGCCACCCGCACGTCGCCGAAGTAGACGACGTTGGTCCGCTCATTGCCGAAGGTCCGGATCGGCTGGATCTCGATCCCCGGCCCGCCGAGCGGCACGAGGAACATTGTCAGCCCCTTGTGCTTGGGCAGGTCGGGGTCGGTGCGGGTGATAAGGAAGGTGTACTGGCAGTTCTGCGCGCCGGTCGTGAAGATCTTCGATCCGTCGATCACCCACTCGTCACCGTCGCGCACCGCGCGGACCTTTGCCGCGGCGATGTCGGAACCGCCGTCGGGCTCGGTATAGCCGAGGCAGAACCGCACCGTTCCCTCCGCGACCCCGCGCAGCAGGTCCTCCCTGATCAAGGGATCGGCGTACTTCTCCACCGCGGCGACGACCAGCCGGGTCGTGCCGAGGGTCACCCAGGGGGCCTCCGCCCGGGCGAGCTCAAGCTCGAGGATGCGTTCCCTGACCGGGTCAAGGCCGGCCCCGCCGCGCTCGGCCGGCCAGGCCGGCATGATCCAGCCCCGCTGCCCGAGCGCGAGATGCACCCGCTCGTTGAACCCGTCGCCGGTGAGCCGCTCGTGCTCGAGCACCTCCTCGGTCACATGCTCCACGCAGAACGCGCGCACCGACTCGGTGAACTCCCGCTGGTCGCTGCTGAGCTCTACCACGCTCAAGTCCATGACGTTCCTCCCAAGAATCCTCAGCCGGCCAGCGCCCGGGCGACGAGAGCGTCCCCCACGGCCATGACATCCCGTGCCGGATCGCCACCGAGGACGCTCCAGCCCTTCGCCCGCAGGAAGTACAGGCTGGCGTCCGCCTCCGTGGTGAACCCGAGCCCGCCCTGCATGTGCGCCGACGTGGTGGCGCCGTGCGTGGCCACCCGCGCCGCGTACGCGAACGCCGCCTGGACGAGCCCGGCGTGCGCGCCCGGCTCGTTGTCGGCCAGCCAGGCCGCCCGCCTGACCAGGTTCCGCGCCCCGGAGACGCCGATCGCGACGTCGGCGAGCGGGAACGACACGCCCTGCAGCGCCCCGATGACGACGCCCATCGTCTCCCTGGTCTTCACGAACTCGACCGCGCCGGACAGCGCCCGCTCGGTCAGCCCAACGAGGGCGGCGGCGGTCAGCAGCTGCCATTCGGCCCGTGCCGCCTGGTAGACGGCGACCGCGCCCGCGCCGGTTCCGAGCACCGTGCGCGAGGCGGCGCCCTCACCGATCTCCCAGCGGGCAAGCGGCGTGCTGCCCTGGTTGGGGATCAGCGGCGCGGGCTCCGCGGCACGCACGAGCACGAGCGTGTCGCCGTCGAGCGCGACGACGTCGCGTACCGCGGCCCCCGCGGGGACCAGTGCGGCGGCGCCTGCCGCAGGGCGCAGCGCGAGGCTCACCGGCCGCTCGCCTGCCGCCCCGAGGACGTCCCCGGCCGCGCCGGCTGTCCCTGCCGCACTGGCGAGCGCCCGCGACGCCGCCACGTGCTCGGCGAATGGCACGGGTGCGAGCGCCGCCCCGGCCTCCTCCGCGACGATCGCCAGGTCGACGAGGCCCGCGCCGTCGCCACCCACGCTCTCCGGCAGGCCCATCGAGGCGGCACCGAGCTCGGTGAGCTGCCCCCAGAGCTTCGCGTCGTAGCCGAGCGGCTCGGCCGCCCTGACCCTGTCGGGCGGGCACTCGCTCGCGAAGAACTCGCGGAACGCGTCGCGGACGGCGAGCTGCTCCTCCGTGAGCGAGTAGTCCGCGTACCTTAGTTCGAAACTGTCCATCACCGCACCTTTCACCTGATAAGCCCTGATAAGACAAGCTCAGCGATGAACGCGCGCAGCTGGCGCACGTTCCTGCATTCGAACACCCGATCGCAGAAATTGGCGTACTCGCGCATCACGGAGTCCCCGCTGTCCCAGGCCGCGGCCGGCTCCGGGTTCAGCCAGTACACGTGGCCCGCCCGCCGCCCGAGCTCCTTGAGCGACGCGGCACCGGAGGCGTGGTAGTTCGCGCGGGCGTCGCCGAGCACGAGCACGGTCGTCCGGCTCCGCAGCTGGTGCCCGTAGCGCTCGGCGAACAGGCGGAGCGAGTTGCCGTAGTCGGACCGGCCGTCCAGCCAGACGCCGCAGCCGCGCGCGTTGATCTGGGCGGTGGCCGCCGCGATGTCGGCCGACTCGGCGAGGATCTCCGTGACCTCGTCTACGGTGTCGACGAAGACAAAGCTGCGCACCTTGGTGAACTCCGTGCGCAGCGCGAACGTCAGGTGCAGCGTGAACTCCGCGAACGCGGAAACGGAACCGGAGATGTCCGCGAGGATCACGAGCTCCGGCTTGGCGGGCCGAGGCCGGTGGAAGACGGGCGTCATCGGGACACCGCCGGTCGACATCGACTCGCGCGCGGTCCGCCGGAAGTCGAGTGGCCCCCGGCGGTGGCGCCGCTGCCGGTCGGCGAGCCTGGCCGCGAGCTTGCGTGCCATCGGCGCCACGATCTCGCGCAGCATCCCGATCTGGCCCGCGGAGGCGGTCAGGAAGTCGACGTCTTCTGGCAGCGGCTTGCGCAGGGTGCGGGCAACGTCGGCCGCACCGCGGTCGGCGACGAGCCGCCGCCGGATCTCCGCCTCCACCTCCCGCTGGAACTCCGCGACGCGCCGCTCGTACTCCTGCGCGAGTAGCGTCCTGGCAAGGCCGTCAAGGTCCCCGGCGCCACTGGCGTTCGCCAGCAGCCGCCCGGGCAGGGTGTCGGGCGAGACCGCGCGCATCGCGCGGAACAGGTAGTAGGTGCCCGCGACGGCCCGGCCCGGCTGGATGCCCGCGTGCCTGGTCACGACCGCGGCGGCAAGCGCGCGAAGCAGCGTCGGCTGGTTCGCGTCGAGCGCGGAGAGCAGCAGCGCCCGCAGCCCGTCGTCGTCAAGGGTGTCGAGCACTCCCCCGGCGCTCGCACCGCCGCCACCAGCACCGCCGCCGCCAGTACCGCCGCCCGCCGACCCGCTGTCCGCGGCCGCGTCGCTGGCTTCGGCGCCATCCGCCGCGGCGCCGCCCGCCAGGTCACCCTGCCGCGCGAAGTACAGGTCGAAGACGGCCGAGAACGTCGACTCGTGCTGCGCGTCCTTGACGAGCGCCGAGCACAGTGCCGTCTTAACCTCCTCCCGCTCCCCCAGGTCAGTGCATTTCAGCGCGGCGAGCGCGTCGATGTACTCCGACGCGGAGACCGGCACTCCGACCAGGCGCAACTCAGCGACAAGCCCCTCGACGGCCGCGATCACCAGGCACCGCCCGGTGCGTCCGCCATGGTGACCCGTGCTTCCCGCGGTGTTATCGTCGCCTCATGGTCGATCACCCGATACTTCTCGTGCATGGTCTTGCATCGTCGTTCGAGCACAACTGGCGTGCGACGGGCTGGACCGACATCCTCGCCGACGAGGGGCGCACCGTACTCGGCGTCGACCTGCCCGGACACGGGACAAGCGGCGCGCAGGACCCCGCTGGGCTCAGCCCGGCGACGGCGGTCCTGGCCGCGCTCGGCGAGCACGCGCGGGCCGACGCGGTCGGCTTCTCGGCCGGAGGGCACGCGCTGCTCGCCGCGGCGGCCGAGGCACCGGAAAGATTCCGCCGGATCGCGGTGCTCGGGGTGGGAGATCAAGATCCAGCCGGTACGCCGAACGGTCCCGTGCTCTCTGTCATCGCCGGGCTCGAATCTGACACCGAGCCTGACGACCAGACGGCGCGCGTGATCCGCAGGCTGGCGGTCAGCGCGGGCAATGACAGGCACGCGGTCGCCGGCTACCTGCGCGCCCCGCATCCCGCGGTGAAGGTCGCGGACCTGGCGAGGATCGACCTGCCCGTCCTCGTCGTGCTCGGGGACAGGGACTTCGCCGGACCGGCCGACGGGCTGCTCGCCGCCCTGCCCGATGCCAGGCTCGCGACGCTGGCCGGCGTGGATCACTTCGGCACCCCGTCCGACTTCCGCTGCATCGAAGCCGTCACGAGGTTCCTCGGCCAGTAGCCTCACGGCGCCGGGTTCCCGAGCTTCTTCAGCGCCTGCTCGATGTCGGCCTGGTTTTTGAGCAGCACGGGCATCGTCTGCTCAAGCAGGTCGGCGTCGATGGCGCCGGAGCCGTCGGCGCCGAGGACGAGCAGGGTGCGGGCCCAGTCGAGCGTCTCGGACACCGACGGCTTCTTCTTCAGGTCGAGCATCCGCAGCGACCGAATGACCTGCGCTACCTGGACGGCCAGGGCCTCGGCGATGCCGGGCACCCGGGCCAGGATGATCTCCCGTTCCCGCTCGACCGAGGGATAGTCGATGTGCAGGTAAAGGCACCGGCGCTTGAGCGCCTCCGACAGCTCCCTGCTGGCGTTCGAGGTGAGGAACACCAGCGGCACCGACCGTGCGGTCACCGTGCCGAGTTCAGGCACGGAGACCTGGTAGTCCGAGAGCACCTCTAGCAGTAGCGCCTCCGCCTCGACGTCGAGCCTGTCCACCTCGTCGACGAGCAGCACGACGGGTTCTGTGGCGCGGATCGCCTCAAGCAGCGGCCTGGCAAGCAGGAAGTCCTCACTGAACAGGTCGCCTTCGAGCCGGGCGCGCGCGTCGGCGGCCCCGGCCTCCTGCTGGGACTGGCTGGCGCCGTGGAGCTGGATGGCGAGGAGCTGCTTGCGGTAGTCCCATTCGTACAGGGCCTTCGCCTCGTCCATGCCCTCGTAGCACTGGAGCCTGATGAGCCGCGCCCCGGTGATGGCGGCCACCGCCTTGGCCAGCTCGGTCTTGCCCGTGCCAGCCGGGCCTTCGACCAGGACGGGCTTGCCGAGCCGGTCGCCGAGATGGACGACCGTCGCGATCTTGCTGTCCGGCAGGTAGCCGGCTGCGCGTAGCAGCTCGCCGACCTGCTCGCCCGACTTGAACCGGTATTCGGGAGCCCGCTCCGCGCTGGTCACCTGCCGCTCACCTACCACCCTCGTACGTCCCCTGCCACCCAGAAATAGTTTGGTAAAAATAAAACTAGTTACCCAGACGCAACCCGGTCAAGACCGTTTCACCCCTTGACAGGCCAACATGTCGCAAAATATTTTTATAAACATCGAACGAATCTCTCTGGAGCGAAGCCGATGCTAAGAATCACCGCCCTCGTCAAGCACACGCCGGAGCTCACTGGTGACCGGCGGTTCGCCGCCGACCTCACGCTCGACCGCGAGGCCGTGGGCGGGCGGCTGTCCGAGCTCGACGAGCACACCGCAGAACAGGCGATCAGGCTGGCGGAAGGCGCCGGGGCCGGCGTGGAGCTGACCTACGTGACGATGGGGCCGCCGGCGGCGGCCGAGGCCCTGCGCAAGGCGCTGTCGATGGGCGGCGACCGTGCGGTGCACGTGTCGGACCCGTCGCTGCACGGCGCCGACGCGCACTCCACGTCGCTCGTCCTCGCCAGGGCGGTGGAGCGCATCGGCTACGACATCGTGCTCTGCGGCATGGCGTCGACGGACGCCGGCACGGGTGCGGTCCCCGCCATGCTCGCCGAACGGCTTGGCATCCCCCAGATCAGCCTCGCGTCCCGGCTGTCGCTCGACGGCGACCACGTCACGATCGAGCGGGAGACGCAACTGGCCACGGAGACCGTGGAAGGCAATCTCCCGGCGCTTGTCAGCGTGACCGACAGGACCGGCGAGGCACGGTACCCGTCATTCAAGGGGATCATGGCCGCTAAGAAGAAGAAGGTCGAGACCTGGTCGCTGGCCGACCTCGACATCGACGCGGAGCTCGCCGGGCTGGCGGGCGCCTACACGAAGGTGCTCTCCGCCACGGCCAGGCCGCCCCGCACGGGCGGCGAGATCGTCACCGATGACGGGGCCGGGGCCGGCGAGCTCGCGGCGTTCCTCAGCGCGCAGAAGTTCATCTAGGGGAGGCGCTCATCATGCCGAGTGTGCTAGTGGTCGCCGAGGTCGCCGGCGGCACCGTGCCTAAGTCCGTCACCGAGCTGCTCACGCTCGCGCGCCGTCTCGGCGAGCCCGTCGCGGTCGCGCTCGGGACCGGCGCGGCCGGGGCGGTTGACGCCCTCGGGCGGTTCGGCGCCGCGCGGGTCTACGTCGTCGACGACCCGACGGTCGACGACTACATCATCGTCCCCAAGACGGAGGCGGTCGCCCAGGTGGCCACGGTACTCAGGGACTCCGGCGGGGGGCTCGCCGCGGTCCTGGTCCCGGCCACGCCGGAGGGCAAGGAGCTGGCCGCGCGGCTTGCCGTCAAGCTTGACGGCGGGCTGATCACCGACGCCACTGACCTGGCGCCGTGGGACGGCGAGGCGGGCGGCGGGCCCGGGTCGGTCATCACCACCCAGTCCGTGTTCGCTGGCTCCTACACGGTCAAGGCGACGACCACCCACGGCACGCCGGTCATCGCGGTGAAGGCGAACGCGGTCACTCCCGAGCCCGCCCCGGTCACCCCCGAGGTCGAGAAGCCGCCGGTCGCGTTCTCCGCCCGCGCGACCACCGCGCGGGTCACCGCCCGCACGGAGCGCGCCGCGACCGGACGGCCCGAGCTGACCGACGCCACCGTCGTGGTGTCAGGCGGCCGGGGCCTCGGCGGGGCCGAGAACTTCGCGCTTGTCGAACGCCTGGCCGACCAGCTTGGCGGCGCCGTCGGCGCCTCAAGGGCGGCGGTCGACGCCGGCTGGTACCCGCACAGCAGCCAGGTCGGCCAGACCGGCAAGACGGTATCCCCGCAGCTGTATGTGGCGATCGGCATCTCTGGCGCCATCCAGCACCGGGCGGGCATGCAGACCTCGAAGGTGATCGTCGCGGTCAACAAGGACCCGGAGGCGCCGATCTTCGAGCTCACCGACTTCGGGGTGGTCGGCGATCTCTTCAATGTCGTACCGAAGCTCTCCGCAGAGATCGACGCCAAGGGCGCATAGCCGCGCAGGAGGGAATGGACAGTGGAGTACAACCTGACGCAGGAGCAGGCCCTGTTCCGGGACACGACCAGGGATTTCCTTGAGAAGGAGACCCCGCTCGCCGTTGTGCGCGAGCTCGCCGCCGGCCCTGTCGGCTTCGACCGGGAGTGGTGGCGGCGCGGCGCGGAGCTCGGCTGGACGTCGATGCTCGTCGCCGCCGCGAGGGGCGGGGACAGCATCTCGGGAAACGGGATCGTCGACATGGCGATCGTCGCCGAGGAGATGGGCAGGCTCGTCTCCCCTGGCCCCCTCGTGCCGGTGAACGTCGTCGCCATGGCGCTGTCAGAGGCGTCCAATGCCGAAGCGCACGCCGAGGTGATCGAGCAGCTGATGGCGGGGACGGCGGTCGCGAGCTGGGCGGTGTACGAGCCCGACCGCGGCTGGGATCCGGGATCCATCGCGCTCACCGCGACCCGCGACGGCGGGGACTACGTGCTGACCGGGACCAAGGACCGGGTGGACTCCGGCGACCAGGCGGATTACCTGCTTGTCACGGCCCGCCTCCCCGCCTCAGGCGCGGCCGCCGGTGAGCTCGCGCAGTTCCTCGTCCCCGCCACCGCGGCGGGGGTGCGGGTCACCCGCGACGAGAGCCTGGACCTGGTTCGGCGCTTCGCTACCGTCCGCTTCGACGGCGCCCGCGTTCCCGCGGCCAGCCTCGTCGGCGCTCCGGGCGAGGGCGAGACCACGGCCGCGGTCGCCAGGCAGCTCCAGGCCGCGGTCGCGCTCCAGTGCGCCGAACTGGCCGGGGCGGCCGGGCGCGTGTTCGAGTTCACTGTCCAGTGGGCGTTCGACCGGTACTCGTTCGGCCGGCCGCTCGCCTCCTATCAGGCCCTCAAGCACCGGTTCGCCGACATGAGGCTCTGGCTCGAGGCGTCACAGGCGACGGCCGGCGCGGCGGCCAGGGCGGTCGCGGCCGGCGGACCAACCCAGGCAGCGGAGCTGACCAGCGTCGCCAAGGCCTACATCGCGGAGCGCGCCACGGACCTGGTCCAGGACTGCGTGCAGCTGCACGGCGGCATCGGCGTCACCTGGGAGCACGACATCCACCTCTATCTGCGCCGGGTGACGGTCGACAGGGCGCTCTGGGGAACGCCTGCCGAGCATCGCCTGCTGCTTTCCGACATCCTCGACGTGTGACTCGATGTGTGAAAGGTGTTCCCAATGAGCGATACCGAGGACGTGGAATCGTTCCGGCTGCGGGCGCGCGAGTGGATCGCGGCCAACCTGCCACGGCTTCCAGAACCGGGCAACGCCCCTGACGGCGAGAACCGTGGGCACGTCGACGACGCGGCCTGGCTGCGCGCGCGGGAACTTCAGCGGCTGCTTTACGACGGCGGGTTCGCCGGCATCTGCTACCCGAGGGAGTACGGCGGCCAGGGGCTGACGCCCGCGCACCAGAAGGCGTTCACCGAGGAGACCGCGGGCTACGAGATGCCGCTGCTGCTGAACGTCCCCACATTCTCGATCTGCGGCCCCGTCCTGCTCGAGCTCGGCACCGAGGAGCAGAAGCGGGAGCACCTGCCCAGGGTGCTGAGCGGCGAGGAGGTGCTCGTTCAGTTCCTCTCCGAGCCGCGTGGCGGTTCCGACCTGGCCGGGCTGACTACCCGGGCGGTCCGCGACGGAGACGTGTTCATCGTCAGCGGCGCCAAGATCTGGTCCTCTGGCGCCTACGCCGCGGACTACGCCACCTGCCTGGTGCGCACCGACTGGGAGGCGCCCAAGCACCGCGGCCTCACCATGCTGCTGATGAAGGTGCACCAGCCCGGCGTGACGATCAGGCGGATCAAGCAGCTCGACGGCAACGAGGAGTTCTGCGAGGAGTTCCTCGACGACGTCGAAGTCCCCGTCGCGAACGTGATCGGCGAGGTCAACGGCGGCTGGGCGGTCGCGTCCCGCCAGCTCTTCCACGAGCGCAACGCGGTGGGAGGCGGGTCGCCCTACGTCAGTGGAGGCGCGCGGGCCGGCAGCGCGCGCCGCGCCGCGCCGGTGTCCGCGCTCACCGAGCTGGTCCGCAGGACCGGCCAGGCGTCCGACCCCCGGGCGCGCGAGCTCGTCGCCGAGTCGCACCTGCTCTCCCGCGTCCAGGAGCAGCTCATCGACCGGGTGGTGGCCGGGATGCAGGCGCAGCAGCTGCCGCCGACGGCCGGCGCGGTCATCCGGCTGTTCAGCGGCGTGAGCTCCGTCCGCCGGGCCGAGATCAGCCTCGAGCTGGCGGGCGCCGGCGCGGTCACCGCCCCGGCCGGGGCGGGCGACCCGGCGATCGGCGTCCAGTTCCTCATGCGGCAAGCGAGCTGCCTGGGCGGCGGGTCCACCGAGATGGCCCGCAACATCATCAGCGAACGGATACTCGGGATGCCACGCGAGTTCGCCGGGGATCGCGATATCCCGTTCAGCCAGGTCCGTCAAGGAAGATAGGAGTCTCAATGGCGATCGGAAAGCTGTTCCACATTATCCACATGACCGGCGACCTGCCGGCCCTTGAGTCATGGTACGACGAAGTGTTCAGCGTGAAGCGAGGCTTCCTCGACCACAATTACATGCCGGGCGAGAAGCGGGACGCCTCGCTCGTCGTGCTCGGCGACGCCGTGATCGAGCCGCTTGCCCCGGCCTTCCGGGTCGAGGGGTGGGACGTGATGCCGCTCGGCCGGTTCTACAAGCGGTTCGGCAACCACTGGCATTCGATCGCCTGGTACACCGACGACGCGGGCGAGATCTGGCAGCGGTGCACCGACAACGGCGTCCGCGTCTACGTCGAGGGCGGCGTGCTCACCGACAAGCGGCCCGCTCCGAGTTCGGCGATCATGACCCACCCGAAGGACACGATCACCCAGCTGGAGTTCATGAACGTCGAGGGCTCCCCGATCGGCGGCCTCGACCCGCGGCTCCAGGCGGACTGGGACCCGGACTGGTGGGTCACCAGCCACCCGCTCGGCCTCGAGCGCCTGGCCTACACGACGGTCCTCACCCGTGACCTCGACCGTGCGAAGCACGTCTACGCCGATGTCCTCGGCGGCACCCTGATCTACGAGAGCGCGTCGGAACTCACCGGCACCGCGAACTCGTACGTGCTCATGGGCGACAGCACGGTCGTCGAGCTGGCGACCCCGACCCGCGACGGCACGATCGCCGCCGACGACCAGGCCGCCAACGGCGAGATCCACCACGCCGCCACCTTCAAGGTCGTCGACCTCGAGCGGGCCGAGAAGTACCTGACCTCGAAGGGGATCAAGGTGGCCGAGCGTGACGACACAACGCTGATCACCGACCCCGCGACCACGCACGGCGTGCCGTTCCGCTGGACGACCTGGACGGTCCCCGGCGCCCTCCGCGCCTAACGCGCACCGCGCGACAGGGGCTTCCAGCCGGCCGGCGCCGGCTGGAAGCCACTGTCATGTGCGGGGCACAATAAAGCCACCTCCCGTTCGGGATAAAGGATTTTAAGGTCTTTTACCGAACGGAAGGTGGCTTAGCCTTTGCCGGCTACTGATCGAACGGGTCGTTCTCGATTGTGTCGGTGGTGAAGAAATAGGGAGCGCCGAAGCAGTCCGCCGGGTCGGCGGCGAGCAGGCCTGGCCGTGGCCGGCTGGTGGCGACCGATTTCTTCTCCAGCCATACTTCGGCCGCGTCGAGGTCGTTCACCTTGAAGGTGATCCCGTAAATCATGTTGCCCCACCGCGCCACGTGCGCGCCGAGCGCGGAATCGGCGTCGAGCGGCTCGGCTAGCTGGAGCAGGCAGTCGCCGAGCTGCACGATCGCATGGCGGAAGCGGCCGCCATCGTCGATTCCCTCGGTGACCGGGACCGCCTGCATGACGTTGACGTACGTGTCAAGCGCCGCGGCCAGGTCGCGGACGCCGAGCGTGATGTAGCCGAGCCGCCTGATTCCGAGCGGATGGGACAGTTCCCAGAACTTGACCTGCGAGCTCCACATGTCGAGCTGGCGCGGGTCGTTGCGCATGTCAATGCCGCAGAGCTCAACCATCAGGCCCGCCGTATCCCGGGGGCTCGGGTAGAAGTAGACGGTGTCCTCGCTCATTTCCGCGAGCCTGCCGCCGCCGGCCGCGCCGATGTAAACACCCTGCCCAATCAGCCTGTTGCCGAGGCCGACGAGGTCGTCGACCTTGTATCCGACCGAGTGCAGGTGCTGGCCGAACTTCGTGTAGAACTTGCCGACCGGTTTCTTGGGGTCGGCCGGCATGTTCGGCGCCATGGTCTCGATGCACAGGTCACTGATCAGGATCAGGCCCGCCCAGCGGTCCTCTGGCGGGAGGTAATTCGGCGAGTCAACGCCCATGTACATGAGCCCGCCGAATACCTCCTCGTAGAACTTGTTGAGCGCGGGCACGTCATCGGTCATGTGCACGGAATGGATCATCAATCCGATCCCGAAATCGCCGGTCTTGACTACGGGCTTCTCCATGTCGGCTCCTCACCTTCGCAGATCCGCGGACCGGGCTGCCGCTCAGCCGGCCGCCATGCTCGTGCTGCCCAGGTAGGACTCGAGCAGCGCGTCGCGGCTCGTGAGTTCCGCCGCGGTGCCCTGGAGCACAAGCCGTCCGGAGAGCAGCACGTAGGCGCGGTCGCAGAGCTCGAGGCCGAGCGTCGCGTTCTGCTCGACGACCAGCAGCGGCATCCTGCTCTTGACCTGGTCAAGGGCGCCGTACACGGACTGCACGATGTTGGGCGCGAGCCCGAGCGACGGCTCGTCGAGCAGCAGCAGCCGCGGGCTGGCCATCAGCGCGCGGCCGATGGCCACCATCTGCTGCTCACCGCCGGACAGCATCCAGCACCGGCGGTGCCTTAGCCGCTGCAGCGGCGGGAAGAGGTCGTAGATGTCGGACAGCGCGAAGACCGGCTTGCGCCCGCCCTTCGCCGTCGCGCCGACCCGCAGGTTGTCGTGGACGGTAAGCGCGCCGAAGACTCGCCTGCCCTCTGGCACGTGGACCAGGCCACGGCGGGCCACTGCCTCGGGCGCGGACCGGCTGACGTCCTTGCCTTCGAACATGATGCGCCCCTTCGACGGGATGAGCCGTGAAATCGCGCGTAGGGTCGACGTCTTGCCCGCGCCGTTGGCGCCGAGCAGCGCCGTGGCACCCGCGTCAGGGACCGACAGGTCGAGGCTGGCGACCGCCACGGTTGTCCCGTACGTCACCTGCAGTCCTTCTAGCTCAAGCATGATCGGCCACCGTTCCGAGGTAGGCGTCGATAACCTTCTGGTCGCGCAGCACCTCGGCTGGCGGCCCTTGCGCGATGACCCGACCGAGTTCAAGTACGACAAGACGGCTGCACAGGCTCTGCAGGAAGTCCATCTTGTGCTCAACCACCACAAGGCTGCTTGAGTCCGTCACCACCTTGCGCAGCAGGACGAGCAGTTCCTCCGTCTCGACCTGGTTCAGGCCGGCGGCCGGCTCGTCCATGAGCAGGACGCGTGGCTCGCCCGCCCGTGCCCTGGCGATCTCCAGCATGCGGCGCTGCCCGTAGGACAGCACGCCAGCCTGCCGCTGAGCCAGGTGCTCGATGCCGACGAAGTTCAGCGCCTCCCGCGCGGCCTCCCAGCGGGCGCGCTCGAGCCGCCACATGCTCGGCCTGCGGCACCAGGCGGCCCCCACCGAGCGCAGCGTGCGGTCCGGCAGGCCAACCAGGACGTTCTCCAGGCAGGTGAGGCCGTCATGGACCTGCGGTGTCTGGAATGTCCGGCGCAGGCCGAGACGGGCGACGGCCTCGGGTCGCCCGGTATGCACGGGTGTGCCAGCGATCCGCACCGAGCCCTTGGCGGTGACAACGCCGGTGACGGCGTTGAGGAAGGTGGACTTGCCCGAGCCGTTCGGACCGATGATCCCGAGCACCTCGCCGGGCGCGACCCACAGGTCCACCCCGTCGACGGCCTTGACGGCACCAAAGCTGACCGAGACCCCGGTCGCCTCGAGCATCCTCTCGCTTCGCGGGCTCGTCATGAGAACAGCCTCCCCGACCATCTGCCGCCGAGCCGTTTGAGCCGGCCGCCGGCGAGCCTGTTGAACTGGCCGGCGACGAACCGGCCAGGCGGCTGGTGCCGCACGCCGGTGATACCGAGCGGGAAGAGCACGATCGCCACGAGCACGAGGCAGGCGTACACGAGGGTCGCGTAGCTCTGGATGAAGCGGAGTACCTCGGGTATCTCCACGATCACGAGCGCGCCGAGTAGTGGCCCGTACATCGAGCCGACGCCGCCGAGCAGGATCATCAGCAGCACGTTCAGCGACACCTGCACGCTGAATGAGTCCAGGCTCAGGTACGTGGTCGTATGAGCGAAGAGCGAGCCCGCCAAGCCCTGGATGCCGCAGCCAACGGCGAACGCGATGATCTTGAGCCGGTCCGGGCTGAGCCCCGCGGTCATCGCCACGGGACCGAGGTCCCTGGCGAAGGTCAGGTCCCGGCCGGCCGGCGACCGCTCCACGAGCGCGGTGCCGACGAGGATGACCCCCATGGCGATGACGAGCAGGTAGTACTGGCTCGCTAGCGTCTGCAGCTGGTAGCCGAATATCGACGGCAGGGGGATATTGCCCTCGCCGGCGTAGCCGCCGGTGAACCCCGTCCAGTTCTGGAACAAGATGGTGATGAGGCCGCCGAAGGCGATGGTTCCCATGGCGAAGTAGATGGGTCCGGCCCGCCGCAGTGCGAGGCGCAGCACGGCACCGACGACGGTGCAGACGACCGCCGCCGTGATCAGGCCGACCCAGAAGTCCGTCCGGTAGGACACCCACACGGATGAGTAGGCCCCGATGGCGAAGAACCCGAACACCGCAAAGGTGAACTCGCCCGCCAGGATGAACGACCAGTAGAAGCCGAGCGTGAGGATCGCGTAGTCGGCGACGTTCACCAACTGGCCCTGGCCGTAGTCGCCGTGGACGAACAGCGGCATGAGCAGGCACACCAGCGTGATCAGGACGACGAACGGCACCTGCCTGCCCCGGTACACCGCGGGGCCGGTCATGAGGCGCTCGTGCCTGGTCTTCGCCGGAGGGGACTGCGTCGATGCGTCAGTAACGGGCACCGGACACCGACCTTATGAGGCCCTGCGGGCGGATCATCAGCGCCAGCAGGAGGATGATGTAGGGGTAGGCGCTGCCGTAGTTCGCCGAGATGTAGCCGGAAGCCAGGGCCGTGACCACGGCCACGCCGAGTGCCGCGAGGACGACCCCGCCGAGCCGGTCCATGCCGCCGAGCACGACCGCGGCGAACGTGTTGAGCAGCAGCCCGAAGCCGAGCGTCGGCGTGAACGTGAGCAACGGGCCCACGAGCATGCCCGCCAGCCCGGCGAGCGCCGCGGACAGGCCGAACATCAGGGCGGAAAGCGACCGGGCGCGGATGCCCTGGAGCAGAGCCGCCTCCCGGTCGGAGGCGAGCGCCCTGACCTGCCTGCCAAGCGGCGTGAAGTGCAGCAGTCCGAAGAGGAGAACGAAGACGATCACTGTGATGATCATCGTGAACACGTCCTGCTCCGAGATCGTGCCGCCGAAGACGTGCACGACGTTGGTGCCGAAGGGACTCGGCACGGACAGCGGGCTGCTGCCGAGCCAGAGCGTAAGCGCGGCTTCTATGCCGAGCCCCAGGGCGAACGTCGAGATCATGATCGTCATCGGCGACCGTTTGCGAAGCGGGAAGTAACCGACGCGCTCCAGGACGATGCCTGCCCCAAACATCATCAGCAGGACCAGGACAAAAGTTCCGACCTGCCCCATCCCCACTCTGACGAGCAGCACGAAGGCCAGGGCGCAGCCCAGGGACATCAGGTCACCCTGGGCGAAGTTGATGACGCCCGTGGTCATCTGCAGCAGGACAAGGCCGAGTCCGATGAGTGCGTAGATGCAGCCGTCCGCGAGGCCGTTCCCGAAAATATCGACGAATTGAGTCATGCCATGCCCACCTAGCCCAGTGCCGAGTAAGAGCTCGTGAGGTTCGAGTAGGTCTTGAGGATCTGCGGCTGGTAGTTGGCGAGCGACACCACCGACAGCTGGTTGAGCATCGCCCCGTCGGCGTTGGCGTGGTACGTGCCGCAGACGCCCTGGTACGTCAGGGTCTTGAGCTGGGCTGTGATGCTCGACGTGCCGAACGACTTCCCTGCCTCGATGGCCTGCGCGAGGATGAAGGCCGCGTCGTAGGTGCCCGGCTGGTACGTCTCGGGGTAGACGATCGAGGGGTACGCGGTGTGCAGGCTCTTGGTGAAGGCCGCGGCCACGGAGTTGGCCGGGTCGTACAGTCCGGCGCAGGAGGACACGTAGGTGATGTGCGCGGTCTCGTTGGCCGGGATCGCGCGGGTTCCCCACTCGTAGGACCCGGCGGTGGACAGCATGACGGGGATGTTGCCTTCGCCGTTCTGGTACATCTGCCTGACGAGCAGTGCGTCGTTCTGCGGGTAGCCCCACTGCTCGTCCGCCGAGACGCTCTTGATGTCGAGGACCTGAGCGGTCAGGTCGGTCACCGTCTCCGGGTACTGCTCGTTCACGAAGTGGCTGATGCCCAGCTGCTTGGAGTACTGCTCGACGTACTGGTTGCCTTCGACCGGGTTGGCGTCCTCGGAGTTAGTCAGGCCGATCGAGGTGGCGTGCAGCGTGTCCTCGAAGTACTGCGCGGAGATGTTGGCTTCCTCGTCCGACTGGACGGTCACGCTCCACGCGATGTTGCTCTTGAGGGCGCCCTGCGAAGTGGTCGGCCCCTCGCCCAGCGTGAGTACGGGGATGTCCGCCTGCTTGATGAGCGGGAACGAGGCGGTGAGCCCGGCGTCGATGGGGTAGCCAATGAGCGCGTCCACGCCCTGCGAGAGCGCGAGCCTCGTCGCGGTGAGGGCGGTCGTGGCGGTGAGGCCGACATCGTAGCTCTTGATCTCGACCTGCCGGCCGTCGATGCCGCCCTTCGCGTTGATCTGCGTCGCCGCCAGTTCGATGGGATCCGTCTCGCCCGGGATTGACGCCGGCCCGGACAGGATGTTCATGAAGCCGATGACGTACGGGCCTTTGGTGCTGGCCGAGGACGACGAGCTTGAGCTCGACGAGCCACCACTCGACCCGCAGGCCGCCACGCCGGCCGCGAGCAGTGCGACAACCGCCGCTACGGCACCTGTGCGCAAGCGCATGGTCACTCCCAATGTCACTAGTCGATTCAGCGGACCCGCGGCCCGCCGCCGTCGCCGTCGCCGGGACGGGGTCCCAGGCATGGTTTAGATAGATCTAATATTTTCGAACTATAGGTGAATCGTGAGCGGCCAGCCCCGGAGTCGTCAAGACCCTGCGGCTGGTTGTTACGTAAATATTTCTAAGTAACCGGTGGGTGGCGGCCGGTAAACGCACGGCCTGCGCGCCGGCGCGCAGGGCGGCGGCCGTCGCCTGATGCTCCCGGCAGAGGCGGTCTCCAGGGCGCGCTTCACCGAACGCGCGGGCTACCTGTTGCCTGACCGCGGCGACGGTCTCGGGCACGATGGCGTCGATGATGCCCAGCTGCAGCAAGTCGGGGGCGGTGCTGCGAAGAGCGCTTGCCAGTTCGGGCACCCGTGCCCTATCCCGGTAAAGGATCGCGGCGCCGGCTTCAGGGCCGATGACCGAGAACACCGCGCCCTCGAGCATGAGCAGCCGGTCGGCGTGGCCGAGGGCCATCGCCCCGCCGCTGCCGCCCTCGCCGACGCAGAGCGCGACGGACGCGCCGCGCAGCTCGGCCATCGCGAGCAGCGTGTGGGCGATCTCGCCGGCCAGCCCGGCCGCCTCAGCGCCAGGGGACGGATCGGCCCCTGGCGTGTCGATCAGGGTGAGCACGGGCAGTCCGAGCCGGTCGGCCAGGCGCAGTGCGCGCTGCGCGAGGCGGAACGCGCCGGGGCCCGGCTTCGCGGCGGCGTCGCCGAAGGCGTGCCTGTCCATGGCGATCACCACGCAGCGCTGCCCCGCCACGGTGGCGAGCGCGGCGCGAATGGCGGGGTCGCTACCGCGCAGTTCGACCCAGTCGCTGGTCAGCCAGGCCGCCCACTCGATGCCGGACGGCCTGGACTCAGCCCGGGCGGTCAGCAGGAGCGCGTAGGGGTCGGCCGACCGCGCCTCGGCCGCGCCCGGCCGGCCGGGCCGGCCTGGCGGGATGGCGAGCGGCTGCCCTGTGGCCAGGCCTACGGCGGCGGCCAGCCACGCCGCCTGATCATCGGCGCCGACTAGGGCGTCGACGAGCCCGTGCCGGTACGCGGACTCCGCGGTGTGCGAGTCGGCGGGCGGCCAGTGCCCGGTGACCTCGGCGACCACTCGGGGGCCGCCGAACCCGATGACCGCGCCAGGCGCCGCCGCGCGGACGTCGGAAAGCGACGCCCAGGAGGCGTACACCCCCCCGGTGGTCGGGCCGCGCAGGACGGCCGCCGCCATCAGCCCGGCCCGACCGTGGCTGGCCGCGGCCGAGGCCGTGCGCGCCATCTGGATGAGGGCGATCATCCCCTCTTGCAGCCGGGCGCCGCCGCTCGCGACGTACTCCACCACGGGAATGCGCTGGTCGGTGGCGCGCGCGAAGGCACGCACGACGCGCTCGCCTGCCACCGCGCCCATCGTGCCGCCCTGGACGTCGAAACGGCACCTGATCACCGCCACCGGGTGCCCGGCGATAAGCGTCGAGCCGGTCATAACGGACTCGGTGCCGTCCGGCGGCGGCCCGTAGCCGTCGAAGGCCAGCGGATCAGTCGAGGCAAGCTCCGCGTCCCACTCCTGCGTGATGGCCAGGACGTCTGGCCCGTGCTGTCCGCTGGATGGTGTCATGGCTGCAGGTTCCTTCCACTTCGCCGTAACTACTTCCATTATTTCACATATTTCGAACCGTTTGCGAAGTTGCTGACCCCGCAGAACAGCGTCAACGCGCCGGTCAGCGACCCCTCCTGTGGCAGGTCAATCCGCCTAGCGGGAGAAGTACTGGCGCCGCGCGTCATACGATGGTATTTTCACAAGTATGGAAATGACTTTGGGTGGCGCGGGCTCGGCTGACGGTCAGACGCTCTACATCGACGGAAAGTGGGCGGCCGCGTCGAGTGGTGGCGTGTTTGAGGTGACCGACCCGGCGACCGGGGACGTGATCGGGCAGGCCTCGGACGCCAGCGCGAGCGATGCCGAGCAGGCGATCGGCGCCGCTGCGGCGGCGTTCGGCGGCTGGTCGCGCCGGACCGCCTACGAGCGCTCGGAGGCCCTGTACCGTGCGCACGCGATCATGACGGCACGGGCCGACGAGCTGGCCCGGCTGATGACCCATGAGCAGGGCAAGCCGTTGCGCGCGGCGCGCAACGAGGTTAACTACGGCGCTGACTTCCTCATCTGGTACGCGGAGGAGGCCAAGCGCGTCTACGGCGCCACCATTCCGGCCCCACGGGCCGACCAGCGGTTCACCGTGCTGCGGCAGCCTGTGGGGGTGGTGGCGGCCATCACGCCGTGGAACTACCCGATCTCGATGATCACTAGGAAGGTGGGCCCGGCCGTCGCCGCCGGGTGCACGATCATTCTCAAGCCAGCGGAGCAGACGCCGCTGTGCGCCATCGAGATGTTCAAGATCTTCGACGAGGCGGGCTTCCCGCCTGGCGTCGTCAACCTGCTTACCACCGACCACCCCGCCGAGGTGGCTGACCCGCTGCTTGATTCCCCGCTTGTCCGCAAGCTCACGTTCACTGGCTCCACCGAGATTGGCATGATGCTGGCCGCGCGGGCGGCCGCAACGATGAAGCGCGTCTCGATGGAGCTCGGCGGGCACGCGCCGTTCATCGTGCTCGAGGACGCGGACGTCGCGCGCGCGGCCAAGGGCGCGGCCCTGGTCAAGTTCCTCAACACCGGCCAGGCGTGCATCTCCCCCAACCGCATCTACGTGCACCGGTCTCGCATCGAGCAGTTCCTCGACGTGCTCGTCGGCCGGGTCAACGGCATGAAGGCGGGCAGCGGCTTCACCTCGGGCATCAGCATCGGCCCGCTCATCGACGACCAGGCGATGGCGAAGATGGAGCGCCAGGTGAGCGACGCCACGAGCAAGGGCGCCGCCGTCCTCACCGGCGGCCGACGCCTCACAGAGAACGACCTCGGGCGCGGGCGCTTCTACGCGCCAACCGTGCTCGGCGACGTGACGTCGGACATGCAGGTCTACAGCGAGGAGACCTTCGGCCCGATCGCCCCGGTCATCGCCTTCGACAGCGAGGAAGAGGTACTCACGGCGGCCAACTCGACCACCTACGGCCTGGCTTCCTATCTCTATACCAACGACATCGCCAAGGCGACGCGGATCAGCGAGGACCTGAAGTTCGGCATCATCGGCATCAACGACATCAACCCCACGGCCGCCGCCGCGCCATTCGGCGGCACCAAGTACAGCGGCCTCGGGCGAGAGGGCGGTGTCCAGGGCCTCGACGAGTACCTGGACACCAAGCTCATCGGACTGTCGCTCCCGTAATGGCACGCCCGTAATGGCGTCCCAGTGACGGCGCTCCCGTGACGGACCAGGCCGACGTGACACCGCCGTCCGCCGTCGTGCCCGAGTTCTGGCTGTTCCACCCGCAGACTAAAGGAGGTCGCCATGTGCCCAGCCACTGCTCCCCCGCCCGCCGGGCCGGCCGGCGATGAGGGCGTCCGCTACCAGACTGTCCGCTACGAGCCCGGCGGGCCGGTCGCCGTGGTAACGCTGAACAGGCCGGACAAGCTCAACGCGATCAACGGCAAGCTGCACGATGAGCTGCTTGCGGCGCTCGCCAGGGCGGAGGCCGACGAGGCGATCCGCGTAGTCGTACTGCGCGGCAGCGGCCGCGCGTTCTCCGCGGGCGGCGACCTCAAGGCCGTGGCCGCCGGCGAGGAGATGGGGCATCCGTCCGCCCTCGGCGCGGCTATCTGGAACCTGAGCAAGCCCGTGGTGGCGGCCGTCCACGGATACTGTCTCGGTCAGGCGTACGAGCTCGCCGCAGCCTGCGACCTGACCATCGCGGCCGAAAGCGCGCAGTTCGGCGAGGTCGAGATCAACCACGGCTGGGGACCGCCGCTGCCCATCACGCCGTTTGCCGTGACGCTCAAGCGCGCCAAGGAGATCCTGCTGCTCGGCGAGGTCTTCTGCGCCCGTCAGGCGCTGGAATTCGGCCTGGTCAACCGGGTCGTCCCGGACAGCGACCTCGACGCGGAGACGGCCAAGATCACCGCCCGCCTTGCCACCCTGGCGCCGGCCGCGGTCACCGCCAACAAGCGCCTGGTCAACCAGGTCTACGCGGACGCCGGCTTCCTCGGCGACGGGCGCACCGTCCGGTAGCTGCCCGCGTTAGCCACTGGCGGGGATCCAGCGCCACAAGGTGATGTCCTCGCTCGGGATGTCCTGGTAGGCGATCTTCATGGGCATGCCTATCCGGATGTCCTCGGGCGGGCAGCCGGTGAGGTTGCCAAGGATCAGGCACGGCCGCGGCTGCTCAGTCAGCTCGCCGAGCGCGATCACGTAGGGGACCTCAGCGGCGAACGCGCCTGGACCGCGGTGGCACACGGTGTAGGTGTAGAGGGTCGCGTTGCCAGACACCCGGGTCCAGGTCTGCCGCTCCGACAGGCAGCTCCGGCATGCGGGGTACGGCACCCAGTTGTAGTCGCCGCAGTCGTCGCACCGGGGCACCATGAACTGGTGCCCGCGCAGCGCGTCGAAGAACGGCCGGTGGGCCGCCTGCACCGACGGCAGCGGCTTGAGATAGGGGGCCGCGGCCGCCTCAAGGATTGTCATCGCCAGTCTCTTTCCGTGTGATCCGCCGGTTTGCCCCGCACCGCTAGTCCGCCGCCATGACAAGCGTGCTCGCCATGCCGTGCACCGCCCAGCCCTGCTGCAGTGAGACGCCGATCCTGGCGCCAGGCACCTGGCGGGCGCCGCACTCGCCGCGCAACTGCCTGACGACCTCGATCGTGTGCATGCCCGACGGGTCGCCGCAGTGGCTGTTGGACAGCAGCCCGCCGTCCGTGTTCGTGGGCATCAAGCCGCCGAGGCGCAGGTGGCCGTCCTTGACGTAGTCGGCCCCCTCGCCCAGCTTGCAGAAGCCCATCTCCTCAAGGTTGCGGACCGTGGTGATCGTGAAGCAGTCGTAGAGCCCCGCGACGTCAATCTCGTCGCGCGTGATCCCGGCCAGGCCGAACGCCCGGTCGGTCGCCTTGCGCACCGCCTTGCCCTCGTTCGGAAACCAGGGGTCGTTGATGGTGGCGTAGAAGTCGGTGTAGTAGGCCTCCGCGCCGCCGAGCACCCACACCGGCTTCTTGCGGCAGTCGCGGGCCAAGTCGGCGGAGGCGATCACCACCGCGTAGCCGCCGTCGTTGTCGATCGAGCAGTCGAGCAGGTGCAGCGGCTCGCAGACGTACCGCGAGGCCAGCACGTCGTCGACGGTGATCTCGCCCTTCCCGCCCATGACGGAGTCCGGGTTGAGCGTCGCGTGGTAGCGAGTGAACACCGCCACTTCGGCGAGGTCGGCATCGCTGACGTGGAACTCGTGCATGTACCGTCGCGCCCACATCGCGTACCAGGAGGTCATGTAACCGCCGACGGTGGCGAAGCTCCAGTCGTCGGCGACCCTCGGCGCGCGGTCGGGCATCGCCGTGCCGCCGGGCCCCGTCCTTGCGCCCGCGCGCCCGAAGAACAGCACAGCGACGTCGGTGAGGCCGGCCGCGATCGACGCGGCGGCCTTGGCCAGCTGCCCGGACGCGCCGCCGGTCTCCACCAGGCTGAGCGGTCGCTCGCCCAGCTGCTCGGCCCAGAACTGGTGTGCGGTGGTGCCCGGGATGTGCTCCGTGCCGCTCATCGGCAGCAGCCCGTCGATGTCGGCCGTGGTCAGCCCCGCGTCGTCGAGCGCGCCCTTGATGGCTTCAAGCTGCAGTGAGAAGGATGTCCGGTCGGGGATCTTGCCCTGCTTGGTGGTGTAGATGCCGACGATCGCGGCCTGCCGCCTGGGGAAAGGCATCGTCGCCTCCTGTTCCCTTGAAGCAAAAAAGGTTTTATAGTCTTAAACATATCTCACGACACTGCCCCGTCAATAGATAGCGAGCTGACCATGGACCTGACGCTCACCGAGGAGCAGGGGGCCGTCCGCGAGGCGTTCGGTGATTTCTTCGCCAAGGAGTCGACGCCGGCCCGCGTGCGGGCGGCCGAGCCGCTCGGCTTCGACCCTGAGCTGTGGCGCTCGCTCGCGCGAACCGGCGCTGTCGTCATGGCGGTCCCTGAGGAGCTCGGCGGCGGCGGCGCGTCCCAGCTGGACCTGGTGCTGGTGGCGCAGGAGTACGGCCGCAGGATCGCGCCCGTGCCCTTCGCGGAGGCGGCGGCCGCCGCCGGCGTGCTCAGCCGGGTGCCCGCCGGGCAGGAGTTCTTCGCGGGGATCGCCGACGGGACCCTGGTACCCGCCTTCGCGCCAAGGCCCGCCGTCGGCGGCACCGCCCGGCTAGCGCCGGCGGGCGGGGTAGCCGACCTGCTCGTGGCGCTCGACGACGAAGAGCTGATCGTGGTGCGGGGAAACTCGGAGCGGCCATCCGTTCTGCCGAATCTCGGTTCTTCACCCGTCGCTGACTGGCGGCTGCGCGGGCCGGGTACCGAGCGGCTGGTGCTCGCCTCCGGCGAGCAGGCGAGGGAACTGCACGCGGCTGCCTGCGCCCAATGGCGCCTGCTGACCGGCGCGGCGCTCGATGGCCTGCGCGAGGAGGCACTGCGGATGGCCGTGGCGTACGTCAAGGACCGGCGCGCCTTCGGCGTGCCGATCGGGTCGTTCCAGGCGATCCAGCACCGGCTCGCCGATGTGGCTGCGGCGGGGGAGGGGCTGCGGCTGCTGGTCTATGAGGCCGCCTGGGCCAGCGACGCCGGGCCGGCCGCCACCGGACCCGCCAGCGCGGCGGCGCTAGCGGGCATGGCGTTCCTCGCCGCCGCGAGCATCACGTTCGCCACCTGCCGGGAGTCGCTGCAGTTCCACGGCGGGTACGGCTACACCCTCGAGTACGACATACAGCTCTACTTCCGCAGGGCCAAGGCATGGCCGCTGGCGGGAGGGCCGATCCACGACCAGTATCAGCAGCTCGCCGACCAGCTTTTCACGGCCGGGGCTGCTCCGGCGAACGAGGTGGGATGACCATGGACTTCGAGGTTGAGGACGCGTACGCCGAGCACCGGCAGGCCGCGCGGGACTGGGTGGCGGCCAACGTGGATACCGCCTGGGTGCGGGAGCAGGAGCGCACCGGGACCTACCACACCGCGGAGCTGCACCGCAGGCTGGCCGTGGACGGTTTCCTCGGGGCGGGCTGGCCGTCCGCCTACGGCGGCACCAGCGTCCCGCAGTCCCTCGCCATGGCCGTGTTCCAGGAGGTTCTCGCCACCGGCACCCACCTGGACGGCTGGACCACGACGCAGATGGTGCTGAACACCGTGCTGCACGTCGGCACCCAGGCCCAGAAGAGCGAGATGGTCACGGCCGGCGCGCAGGGGGAGATGCTGATCGTCCTCGGCTACACCGAGCCCGGCTCCGGTTCCGACGCGGCCGCGGCGGTCACCAGGGCGATCCGCGACGGCGACGAGTGGGTCATCAGCGGCACCAAGATGTTCACGAGCACGGCACACGAAGCCACGCACGTGTTCCTGCTTGCGCGGACCAACACCGCGGCGGCCAAGCACCGCGGCCTGACGATGTTCATGGTTCCGCTCGATAGCCCCGGCATCGATATCCAGCCGATCCACACCCTGGGCGGCCAGCGCACCAACGCCACGTACTACTCCGACGTCAAGGTGCCAGACGCCTGCCGGATCGGCGACGTCGACGGCGGCTGGGGCGTGATGCGGGTCGCGCTCGTCTACGAGCGCGGGATGGCTGCTCCGCCGGCCGGGCCCACCTGGGCGCAGCGGGCCGCCTCGTGGGGCCGGGCGACGCGACGGTCCGACGGCAGCCTGCTCATTGACGACCCGGTGTTCCGCGAGCAGCTCGCCAGGATCAGCATCGAGGCGGAGATGTCACGGGTGCTGGCGACGCGGGTGAGCTGGGTCGTCGAGACAGGCGGCATGCCCGCCCTCGAAGGCCCGATGTCCAAGCTCTTCTCGACCGAGGCGAACCAGCGCAACCTGTCGTCGCTGCTCGATTTCATCGGTGCCGAGGCGATCTTGCAGGGCGAGGAGGCCGCCGAGTTCCCCGCCGCGGTCGAAGACGCTTTCCGCAAGGCCGTGGTCACCACCATCTACGGCGGCACCAGCGAGATCATGCGCGAGATCATCGCCGAACGCCACCTGGGCCTGCCCCGCGCCCGTCCGTCGTAGCCCCTCCACGGCGCAAGTCGGGGGCTTCGGCCGAGGCCCGGGCCGCGAATGCGTCTGGCTCTGCTAGCACCGCGCGAATGCCATCAGCGGCTCGAAGTCTCCTGTGCGGTCCGCCGTCTGGAGTGCCGCGATGTACGCGTGGCGTACCTGGCTTGGTTCGGCCAGTGATGCGCCACCCCAGGTGAAGCGGCGTCCGCCAAGGGCTGCCACGAGCGCGTCGGACGCAAGTCGCGCCCAGCGTCCGTTGCCATTCGGGAACGGATGGATGACCACAAGCCGGTAACCGAACCTGACCGCGCACTCATCCAGGCCGAATCGTGACGGGCTGGTATCGGCGAGCCAGCTCTGCGCATCGGCCTCAAGCGTGCGCATGTCCATACGCACCTGCCAGTACGGCACGCCCAAGTTTCTGTCGGCCGTCCGGTACTTGCCTGCCCAGGTCCAGACCTGGTCATACATCCGCCGGTGGAGGCCAGCCAGCCATGCTTCCCTGATCACCGATGCCGGCCGGAGGCGGCGGCCGGAGAGGAACAGCCACGTCATGGCCCTGCTGATGTTCTCGGCCTCCACTTGGTTCAGTTCGGCGCGAGTGAGCACCGGAAGCCGCAGCCCACGGCGCTCCTCGTCAGTCAGGGGCGTGGCACCGGACGGCTCAGTGAGCAGGTCACTCATTGCCCTCGTCGCTCCACAGGCCGCCGCGGTCAAGTAGTTGCCTGGTGAGCTGGTCCTCGATCTCCTGGGTCGCTCCGGTGGCCTGGTCCTCGAGGCGCATGGTCTGCTCGACTGCCGCTACCTGGTAGTGCGCGAGTACTCGTGCGCGCTCACGTACCACCGTCGTCAGTGGCCGACGCGGCACGAGCAGGTAGACGAGGTCGCACCCGAGGGCGTCGGCGGCACGGCGCAGCGTATCCAGGCGGACCCGGTCGGCTGCTTCAGACTGCTCAAGCCTGATGACCGCTCCCGCCGTTACCCCAAGACGTGCCGCAAGGACGGCGGAGCTCATTCCCAGCGCCTCGCGGACCGCCCGAACCCACCCGTGCGTCGGCCTGGCGATGTTCCTCAGCGGCTGCCACTCCTTGAAATGAGAGTCAAGGAGCTCCCGGCCGCGAACCGAGACCTCGTTGGGAATCCTTGGCATGGCACCTCCATGTCGCTGAACTGAAGCTCAGTATTAATAGTTACTATCATGCGGAGTAACTCATCATAGAGAGATCTTATCATGTACTTTAGTACATGATAACTGCGATCGGAGGTCGCGTGGCGAAGACGGCCCTGCCACGATCCATGGCACCCCGCTTGTGCGGGTGCCGCGCGCACGGCGGTGGCGGGGCGGGCGCGGGCTAATCGCGGCCGGGGGGCCAGGCGTAGGAACGGGCGTCCTCGGGGCTCATGCCGAGCCATTCGCCCAGGATCTCAACCGCGTGCTCGCCCAGCCGGGGGGTTGGGCGGCGCGCGACGGCCGGGGTGACGGACAGGCGGTAGGGCGGTGCCGCGAATTCGGCCACGCCGAGGTCGGGATGGTCCATTTCCAGGAAGAAGTGCCGCTCCCGATGCTGCGGGTCCCGCACCACGTCCTCGGTGTCCTGCACTGCGCCGGCGACCACGCCGGCCCGCTGGAGCGCGCGCATGGCCTGGTGCGGCGTGCGCTCGGCGGCCCAGTCGTCGAGCGCGGCAGCGAGCGCCGCGACCGGGTACGCGTCCGGCTGCGCCAGGTCGGGACGGCCGAGCAGTTGCGCGAGCGCCCGCCAGTCCGCGGCGCCCTCGGTTTCGACGGCCAGCCACCGGTCATCGCCCTGGCAGCGCACGACCCGCTGGAACCGGGCGTCGTCCGTGGCGGCCGCTCCGTCGGCGGCACCACCGCCGCCGGTGTTGCCAAGGGTGCAGGCGTCGGCCGGCTCGCGGCCGTTGACGAGGTAGTCGAGCAGCAGGGGGCCCATCACGGCGCCGGCCACCTCGACTTCGGCGAGGTCGATGTGAGTGCCGCGACCGTCACTGTCGCGCGCAGCGAGCGCGGCGAGCACAGCGAACAGACCGTGCGCCTGCGAGATGTAGTCGAAGTGGGTGCCGTCCGACTCTCCCCACGCGTGGGTGAGGCCGGTGAACGAGCAGATGGTCGACCCGTAGGCGAGATAGTGCGAGCGCGGTCCCTCGGTGTGCCCGAAGCCGGTGAGCGACAGCATCGCGATCCGGGGGTTCGCGGCGGCGATCGTCTCGTAGCCGACCCCCCAGCGCTTCATGACGTCAGGGCCGTAATTCTCTATGACGACGTCCGCGGCGGCGGCCAGCCGCAGGAACAGCTCGACGGAGGCCGGCTGCTTCATGTCGAGGGCCAGGCTCCGCGTGGTGCGGTTGAAATTCGCGAACATCGGCGAGGTGTCCGCGCCCGACGGCTCGTGCACCGCCGGGTCGCTCGCCGCCCGCAGCCTGCGCAGGTTGTCCGGACGGCCAGGCGACTCGATCTTCAGCACGTCCGCCCCGAGCTCCGCGAGGGCGGTCCCGCACAGCGCGCCAGCGATCGCGGTGCCGAACGAGATCGCCCTGATCCCGGTCAGCGGCGCTCCCCCTGGCGGCTTTCTTTGCCCCCGCCAGTCGCGGAGGATCTCCGTCACCTCCTGCTCGCCAAGTCGAGGAGCGGGCCGCCGGTACTGTCCGAGCAGCGGCCTCGTGGACAGGAAGGGCCGCCCTGGCTGCTCATGCTCACCGAGGCCCGCGAGCGGCTTGCGCACGATGAAGCCCCGGCTGCGCGGCTGCGGGTCGGCGGTGAACTGGCCCACCGTGTTGACAAGCGCGCAGGGCACCCCGAGCTGCTGGCCGCGCCTGATGAAGTCCTCCCTGCCCATCTCGCTTATCAGTGGTGCCATGGCCGCCATGATCGTCTCGGCGTGCAGCTCGCGGGTGACCGGGTGGCTCAGCGCCGGGTCGTTCAGCTGGTCGGGGTTGCCGAGCAGCTCGACAAGCCCGGCCCAGTGCTTGTCCGTGGAGACGACGAACTCCACCAGGCCGTCCCGGCAGCGCCAGACGCCGCCCGACACGCCCGGCGCCCGGTCAAGTCGCCGCCAGATAGACAGCGAGCTGGTGTACCGGTGCACGTCGAAGTTGCTCGCCGTGAGGATCTCGTGCGCCGACAGGTCGATGAACTGCCCGCCGACGCCGGGCCTGGCGCGCAGCGCCGCGAGCACGGCGACGGCGGCGTGCGTCCCGACATGGTCGTACGCCTGCCTGCCGGGAACGACCCGTGGCGGCCCGGCCGCGGGCCCGTGCGGGTACATGATGCCGCTCATCGCGTACGACGTGAGGTGGCTAGCGCGCCAGGACCGGTAGGGACCGGTGAGGCCGAATGGCGTGATCGAGCACACCACGGCGTCCTGGCCCGCCCAGGACAGCACCCTCAGGCCGGCGTCGAAGCCGGCGACCGTGCTACCGGCCGGCCCTCGGGTGCCCGGGGTGATCAGGATGACATCGCTCAGCCGGCCGAGTTCCGCGAGCTCGGCCGGGACCCCGGGAGCCGCCGCGCCGGTGTAGTCAAGGACGATCCCGCGCTTATTGGCGTGGTAGTAGGCGAAGCTGAGACTGCTCTCCCGATCGCGCCGGTCGCCCGCGAACGGCGGGTGCCCCCGCAGTTCGTCGCCGGCGGGTGGCTCAACCTTGACGACGTCCGCGCCGATATCCGCGAGCAGCCGCCCGCAGTAGCTGCCCAGCGGGCCCGCGAGATCCAGCACGCGGACGCCGTCAAGCGGCAACGTCATGGCACCGACAGGACCGGGCATCGTAAATCCACCTCACCATGCTCGCCACGAACGCCCGTGCGCACTTGGGGCAGGGTAAAACACGGAACCGTTCGGGAGAAAATAACTTGATCTTCTGGATCTTGTTCAGGCGCCAAGCAGCACAGTCGCCGAACCGGGGGCGAGCTTCTTGCCCTCGTCGTCCTCGGTCCAGATGTCGAGATCGGCGAGGCGGCGCCCGCCTTCCTCGCGCACGGCGGTGACGACGCCGCGTGCGGTGACCGTCATGCCCTTGGTGTTCGGGGCGCGGAACTGGCACTTGAGGCTGACGATCGTCCCGCCGTCGCCCAGCCAGTCGCGGACGAGGTTGTGCAGGTACGCCCACTGCAGGTTGCCCATGCCGAACGCGGTCGGGTAACCCGCCTCGCGGCCGGCCTCGTCGTCCATGTGGATCGGGACGAACTCGTCGTTGACCGCGGCGTAGCGATTCCAGTTGTGGAACCCGGTCGTCCGGACGAACGGCGGCAGTATGTCGCCCGCCTTGGCATCTGCGGCCCGTGTCATCTCAGCCATCCCTGTCTGCTGTCTGCCTAAGTCCGATTTTGTGTCTTAGCCGATGCCCTGGTACCAGTGCAGGGCCGGCGGGGCGGACGTGACGTCCATCGCGGTCGTCATGGTGAGCCGTCCCGCGGCGCCCGCCTGCGCGAGGGCCGCCGCGGCGGCCGGCACGTCGTCGGAGTCCATCTCGTAGACGGCCAGGTACCGGTGCGCGGGCTGCTGGCCGGTCGGCAGGTCGGCGGTGCGGTACCGGTGCACCGAGGTCACCGACGGTATCGCGGCGCGCACCTGCGGGATATGCGTGTTCTCGTACCAGGAGTTGAGCTCCGCATCCGTCTCTTCGCCGGACGGGCTCACCCAGGCCAGCAGCAGCGCCTTCGCCATCTGATCCCCATGACTAATAGTTTTATCTTTTGACAATTCTCTATCTATATCCGACACTAGCGCGTGTGACAACCACGGTCAACAGCGGCGCGAGCTCGAGCGCCATCGATCCCGTCGTCCAGCAGGTCAGGCCAGGCGTGTGGTCGGTACCGGTGTTCTGGCCGCGCAGCTCACTGCGCTACACGCTGGCCTACCTGCTGAGCACCGACGACGGCGCCGTCCTGGTCGACACCGGATGGCCTACCGACACGGGCTGGGAGAGCCTCGTCGAGGGCGTAGAGCAGACCGGACATGACATCACGGACATCACGGATGTCCTGGTGACCCATTCGCACCCGGATCACCTCGGCATGGCCGCCAAAGTACGGGCGGCAAGCGGCGCGCGGATCGGCATGCACCCGGCGGAAGCGGACCACGTCGGGCGGCTGCGCCTGCCCGGGACATGGCAGCGCACGGCGGACTGGCTGCGGGCGCGGGGCGCACCGGCCGCGGAGGCGGCAGAGATCATCGAACGGATCACCGCGGCCACCGTCTGGTACCGCGAGCTCGCGGTGCCAGACGTGCTCATTGACGACGGGACGCTGCCAGTGCGGGGGCTCGCGCTGCGCGCGATCTGGACGCCCGGGCACTCCCCCGGGCACCTGTGCTTCTACGCGGAGGATCGCGGCCTGCTGCTGACCGGCGATCACGTGCTGCCGAGGATCAGCCCGCACATCGGGCTTGACGGCGACGAGGACGCGGACCCGCTCGGCCGCTACCTGGCCTCGCTCGCCGCGATGGCGGTATACGATGCCGATGAGGTACTCCCCGCACACGAGTACCGCTTCACCGGCCTCGGCGAGCGGGTGGCGAATCTGCTCACCCACCACCAGGCGCGGCTCGCCGAAATCGAGCTCGCCGTCGCTGCCCAGCCAGGCGTGTCCACCTGGCGGGTGGCCGAGATGCTCACCTGGTCGCGCGGGTGGGAGCAGACCACGGGGATGACCCGGCGGGCCGCGGTCAGCGAGACGCTGGCACACCTGGTCCACCTGCGAAGTCAGCAGCGCGCTGTGAACGACGCGACGGCCGGGGTAGACGCGTGGCGGCCGGGACCTCGGGCGGTGGCCGGATGGCAGTGAATCCGCGCCAGGGCCGTTACACTGCTCGCGCGCGACGCGACGGCGCGCGCCGGGACGGTGCGAGAACCAGGCAGGGAGACAGCATGGCAGCGAGAAACTCAGGTCCCGTCAAGGAGACCGACCCCGTACCTGGCGTGCGCCTGCTCACGCTCGCGCTGCCGAGGCTGCGCAACGCGATGACCGCAGATCTGACCGAGGCGTGGACCGACGCGATCGAGGACATCAAGGCGGATCCGGAGGTGCGGGCGGTCGTCCTCACCGGCGAGGGGCCGGTCTTCTCGGCCGGCGCCGACCTGTCGTGGCTCGGGCAACTCGAAGCCGGCGAGGGCCGTCCCGATTACCTGCGCGAGCGGATGCTGCCGTTTTACCGGGCGTGGCTCGCCGCGCGTGAACTGTCGGTTCCCGTCGTGGCCGCTATCAACGGCCCGACGATCGGCGCGGGCATCGCCCTCGCGCTTTCGTGTGACCTGCGCTACGCCGCACCGACGGCGACCTTCCGCGCGTCGTTCATCCAGGTCGGGACCTACGGCGGGATGGCGGCCAACTGGCTT
>Ga0210386_10000571_pt1 | contig 34150 bp, 62 predicted proteins | sample IncBWH32OmetaG_FD_160091 | JGI IMG/M metagenome (GOLD analysis project Ga0210386, IMG submission 160091) | Forest soil microbial communities from Barre Woods Harvard Forest LTER site, Petersham, Massachusetts, United States - Inc-BW-H-32-O ...
GTTTAGATTCCGCGAAAAACATCGGGGATGAGGCCGAGGATGCCGGCGAAGTTCGTTGAGCAGCGGGAAGTCCCGGTCAATGACCTAAAGGCGCACCCGCAGAATCCGAACCGGGGATCGGTTCCGGATATCGCTGCGAGTTTGCGCCAGTTCGGGCAGTACCGGTCGGTGGTCGCCACCCAAGATTTGACGATTTTGGCTGGCCATCATGTTGTTGAAGCGGCGAAGGGGCTGGGCCTTAAGTCGGTGCGCGTGGACATCATTGAGGCTGACGCGCAGACCGCGCAGAAGATTCTGTTGGCCGACAACAGGCTGGCCGATCTAGGCCTTGGCCCAGACCTGGAGTTGTTGCTTAAAAATCTGGAAGATCTGGCCGGCGACCTTGAGGGCACCGGGTTCGACGCCGACTATGTGAAGCTTCTCGAGGACGCCGTCTCTGGTGTGGGCGAGAAAGAACAACCAGAGGAGCCCGGCGAGGGCGACGGGCTGGGTCTTAAACGGATCAGCTTACTTCTGGACACTAGGTTGGCCGATCATTGGGAGGCTCACCGGAAACTGTTCCCCGATGATACTTCTGCTTTCGGATATTTACTTGACTAAGGAAAAAGCATGACTGAGCCAGGTAATCTGCCCGCTAACTGGACGGCGGGCGGGGTGTTCACGGCTGCCGCGGAGAACGCCGTGGAAACGGCTATCAACTGGCTGCTGGGAGTGTTCAACGGCGCAACAACGGGGCAGACGTTAACTAATCCGACTATCGCCGGATACACCGAAGCTGTGACAGCGGTCGGGACGGTCACCACTTCCTCCACGCTCAGCGTTTCCTCTGGCACACTGCTTACGGCAACCCTGACCGCGTCGACAGCGTGTACGTTCACGATGCCCACCCCGACGGCGGGGAAGTCGTTCACGCTGCTGCTGAAGCAGCCGGCCAGCACCGGAAACGGCACCGCGACCTTCGCTGGGGTCAAGTGGCCCGGCGGGGTTGCCCCCACCATCACGCCCACTGCCGGGGAGATGGATATTCTGAGTTTCTGCTCCGACGGTACTGACTGGTTCGGCTCTTACGCCCAGGGCTACACCTATTAATCGGGGGTAATATGTTCGCCAGTCGCGGTCAAGCTTTTTCGTCGGTGAGTGCGCCTATCACGCAGTATTCAGATCTTCTTCTAGCGTTTCTGGATAACACTTTCATTAACCCGGCTACAACGTTTTTGCCGGAGCTTCAGACAGCATCAACTCCTTACGGTCCTGGGTTTCAGTTTTCTGTTTCCGACACCGCTGATGTGACGCTGTGGGATTCCACATTGAAGGCTGTTCTTGTTAAGGTGAAAACGGCGGGTACCAAGAATGTTGTGATGAATAAGACTCAGCTGTGGAATTTCTACATCTATCTGCCCAGCCAGAGCCTCGTCACTTCATGGAATGGTGGCACGCTGTGGGAGTTCCACACCCCGTTCAACGCCAGCGGGCACACCCTTGAGCTGGACAACACTGGGCGCGGCCCAACCACCCCGTCGTTTCGGTTCGGGTTTGAGACCGCCGGCGGTGCCAGCTACACCTACGCCTACAATTGGGCACCGCTAACGTTCAACACGTGGCACCACGTCACCATATATGTGAGGTGGTCCACCGGCGCTGACGGGTTCTACCAGGCGTGGCTGGACGGCACCCGCTACATGAACCGTACTGGGGCGACCGTGTACACGGCAGATAACGGCACCCCGTTTTTGCAGTTCGGCCTGTACGCGGACATCGGTTCGCAGCAGAATCCTGTGGTCCCCGACGCGGGTACCAACCAAATCACCTACGGTGGCATCACTTTGCGGTAAAGAGGAGCAATGGAAATTGATCAGACTTTCGAAGAGTTCGCCGCCGCGGCGGAGAAGGAAGAGATCGCGAAGCAGGTCGCAGCCAACTCTGTGAGCTTCGTGGAGCATCAGTCCCGCGCGTGGTCGGAGTTGCAGAAATGGTGGGCTGAGGCCCAGGGCTTCGGGAAGCCACCGGAAACGGCGAACGGCCCGGGGAGCACGGTTGAGGCGACGGAGGCTATCCGGGAATGGCTGCCCGGTTTATTCGTCCGGTACGACATCCGAACTATGTTGGACGCTCCGTGCGGGGATTGGAATTGGATGCGGCTGGTAGACCTGGATTACCTGAACGAATACACAGGCTGGGATACCGACACGAATATGGTGCTGAAATGCCAGCATCGGCTCGAAGAGGGAGACCATGGGGGGAGTTTCACGCCGGACGCCATCTTTGAGCGCGTCAACATTCTGACGGTCCCCGAGATTCCGGCCTACGACCTGATCTTGTCCCGCGATTTCCTGGCCCATCTGCCCAACGAGCCGATCCGGGGCGTGCTGAACAAGTTCAAAACCTCAGGCAGCCGGTTCCTGCTGGCCTCCCATTACCCGGACGCCGACAACGAGTTCGTCTACAAACCGCAGGACTTCACATATTTTGGGTATGCGGAACGTCCGGTGAATCTAGAGAAATCGCCGTTCAATCTCACGAAGCGTGAATCCCGGGGCGAAGCTCAGGGTCCCGGTGGTGTGATCAGCCAGCCGCACGAGCTTGCGCTGTTCGAGTTGAACATGCCGTAAACGCCGGGGCGGCGGGTGGGAGTTGGGCATCGCACACATCATGGCCGCCCCGGCTCTTTCTAGAGTACCGTTGTTGCGCCCACAGGTCACCCCCGGCTTTACTGAAATCGAACAGGTCGAAGATCACCCATTCGGCCAGGTCCAACGGCCACGTCGGGAGCTTAAACATTCGTGTTCAAAAGTTTGCATTGGTGCACTGGGCGGCGCAACAGCGGGTCTCGGGTGTGGGTGCCGGTTTCGATGATCCGATCGGTAGCCCCGAGCACGCCGGCGTCTTGCAGTCCTTTGAGGACCCCTTCGGTGTCGCCGTAATTACGTAGGAACACCGATCCAGGCGGTGGGACCTCGCCCATATCCACTAAGCTCACTGTGGCGTCGCATAAGATCTGCCCGTAGCGGCCAATCAGGGTCAGTTTGGTGCTGCCGTCAGGGTAAGTTCCTGTGCGGACGGTGACATAATTGTCGCGCCAGATTTTAGCGCGTAGTTGAAACGTCACGGAACGACCCCTTCTTGTTGGCCTTGTCCGTCTGATGGTAAGCCTCATTACGTAGCCATTTGGCTTAACCGCGCCGTGTCAACGATGTTTGATCAGGGTGACTATGATCCACGCCAGCGACGGCGGCCCGGTCAACCAGCCCGCCGTGTAGGGGAGATTGTGGATGAGGTCATGCACCATCTGCGCGTTCATTTAGGCGTGCTGTAGATATTGGGGGCAGTAGGCTTGGATCGCGGCCTGAACTGTTCCGTTGGCTTCTTGCCATGTGAGCGGCTTCCCGGTGTCGGGTTCTTTGTATTTGTCCATGAGCGCCTCAGCCGCTGAGCTGGGTGTGGCACCAGGCTGCGCCAGGTAGTCGCATTGCTGGTGGCCGAGCACGATCAGCACATCAGGGTCGGCGACCCCAAGTCCTGTGAGCTGGGAGAACAAGCGCAGGTAAAGCTCGTCTGGGGTTTCCGGCGGCGGCGTGACTGTGGTGGTGAAGGTTCGCGGTGCTTGCGCAGTCACTGGTGGCGCAGCGACGGTTGAAGAACGTTGGGACGGCGGCTGGTAGGACACCAAGAAGATCACGATCGCCGCGCCGATGGCGACCGCCAGGGCCGCGGCCACCGTTTTGATTACAGCGTCCCGGAATCCGCGCTGTTCGATGGGTGCCGGCTCGGTCAGCGGATAGTCCACCACCTCCGGACCGTTGACCCACGCCCGGGCGTACGGGTCGGCCCACGCGGCATATGCCAGCCCGGTTTGCGCGTCGGCGTCGGCGGCTTCACCCGTCATGGTCGAGGCGTCTGCGGTTCCTTCCAGCAGCTTTCCCTGTTCGGGATCCATGGCTCCTCCTCAGGGGTGGCGATACATCATTGGATAGGTATGTTGTCTCACCGGTGAGACGCTGCACCGGGATGTTTTCTGGGTCTTCGTAGCTGCGCAGCGACAGCCCTCGGGCTTCGGCCTCTTTGATGTATTTGGTTTCAGTGACCCGGTTGTGGCAGGGCCTGCATAGGTGCAGGATGTTCGCTGGTATCCACTTGCCGCCCAGGCTGCGGGGAACGCGGTGGTGCATGTCGCAGGCCCGGGCTGCGCAGCAGCCTTCACAGATCCCGCCGGATCTGCCGGCCACCGCCGCCCGGGTGTCCGACTCGTTCCATGCGTGTGGCACGCATTCATTTTGCCGTGTGAGCTAGCCATTTCTCGCCGGCGCTCTTAGCGCCACGCTCGGTTTTATAAAGTTTCGGCCCCACGTATTCGGCACCACCGGGGGTGATGTACCGGAACCGGAACTCGCCGTCTTTGGTTTTCATGACATCAACCTCGCCGCCAGCTACGACGGACTGGTTCTTAGTCGCCACGGGACTGCTCCGATTGCAGGCTGCGTATAGCTTCTTCGATATAGCACAGCGCGGAGAAAAACTCGGAGAACGCGAACACCGCGGTGACTGTCCAGGTTATCGACCAGCCATGAGGGCTGTCGTGAAAGATGTTGAGGAAAACGGATCCAAGGATGGCCAGCAGCCAGATGATGTGCCGGTTGCGTGTCGCTTTCATGCGGCGCGCGTCCATTAGGCCTCATCCATGCCGTCGTAAATGATCTCCTCGAGGGGTGGGTAATCGACGTTGGACTCGGCCCGCGCTGCGCGGCGCAACTGCCGGACTCCTTTGACGGCGTAGATCACCACGTCGAGCGCCAACCAAACGATCAGGCAGGTCACGAACTGGCCCCAGGTGGGCTGTGGGGTATGCACCCACAGCCCACCCAGCCACACCGCCAGCATCCCGAAGGCCAGGCCAACGGTCGCCTGCATCAGTTGGTTCCGCTGTTCATGGACCACCACGTGGCCAGCCGGGGTCCGCTCTTGCCACGGTTGTAGGTTTCCACGACCGCCACCGCGATAGCGTGGGCAACTGAGATGTCGTACTTCAGTTTAAGGCGCTCCGCCTCGCCCTTGAGGCCATTCACGCCGCCCCTCTTAGCGGCAAGGCGAGCGATCAAGACGCTCTCGTTGAAGCCGCCGACACCGTACATTTCCACGAACGAACCCACGCCCTCGGTCACTTTCGCGGCGAACCCGGGCATGCCGAACGAATCGCGGATAATCCGCAGCGTCGCCGCCAACACCTCAGGTCCTGCATGGCTGTAGATCTTCTGCACCGCACCGACGCAGCCGATACCGTCACGCTGCCCACCGATACTGAGGTCCGCGGCCCGAACGATACGGTCGATGTCGCACTCGGCTTCGCGGCCAGCGATAACACCCTGCTTGTACTTGTCCAGGCCCGACACCGGCTTGGTATCGTTGAGGGCCAAAAACTTGTCGGCCTCCTCGGCCTCCGACAGCCCCTTATAGGTCCAGCACTGAAGCAGCTGGTCTTCCCAGCCGAGCTGGATCACGGACAGGTAGCGGTGCCCGCCGTCGATGACCCAGTAGGTGCCGTCGCGGAAGTTCACAGTCAACGTCCCAAACTTGTCGGGATCGAAATGCCTCGTGATGTCATCGATCTTAGCGATGCTGCTGGCGGTGTCGTGGCGGCGCTGGGCCACCTCGGAGATCCGCATCAACGCGACAGGAATCCACTCAAGGTGCTTGTCGCCGCTGCTGATCTTATCGTGGGCCACAACAGGCTGTCTACGGGCCTGCCGCGGTGCCGGCTTCACACCGTTACCGGTATCGGGCTTAACCAAAGTGGTGGCCCGTCCTGCTCCTCGACTCACTTATCTTGCTCCTTTACTTTGTTGAGGAACTTCCTGATGGTGTCCATCGACCGAAAGACATCGGTGATGTCATCTTTGTGGTTGGTCAGATCCACTTCCCATGGATCTGTTTCCTCGGCGATGAACGCCAAGCTGTTCATGGTGATGAAAATGTCGGTCATCACCTTTCTGGCCGCGGCGGTTTTCCGGACTTTGCGCGGCGGCGGGGCATCTGTTATCTCTTGGAGGATCTGGGGCGCTGACTCGGTGGCGGTCAACTGGGTTCTTCGCACGTCGTCCAGGCGTAAAGCTGGAAACCCGACGCCATATCGTGCCCTGTAGAACTGGTTCTGAAGTGTCGATATCGCCAGATGTCCCCCATGGTTGGCGGGGAACAGGAACGCGTCCATGTCAGGCTCAACGTACTGCACCAAGTGGTCTTTAAGGGCCGGAACCAGAGCTTCTGGAATCACCACATCCCGCGGCGGGGTGCGACTACCGGGCTTCATAACGTAGACGATGAAGCTGGTGCGGCTCTTCACGGCCCGCCGAACACGGATCAGCCTTTCGTCGATGTCGATGTCGCCGCGGCGAAGCTCTTGAAGCTCCCCAAAATGGAGCCCGCACCACGCAGTGAGAAGTACCAACATCTGGTACTTCTTGGGCATGGCCTTGGCTAGCTTAGCCACCTCGTCTAACGTCAAAGACGTCCCGCCGGTAGGCGCTGGCTTCTCTGGCTTCGGCTCAGGCTTTCGCACCGCGCGACACAGCCGAGCGACATTGGTCCGCGACAAGCCGGTCTGAGTTCCGTCGCGGGCCTGCGTGAGCACCTGCTCAAACTCCTCATCTGTTAAGCCGTCAGTCAAGGCGTACACGCCGTTGTTCCCCTCGTCTCCGGACAGCTCCTTCTTGGGGAGTAGGTTGCAGATTTTTTGGGGGTGCCGGTTCTGCCCTTTGACGGCGACTTCGCCATGCTGTTGGGCGTCGCGGATCGTCTGGCCGAGCTTACGGTCGGCGCGGCGGCTAAGTTCCATCGCGTCGAACTTCAAATCCTTCAGCCTAAGCTCGACGCAGATCTTCTGAATCGCGTTCGCCTGCGACCTGTATGCGATGACACCGGAGATGTCGCGTACCACCGCGGCTGCGCCCAGCCCGGCACGCGCCTGCGTTAGGAGCGTCTCTACCTCACGGGCTTGGCTTTCGGGGTGCAGCGACAGCAGTATGCGTCCCTGTTCTTCGGCTGGCATGTCAGCCAGCGACGGCTGGTGACCGTTTTTGGCTTGCCCGGTCTGCGCCTGGTAAGATTGTTTAGACAGCCCGTTGGCTTGTCTTGGCCGGCTAGCGGCCTCCGATCCCTTTGCCATACCTAAAAGTATATCACACCCCGGTACCATAACCAATTCTTGGGGTACAGCGCAGCCCGCTGGCGTTACGGCGCGCCTCACCGAACTTGTCATACCCTGGTGTTTTAGTGACGGCATGACAGTCGCGGGACATCGCCGCGGCGACCCAGAGTTCATCGCCCCTGGCAGCGAAGCGCACGGTCGCCTCATCACCGCAAGCAAGGTGGCCTCTATATTAGGGGTCTCCCGCTGGGAATCCGCCTACTCCCTTTGGCACCGCATGCGCGGCAACATCCAATCCGAACCCGCCAAAGACATCTACAACGTCGGGTTGGCGTTCGAGATGGCGCTGGCTGAACTGTGGAAGATAGAGCACCCCGGCTGGCGGCTATCAGCCGGGGAAGTGCAGTTCGTGTCCGACAGGTTCGGGTTCCCCGCCATGGCCACCGTCGACCGCAGAGCGATGCGCGGCAAACACCGCCGCATAGTGGAATTCAAAATCGCCCGCGACCTAGGCGAGTGGGGAGACCCGGAGCTGTCCGGTGACCTGCCCATGGACTACGTCACCCAGGTCATCTTCCAACAAATGGTTTCCGGGATCACCGACACCGCCGATGTGGTCCTCATGTCGGCGTGGTTCAAACACTTCACCTACCACGTTGAACACGACCAGACGGTCGCCGACTGGATCGCCAAAGAATGCCTCCAATTCTGGCAGTCCCTACAGACCGGAGACGCACCAGACCTGGACGACTCGGTGTCCACCTACGCGTGCGTGAAGGCGCTGCACCCAGAGATCGACGGCACCGAAGTGGAGGTGCCGGCAGAACTGGTGATCCAACTCCGGGAGATCAGAAAGGGGATCGGCGAGATACAGGCCAAGCAGCTCGCCCTGCGCGCCCAGCTTCTCGACCTGATGGGAAACGCCCAATACGCCCACGTCAACGGAGAAACGGTCGCCAGACGGCAACGCGGCCCTAAGAACGGTGTGGCATTGATGGTGTTATAAAAATCTGCGATTCCACCACCGACACGGCGCGTCACTAGCAGGAGCGGCACTGCCGTGTATATGGTACCCGAATGGCAAATGGTGGACTTACTCATGAGCATCGAGAGCTGGCAAGGCGTACGGCAGTCGAGCGGCAGGTGCGCCACGATGAACGGCGTGATCCTGACAAGCAGATCGCACGTCGTTGCGCCCTTGCGTCACAGGCCTGCACCGGGATCACGGAATTGCTCGGTCAGTATGGTTGGCACAATGACAGCCACGGCGCGTGTAAGCATTACGTTGGAATCCTCGGCGATATAACTGCTTGTGTTTGTTTTAGGTGCTCGCCTGATCTACAGTTTCGTCCGGGTGGTGACGGAGGAATCGATTTGTTCCTCCCGATAACTTCCCCAAGCGGTAGGGTTTGGGATTATCCGGCAGACGTTAAGGTCTCAACATTTCGTGATGCCGACCCACACCTACGTTGCCCCATTAATCAGTTTCACGAAAAAATCAATGATTTGTCGGTGATTTATATTGCTGGCTCATACGATAGCCGCAGCGACGACGTCGAATTGAAAGGCTGGCAACGTGGACCTGATCTGATTTCCAGCACCCCTAGGACATACGGACCTTATCGCACGTTTAATTATTGGTGCCGGTATAACGAACTGCGGCCTATTTCCGACCTACTAAGCTTGATTCGTCCATCTAACTGACTCGGAACCGATGGTCACCTTCTTAGGTTTGTCGGTGGAGGTGCATACCGTTCAGAACAGGAAGCTTCCTGATCATCACCGCCACAACGCAACCAGAGAAGGGCTAATACGATGACCGAGCAAGACATCCAGGTGTACGAACCGCAGGAAGTCGCCGCCGCCGGCCCGCTGCAGCGCCTCGAGCAAGAGGCCGCCGCGATGGAGCTGGCGTACAAGATCGCCAAAGGCCTGTCACACAGCGGCATGGTGCCAGAGCACTTCCAGTTCAATGCGAAGCCCCGCGGCTGCACCGACATCCGCGGCGAAGCCGCCATCTATGACCTGGCCGCGGCGATCCTGTACGGGGCGGAACTCGGGATGAGCGCCGCAACGTCGGCGCAGAACATCTTCATCGTCAAAGGAAAGCCCGCCGTCTACGCCCGAACGATGGCCGCCCAGGTGCGCCGCGCGGGCTTCCGGATGGAAGAAGTGGAGGCCAGCGACGAACGCGTTGTGTGGCGCGCGGAGCGCGACGGGCACTGGGCCAGCTCCGAATGGACCATCGAACGGGCTAAACAGGCCGGCTACACAGCTAACGAAAAGTACACAAGTAACCCTCAGGAGATGCTCAGGGCGAAGTGCATTGCGGAGGTTTGCCGCATCCAGTATCAGGACGTTCTACTCGGCATGTCCTACAGCGTTGAAGAATTACAACTCGATAACGTTACGGTCCAGCGGGTTGTCCGTCGCGACGCTCCGGGGGTGGCTCGGGGAGCCGCCGCGCTGCGAGAGTTAGCTGAGAAAGCCGCGCAGGAGGCACCCGCGCCGCCCGCACCGGAAGCTCCCCCTGGGGAACAGTCCACTACAGAGGTAGTTTTAGCGAGTAACGACCAGGTAAAAACCATCGAAAAGCTATACAAGGAGGCTGGCGTAACCGGTCCGGCGCTGCTAGACGAAATCACCCAGTTCCTACAGCTAGACAAAAGACTGGCCGGTCTACCTGACCTCACCCGTGAAGACGCCGAAGAGCTACTGGAAGTGTTGCAGCCGCCCACAACCTGACCCGCCAGTAAACATCTGTTTGGACGTACGTACCACTTTTCCCAGCAAACCCCAGGATGGACACTTGCCTAATTACAACGATGTAATTTTTGCCAATAGCTTGGGAAACGCGTGCGTCAATAATAGGGTTTCCACGTCTTATTTCAGTACCTCTCGTGCAGCGGGGATCGGCGGAACAGAACTTAGTTCTACCGAGGGGCTCACCGGGATACCGACCGCATGGGGCAGAAGGGAACAAGGTAGTTACCGAGATGGCCACCCTAGGAAAATGGTACGGGTCGGGAAGATGCCGCGGACACAGAAGGTAACCCCAGAAGTCTTCCGAAGCGCGCATCCAAGACGCGAGGCCACCTGATGGCCGAGTACGGGAAACTTTTCTCGAGCATCTGGACGAACAGCGACTTCCGGAAACTAGCCGCACGTGAACAGCAGCTGTACTGCCTGCTGATCTCGTTCCCCACCCGCAGTCTCGCCGGCGTCCTTCCGTTGACCATCAAGCGATGGGCTAACTGCACAGAAGACGCCACCGAGGCGAACATCACCGAAGCGCTCAGCGCCCTAGATGCCCTCCGATTCATCGTCGTGGACTGGCAATCCGAGGAACTCCTCGTTCGAACATTTATTCGAAACGACGAGGTTTACAAGCAGCCGAACCTCATGAAGGCGTGCCTAAAGGACGCCCAAAAGACCGAATCTACGGCCCTGAGGCAGGTTCTTCAGAGGGAATTATTAGGCCTCCCGGAGCACAGAAACAAGGAATTGACGGAGATCGTCGCAAACAAGCTGGTAGAAACCCCTAGCGAAGGGTTCCCGGAGGGGATCTCGAAGCCATCCGGAACCCTTGTTGAAGTGATAACCGAGAAACCGGAAACCCTTCTCGAACCCATCCTCGAAGGGTGCGGTGTAGGTGTAACTACAGTAAGTAACCCACCTACACCTACACCTGCAGCCTCCACCGACACCTACACCGAACACCTGCACCCAAGTGGTCAAGTAAGCGGTAAGCGATCTGTAAGCAACGCGCGAGAACGAAACGACTCCAGCCGACAGCCCGATCGCATGGGCCGCCCCGAAATGTCGCTGACCGTCCTGGCGGGCGGAAAAGAGTCGGTCCCCGAAGTCCCGCCGCCCGACCGGCGAGCCAACGTGAACTCCAACGATCCAGACGCACGGGCCATGGTCGCCGCCACCGTCCCCAAGGAAATCCTGGTCTCCGGGAAAACCGCGTGGGGTCTCAGAACGCACGTCGCTACGCTGCTGCACAACGGTGCCGATCCGCAGATTCTCGAAAGGACCCTGCGGAGGTGGGTCCAGTCCTCAGGGGTGTACCCGGGCGACGTGCCCCACATGTACGCTGAGGAAGTCAAGGCCGCGGCAGGCCCACTTGCGCCGCGCAACGCGCCCAGGCTGTCGCCGGTCGACGAAAAAGCGATGAGCTACCAGCGCAGACGCCAAGAGGTCGAACGCGAAGAAGCGATGGAAATCCAAGGAGAACTCGAATGATCAAACGCACCGATATCCTGGACGCGCTGACAAAATGCGTCGGCTACGACCCGATCCATGCGCCCACGCAATCTCCGCGGATCATGGAAGAGGCTTGGGTTGATCACTTCGCGCTTTACCCCGCGCTAGGTCGGGACGATCTGATGGACGCGGTCCGGGAGTATTACCGGACTCCTGCGCGGCCTTGGCCGCAGCCGGCGGACTTGTCGAGCATCGCCCGGGCTAAGCAGCGGGACGCCGCTGACCGGGCACCGCTGCCGGAGATCACCCAGGCGGTGCCGGCGTCAGCGGAGGTCCGAGAAAAAAACATGGCTGAGATTCGCCGTGTGCTGTCGAAACTGTCCGGCAGGCACTCTCTCCCTAGGGACGGGTCGAATGGGCTTTGAGGACGAAGCTGACGGCTATTTCGAAGGTCCTGTGGACAAGTATGGGCAGCCGAAAATCTCAAACGATCCCCTTGACATCGAAGTGAGGTTCCAAAAAGAGGGGCCTGTCCTGTACCGGTGGGTGTGGGATTCGGAAACCAAGGGGGCCTATGTGGGGCCGTGGCGCGAATCGCGAAAACAGGCGTGGGATGAGGGCGAACGCTGGCTGCAGTCTGGTAGGTTGTGACGCAGTTGCCGGCCAGGTGGCTGGCGTAACCGAGGAGAACACGTGACCGACGCCAATAAAACCCTGATCGGTATCCTAGTGGACCGCAGCGGCTCGATGCAGTCCTGCAAGACCGACATGGAGGGCGGCATCAACACCCTGATCGAGGAGCAGGCCGAGCAGCCGGGTGACTGCGAAGTCACGTTGGCGCAGTTCGACACCCAGTACGAGTACGTGTGGGAAACCAGGGCGATCGCCAAAGCCGAGAAATACAAGCTGACGCCGCGCGGTGGGACCGCGCTCCTGGACGCGATGGGCAAGTTCATCACCGAGATCGGTGAGCAGCTGGCCGACCGTAAAGCCGCTAAGCGGCCCGGGAAAGTGGTGATCGTGGTCGTCACCGACGGGTACGAGAACTCGTCCAAGGAATGGACTCGATCCGACGTGAAAGACCTGGTGACTCAGCAGAAGAACATCTACTCGTGGGAGTTCATGTTCCTGGGTGCCAACATGGACGCGGTCGCCGAGGGCGGCAGCATCGGCATCAGCCCGCGCGCCTCAATGACATTCGATGCGCAGAACTCCGCCGCGGTCGGGGCGGCTTACGCCGCCACCAGCAACCTGATTTCGGGTTACCGCGGCGGCCAGTCGATTCAGTACACCGAAGCTGACCGGGCTAACGCGGGCGGTCAATCCAACTGACCGACCGTAGGATTTGGACGCGTGACGGCTGGGCGGACCTGCGGGCTATGCAGGATTTCCGCACAGAGAGCGGTGTGCAGGCGATGATCGACCAGTACGCGAACAGCTTGCCGGCGGAGTTACAGGACGCGACCCGCGACGTGTATGTGCGCGCCTACCGGCGCGCCGGTTTGTTGCCGGGCAACCCGGATGAGATCGGTACCAGGCTTCCGGCTTTGCGGAACCCGGAAAAGCCAGTAGAGTGTGATTCAGCCTCCGCATCCGCTGCTTGGACTTCGGATGCGGAGTGCCCTCCAGGTCCGGGGACGGCCAGAGACGGCATGTCACCCATCGACAATTTGCCGTCCCCGGATCCCGCGGGACCCGAAACCTGAGGAGAAATCGAATGTCTTGGCAGCTGATTGTTCTGATCGCTATCGGCGCGGTCGTTGTGCTTTGCGTAGGCGGAGGATTATTGATTTGGGCGCTGTGGAATAAGGCGCAGAAACAGATGGAAAGAATGGTTTCAGAATTTGGTGAGCCATCCAAACCTAGGGAGAGCGTTGAGGAAATGGTGGACCGTTTAACGGGGCCGTCTAATCCGTTCGATATTCTGAAGAATAATAGGAAATGATCCGGTGGTGGCTGCACGATAAACACCTCGGGCACCGCTACCAACTTGGCTATTCCGATACGGTTCCGGTGGCCTGGTTTTTTGTCTGCCGGTGTGGGGCGTGGTGGCGCACCGAAAAGCGTGAAAGGTTAGCCGCCACCCTGACGCGGCGCGATGTTTACGAGAGGTATCGGGGACCGCAATGACGGCTTGGGTAAGTGAGAGTAAACACTATTCGTTTAAGCATGATTTGAGGGTCGCGGAGATCCGCGGCCCGTTCACTGATAACGGTTTCGTGGTGGAGTTTCAGGAAGATGTCCAGCATGGAGACACTGTCTCGGTGAAGTTGAGCCTTGAAGAATGCCGGGAGTTAGCGCAGGATCTTTTCGTGCGCACCGAGCAGATAGTGGGAATAGCCCGGCTAGCCTAGTTCGAACAGGGCCAGTTCGTGCTCGTTGGCGAGGACCCCTCCGGGTGGGGAGTCCTCTGGGATGCCGTCGATGCGGACCAGGTTGAACGGGTCCTTGGTGAGGTCGTGGGGCCGCTCTAAATATCCCAGCCACGGGTAGTCGTCGGCGTTGTATTCGAAGGTGTTGGATGAGCCTGGGTAGTTCGACGCCAGCAGGTAGGTGCTTCCTGAGGCTTTGTATTTGTCGAGCATCAGGAGGATGTAGTCGTTGGTGAGGTGGGCGAGGAAGTCCCGCGACATGATGACATCGACTTTGGGGAATTTTTTGCGGGTGATCAGGTTGGTGCGGATGAAAACATACCGCGGGTCTGTGGTTTCTTGTTTGTTGGTGCCGATGATGCGGGGGTCGACGTCCATCCCGATGTAGGTGTGCAGATAGCTGAAGTCGACCAGTTTGGTCCAGGTGCGGTCGCCGCACGGCGCGTCCAGCATGGTGGTGACGCCGTAGGCCTTCAACAGTTTGGGGAGGGCTTCGCGGAGGTCTTCGGTGTAGCGCAGGGAGCTGCCCGGTCCGTTGACGGAGCCGCCGTTGATGGCGCAGAACATGGGTTGGGTGAGCATTTCGGTGACGATGGCGCACCACGCGTCCTGCTGGTTTTGTATAAAGTTGTCCACGCCTGTCAGTACCCGCCTGCTGGGAGTTTCAAAACATCACAGTGTGGTCAGTTTACGGAGCCGCTTGTCGGGCTTCCATGTCAGGTTGGTGAGTTGGTTGTTGGCTGGGTTGTCATCGATGTTGGCGGCGTCGAGCCCGGTCGGGCGTGGTTTGTCGAACGCTTCCAGGACGAGGCGGCGGATCGGGACTTGCCGGTAGTCGTTTTGCACCCACAGGTTGACGGCGTAGGTGCCGTCGGGTCGGACCCGCGGGGTCAGGACTTTGCCTTGGATTTCTCGTGTCGATCCGTCGCGGCCACGCACGGTACGGACTACGGATTGGACCCGACCGAGGCTCGATACCTCGTATTGGCCTTCATAGCCCCGGACGGGGAGCCACTTTTCGCTGGTCGGATCCACACCGAAACGGTAATATGAGCACAGCTAAGTTCTTTGTAATGACAAAGTTACCGGCGTGTCGCCTTGCGGTCGGTAACGGCAAACAGGTTAGATAATGCGCCTATGCCGCTCACCGCGACGGGCTCTCGAATCACATACCTCGCCTTCTACCTTCCAGGACCCGAGTGGCCCCACAACGTCTTCACCTTCCACGCCAATTTCCAGGACGCCGTGGACAACTGCCGTGTCATGGCTACGCTGGACCCCGGCTACCGCAGGGATTTCTACGTACAGGCATGGAAGACGGCGAATTGGCGCAACTCCGGACCCGCTAGCCAGCCCATCAGGATCGACACAGAGGATCGCTCACCGGCTAGGCAATAGCAGCCCAGTGGCGTATATTTCATGCATGTGGATCACCGACAACCGGCGGAATACATGAACGACGGTGTCTCCCCGCAGATCGTTTTCTTCGCCGACCAGTGCTACGAGGAAGCTAAACACCGCCTCAACAACCTGCTCGATGCGCTGGTGATAGACATGAAAACCCGACCTCAACCACAAACCGACTCGCTGTCGTGGGCAGCGTCAACGCTGGTGATGATGGGGAAACTGCAAAACCCACCGAATCCCGAATACGCGGCGCACGCGGTGGAGGTGTGGCAGGCCGCCATCTACCAGATAGCCCGCCAACGCCTAGCGGCGGAACGAGCCGCGGAACTAGCCCGCAAACACCTACAAGGGGAGCCGTGACGGATCAGGAATGGGAGAACCTTATTCAGGAGGCGTGCGACCGCAGCTACGCGTCGGCGTGCGATTTGATCTTGACTAAGGTAGTTGAAGAGTTGGACGGTTTAGCCGCGGGGGTTAATCCCGGCGACGACCCGGATATCGCCGTCGCCGCGCTGCGCCAGTGGTGTGAGACGCTAAAACTGCAACTGATGATGGAGTTCTCCTGAATGCCTTACCGTGTACGGTGCCGGGAATGCCCCTATGAACCCAGGGTGTTGAATTTCCCGATCAGCGCCCAAGTGACAGCCGAACATCACACCCTGGTCACCGGCCATCAGTGCCGCATCGAGAAAGCGCAGCTATCTTGCAGCACCAACTCCTCGTAGAAGAATTCGCCGAACTGTTGATGCCCACCAGCCGGGCATGGCCGTACCCGGAAGTCAACGGTGTCGGAACATGTACCGACGGGGACCTGAACCAGTGCATCTTGGTCACCCTGGAAAAGGAGCCACCAGCCTGGAATCCGATCATCCCCGACTACAAGGGGATGCGGGTCATCTGGAGAATCGTTGGAAGGATAGAAGCGCTCTAATGACGGACTGGACGATCCGCGAATGGCCGAACAGGACCGGCGGCAATGAGGACACTTCCGCTTTCATCACTGGAACTTCGGAAGGTTTTATGGATTACGGTGAAGCGTGGAGTTACATCGGCGGCAACGTCGCACCTGGAGACACCGTCACAGTCCTGGAACCCGACCCGACCGGGATGGATCGCGAGTCTGAGTATGAATTCGAAGACGGCCTAGAGTTCGGTGTGAGCACCCACGAGAACATCGGCGAAACCCAGGTTGTATGGATCACTGAGGGGGTTGACGCCGTTGGGCGTACCCGCGACCTGCGCCGCGAAACCAAATTCTTCCCAACCCAGCAACTGGCCAACGACGAGGGACACAAGATCATGCACGCCAACCGCGGCAAGATCAAGAAAATTTGGTTGCAAGGCCGGAAGAAGAACTGGGATGGCAGCCTCGCGGATTGAGCCGCTGCGGCTGCTGTACCCGAGGATGTGCCTCGACTGCCACGCCGTATTGACTTCACTCAGCCGCCGCCGCCCAACGCTACGGTGGTGCCGTAAATGCTTTTGCACATGGGAGTACATCACCGACAACTTCGCGCAGTCATTGACGTATAAGTAAGCGTGGCACCCGGGCGGGGATGCTGTCACATGGAAAACTTACGGGCGTGTCCACGGCCATCATCATCCCGTACCGAGACCGGGGTAAGGATCCGCTGCGCGCCGCTAACCTGGAGCGGTGCTTGGAGTGGTGGGCCGGCTTCGGTGCCCCGGTGATCGTCGCCGACGACGGCAGGGAAGGCGACGCACAGTTCAACCGTTCCGCGGCCTATAACCGGGGGACCGCACAAACCGACGCTGACATGCTCGTCTACGTCGAATCAGACACCCTGATCCCGTACGAACAAATCCACCAAGCCATCGAAATGGCGCAACGACGCCTCGGCATGGTCGTACCGTTCACCCACCAAAAGAAACTGTCAGAAACCGACAGCGTACTGGTCCGCGGACGTGAGAAAGAGCCAGCCGACTGCATACCCACCCGGCACCCGTACGGCGAAAACACCAACTACGGCTGCTGCAACGTCCTATCACGTCGCGCCCTTGAAGGGATCGGGCAGTGGGACGAACAATTCGAAGGCCACGGACACGACGACAACGGTATGTTCCACGCTTTCGACACCGTTTTCAAACCGGTAAGGTGGGTAGATGGCAATTCTTATCATCTTTACCATCTGGATTTTGATCCGGACACCACCCGGGACCATTCCTACCTAACTAAAGAGGACGTTCTAGCGCAGTCCCGTAACCGGCAACGACTCGAATTGTATCGATGCGCGAAAAGCGCCGAAGAAATCCGTCTACTCACCTCAGGGACACCCGTCGCCGAATGGGTTGAGAAACATTGGGGAAGGTTGAACTGGCGGATCCGCGCATTCATCGGCGACAAGAACGACCCGCTGGTGGGACGGTACACTCCGTGACCGACAACGATCCGCTGGCGGGCAGGCTCGACCACACATATACTGAAGACCACGGGGACGGCCACCGCGCACGTGATACCCATAGCCCCACTGCCGTCCCCGTTTCAAGCCCTAACTTGTTCGCCGAAGTTACCTGGGAAAAGACCGACGCCCCACTAGTCGGGGACATGGCCAGGATCCTGCGCGCCGGGCAGTGGGACATCAACAAAATGGCCCACTATCTGCCGGTCTACGAGTCGGCGTTCGGTGACCGCCATCGCCGGGTGAGGGTGCTTGAGATCGGTGTCAATGTGGGCGGTTCGTTGGAGCTGTGGCGCAAATGGTTCACCAACCGCGGCTCAGTGATCGTGGGTATCGACTACAACAACAGATGTGCCCAGCTGGAAAACCCGGCCAAGAACATTCACATCAGGATAGGTAAGCAGCAGGACACCGAATTTCTGCAACGTGTGGTTGAGGAGTTCGGCCCGTTCGATGTAATCCTGGACGACGGCTCCCACATTCCCAGCTTCACATTGAAATCCTTCCAGTACCTGTTCGTTAACGGACTCAACGACGGGGGATCATATGTTGTGGAGGATTTGCACGCCTGCTATTCCCCAGATTCTTGCGAGCCGTTCCCAGAAGGCCACCCCGAGCTTGCTGACGCCAATGACGGGTCGCCCACATTCACAGAATTCGTTAAAAATCTGATTAATGTAATGCACGCACACTGGGTGCAGATGCCGACCGGTTTGGACATCGACAAGGTTGAGCCAGACAACCCCGCGCGGGTCGATTCATTCCAGGTTCCGTGGGCCACGAAAATGATCAAAAGTATCGAACTACACGATGCGATCGTTGTTATTAGGCGAGGCGAAAAGGAACTCCCACGCATGATCCGCCGCTGGTCCGAAGAGAAGATGTCGTTGATCGGAAAGCCTGACGACGCCGCCCGATTCCTTTACGAAAAATTTCCTCATCTCGGTGAGGCCGACAAGACACGACGCGACTATTGGAGCAGATGATGGACTTTCTGGTTACCGGCGGGATGGGTTTCATAGGCCGCCACACCATAGCGGCGCTCAAGCAGAAGCATCCGACCGCCGAGATCGTGTGCCTGGACAACCTGTCGCTGAGCGAGGAAGCCGACCTGGGGCCGCGTGTGGAGTTCGTCCGCGGCGACGTCCGCGATGAATCCCTGGTCAACTACCTGGTCGGTAAATGCCGAGCGGGTGTCATCCACCTGGCCGCAGACTCACGTGTCCTGCCATCTCTAGACGACCCGGCCAGGGTGATCGACTCCGCGGGCAGCAACGTCATCGGGACAGCGAACATCCTGGCGGCGATCGCGAAGTCGCCGCTATGCATCAGCCTGGTCTACGCGGGTTCGTCCACCGCGTACGGTAACCGGCCATGCCCGCAAACTGAGGACACCCTGCCATCGGTGCAGAGTCCGTACTCGGCCACCAAGCTGTGCGGCGAAGAACTTATCCGCTCGTTCGTGGTGACGTTCGGAATCCCCGCCACGGTGTTGCGCTACTTCCAGGTGTACGGTCCGGGACAGCCCACAACAGGAGCCTACGCCTTAGTCACCGGAATTTTCCTGCGACAGTACGCCGCCGGCGAACCCTTAACCATCGAGGGCGATGGCTCCCAGTCCCGCGATTTCGTGCACGTCACCGACGTGGCCCGAGCCAACGTAAAAGCTTTGGACGTGAACTCGAAGGGCTGGCCGATTAACATCGGATCCGGCGAAAAGTGGACGATAAAGTCGTTAGCTGACCTCATCTCCCCACACCAAACCCACCTCCCCCCGCGCCGCATCGACCTCCAATCGACACACGCCGACATCACCCGCGCCAAAGTGCTGCTCGGCTGGGTGCCAACCATCTCGTTCGCTAAAGGGATGAGCGAAATGCGCGCGGCGGCCAAAGGATGAGCCAAGACTTTTCGCTAGGACCTAACTTCCCGTCACCTCCGTCAGATCCAGACGCTAAAGATTGGCTGAGCCTTCCCGAAGGTGATACCCACTTGTGTCACGGGGGTGTCTGCTATCCACTGCTACGCCACTGCATAAACCTATGCGAGCCGGGCTTCGCGCTGGAGTTCGGCGTCCAGTCAGGCCACAGCCTCGCGCTCATCTCCCAACGCCTGTCCGCGGTCGGCTTCGACAGTTTCCTGGGACTGCCAGAGGCTTGGGGACCGTTCACCCCCGGAGCGTTCGCTCAAGATGACCCGCCAACAGTCCCTAACGCGCGTCTAGTCACCGGCTGGTTCTCCGATACGCTGCCAACGTTCGACTTCGCCTCGGTCGCCCCGCTGCGGCTAGTCCACATAGATTGCGATCTATACAGCTCAACAAAAACCGTGCTAAACCATGTTGGTCAACACCTCAAGCCCGGAACATTTGTGGTGTTCGATGAATTCGTCCACGACTGGGATGCTTCTAAACCTGGCGAAGAACAGGTAGCTTGGCGCGAATTCGCTGAACGAGCACAGATCGGTTGGAAAGTCATCGGCAACTCATCTGGCGCGTGGGCGGTTCAGATAGCCTGACGCGGCGTGGCGTACGCTATTTGTCTGTGCTAATGCTGGCAAACTTGACGCGTGAAAGCCACACAGCAGCGCGTGATCCTATTCACGTTCGCTGGCCGCCAGCCGAACTTGGAGCTACAGCTGCCGATGGCCCGCCGCATCCTCGAAGATCATCCGAACGTTCATTACCACGTATGGAATTTCGCCCGTAACAACCAGGACAGGGCATTCATCAAGACCATCTCTGGTGAGCGGATCACGGTGTGGAACGGGTCCGGTGAGGACGGGTTCGCTTCGCCTATCACAACCGGTGTGGTGGGGGCTAAGCAGTTCGGCGCAGGCGAACACAACGCCGCATACAGGCACTATTCGCAGCCTGAGTTCGAGGATTGCCTGTTCGTAAAAATCGATGACGACATCGTTTTTTTAGAGACCGCCAGGTTCGGGAAGTTCGTAGAGGCCATCGACACGCACCGCGGGTCCGCGCTGGTCGCTAACATCTTCAACAACGGGGCCTGCATCCCAGTCAACCCGGGCTTGTGGGAGCGGTTCCAAGCTTTACGCATCCCGCTGCTGGACATGCACCTGAGTAACAAGTTCTGCGAGCTGGCCCACACCTACCTGTTCGACAACTACCAGAACATTCTGAATCAGCCGATCGAACTGGTCCCCACCGAAGACTGGCTGTCGATCAACGCTGTCGGGTATGACTGGAAGTTCCTGCGTCACGTCCTGAAGGTGATCGGCACCCCGCACCCACCGTATCTGGCTGGCCGCAACATGCACGGCTGGGGCCGCTGCTTCGGAGACGAAGGCGTCTTCCAAACACTGCCCCGCATGATCATGAAAGGTTTCACCGCCGGCCACATCTCTTACGGCCCGCAAAACCCCACCCGCCAGCAGATGGAGTCATGGCTGCAAAGCTACCGCGAACTTGGGGAACTGTATCTGGGTAGCGAAATGTCAACCAAAGACGACAGTGTGGGGTTGCCGGAATTGTCGGAGGTTTCCTGCGGATACGTCGGTGTCCGCGGCTATGAGGCGCTCACCGGGCACGCCCCGGACTGGCGTTCCCGTTGGCTGAACCTTCCACCCCACTCCGCCGGCGACGTCAACGACCCGACCGTTGGCCGCTTCAGGCCCTGATGTCGCTGCACGAAATCTTCGAACGCCACGGCACCGACAAAGCGGGGCACGGTTACGCGAAGATTTATGAGCCACTGTTGGAGCCCCGCCGGGAAACGATCAGGCTGGTGTTAGAGGTGGGGATCGGCACCATGATCCACAACGCCCCATCCACAATGCGAGGCTACGTTCCAGACGACTACCAGCCAGGGGCGTCGCTGCGGGCGTGGCGCGAATACTTCCCCAACGCCGTCATCTGGGGGGTGGACACCCAACGTGACACGCAGTTCAGGGAGCACCGGATCGTCACCTGTTTAGCTGACACCACCGACGAAAACCAGGTGAACGCCGCACTGTCGGGTGTCGTGTTCGACCTGATCATCGATGACGGCTGCCACCTTTTACAGTCCCAGCGGGCCACCGCGAAGCACCTGTGGAAACACCTCAACCACGGCGGCCTGTATGTGATTGAGGATGTGACCGACTTCCCGACCCGCCACGTTCTGACGGTGATGGCGAAATGAGACCCCGCGTCATCATCTTTTGTTTCGCCGGTAGAAAACCCAACATGGAGCTGCAACTCCCGTTCATCCAGAGAATCCTCGAGGAGAACCGCAACGCCGAGTTCGACATCTGGAACCTGGCCCGCGACAACGGGGACTCTAAATATTTACAAACCATCGACGGCGACCGGATCACGGTCCGCAACGAATACCGCCGCGCCAGCCCGGGCTACGACCACGTGTTCCGCCACTACGGCCACGAAGACTACAGGGGCACCGTGTTCGTCAAACTGGACGACGACATCGTATTTTTGCAGACCGAACGGTTCCACCAGTTCATCCGAGCTATCCAAGCGAACCCGACCGCAGTCCTATCCGCCAACGTCATCAACAACGGGGCCTGCACACCACTACAACCAGAGTTGTTCGAAAAGTTTCAGCGCATCGCCATCCCACTACTGGATGTGCACAAGTCGGGGGCCTTCGCCGGCGTCGCGCACAACTATTTCTTCGACCACACCCCAGAACTACTGGACCAACCAATCGAACTCATCCCCACCAAAGACTGGCTGTCGATCAACGCGATCGGCTACACCTGGAAAACAGGACAACGAATCGCGAAGCTAGTGTTCACCAAATGCGCCCGCCAGAACGTTGCCGGCAGAGACCTTGACTGGCTGGGCGACGAAGGCACCGTCAACACCATGCCCCGCATCCTGGTCCGCGGGTTCCTGGCCTGCCATTTAACGTTCGGCCCGCAAAACTTGATACCGCTGCAGCTGGCCCCGTGGCGGGAGCGTTACAAAGCTATCGCCGACCACTACCTAGCCCACACGGTCGCCTGCCCAGACATAGAATTACCGGGGTTAAGCGAAGTGTCCCACGCCCAAGGCTTACCGGTCATCACCCCGGACTGGCGGGAACGCTGGACGCCACCACCAGGCGAAAACGACCCGCTAGTAGGACGATACAAAGGCTAACGGAAAGCCACTTCCAGCCGCGCTATCTCACACCAACTCCGCACCGCCTGAACAGCGACGAAAGCATCGGGAACCTCAACCTCAACACCGAGCTGGCTGATGAACTTATCCAACTCGGTAATAATTCCCCCGAAGACGTATTCGGCACCGTCGTGGAACGCTTGAAGGGCGAACTCACGCAGGTCCTTCTCGAACTTAGCCCTGTCCTGCTCACCGGTGAAGATCATTGATCGGCGTCCGCCCGCACATCGGAATGGAACCCGGCAGCCGCCAACGCATCCTCTATACGTTTGCGGATCGAGCGCCGCGCGATGCGGATCTTCATCCGCCACAGCCACACCCGAACACTGCGGAACCACACTTGATACACCCACTTCAGATAGGTCACCGAACACCTGCCTGGCAGTCACAGCTGGTGGGAACACCCACCAAGTGCTGCGGAACACGATAGATGTCGGAGATTTCCTGGCCCTGCTTGACACGGTCGGTTGGCACCTTCCCCCGGCAGCGCCCCGTCTTTTTATGTTTCTTGGGGGCATGCTCACACGTGCAGGGGGTGCGGTGACGGACCTCGGCGATCGTCACCGGAACCCCGCGCCGCTCCTTACGCTCCTGCCGGGTTTTCTCTTTCTCCAACGCCCACGTGGCCTGCTTAGTTGTAGTCATTTCTTCCACACCTTGTAGTCGACCATTTCGAGCTGCGTCGTGCCTAAGAGGTTTTTCCGAACGTACGCAGAACCAATCACTTCACCGCGCACCGTCAACGGGATGGACCACACCTCACACGCCTCCGCTATCAATGTCATAACTGGGCAGCCAACGCATCGTAGGCGGCCTGAAGACTCCCACCTTTACCTGTGAGACCGCTGGCCCGGTGCCGGCACGTGTACACCCGATGCCCATCCTCAGTCTCCGACAACACCGTGATCCCCTTAGAATGCAAATCGACCGTGTTAACGTTCATGCCTTTCCTCCCACCAACAGCCGCCGCACGCCGCTGCGGAGGCGCAGGATACGCTTTCGCATAGTCAGCCATCAGGTCACCTTCCCGCCGTGAATACGGCCATCAGAATCCATCCACCGCACCTCAGGATGCGCCGTCGTCATATGTAACCACATCAACTCCGGCACACCGTCCCTAGTATCAGGGCTGAACACACCATATTCACACACGCTGCACGCCAACCCGATCCAACTACGGGAACGCTGCCCGCTCACCAGGCCACCGTCGGCGGCAACATAATCAACGGCGGCTCAACAACCCTTTTCGCGCGCATACAGTCGCAACCGCTGCAACCAGCAGCACAATCACGCTGCTCCGGAGCGCAACAAGGACACGAAGCCCCACGCGCAAACAAATCAGGATTACTCGTCATATCGGAACCTTCTAGGAGGGCTTTCTGCTTATGCGCATCAACCACGGTTTTGTGACAACCCACAACCATGCCGGTCTTTGTGTCGGTGACACTGACCGGCGCACCGAACGGGCAGTTCTCGTCACCGGTTTTGATCGCGAAACGCATCGCCTAATAATAAGTGGTCAGAGGGCTAGTGGGCGGTGCTCCGGGCCGGCGATTCGCCTTGGGGATCGTGCACTCTATAGCCGACCCGGAACGCCGCGGCTGGGGCTTCAGGACGGCGCTCTCGTTTTGGGGAACGGGCTCAAGATGGCCGCCCTGAAGCGGTCGATGGGCTTCCTTTCGTTGCTGGGGTGGCCCGGGCGGCGGACACGTCTTGGTTTGCACGGAATCATGGCCGCCCGAACCACCCAAGAGTATAGCAGCCAACTGGCACCTTGCGTCCAGCCTTAACGACCTGCTACACTTACACCATGTTCACTGCGCGCAACCACACACGACCGTCGTGGCCCTGGCCTTATACGGCCCAGGGTTAATAGCGCGCATCACCACCCGCTAGCAACCCCGGGCTACAACCGGGGTGTGGGCCAACTTGGTAGGCCACCTGCTTTGGGTGCAGGCATCGCTGGGGGTTCGAATCCCTCCTCCCCGACCACATACCCGTGGTGTAGTGGTAGCACAAGGGCCTCCAAACCCCTTAGTGTGGGTTCGATTCCTACCGGGTGTGCCAACTTTGGGTGCGCGCTTTCATGCGGGTCAGCGACGGGTGTCGCAAGCCGCCTGTAAAGCGGCTGCCGTTGGCATGGACAGTTCGAGTCTGTCGGCCCGCACGATAGCTGGTTGCGTAGCCAATGGCCACCATGGTATGATTTAAGTAACGGCAATTGCTATGACTTTTGACAACTGAAAACATTGTGCGACCGTGGCCGAGTGGCGAGGCAACAGCCTGCAAAGCTGTTCTACGCGAGTTCGATTCTCGCCGGGCGCTCAAACCGGCGGCCATTCCCAGTACGTTCCCCAGATGGCAACTGCCGCCGGGTCAATCCCTGCGTTAGCCTAGTGGTAAGGCATCTGGTTGTGATCCAGAGAACCGGCGTTCGATTCGCCGACGTGGGACAGTGGGCCAGGGTTCCCAGTGTTTGCCCTCATTGAGGCCGTGGCTCCGGAGCCAAGAAGCCCACGAACCGGAGCATTTAAAGCGGATGTGGTGTAGTGGTAACATCTCACTCTTCCAAAGTGATGTCGCCGGTTCGAACCCGGTCTTCCGCTCGCTAGCACCCCTCACCGCTGATGCTGGGGCATCACGCGCCGAAAGGCCTGGGGGGCGCTGACCCGAAACGGTGAGAAGGGTTGGCAACAAAAATGCTGGCACCAAAGGGGCCGAAAGGTTTCGACAGGTGATTTGACAACTGAACAGCGGGCAAGTGTTGACCGCATTTCTACTTTGAGTGAACGCGGTAAAAAGATAAACGTCGACACTAACGACGCAACGGTCACCGAGGCCGACTTCGCCGAGATCGAGGCTTTCGCCAACGGTCTCGTCGCCGTCTGAATCGGCTGACCAGCCTGAAACAAGCTGACCGCTCGCAGCGTTTCGGGCTTAAAATCTAGAAGCGGTAGACCAGACGACAGCCACGTCTCTAAACCGGGTTGGCTCCCGCCGTAGGGAGTTATTAGGTGCGGCTTTGGTAGCAGGAGTTGTCTCGTACAACCTGCGCCGAGAAGTAAACGAGACTACGCCCGTAGAACCCTTTTAGATAAAATCCTGGACCCGTGTTCGATTCACGGCGGCTCCACAAAGGGAAGGCCAGGTAGAGCGTGACACCCAAAAACAGGATGCCTTCCCACCTGGGGATATAGCTCCAACGGTAGAGCAACTCCTTTGCAAGGAGACGGCTGGGGGTTCGAATCCCTCTATCTCCACACCGTGCGGGCACGGTATTGGCAGGAATCGACCTGCCAGCCCGCACTTGCCTAGTTAGCTCAGATGGAAGAGCGTCCGGTTGAAGCCCGGAAGGCCCAAGGTTCGACTCCTTGACTTGGCACAGGGCGGAGCGGCTTGCACCAGGTACCGGGTTGCAGGTTCCTTCGGTGAGAGCCGAGGGTCGGTCGTTGTTCGCGACAGCGACCGGGAACCGCCCGTTAAGTACAGGCTGGTGTTCGCACGCACCGCTCCGATGCACCCGCGCCGTCGGGGGCCTGTACTTGATGCCCGATTAGCTCAATGGGAGAGCACCCCGTTCACACCGGGGATACTGGGGTTCGATTCCCTGATTGGGTACAAGGGACGGCCATACCCGATGTGTTACCCAAGTGCGTTCTGCTGTCCCGATTGTCCTGTTAGCTCAGTGGTAGAGCGCCGCGGTGACATCGCGGAGGCCCGGAGTTCAATCCTCTGACGGGACACATGATGAAATGGTCTTGGCGTTGCGCCAGCTGCACGAATCGTGTGGTTATTGAGTCGGATTTTGCGGGCGCTGTTCCGCGGCGTGTGGTGTGCGCACAGTGCCGCGGGGCGGTCGTCGCGGAGTGGCCACATTCACGCGCGTTAGGGGAGCGGTGGATAGTGTTTCCGTGTCCGTGGCCGGCTGACCAGAAATGGCCTGGCCTAAAATTTTTTGCTACTCGCGAAGAAGCGCAGGATTGGGTACAATCGTTACAACCATAAGGAGCTACGGAATGAAGCGAAAGCAGACAACGCGAACTACCGCGTACTTTCGCGCGCCCGTAGCTGAGTGGTTATAGCTCGAGACTCTTAATCTTGAGACGTGGGTTCGATTCCCACCGGGCGTACGTACGGGACGGCCAATTCGTTGTGATTCCCAAAAGATGGCCGCCGTCCCGTCGCTGCCACTGTAGCTGTTGTTGGCATCAGCACCGACCTCGTAAGTCGGAGAGCGCGAGTTCGATTCTCGCCCGTGGCTCGAAGGGACGGCCAAACGCCAAGCGACACCCAGAGACCGGTTGCCGTCCCGCACGCCGACATAGCATAGTGGTAGTGCGCTTCCATGGTAAGGAAGTGGCCCGGGTCCGATTCCCGGTTTCGGCTCGATCTCGACGGCCATTGAAGATGCGGCACCCATACCTGAACTGCCGTCGAGACGCGCCGTTGTAGCTCAACTGGTAGAGCACTCGCCTTGTAAGCGAAAGGTTCGGGGTTCGAGACCTCGTAGCGGCTCAGCTGTTGGTGACGGTGAGCCCGGCGATCGTGACTTGGGAGTTTCCGACGCCGGCCACGCCTACCTGCGTTCCGATGTCGGCGTATAGGCCGAATTGGAGGAACGGGGTTCCTCCGTCGCCGGAGTACACGGTGGGAACGCCGGTGTGGTTGACGTATTGGGTGCCGTCCAGCGACAGTTGGTAGAACCCGTCAGTGCCCAGCGACCAGCGGACTTTGATGGTGACGTGGTGCCACGTGTTGAACGTTAGCGGTGCCCAGGTGTAGAGGTAGTTCGCGCCTGCCGCGTGTTGGAACCCGAACCGGAACGAAGGAACCCCGGCACCGCCGGGTCCGCGTCCGGTGTTGTCCAGTTCGACGGTGTGCCCGCTGGAGACGCCTGGTGTGTGGAATTCCATCAACACCCCGCCGTTCCATGAGGTGACGACACCTTGGGTGGGGAGGTAAAGGTAGGCGTCCCACTGTTGGGTGGTGTTCATGGCGACGTCTTTGCCGGCGCCTGGGTTGACTTTGGCGAGGACAGCTTTCATCGTGTTGTCCCACAGGGTGACGTCGGTGGTGTCGGAGACAACGCACTGCCAGCCGGGGCCGAATGGTGTGGTGACGATCTGGAAGTCCGGTGTGAGTTGGACTGCGGGGTTGTAGAACGTTTTCCGCGCGAACAGCAGCAGCAGGTCGGACAGCGCTGAGATGCTGCCAGCTGGTGGCGGCGGTGGTGGTGGTGTGACAACTGATTCGGTGGCCGACAGGACACCATGCCCGGCTGGCGCGCCGGACGCGATTCCCGGTGGCGGCGGGGGTGGTGGTGTTACTGGGGCGATGTTGAGGCTGGCGATCATGTCAACGCTGGTGCCGCTGTTCTGCCGCGACGTGAACAGCAGGTTGCAGGCACTCAAAGCGAGTGTGCTGTATGACAGGCTGGACAGCTGCGTCCACGCGACACCGTCGGGGGAGGCGTCTAAGTATCCGACACCGGCGGATTCGCGTAGCCGCAACCAAGCGTGGCTGGTCGGGTTGTACAGGACCCCGGGCGCGGATGCGTAGGCACCCGCAACGAACCGGTACAGGAAGATGACCGGTTTCGTTCCGCCTGAAATTTCCAGGCCGAACCGGTTGTTGCTGTCCGCGAGTTCGGTGCGCAGGTCGAACAGGAATGTCCGGTCGGAGGTGTCTCCGATGGTCACTTTCGCGAACACGGTGGACCCGACGAAGCTGTATTGCGCTTTGGTGTGCGCCTGCACGGTCCATGTCGCGGCTGCGGCCAGGTTCAGGGCACCACCAGACACTGATGCGCCCGTCCCGTATGACCAGACCGTAGTGTTGGGGGCTGAGAAGTTATCGGTTAACGACGAGATGAGCGCCACAGCGCAACTCCTTCAGGAGGCGAAACAGTCTTACAGTGCGGTGATGTTAGATCCGGAAACACTGATGGTGACCGCGTCGTCGCCTCCGGAAGCGATAACGTCCACATTTTTCAGCCAAGCACGCAAAGCGTTAAGTGAGCACGGAGTGGCGAGCGTCGCCGCGGGAGGCGGTCCGCTGGTTACCGGCGCAACAATATGTCTCGAAGAAGCCATTTCCCTTTTCCTTACGCCGCCGTGATCTTAGATGAGGTGGTGGTGATGGTGACGTCTTCTTCGCCACCGACGCCGAGGACGTCCATCTGCTGCAACCAAACACGCAAAGCGTTCAGCGTGCACGGGGTGGTTAGGGTTATCGGAGGCCCAACTTGCAGGCTTCCTTGAGAACCAACGATGTGCTTAGCCATAGTCGAAACCTTCCTGTTTAGGCGGCTGTCATGGTTGAGCTGGTGGTGGTGATGGTGACCGTCCCGGTGCCACCGGCACCGACGATCGTCACCAGGCCGTCCAGCCAGGCGTGGAGCTGCATCAAAGTGCAGGGCGTAGACAATGGTGCCGGCGGCCCGACCTGAGCGCCGCCCTGGCTACCAACAATGTGCAAAGATGAGGCCATTCTGCTGCTCCTTTAGGCCGCGGTAACAGTGTTTGAGGTGGTGGTGATAGTGACAACGGTTTCGCCGACGCCGCCACCAAGAGCGTCGATGTTGTTCACCCAGTTCAGCAGCGCTTGCAGCGTGCACGGGGTGGCCAGGTTAGCCGGAGGCCCCACCTGCATCCCGCCCTGCGACCCGGTGATGTGGTCGGAAACGGCCATGGTTCATTCCTCTCCAAGAATGGATCTACATCATGATGAACCGGAATTGCCGGTGTACAACGTCAGGCACACCGTGTTATCATCGATGTAATTGCACTAGTGGCCTAGTGGTATGGCGTCACCTTGCCAAGGTGAAGGACGCGGGTTCGAGTCCCGCCTGGTGCTCGATCTTGATCTGCCATTCCACTGATGTCTCCCATCTGTAGCTTGCGGATCAAGACCATGGTTCTGTAGATCAGCGTGGAGTGATCGCCGCCCTGTCACGGCGGAGGCCGCGGGTTCGAGTCCCGTCAGAGCCGCATGTATATAGATGGTCTGCGAATTAAGCAGCGACGCCAACCGCGTCGCTGATTTCCGCACGCCCGTCTAACTCATTGGCAGAGTGGCACCCTGATATGGTGCTGGTACGAGGTCCGATTCCTCGGATGGGCACGCCTTTGTAGCTCAGAGGAAGAGTGCTTGACTACGAATCAAGAGGCCGCAGGTTCGACTCCTGCCAGGGGCACGTGACCGTTAAGTTTGATGATGTGTCTAAGGCGTGGGCGTCAGCGAAGCTGACGAAACACCACGTCGCGCACACGGCTATCCGTAACGTCGACTTCGACATCATGGCTTCTGGGGGCTGTGTCGGGCACGGCGAGAATGAGTACTGCTACTGCGACACGTCGGCGGACGTTGACATCACGATCTACTACTTCAATAAAACCAAAAAATGCAGCTACTACACAATTAACTGCGGCGAATACAGTCTAGGTTCCTTACTTAAGGAGCTGGTGGAGTGGTAACAAACATACGCAACGCCTCCGTGGCGCGGCGGTCTGCGTATCATGCTTATAACATGAAGGTTCGGGTTCAACTCCCGACGGAGGTACAATAGGAACATGATCCAGCGACGGCGTAGAGACAGGCGACAACAACATGTCGCCATGCCGTCGTAGCTAAATCGGATGTAGCATCAGCTTTCTAATCTGCGTTTATGCGGGTTCGAGTCCCGTCGGCGGCACCCAAATGAGGTGTGGGGTAATTTGGCAGCCCGCTGGATTTTGGTTCCGGACGATGAAGGTTCGAGTCCTTCCGCCTCAGCTCAGCCTTCGCCAGCGGACCTGGCGTCGGGGTTCCGATCCCCGGCTGCGGCAGTTCAACTCTGCCCGGGGGCGCGAGGCCGCCGTGGCTGAACGGATAAGCACTCCTCTCCTAAGGGAGCTTATGCAGGTTCGAGTCCTGCCGGTGGCACCACCGCCCGCCCGTTTAATTAACACACCGCTGGCGTGTTTCGGGTAGGTTTTAGCCGGTGGCTGGGTTACAGTTCCGGTCATGCGAATGCTTGCCTGGGTTGCGTTAGCTTTCGGGATCCCAACCGCGGCCTGGTGGACGTTTTTTTGGGCTGGCCTGCCGGTTCGGCGTGGGGAGTGGAAGTTTTTCACGGGCTGGATTGACGATTCGTCGCAGGAGACAACCCCGGGCCGGTGGAATCATGTCCGCCGGTACAGCGGGGAGATGCACTCCCGCGGTCACCCGCTCGCGCGGTGCCAAAGCAACCATGACGGGTCCCGGTTCGTTGTGTTGAACCTGGACCATTTCGGCTACCCGTGGGATGGTGGTTGTTTGGCGCGCAGGCTGCGCAGGTTGATCGATTTCGCTGCCCGGAGCGCGCTGGTTCAGGTGTTCCCGATCCCGAACGCGGCGTGGCACAGGCTGACACCCCGGGGCAGCGAGCGCCGTGAGTACAACTTTCGTGTGGTGCAGCGCCGCGGCAGGGAGTGCGTGTTCACTAGGACACACAAGTCGGGTGGGGATCCCGACTACTTTCTGTCCGGGTTTGACCGTAATGAGCGCCCTGCGCTGTATTTTTTGACGCAGCTGCCCGGTCCGGTGGAGTCGATTCGGGCTGCGCGGGAAGCGTTGAAGCCGGACAGTGTGTTGATGGCCCTGGCTGGTGGCCGGAAGGTGTACCGGCAGGGCGACATGTTCGCTATCTGCACCGATCTGACGACCGCCGAGATTAGGGCGTTGGGCGGCACGGTGGAGGTGCTTACCGCCTATGCCGCCGCCGCCGACCGTGATGCGTTCGCGTTGTATGGGACGGCGCACACCGCGGACTATGTGGCGACGATGCCCGACGGGACGATGCTGGCGTTCGGGAAGATGCGTCACACGCCGTGGCTGATCGGCGATAACCGGGAGCCGGATCATAAGCCGTTAAAGTTGAAACGCGGCAGGTGGCATTTGGTCGCGAAGAACACCACCCCGATGGTCAAACCCGTCGAACCTGATCAGCCGTTTCAGAGTGTTGTGCGGCGGTTGGCGGCAGGCGACCAGGTGGCTATCACTTACATGCCGGAGGGGAGGTGAATGAATTGAAGGATGTCACGTTGTTAGAGCGTGTCAGCGAGGAGGTTTCGGAGATCAAGGCCGAGAACAACCTCACCCCGGATCAGCCGGTGAAGTACGAGCCGATGGCGTGGACCCGTCAGGGTTTCGCCGACTAAGACCTTGTTGTCCGGGGCTGGCCATAGTTGCTGTGATATCCAGACCGAATCCGCCGCCCCGGACTTCAAGCAAATTATGCCACCCGCCTGATATATTGGTGTGGACGGAAGGAGAGGTAAATGGGAGAGATCGGGACGAATCCGCGCCGGATCGAGGTGATTCCCGCGACGCCGCCAGTGCGCCGCGAGGTCCCCGAGAAGTCGCCGACCCCAACGCGTGAACCGGAAAAAGTACCGGCATGACCGAGGCGGTCAAAGCCGACGAGATCGGCGATATCGAGGTCGGAAGGTACGGGCTACGTACCTTCAAAATCGACCATAAACGCCGTGAACTGCGCGCTTTGACCCAACGCAATGGGTCCCCAACGGAATGGGACGGCGGCATCTGCATCGCCAGGTGCCGCTATTCCAAACACAAAGCACCCAACGACCTGTGCTCAGCTGGCTGCGGCGTGTACGCCGCTAACAGCTTGGAAGGGTTGAAACAGTTCGGGTTTTTCCCGCGGGAGTTGACCGCGGTGATCGCCGCGGAAGGCAAAACCATCATCGGTGAGACCGGCTTCCGCACCGAAGCGGCCCGGGTGGTCGCCTACTGGGCACCGTATCAACGCGCCCGCAAGGTTTGTGAGCAGCGCTGCGCCGGAGCTAAGCATTACACCATGTTGGATGACATGTTGAGGGATTACGGCCTGCCCCGCGGCGACGTCAAGTGGGGTCGCCGCCGGTTCACGATGACGCTGGGCCGCCTCCAAGCGTTCTGGGTGGTGTGGTGCGCATCGTTCTGCGTGTACGACTCGGTGTCCGCGTGGGCCTACTTCATGAACCACAATGTGGCTATGACGATAACCGACGCCGCGTCAGCGCTGCTGATGGGCGCTTTGACGTTCTTCAACTACCACGCCCGTAAACGCTGAGATGGCAGCGATGATCGTAGTCGACCACCAGCCGGCCTATGTCCCTATAGGCGGCAACCGGCTGATGCTGCTGGGCGAGTTCAGTCGCACAGTCACCGTCGAGTGCGCCGCGTGTGAATGGAGTTGGCCGCTCAAACTGATAGCTGACGATGTACTTACCGATGACCAGTGCGATGAGCTACTGAACTCGTATTTACGAGACCATGGTTGGGGCGTCGGCGTCGATGACACCTGCCCGACCTGCGCCACCTCGCTGGACGCCTGATGCCGACGTGCGCCCGATGCGACCACCCTCCAGTGTGTCATCGCCGCGGCCCATGCGAACACGTCAAGCGGACGGGTTGGATTCCGTCACGCAGCCGCTTCGAATTTGAGACGCCCTGCGCCTGCCCGGAGTGGACAGATACCGCCCCGCCGAAGGGGAAACCGAAGGCCCGGTAAAGGGTCGGTAACACCCAAAAATTGGCCCGCCTCAAGGGCATCTCAATCCCAAGTTTGCGCGACACGCCGTTGTATGCTGCGCGTTAGTGGCCTCCGTCACGGCCACGGATGGGTGCCAGATGCAGTCGCTCGAAGACCTGTTCAACACGATAGAAGACCCCGCGCGGCGCTGTAAAACATGCCGATGGTATGAGGCGTTGGACGCCCCGAACAAGGCGTTCTTCGACCGTAAGGCCGACGAAAACAAAACGAAACTGTGGCACGCCTGCCGCAAAGGCGGCCTAGATATCGCCTACTCATCGTTCCGTGACCACTTCCTCCACGGACATCACGAAGGCCCGGCGCGTGTCTCTGGTTGACGACTACGAGGAAGGCCCAGACCCCGGCGAAGAGGCCCTAGCACAAAGGGTCGAGTTCGACGGCAACTCAGGTTTCGTGGAGACCGGCCCGATACCGCTGAACGCCGACGTCCCAACCGTTGTTCAAGGGATCCTCACCGAGATCGGCTACGACGTCTCCAACCTCCACATCGGGCGCACACTACGGGCGTCGCACTGGCAGCAACGCGCCCGTAAACGCGAATGGTCCGACAAACACCTCGCCTACATCCAGACCGACGAGTTCGAAACGGTGTGGCTGCACGCCGTGAAGGTGGAAATCCAAACCAACGTCCTGACCGCGGACCTGCCCGCACTGTACGCGGCGACGGAGAAAACGAAAGCGTCAAAGCAGTTCAACCCGAAGACCGGGGACTCCACAATCGTGGTGTGCTGGGCCGACATCCAAACCGGCAAATGCGATCACCTCGGCGGCCTCCAAGAACAGCTGGACCGCCTCGAAGCTAAACGCGGCAACCTGGAAAACTACTTCAAACAACACCAATTCGACCATGTGGTGATCGCCGACTGCGGCGACATCATCGAAGGCTTCCAAAACTTCGACGCC
>Ga0210386_10000574_pt1 | contig 33981 bp, 32 predicted proteins | sample IncBWH32OmetaG_FD_160091 | JGI IMG/M metagenome (GOLD analysis project Ga0210386, IMG submission 160091) | Forest soil microbial communities from Barre Woods Harvard Forest LTER site, Petersham, Massachusetts, United States - Inc-BW-H-32-O ...
AAGGTTCACCGCAAACTCAACCGCACTGCCGAGCATCGCCGCGCGATGTTCGCCAATATGTGCGCCTCCCTGATCAAGCACGAGCAGATCGTCACCACGCTGCCGAAGGCCAAGGAACTGCGTCCGATCGTCGAAAAGCTCGTGACGCTCGGCAAGAAGGGTGGTCTCTCGATGCGCCGCCAGGCGATCTCCGAGATGCGCGATCTCGATCAGGTCGAGAAGCTGTTCGACGTTCTGGCGCCCCGCTACAAGGATCGTCATGGCGGCTATACCCGCATCATCAAGGCGGGCTTCCGCTACGGCGACAACGCGCCGATGGCGGTGATCGAATTCGTCGATCGCGATGTCGATGCCAAGGGCCTGGATTCCGGCCCCGTGCAGGAAAAGGAAGCCGAGGCGGCGTAACGCCTTAAGGAAACGAATTTGGTTCAAAGCGGCGCCTCCGGGCGCCGTTTTTGTTTTCCCGTCATTGCAAGCGAAGCGAAGCAATCCAGTGTTTTATGCGTAGCCCTGGATTGCTTCGTCGCTTCACTCCTCGCAATGACGAGGTTGCGGCCGCCCCCGCCGAACCCAATATCTCCGTCAGCATCATTTGGTTTTGACGCGTTTTCTTCACGTGAACCGGTACCCACCCCCGGATCAAGTCCGAGGGCATGCTTCGCTCGAAAACGCTTTGGATGGAGATGACACATGAAAATCGATCTTTCCGGAAAGACGGCGCTGGTCACAGGCTCAACCGCCGGCATCGGTTACGCCATCGCCAAGGGGCTAGCGGCCGCCGGCAGCGCCGTCGTACTCAATGGGCGAGGCAAAGCGAGGGTCGATGAGGCGGCGGCGAGGCTTGCCAAGGAGGTCGCGGGCGGCAAGGTCCGCGGCATCGCGGCAGACGTATCGACCGCTGCCGGCTGCAAGGAGTTGGTCGCAGCACTTCCTGAAGTGGAAATCCTCATCAACAATGCCGGGATTTTCGAACCGAAGAACTTCTTTGAGATTCCCGATGAGGACTGGAGCCGCTTCTTCGAGGTCAATGTGATGTCGGGCGTGCGGCTGTCGCGCGCTTATTTACCCGCCATGCTGAAGCGCAACTGGGGCCGCATCGTTTTCATTTCCTCAGAATCTGCGCTCAACATCCCGACCGAGATGATCCACTACGGCATGACCAAGACCGCGCAGTTGTCGATCTCACGCGGGCTGGCCAAGCTCACGCGCGGCACCGGCGTCACCGTCAATGCCGTCCTGCCCGGCCCGACCATGTCCGAAGGCGTCGAGGGCTTCGTGAAGGACCTCGCCAAACAGAACGGCCAGTCCGAAGCAGAAGCCGCCGGTCAGTTCGTCAAACAGCATCGCCCGAGCTCGCTGCTGCAACGTTTCGCCAGCGTCGACGAAATCGCCAACATGGTGGTCTATGTCAGCTCCAAAGAGGCGTCCGCGACCAACGGCGCGGCGCTTCGCGCCGAGGGCGGTATCGTTGAAACGATTGCATGATGAGTCATTGCGAGGAGCGAGAGCGACGAAGCAATCCAGAAATTCCTCAGCGGTTCGACTGGATTGCTTCGCTAACGCTCGCAATGACGACGGAGACTACCACCCCTCCAGCACAATCTTGCCGCGCGATTTTCCGCTCTCCAGAAGCGCATGCGCGCGCTTCAGGTTGGCGGCATTGATCGCGCCAAAGCTCTCGCCCAGCGTGGTCCGAAGCACGCCCTTGTCGACGAGGTCGGCGACGTCGTTGAGCAGGTTGTGCTGGCCGATCATGTCGGGCGTCTGGAACGAGGAGCGGGTGAACATCGATTCCCAATGAATGGAAATCGATTTGCCCTTGAAGACGCCGACGTTGAATTCTGCGGGATCGTCGATCAGGCCGTATCGGCCCTGCGGCGCCATGATGTCCGCCAGCGCCTTGTAATACTGGTCGGTGTTGGTGAGGCTTGCGACCAACGCCAGCGGCGGGAATTTCAGCTTTTCGATCTGCTCCTTCAACGGCTGGGTATGATCGATGACCGCGTGAGCGCCCAGCTCAAGACACCACTTCTGTGATTCCGGCCGTGAGGCCGTGGCCACCACAGTCAGCCCGGTCAGACGGCGCGCGAGCTGAATCATGATCGAGCCGACCCCGCCGGCGCCGCCGATCACCAGCAGAGTGCGGGGATCGACGCTTTTTCCGGGTACTGCACCGAGGCGGTCGAACAGTAGTTCCCAGGCCGTGAGCGAGGTCAGCGGCAGGGCCGCCGCTTGGGCAAACGACAGTGTCTTCGGCTTGCGGCCGACGATCCGCTCATCGACGAGATGAAATTCCGAATTGGTGCCTTGCCGCTGGATCGAGCCGGCGTAGAAAACCTCATCACCCGGCTTGAACAGCGTCACCTCAGGCCCGACCGCGTCGACGACGCCGGCCGCGTCATAGCCCAAGATTTTGAATTCGCCTTCGGGAGGTGCTGCGCGCTTGCGGACCTTGTAGTCGACGGGATTGGCCGAGATCGCCTTGACCGCGACACGGATGTCGCGGCCCTTCGGTTCGGGCTTTGCGGCCTCGAAATCGATCAGGGCATCCGGGGTGTCGATGGGAAGCGACTTCTTGTATCCGACAGCCTTCATCCGGCAGTTCTCCTATTAACGGTCCAAAGTTTGACGGCGTGGGTGCCTATCAAATCGGCGGCGAGCGCCAATTGCAAGCCTTTGCGGGGAGGCGATGTTTCTGACCATTTGACGCCAAATTGCCCACTCCAGAGTGAGTGTAAAAAGGGCCTATTTACTTCTAATCGAAGGCGCAGCCCCCTATATTTGGCCTCTGAATCTTCAGGGAATCCCTTCATGATTGCTGCTCGTTTCCTCGCGGTGCTGTCCGTCGCCATACTTGCCGCCACACCGGCACTGGCGCAGGACCGGCGCGTCCCGTCTTCGGCTTCAGAGTTGCGGCTGTCTTACGCACCGATCGTGCAGCGGGTGCAGCCGGCGGTGGTCAATGTCTACGCCGCCAAAACGGTGCAGGACCGCAATCCCTTGCTCGATGACCCGATTTTCCGCCGCTTCTTCGGCGTGCCCGGCCAGATGCCGGAGCAGGTGCAGCGCTCGCTCGGGTCGGGCGTGATGGTCGATGCGTCCGGCCTGGTCGTGACCAACAACCACGTCATCGAGGGCGCCGATCAGGTCAAGGTCTCGCTCTCCGACAAACGCGAATTCGAGGCCGAGATCGTGCTCAAGGATTCCAGAAGCGACCTTGCGGTGCTTCACCTGAAGGACGTCCACGAGAAATTTCCGACGCTCGACTTTGCCAATTCCGACGAGTTGCAGGTCGGCGACGTCGTGCTCGCGATCGGCAACCCCTTCGGCGTCGGCCAGACCGTTACCCACGGGATCATTTCGGCGCTGGCGCGGACGCAAGTCGGCATCACCGACTATCAGTTCTTCATCCAGACCGATGCGGCGATCAATCCCGGCAATTCCGGCGGTGCGTTGGTCGACATGACCGGCAAGCTCGCCGGCATCAACACCGCGATCTTCTCGCGCTCCGGCGGCTCGCAAGGCATCGGCTTTGCGATCCCCGCCAATATGGTGCGCGTCGTGGTGGCCTCGGCCCGAAGCGGCGGCAAGGCCGTGAAGCGGCCGTGGCTCGGCGCCCGGTTGCAGGCGGTGACGCCGGAGATCGCTGAGACGATTGGGCTGCGCCGGCCGAGCGGCGCGCTCGTCGCCAACGTCGTGCCCAGCAGTCCGGCCGCCCGCGCCGGCCTCAAACTGTCCGATCTGATCGTCGCCATCGAGGGGCAGGCGGTCGATGATCCCAATGCCTTTGACTACCGCTTCGCGACGCGCCCGCTCGGTGGAACGGCGGAGATCGAGGTGCAGCGGGCCGGCAAGCCGGTCAAGCTGACGATCCCGCTTGAGACCGCGCCCGATGTCGGACGCAATGAGATCGTGCTGACGACGCGCTCGCCGTTCCAAGGGGCGAAGGTTGCCAATATCTCGCCGGCGGTGGCCGACGAAATGCATCTGGATGCGGATACCGAAGGCGTGGTCGTGACGGATCTTGCCGACGGCAGCACGGCGGCCAATGTCGGCTTTCAGAAGGGTGACATCATCCTTGCCGTGAACAGCCAGAAAATCGCCAAGACCAACGATCTTGAAAAGGCGACGCGGGATAGTTCGCGGCTCTGGCGGATCCAGATCGTGCGCGGCGGCCAGCAAATCAACGTCACGCTCGGCGGATGAGCCGGAAGCCAACACAGCAAGGCGCTAATCTCTTCGCCGCCGCGGGGCTATCGCAGGATGCGCCGCATCCGTTGCCTGACAGAATGCGTCCGCGCGCGCTCACCGAGGTCGTTGGTCAGGATCACATTCTGGGACCGGATGGCGCGCTGACGCGCATGCTCGAGACGCGCACGCTCGGCTCGTTGATTTTCTGGGGACCGCCGGGCACCGGCAAGACCACCGTGGCGCGGCTTTTGGCGGACGCCACCGAACTGCATTTCGAACAGATATCCGCGGTGTTTTCCGGCGTCGCCGACCTGAAGAAAGTGTTCGATGCGGCGCGGGCGCGGCGTGAGACCGGCAAGGGCACGCTGCTGTTCGTCGATGAGGTGCATCGTTTCAATCGCGCCCAACAGGATTCGTTTCTCCCGGTCATGGAGGACGGCACCGTCGTGCTCGTCGGTGCTACCACGGAAAATCCGTCGTTCGAACTCAACGCGGCGCTGTTGTCGCGGGCGCGCGTGCTGGTGTTCCGTTCGCTCGACGCGAGCGCGATTGAAAAACTGTTCGTTCACGCCGAGACAATCGAAGGACGACAGTTACCGCTCGATACCGAGGCTCGCGCGGTGCTGGTGCGCATGGCCGATGGCGACGGCCGCGCCGCGCTGACTTTGGCCGAAGAGGTCTGGCGTTCGGCACGCGGGGGCGAAGTCTTCGATGCCGCGCAGTTGCAGACGATCCTGCAACGCCGGGCGCCGATCTACGACAAATCGGCCGATGGCCATTACAACCTGATCTCGGCGCTGCATAAGTCGGTGCGCGGCTCCGATCCGGACGCTGCGCTCTATTATCTCGCGCGAATGATGGATGCCGGCGAAGACCCGCTGTTCCTCGCACGGCGTGTGGTACGGATGGCGGTGGAAGACATTGGCCTTGCCGATCCGCAGGCGCTCGTGATCTGCAATGCCGCCAAGGACGCCTACGATTTTCTGGGACATCCGGAAGGCGAACTCGCGATCGCGCAAGCCGTGATTTATCTTGCGACCGCGCCGAAATCGAACGCGGCCTACAAGGCGTTTGGCGCGGCAATGCGGGCCGCGAAGGAGGGCGGTTCGCTGCTACCGCCAAAACACATCCTGAATTCGCCGACCAAATTGATGAAACAGGAAGGCTACGGCGAGGGCTACGATTACGATCACGACGCGCCGGACGCATTCTCCGGCCAGGATTATTTTCCTGACGCGTTGGGGCGTCAGATTTTTTACGACCCACCCGATCGCGGTTTTGAACGAGAGATCCGCAAGCGCTTGGACTACTGGGCGAAGCTCAGGCGCGAGCGGACGCAGAGATAGGTGACCCTAAGCAGCCTTCTGGGCGGCCTTCATGAGCTCCAGAATAATTTCAAGCCGCCGGACCACATCGGGCGTTTCAAGGATCTGCTGCATCCCATCGATGCCCGGCGACCGTAGCGCTTGCAGCAACGGCGCGGCCGTATCGGCCAACAGGCTGGGTTCGGCAATATAGGCCAGGAAGCGCGATACAGGATTTTTCACGTAACTCTGATACGTCTCTGCGATCTCGCGGGAGAGTGCGATCGTTTCCTCGGTGGCTTCGCCGCGGACATCGTCGATATCAGCAGTCTCGGCGGCAAGAAATTCGCCTTCGACTGCTCGCGCGATACGGACGCGTCGCGCACCCGAAACCGTAACTTTGAGCGTGCCGTCGTTGAGCGGCACGCGTTGGATTACTTTCGCCGTCACCCCGACCGGGTAGAGGTCCTCAAGCGAGGGATCGTCGTCGCCCGAACGGCGCTGCGTTACGACAAGCAGCGTTCCGTCGTCAGCCAGCGCGCTTTCGATGGCACGCTTGGTCTTGTCCCGTCCGACAAACAGCGGCGCGACCATTTGCGGAAACAGTACGAGATCGCGTAGCGGAATGACCGGGAAGATCAAGCTGCCGTCGGATTGGGCCGGCGTCTTCGATGGCTCGGTGCCAGCAGGCCGGCTTGCCTGAATGGTCGCTGCCAGCACATTCCAATCATGAAAACCCAAAGTCCTGGCTACGATCTCAAGACTTTCGCTGTGAGTGAGTGAGACCGATTTGGCTTTGAGGGTGTCGCGCAGCGTCTGCGCCATAGCCTTCGCATCGCGGAAATCGCGCATGGGAGAACCTCTGCATTGGCGAACGAGAATAGTCAGACGCTTGCGTTACTGACTCGTTCGCTTTGGCAAAGGAGGCCTGAAGCGGCTTGATACGTTCACCATCCCCGACAGGGGCGCAAGCAGCGGGTCGTATCCACCCGGCGAAAATATGCGCTGCGGGTGTGAACCTGTCAACGCGGTGTTTATTTCCCGGTTTTGACAAAATCCAGAATCTGATCGGTCAGCCGCGTGTCCTCCGTGTTGATCGAATACACTTCCGACATGTGGCTGTGCTGCGGCAGCATCACGGTGCGGGCGCATCCGCTTGGCCGTTTGCAGGTAGCGTCCTTGAACTGATCGAGCTGCTTTACAAAGCCGGGCAGATCGAGTTCGGAGCTTGCCGCCATCAGCGGGATGTTCGTTTTCAGGAGGCCGGGCAGCGAGGACTCCTCGGCGTAGCGGGAAGCATCATTGCCGAAATAGGCGCGCTCGGGATCGGTGAGCGGGGCCGCGGTCAGGTCGTAAATGCCGGACACCATGATCGCGCCTTTCAGGCCGCCGTTCTTCACCTTGTAGAATTCCGGATGCGACACATAACTTGCGACGTGAATGGCGCCGGCCGAGTGGCCCATCAGGTAGATGCGCGAGGCATCGCCGCCGCGTTCGCCGATCTCGTCCGAGACCCATTTAATGGCTGCCGCCACATCCTCGGCGCCCGCGGGCCAGGGAGATGCCGGCGCAAGACGGTAGGTGATGTTGACGCCGATGAAGCCGTTCTTCACCGCCCACAGCATGACGTTGTCGTAGAACGGGCTATTGGGCATCCGCTTGTTGCCGCGGACGAACGCGCCGCCGTGGACAAAGATCAGCACCGGCCGGCCGGATGTCAGGTTTTGCGGCATGAAAATATCGAGCCGGTTACGCTCGGCAGGGCCATATTTGAGGTCGCGCTCGATCCGATAGCCAAAATAGGGTTCCGTTGGCTGCAGGGGAGCATAAAGCTTGGCGGTGGCCTCCGGATCGATGACGCGGCCGAGCTCGGCGAGCTTTTTGGCGATGTCCGGCGGCATCGGACTTTCGGCGGCCCATGCCGATAGGGCGACGACAGCCGCAACCGCAGCTAAAGCACCTTTCCGCAAGGCACCCTTTGGTGAAGCAAAGCTCGGCAAAAACACCTTTGAATACTCCCTTGGTCTCCACGCGGCGCAACATGGCCGATCCTGCCCCTGATTAGTATTCATTTCGCCGTGACGATTCGCGCCTTTTGGGCTACCCCAAGGCCTGTCCTTGGAGCCGCCACCCTCATGAGCCGCCGTACCAGAAAACCGCTGCCCAAACGCAATGCAGGCGACCGTCCAAAAGGCGCGCGGCCCTATCGGGGCTCGCAGGCTGAGCGCTCGCCCGGGCATCGGCTGGGCAGCAAGCCTGCCGTCAAGCGGTTGGTGGCCCCCGCGTCTCGCGCGCCAAAGCCTGTGGCGGCGCCGCCGCCCACTGAGGATAAAGCGGCGCTATTGCCCACCAAAGTGCAGACCGTGACCGTGACGGCTGACGAGAACAACATGCGCGTCGACCGTTTTCTGGAAGCGCGCTTTCCCGGCCTGTCGTTCTCCCACATCCAGCGCATCGTTCGTAAAGGCGAGCTGCGCGTCAACGGCAAGCGCGCCGACAGCAAGGATCGTCTCGAGGAAGGCCAAAGCGTTCGCATCCCGCCGCTGAAGCTGGATACGCCACGCGCGACCGCGCATCTCTCGGAAGCCGGCGCCAAGACGCTCGCCGCGCTGAAGGAGATGACGATCTATGAAGACGACGACGTGCTGGTGCTGAACAAGCCGGCTGGGCTCGCCGTGCAGGGCGGTTCCGGCACCACGCGCCATATCGACCAGATGCTGGAAGTGATGCGCGATGCGAAAGGACAAAAGCCGCGCCTGGTGCACCGGCTCGACAAGGAAACATCCGGTTGTCTTCTGGTTGCCAAAACGCGCTTTGCCGCGAGCGCATTGACCGGATCGTTTCGTCATCGCTCGGCGCGCAAGATCTATTGGGCACTCGTCGCCGGCGTGCCCAAGCCCAAGCAGGGCCGTATCTCGACTTACCTTGCGAAAGAAGAGAGCGAGGAAGATTCGATCATGCGGATCGCCGAACATGGCGATGAGGGCGCGAGCCACGCCGTCACGTATTACGCGGTCGTGGAAACCTCAGCTCAGAAGCTCGCCTGGGTCTCGTTGAAACCGGTGACCGGCCGGACGCATCAGTTGCGTGCGCATATGGCCCATATCGACCACGCTATCGTCGGCGACCCCAAATACTTCAACAAGGAAAACTGGCAGTTGCCGGGCGGCTTGCAGAACCGGCTACATCTTCTGGCGCGCCGGATCGTGATCCCGCACCCGCGCGGCGGCGTGATCGATGCAACCGCGCCGCTGCCGCCGCACATGCTGCAATCCTGGAACCTGCTTGGTCTCGAGCACGACCGTTTCGACCCGATCGAGCATGCGCCGGAAGAGTGAACGGATCAATTTCTGTACTGCGTGAGATATGCGCGCAAGGAATCGTGCGGGCTTTCGACGTCGTAGATCACCCAGCCGTCCGGACCGTTGACCAGGATGAAGTTCATCGTCACCGGCTTTCCCTTGTTGTCGAAGGTTGCGGTGACGTAAGTCCTGTCGAATTGCTTGCGCAGGATCGAAATCGATACCGCGCTGAGTTTCCAGCTCGCGCTTTGCACCAAGAAGTCGTACGGCGCTTTGGTCGGTGCCCGCCAGGCGTCCCACAGGCTCGGATCGAAGAATTGGTGGACGGTCTCCTCATCGTGCGGCAGTCCGCTGGAGAGGGTAGAAGTACGATCGCCGTAATAGGCGTAGACGTTGCGCACCAGCGATTCCGGCGAGCGGAATCCGGCCGCCGATGGCGTGGACCACGCGCAAACCAGCCCCAATAGCTTGAGGAACAAAACGGCGGCCCTTGTTCCGATCGTTGCCATGATCCGCCTGTTCGCTTCCTTTAACGCTGGGCCTGTCGTAATTTGCGAAAGATATTACTTAACCAAAGCCGAGTGACCATGCGCGAACTCTTCGACGACATCGCGGGCCAATCCGAAGCCAACCCGATGGAGGCGGCGCGGCGCTCGTCGCGCGCGGTCCAGCGCAAGCGGTTTTATGCCGACGCGGGCGTCGGCGAGGCCGATGGCGGTTACACCGTCACGCTCGACGGCAAGCCGACCAAGACGCCATCCGGCCGCACGGTCATCGTGCCGGCGCGCGCGCTGGCCGAGATGATCGCGGCGGAGTGGAACGCGCAAGGTGAGTTCATCGAACCGCTGACGATGCCGCTGACGCGTTTTGCCAACAGCGTCGTGCAGGGCGTCGTCGATCAGGCGGAGGCGGTGAGGGATGATGTCGCCAAATATTTCGCCTCCGATCTCTTGTTCTATCGCGCTGGCCATCCCGAGGGGCTGGTGGCGCGCGAGGCCACCCATTGGGACCCGGTCCTGTTCTGGGCCAGGGACGCGCTGGGCGCGCATTTCATGCTGGCCGAAGGTGTGATGCATGTCCGCCAGCCCGACGCCGCGATCGCGGCGGCACGCGGGGCGCTGCCCGGCGACCCCTGGATGATCGCCGCGTTGCATGTGATCACCGGCCTGACCGGATCGGCGCTATTGGCGCTTGCGCTGTTCCATGGCGTGATCAACCCGGATCAGGTCTGGGCCGCGGCCCATGTCGATGAGGACTGGAACGTCGAAAAATGGGGCGTGGACGACGAAGTGGCGGCACGAAAGGCCGCGAAACTGGTCGATTTCAACGCGGTCGCCGCCGCTCTTAAAGAGCTGCGTCAAGGCGGCTAAGACTTCACTAGAAACGTCTCGGTTAACGGCAGGTTTACGACAGGGAGCTAGCCTCGGCGCTGCTTGTCCCGGTGAATCATGGCCATTACGATCACGTCGAATATTCAATCCGCAGCTGCGCCGGCGACAAGCACGCCGGCTGCGAGCGGGATCGTGCTGCAGGCAGGGCAGGTGATTACCGCCGAGGTCTTGCAGGTCCTCGGCAACAACCAGGTGCAGCTGGCCATCGGCAACCAGACTATCGAGGCGGCAACGCAGGTGCCGCTTCAGGCCGGCCAGACGCTTCAGTTGCAGGTCACGCAGACTCCAGGCGGTATCGGGCTTTCGATCGTCAATCAGCCGAGCACGCCGACAGGCCAGACGAGCGCAAGCGCCGGTGCGACCTCCAATGCCGTCATCACGCTTTCGCCGTCGCTGGCGGCAAGCCTCGCCGCCAACCCGACGACGGACGCGGTAACGCCTTCAAATCCACTGACGCCGCTCGAGACATTAGCGGTATCCATTGCTGCGCAAACGGCGGTGACCCAGCAAACCTCGCTCGCACAGCTCTTTGCTGATTTGGGCGTAGCCGCCGGATTGCCAAACCTGCCGCCCCAGGTCCAGCAGGCCGTCGCGCAGGTGCTGGCGCAGCAGATTCCTCTCGATCAGAATTTGACCGCCGATGCCGTCCAGGAGGCATTTCAATCCTCCGGTCTGTTTCTGGAAATCTCGCTCGCGTCCGGATCGGCGTTGGCTTCAAGTGTCCCCGATCTCAAGGCGGCGTTGCTGGTGCTGCGTCAGACGCTGACATCGGTGCTTTCGGATGTGACCGTGGCCGCCGGCACGGCCACGACGGCCTCGGCATCCACGCTCCAGCCCGCGGCGTCGCAGGCCGCCGCGGCAACGGAGGTGATACCACCATCGACGGCCGCGCCGTCGGATCCGGCTACGACCGGATCGGTCGCAACGCCTGCATCTGCATCGCCATCGGCAAGCACGCTGCAGCAGGGGGCGGTACTCACTGCCGCCGTTTTGACGGAAGTGAGCGAACTTCTCGCCGGAGCCAGCGGCTCGCCCGCCGCGGTTGCACCCGAACTCGCACCTCAAGAGGTTCTGCTCAGCGCGGCATCGGCTGCGCTATCGACCGGTACGGCCCCGGCCGCGCCGGCAGCCTCAGGACAAGGCTCGGCAACGGGGATCGCGCAGGAAATCCTCGACCTTGCCGCCGGCAGCCCAACGCTGGCGCCGACGGCAGTGCCCACTGATGCAGCAGCGCGCGCGGCCGCGACCGGTGCGGCGCTCAACCTGTTGCAGGAAGCGGTTCAGTTGACGCCGCTCGCGGCAGCAAATCTGTCACAGCTTCTGTCCGAAAACGGCCAGGCGCTGGCGTTGCTGCCCGTTGTAACCGGTGTGCGCACTTCCGCCATTGACGATCCGGATTTCGCCCGCACCAATCTGCCGCCGCCACCGGTCAATGGCGCGCTGCCCTCGGCGCAGCCGGTGGCACCGGCGACGCTTTCGTCGCATATGCCGCTCAACACGGCGCTTCAGCAGATTCTGGACGACACGGATGGCGCGATCGCACGGCAGACCCTGCTGCAGATCGCTTCGCTTCCCGGTCAGGCCGATCCTTCCTCCCAACGTGTCGATGTCACGCCGCGCTGGAATTTTGAAATTCCGTTCGCGACACCCCAGGGCACGGCGATGGCGCAGTTCGAGATTTCGCGCGATGGCGGAGGTCGCGAAGCCGGCGCCGCCAAAGCCGTATGGCGCGCGCGGTTCTCGCTTAATGTCGAGCCCGCAGGCCCCGTGCATGCGCTGGTCTCGCTGAACGGCGATCGCACCTCGGTACGGATGTGGGCCGAGCGGCCCGCGACCGCCTCGCAGTTGCGGGCGGGGGTTTCCCAATTGACGCAGGCCTTGAGCCGGGCGGAACTGACCCCCGGCGATATCGTGATCCGCGACGGCGCGCCGCCGCAGCCGGCGGCCGCGCCTGCCGGGCATTTCCTGGATCGGGCATCATGAGCGAAAGCCGGAGAAACCAGCTCGCGGTCGCGCTGCATTACGATCGCACTGGCGCGCCGCGCGTCGTCGCCAAGGGCAAAGGCAGCCTCGGCGCCAAGATCATCGAGGTCGCCAAAGCCAACAACATTCCGATCGAGGAAAATGAAGTGTTGGCGGGCGCATTGTCCAATGTGGAGCTCGGCGAGGAAATCCCGGCAGAGCTTTACAAGGCGGTCGCCGAAGTCCTGATCTTTGTGCTCAGGCTGTCGGGCCGGGTGCGCTAGTTCGTCGTCATCGTTTCACCACGAACTGGCCGGCATCGTCGTCGCATGAATAGCCCCACGATCAGTCGTCGTCACGCCCTTGGAATTTTCGCGGGCGCAGCTGTCTTGCCGGCGAAGGCCTTGGCGAATTATGCGCCGCCGCGCGGCGAAATCCGCACCGATCTCGCCAAGCTTTTTGCGGACGCCGGAACCGCCGGCACCTTCGTCGGCTACAAGGTCGATGATTACCTCGTCATCTCCAGCGATTCCGATCGCTCGGGTGAGGCGAGGCTGCCGGCCTCGACCTTCAAGATTGCCAATTCGGTGATTGCGCTCGAGACCGGCGTGGTCGGCGACCCCGACAAGGACGTCTTCAAGTGGGATGGCGTCAAGCACGATAACGAGGCCTGGAACAGGGATCACACCCTGCGCTCGGCGATCGCGGTGTCGGCCTTTCCGGTCTATCAGGAGATTGCGCGCCGGATCGGACCTGAGCGGATGCAGAAATATGTCGATACCCTCGACTACGGCAACCGCAATATCGGCGGCGGTATCGACTGGTTCTGGGTGAGGGGTGATTTGCGTATCGATCTCGTGCAGCAGGTCGATTTCGTCGATCGGCTGCGGCGTGGCGTGCTGCCTGTCTCGAAGCGTGCCCAAGACCTCGTGCGCGATATTCTTCCCGTCACCAAAGTCGGCGACGCAGTCATCCGCGCCAAGACCGGCCTGACGGACCGCGAGCACGGCTCGCTCGGCTGGCTGGTCGGATGGGCCGAGAAGGGCAGCGCGAACACGGTGTTCGCGCTCAATCTCGATGTGCGCGAACCGCGCCATATCGCTGACCGCATGACGATTTCGCAGGCCTGCCTCGCTGCGATCGGTGCGATCTGAGTAGCGTTGCGCGATCGGCTCGACTAGCATCCGGGTACAAAAAACACCCGGAGGAAATCATGAAATCTGCTCTTGTCATGTCATCGATGATGTTGGCAGCGGCCAGCGGCTGGCTCGCCGCGACCATGTTTGCCGCGCCTGCCACCGGCAAGGAGCCGCGCTTCCCGCAACTTACGATGGATCAGCTCAGCGACGCGCAGAAGCCGCTCGGCGAGCAGATCATGAAGATATCGAGCGTGGGCATCGGCGGTCCCTACAACTCCTGGATGCGAAGCCCCGTGCTTGGACAGCGCCTGTTCGATCTCTTCCATTATTTGCGCTGGGAAACATCGGTCCCGACCAAACTCAACGAGTTTGCGATCCTGATCATCGGGCGGCAGTGGCGCTCGCAAGTCGAATGGTTCGCGCATGCGCCGCTGGCGGCCAAGGCGGGATTGTCCTCCGACATCATCGCCGAGTTGAAGGAAGGCAAACGGCCGTCGAAGATGGCCGAGGATGAGGCAGCCGTATACGACTTCGTCAATGAACTCACCACCACGCAAAAGGTCTCCGACGAAACCTATGCGCGGACCAAGAAAGTCTTCAACGATCAGCAAATCGTGGATTTGACGGCGGTGGCCGGCAGCTACATGACGGTCGCGATGATGCTGGCGATGTCGGAAACGACCGTCCCGCCCGGCAAGGAGCCGCCGTTCAAGGTCGGGGACAAGTGACGCCTCTCTTCTTCACCTCTCCCCTTGTGGGAGAGGTCGGATCGCATCGTCAGATGTGATCCGGGTGGGGGGTAAAGCTCTATCGAGGGACCTGAACCCCTCACCCACAGGGGGAGAGGGAGCCCACCACCGTCGTGGATGGCAGCGAGGCAATTCGGTTGAGCTACCCCAGCTTGAACAACGCCGCGAGAAAATCGCTCACAGCCTTGCGCGCCTGCTCGGCGGTTTCGGGATTGCCGCCGACATGCGGGTCGCGTTCGACGCAAGGGTCCTGGTAGGTGAAGGGCGCATTTGTATCGGCGTTGAGAAGCACACCACCGTCCCCCTCCCGGATATGACAGTTGCGGACGGTCTGGACATTCGCGGAGACGATCTTGCTCGAGATGCCGAGCAAACCCAGATCGAAAACGTGTTGGGAATCCGGATATTCGGTCAGCACCACGTCGCGGCCGGCGTCCTTGAGCCGCGCCACATAGGCCTTGCAGATGGCAATCGGATCGGTGTCGTCTGCCGCGCCATGGAAAATGCGGATCGGACGGTCGGCGACCTCGGTGTCGCCGACAAATGTTGTCGCGCAATCCGGATAGAACGGGATGTAGCCTGCGAACCGGATTCCCGACCTGTTCCAGAGTTTGTTGAAGCGATCGAGGCTGGCATATAGCGCCGCCTGGCCGCCGCGCGAAAAGCCCATCAGTGCGATACGTTCAGGGTCGACACGCGGGTGTTTGCCAAGAATTTCCAGCGACCGGTAAATGTCGACGATGAAATTAAGACGGCCGAGCAGGGCCTGATTGGTATTGACCGATGTCAGGCCGCGGCCGCTGAAGCCGTCGATGACAAAGGTTGAAATGCCCATCGCGTTGAACTGACGTACCCAAGGGTCGATATTCACGCCGACGCCGCCCGACCCATGCATCAGCACCACGACCGGCAGGCGCCCCGTGCCTTGCGCGATCCGAAACTCGCCGCCGACGGTGACGGGCGTCCCGTTGGGCGATCCGGTCAGGAATTGCTGGTCCGAGAGCGTCAGCGTCGGGATCGGATGAATCTCGACGCGGGCGGCGGTATCCTTCGGCAGCGATTGCGCGCCGGCCTCAAGGGCAGATAGCGCCAGGCTACCGGCGACCACGCCGGCCGTCATCCATGCTCGCATGGCTCCCCACATCGCTTCCTCTTGTTTTTTCTTGAGGCGGGCGAGAATAAAACAACCGAACCGCGAACTGTCAAACCTTGGCCGTTCAAGCCCCCCGGCCGATCCGCCCCAGATGGGTGAAGCCAAATCCGGCCTGGTATTTCAGCCCGTAGCCGAGCGCGCGGTCGAAGCCGATATGCGCCAGCCAGATCAAGGCGACCGATAATACCAATGGTGGGGCGAAGCCGAATCCCACGGTCAACATGGCCATCGGGGCGATGGTCGAGTGCATCGCGTTATAGACCCAGGCGCCGATTTTGGGTCCTGCGAGATACCCTGCGAAACTCAGGTCGGGCGCGAAGAACAGCACGGCATAGAACCACCACTGACCGCCCCAGAACCCGTACACCGACGTCATCCCGGCAAACAGCGTCAGCCCCTCCAGGCGCAGCAGTGTCCGCACCCCGCCAGACACCGTGCCGGTTGTCTCCAAACTCGCCGTGTCCGCCATTCGCTTCGCTCCCACGCCAGAAGCCTGCGATCTTACGGGCGCGGTGCGGCGCTGCCAATCGGGCTTCCGATAAGCCCGCCGAATGGGTCGAGATAAGCCTTCAAGGGCCGTTTCCCGCCGGCAAAGCGCCGTGTTAGAAACCCGTCACATTGAGCTGAAAAGGCAGGCTGGAAACGACATGAAGGACATCCTGGATACCCTTGAAGAACGGCGTGCGGGCGCACGGCTCGGCGGCGGCGAGAAGCGCATCGCGGCGCAACACGCGCGCGGCAAGCTGACCGCGCGGGAGCGGATCGATCTTCTGCTCGACAAGGGGAGTTTCGAGGAATTCGACATGTTCGTCGAACACCGCTCGATCGAATTCGGCATGGAGAAGAACAAGGTCCCAGGCGACGGCGTCGTCACTGGCTGGGGCACGGTCAACGGCCGCAAGACCTTCGTGTTCGCCAAGGACTTCACCGTGTTCGGTGGTTCGCTCTCCGAAACCCACGCGCTGAAAATTACAAAACTTCAGGACATGGCGATGAAGGCGAGGGCGCCGATCATCGGGCTTTACGACGCAGGCGGTGCGCGCATCCAGGAAGGTGTCGCGGCGCTCGCCGGTTATTCCTACGTGTTCCGCCGCAACGTGATCGCGTCAGGCGTGATCCCGCAGATTTCCGTGATCATGGGCCCGTGCGCGGGCGGTGACGTCTATTCGCCGGCCATGACCGATTTCATCTTCATGGTGAAGAACACGAGCTACATGTTCGTCACCGGCCCGGACGTGGTGAAAACCGTCACCAACGAGGTCGTCACGGCGGAAGAACTCGGCGGCGCGTCGGTGCACGCCACGCGCTCCTCGATTGCGGACGGCGCCTTCGAGAACGACGTCGAGGCGCTGTTGCAGATGCGGCGGCTGATTGACTTTCTGCCCGCCAACAATACCGACGGCGTGCCGGAATGGCCGAGCTTCGACGACATTGAACGCGTCGATCTCTCGCTCGACACGCTGATCCCCGACAATCCCAACAAACCCTACGACATGAAGGAATTGATCCTCAAAGTCGTGGATGAGGGGGATTTCTTCGAGATCTCGGAAGCATTCGCGAAAAACATCGTCACCGGGTTTGGCCGCATTGCCGGGCGCACGGTCGGCTTTGTCGCCAATCAGCCGATGGTGCTGGCCGGTGTGCTCGACAGCGACGCTTCGCGGAAAGCCGCGCGCTTCGTGCGGTTTTGCGATGCCTTCAACATCCCAATCGTCACCTTTGTCGACGTGCCCGGCTTCCTGCCCGGCACCGCGCAGGAATACGGCGGCCTGATCAAGCACGGCGCGAAACTGTTGTTCGCCTATTCGCAATGCACGGTGCCACTGGTGACGGTAATCACCCGCAAGGCCTATGGCGGCGCGTTCGACGTCATGGCGTCCAAGGAAATCGGCGCCGACATGAACTACGCCTGGCCGACCGCGCAGATCGCGGTCATGGGCGCCAAGGGCGCGGTCGAGATCATCTTCCGCGCCGACATGAACGACGCGAGCAAGATCGCCGAGCGCACCAAGGAATACGAAGACCGGTTCCTGTCGCCCTTCATCGCGGCCGAACGCGGTTATATCGACGACGTCATCATGCCGCATTCAACGCGGCGTCGTATCGTCCGCGCGCTGGCGATGCTGCGCAACAAGCATGTCGAGATGCCTGTGAAGAAGCACGACAATCTGCCGTTGTGAGGAATGACCGGTCAAAACTCGGAACCGTGGTGACGGATTTAGCGTGACGCCCTTAAGCCCGATGACCGACAACGATGACGCCGACGACATTTCAGCCATCGAAGCGCGGATCGAGGCGCTTGCCGAGATTGCCGAGCGATGCCGTAAGTTCATTCTGGCGTCCAAGATTGCAATCGCGAGCGGCTTTGCCCTGCTGCTCATTGTGATCCTTGGCCTTTTCGGAGCGGGTCTGTCGACGGCGCTCGGATCCATTGCTCTGGTGTTGGGCGGGATCGTGTCCCTCGGATCTAACATAAGCACGTTGCGCGAGACCGAGGCCGACATTGGCGAAGCCGAAGCCGTTCGACGCGACCTGATCGGCGGGATGGGTCTTCGGCTGGTTCATGACGCTCCGACGAAACTGATGTGACGCGGCGGGTTTCGTAGTGCGGTAAGAAGCCAACGGGCGACGGCTGCAACCCTCTCCCCTTGCGGGAGAGGGTGCCTTCGATGCCTGGCATCGAAGGCGGGTGAGGGGTTTATCTCTGCATTCGAAGTCTTGGCGCATTACCCCTCACCCGAACGAGGCTGCGGTAACCGGCAGAAATGCCCTCTCCCGCAAGAGGAGAGGGCACATCGGTTGGCACTGTTCCCGTGGCGCGCAAAATATGGGTTTGCCGATCGACCTTACGAATAACAAGATGTCGGATAGGATGCGCTTGATTTGTTGAGGCTCGAGTTCCGCCCATGTCCACGCTGTTCGCCTTCCTCCACCACCTCTGCGCCTTCACGCTCGTTGCAGCGCTTGCGATCGAGTTCACGCTGATCAAGCAGGAGCTGACGCTTTCTTCCGCGCGGCGCTTGCAGGTCACGGATCTGGTGCTCGGCGTCGCCGCCGGGGCGCTGTTCGTGATCGGGCTACTGCGGGTGTTCTTCTTCGAAAAGGGCGCGGCCTATTACTGGCACAGCCACGCGTTCCTGATGAAGTTCGGCCTGTTCGTCATCGTCGGTCTGCTGTCGATCATTCCGACCCGGGAATTCCTGTCCTGGGGCGGTGCGATCAGGACCGCGCAGGTGCCCGTCTGGGAGGCAGCGCGCCGCAAGCGCGTGGCAATGATTATTCATGCCGAGCTGGCCGCGGTTGTCATCATTCTGTTGTGCGCTGCGATCATGGCGCGCGGCGGCTGGGTTTAGCCTCTCTGATTTTTCGAAGTTTTCATCGCGTTGTTGTCGAAGCGGCCGGCGCTCGCACATTTTTCCGCGCGGGTGTTTGAACCATTTTTCGCTGGTTATCGACGTAACCGTTGACGAGTTCAGCGAACATTCATCTTGAGGCGGCGAGACTGCATGTCTTCTCTCTCACCTCCTGAAAGGGGCATGAAGTCATGAAACTCGGGGATCTCTTGAATTTCAGTGCTGGATTGGTTGCAGGCACGATCTTGCTGGCTGCGAGCGCGCAGGCTGCTCCCGTACCGCCGATCTCGGGCCATGCGACGACCGTGCCGGCTATCGCAAGCGTTGAGCCGGCGGTCGTCTCGCAGAACGAAGTCGATCAGATGAAGCCCATGCAGGTGCGCTGGCATCATCACCACTGGCACCACCACCACTGGCGTCACCACCGCTGGCATCGTCATCACTGGCACCATCACCACTGGCGCCATCATCGGTGAGGGTGGTCCAGGCTTAAATCATTTTCATCGCGTACCAACGGATAGCTCCGCTCGATCAGACGGCAGCAACCGACACCGCTACCATTCCGGTGGCTGGTGGCTGTGGACCGGGCTGGCACCGCGGGCCCTATGGTGGTTGTCGTCCGATGTACAACTGCCCGCCCGGCTGGCATTCCGGACCGTACGGTCGCCATTGCTTCCGAAACTGGTGATATGAAAAACGAAGGGGCGGGAAATTGTCCGCCCCTTTTGTTTTGCGCGCCTGTTTAGTTTGCGAAAAGCTCAGCAAAAAACCCCGCTAGAGAGCGGGGTTTTCGTATTGTTTTTGTTTGTGCTGTCCGCGATCCGATCAGATCGGACGGCAGCGGCCATAGCGCCAGACGAATCCCATCGGGCAGCCGCGACCGGGAACGACCACGACCGGCCGCTCGACCACGACGGCGCCGGGTGCGACCACCACGGCAGGACCACGGTTGGGCCGGCACTCGCCGTAGGGATTACGGTGGAAGCCGGGGCCGCAGCCGCCTTCGGCGCTTGCGCTGCCGATACCTGCAACCGTGCTTGCAACCAGTAGTGCAGCTGCGAAAAGAACCTTCATGTTGTCTCCCTCCTAAAGCCGCAATGCGGCACCGTTTGAGATCGATAAACAAATCGACAGGCTAGGATTGCCACCGTTTGGAACACGCTACAAGCCTATCATCCAAAACTAGAGACTCCGGTGTGAACCCTTTATGAATGGGGTGGATTCATTTCATGAATGGGGTGGATTCATTTCGCCAGGAAAGCCAGCATCAGCGCATTGAACTTGTCCGGTGCATCGAGGAACACCAGGTGCCCGGCGTTTTCGATCACTTCAGCGCTGCCATGGGCCATCTTCGCCGCCAGCGCCTTCGCCAAGTCGGCGTTCTGGCCCATCTTCGGCCGCAGCGCTTCCGGCGCATTCGGCCTGCCCGGCGCGTTGTGATCGTCGGCGCCCATGATGAACAGCGTCGGGACCGTGATGAGCGGAATCTCGTGCACGACCGGTTCGCGGTAGATCATCTGGCCGGATGAGACAAAGGCGCGCAGCCAGCGCTGGTAATCCGCCGCGCCCTTGATGTTGAAGCGGGCGTCGATGAAGGGCGTGATCGCCTCGGGCGGAATTTTTGGCGAATAGTTGGTCTCAAGCTGCTTGCGGTAGCCATCGGCAGTGAGCTTGTCCTCGTTTTCGACGATCTTGTCCGTCGGCGTCGGCGGCACATACATCCGGTAATCTTCAAGGCCGATCGGGGCGGCGAGTAGGAGATGATTGACGCGGTCGGGATAGGCCCGCGCGATCCTTGACCCCAGCATGCCGCCGAGCGAATGCGCCACGATATCGGCCTTGGCGATCCCGAGATGATCGAGCAGCGCGATCGTGTTGCGGGCAAGATTGTCGAAATGAAGTTCGCCTGACGGCTTGGAGGACTTTCCGAACCCGATCTGGTCCGGCACCACCACGCGATAGCCGGCATCCGTCAGCACCTTGATCTCTGGCGCCCAGTAGCTCGACGGAAAATTGCGCCCGTGCAGGAGCACCACGACGCGGCCATTTGCATGCGCGGGCGCAACGTCCATATAAGCCATCCGGAGCTGCTCGCCGTCATTGACGAGCGGCAGCAGGCTCACGGGATAAGGATAGGAAAAACCTTCCAGGCCGATACCGTAAGGTTCACGATTAGCTGGCTCGCGTTCGGCGGCGTGCACAGGCGCAATCGATAAAGCGAGAGCGGCGAAACTCAGGTAGAGGAAAGCTCGGTTCATTCAAGGCTCCGATCGTCATGCCCGGCCTTGCCGGGCATCCACGTCTTCACGTCCGGACATAAAGATGTGGATGGCCGGGTCAAGCCCGGCCATGACGCGCGAAAAAGTTACTGAGCATCGCCGAACAGGGCCGCGAAGCGCTTCTCGCCCTGGCGGGTGAACTGGACAACCCGGCTGCCGGGCTCGCGATCCCGCGCGGCCCAATTCAATTCGGTGAAGCGCCGCATCAACGCCGCGCCCAGCGTGCCCGCCAAATGATGGCGCCGCTCGCTCCAGTCGAGGCAGGCCTTGCAGACCGGACGACGCGGGTGGGTGAGCGACTGCGCATCGATCTGAAGCGCCTTTTCGAGGAAGCGCTCGCCTTCCGCCGTCAATTCGATGTCATGCTTATGCTGGCGCACCAGTTTTCGCTGCCGCAGGCTGTCGAGCATCTGCACACCGAGATCGCCGGCGAGGTGATCGTAGCAGATCCGGGCGTGGCGCAGCGCCGGGTCCTTCGGCCCGGTGCGCACCCGCAGGTGGCCGGCGCGGGCGGCGAGTGCCGCAAGTCCTTCCAGCACGCCTCCGACATCGGGATCGGCGAGGCGGTAGTAACGGTGGCGGCCCTGTTTTTCCTGTTCGATCAGTCCGCCGGACTCGAGCTTTGACAGATGAGAACTCGCGGTCTGCGGCGTGATGCCGGCTTCCTGCGACAATTCGCTGGCCGTGAGCGCGCGGCCGCTCAACAGCGCGGTCAGCATGTTGGCGCGGGCGGGGTCGCCGACAAGCGAGGCGACCATGGCGATATCGGGTCCTGCTTTCATTGTTCGATGGTAACCGAAGCATCGATGATGATCAAGCGTGTAGTGTGGTACTTATCGAATTCGATCGTCATTGCGAGGAGCGGAAGCGACGAAGCAATCCAGAAGTTTCTGCGGTTCGGACTGGATTGCTTCGCGGAGCCTGTCATCGGGCGCGCATTCGCGCGACCCGTTGGCTCGCAATGACGGCAACGAGATACCGGAGGTTCCCATGACGACCATCACCGTTTTCATCCGCTACCAGATCGATCCGTTCAAACGCGGCATGTTCGAGCAATATTCCAAGCGCTGGCTTTCCATCATCCCGAGATGCGGCGGCGATCTCATCGGCTACTGGATGCCGCATGAAGGCACCAACAACATCGCGTTTGCGCTGATTTCCTTCGCAAGCCTCGCAGCCTACGAGGAATATCGCGCCAAGCTCCGTACCGACAAGGAGGGCATGGAGAATTTCGGCTTCGCCGAGGAACACAAATTCATCCGCGCCGAGGAACGCACGTTCCTGCGTCAGGTGAAGGCGTGAGGCGACGGCATAGTTCACTAGCGTGGCCTGTCGCACAGGGATAATCTCGCGGCAGGCTGGCGAGAACCAACCAACAGCAAACAGGAGACACGCCGATGCCGATTTCATTGGCTGACAAACGTGCGACATTCCGCAAGCTGCATGAGCGCGGCTGCTTTGCGATCCCCAATCCCTTTGACGTTGGGTCGGCGAAGGCGCTGGCCCAGATGGGTTTCAAGGCGCTGGCCTCGACCAGCGCCGGCTTTGCCTGGACGATCGGGAAGGCCGACAACCGCGTGACGGTCGACGACGTCTGCACGCATCTCACCGCGCTCTGCGCAGCGGTGGACCTTCCCGTCAATGCTGATTTCGAGAATGGCTTTGCACATGAGTCCGAGAAGGTCGCCGTTAACGTCAGGCGCGGCGTCCAGACCGGCGTGGCCGGGTTGTCGATCGAGGATTCGACCGGCGATGCCTCAAAGCCGCTGTATGATCGCAGCCTAGCGATCGAACGGATCAAGACGGCGCGCGCGGCGATCGATGCCGACAAGAGTGGCGTGTTGCTGACCGGCCGCTGCGAGGGCTTTCTGGTCGGCCAGGATGATCTCTCGATGGTGATCGACCGGCTCAGTGCCTATGCGGACGCCGGCGCCGAATGCCTCTATGCGCCGGGCATCAAGACCAAAGAGCAGATCACGGCGGTGGTGAAGGCGGTTGCACCGAAGCCCGTCAACCTCCTGATCGGGGCTTCCGGTCTGTCGGTTCAAGAGGCCGCGGATCTTGGCGTGCGCCGGATCAGCGTCGGCGGTTCACTCGCCCGTACCGCCTGGGCCGGCTTCATGCGCGCGGCGAAGGAAATCGCCGAGCACGGCACCTTCACTGAACTCGCGAAGGGCTATCCTGGCGGAGAGCTGAACAAGATGTTCCGCTGACAGCGCAAGCGAATATTGACACGAGGCGGCCGCTATCAATACGCGGCGGCCGCCTCGTGGCGCTTGATGATTATTGTTTTGCCGGCGCTTGCGGATTAGCCGGTGCGGATCCCGTGGTCGTGCCAGGCCCGGTGTTGGGCGAACGCGGGGTCACGTCACGCATACCCGGAGGCGCCGCGGGCGGCGAGGTCGAGGCCGAGTTCTGCGCGGTGGCTGGTGTCGGCGCCGTCGCGGCATTCTGATGGTTCGTCGACGAACTATTCAATCCGTAAAACACGAGACCGAGCACGACCGCGATCCCGACCGCAGACAGCGCAATCCTGGTGTTGCTGGCGGGACCTTCGGCGAGTTCCGGATCGACCTGGAGATCATCGTCGATCTGGGCAGGCGAACGCGGGTCGTCGATATTGGACCGGATCGGATCCCTAAGATGATCGCGATCGTAGGGATCATTGGGGTTGAGTTCGGTAGGCATGGTCGGATTCCTCCAGATGTGTTCGCCGACAACGGCCGGCCATCAGCCCAAGTTCCGGGAACTTTCACTGTTTCCGAACGAGACAACATCGCCGACAATGGAACCCGCGAACGGATGAGAATCGTGAGGGCCAAATGTGGAGCCTGCCTCCCAGCGATACGGTGTTGCATTTGCTGTCGCTGGTGGCGTTGGCGGCGCAGGCGATGACCGCCGCGCTGGCGGCAGGACGGCGCAGCATGGATTGGGTCGGGGTCTGCCTGCTCGGCTGCATCACCGCGCTCGGCGGCGGCACCATCCGCGACGTCGTGCTTGGGCATTATCCGCTGCCGTGGGTGGAAAAACCGTCTTACCTCGCCCTCACGGCCGTCGCGGCGTTTGCGACCGTGCTGATCGCCCGCACGGTGCACCGGCTTAACCTCGCTTTTCTGGTGCTCGATGCAATCGGTCTCGTGGTGTTCACCATGACCGGCTGCGACGTCGCCTGGAAAATGAACGAGCCACTCGCAATCGTTATCGTTTCCGGCATGATCACCGGCTGCGCGGGTGGCGTCCTGCGCGACGTGCTTTGCAACGACGTGCCGCTTTTGTTTCGCTCGGAGCTTTATGCCAGCGTCTCCGTCGTCACCGGATTGTTCTACGCCACCGCTTTTGGCTTGAAGCTGAACGACGAACTCTGGACCGCGCTGACCTTCGTGCTGGGCCTGTCGTTTCGGCTGCTGGCGATCCGCTACAAATGGGAAATGCCGAAATTCGTGTTCAACGAAGACCGGGAGTGATCGTCTCAATATACGCCTCATCCTGAGGAGCGCGCACTGCGCGCGTCTCGAAGGATGGAGGCCTCATGGTTCGAGACGGCGCTCACGCGCCTCCTCACCATGAGGGGTTGGCTACTTCCGTGCCTTCGCGACCTCGGCCGGTGTCACCGCGGGCGCGGCATTGCCCCAGGCGTTGCGGATATAGGTGACGACGTCCGCCACGTCCTGATCCGACATCTTGCTGGCGTAAGGCGGCATCGACCCGGTGTTCGGCGCGCGCGCCGTGGTGATGGTCTCGGCGCCGTCGAGCACGATCCGGATGGCACTCGAGGCATCGGCCGATTGCAGGTTGGCGTTGCCGGGGAGCGGCGGATAGATGCGCGGCGCGCCGCTGCCGTCGAGTTCATGGCAGGCGACGCACGATCCCTTGTACAGTTTCTCGCCGTTTGCCATCTGCGCCGGAGGCGGCGCGGCCACCGTTGCTTCCTGCGCACCGGGCGGAAGTTCCTTTAAATACACGGCGATCGCGCGAATGTCGGCATCGCTCAGATGCGAGGTGGAATTGAGCACCACCTGCGCCATCGGTCCGTCGGCGTGGCTATGCCCATTGCGGCCGCTCCCGAGATATTCGGCGATATCCTCCGCGCTCCACGATTTCAAGCCGCCGCGGTCGGTGCCGTCGAGGCGGGGCGCAAACCAGCCTTCGACGACGCTGCCTGTGAATCGCGCGTTTTGCTTTTCGGCGCCGACAAAATTTTTCGGCGTATGGCAGGCGCCGCAATGCGCGATGCCTTCGACCAGATAGCCGCCGCGATTCCACTCCGCGCTCTTGTTCTGGTCGGGCTCAAAGATGCCCGGCCGGAAGAAGGCAAAATTCCACAGCCGCATCAGTACGCGATAATTCAGCGGCCAGCGCAGCTCCGGCGCGGGCTGTGTATTTGTGATCGGGGCGAGCGTGGCAAGGTAGCTGCGGATCGCAAGGATGTCGTCGCGGGTCAGCTTGGTAAAATGCGGGTAGGGGAAGGCCGGGTAATAGTTCGCCCCGTCGGGCCTCACGCCAAAGCGCATCGAACGCCGGAAATCCTCGTCGCTCCAGAGGCCGATCCCGGTATTGCGGTCCGGCGTCAGGTTGGCGGAATAGATGCCGCCGAACGGCGTGGCGATCCGCTTCCCCCCGGCGAACGGTTTTGCGGGATCGGCGGTATGGCAGCTGCCGCAGTCGCCGGCTTCCGTCAGCGCCTTGCCTTTCGCGATCACCTCCGGCGGCGGCTCGGCAGCCGCAACCGCGCTGGATGCGCTGCACAAAAACAGGGTGACGAGAATCGCCGGCCCTTCCCATCGTTGTCTGCGCATCGATCGATCTCCCGTCTTTGGTAGTATAGCGGCAAAAAGCCCGCGTCACGTCGTTTCGTTGCAGCATTTTTCCACGACACATCAGCAAAAGGCGAGCGCGCCGCTGGGTACGAAATTGCGTTTTGCGTGATCGGCGCCTGGGCAGCCAGATTTGTGGTGCGGGGGGTGTAAATTCCGACATAGACTGGCATTTGCCGACGGTATGAATAACTAAAAGAAGCCGCGAAGCGTGAGCTTGATGAGGGTGGAATGGGAATAAACCAGGGTCCGATCAGTCTCGATCAGAAGTACACGCAAGGGTCGGGCCATGTCTTCCTGACCGGAATTCAGGCGCTGGTCCGCCTGCCGATGGCCCAGATCCGGCGCGACCGCGCCAACGGGCTCAACACCGCCGGTTTTATCAGCGGTTACCGCGGTTCTCCGCTCGGCGGCTATGATCAGCAGCTCTTCGCCGCCCGAAAACACCTCGAACAGTACAACATCAAATTCCAGCCCGGCGTGAACGAAGACCTCGCCGCCACCGCGATCTGGGGATCTCAGCAGCTCAATCTCTCCAAGGGCGCCAATTATGACGGCGTCGTCGGGATCTGGTACGGCAAGGGTCCCGGCGTCGACCGTTGCGGCGACGTATTCCGCCACGGCAACGCGGCGGGCTCGGCGAAAAACGGCGGCGTTCTGTGTCTCGCCGGCGACGACCATGGCGCGAAATCCTCCACCGTCCCGCATCAGTCGGACCACGCCTTCATCTCCGCGCTGATGCCTTATCTCTACCCCTCCAGCATCCACGAAATGATCGAGATGGGCCTGCTCGGGATCGCGATGTCGCGCTATTCCGGCTGCTGGGTCGGCATGAAGGTGATCACGGAGACGGTGGAAACCACCGCCGAGATCGATCTCACCGACGAGATGAAGCCGTTCATCATCCCGCCCGATTTCGATATGCCGCCGGGGGGCCTCAATCTGCGCTGGCCGGACGATCGCTTCGATCAGGACCGTCGGCTACAGGACTATAAGGGCTTTGCCGCGATCGCCTTTGCCCGCGCCAACAAGGTCAACCGCATCACCATGGATTCGCCGAACGCGCGTTTCGGCATCATGGCGTCGGGTAAGAGTTACGAAGATATCCGCCAAGCCCTGCGCGAACTCGGCATCACGCCGGAAGTCGCCGCCAAGATCGGATTGCGCCTTTACAAGATCGGCATGCCCTGGCCGCTGGAGCCGCAGGGCGTGCGGGAATTTGCGGTCGGGCTTGAAGAGATTTTCATCATCGAAGAGCGCCGCGAGATCGTCGAAAACCAAGTCAAGCAGGAACTATTCAATTGGCGCGACGACGTTCGTCCGCGCATCGTCGGCAAGATGGACGAGCACGACAAGCGCTTCCTGCCCTTTGCCGAGGAATTGAGCGTCGCCTCGCTTGCAAGCTCGCTCACCGAGCGGCTGTTGCGGCTCAATCTCAATCCGGAAATCGCAGAAATGCTGCGCGCCAAGGCCGACTGGTTCAACGGCCGGCAGGCAACGCAGATGCAGGCGGTCTCGCCGGTCAGCCGGACGCCGTACTTCTGTTCGGGCTGTCCGCACAACACCTCGACCAAGGTGCCGGAAGGCAGCCGCGCGATGGCCGGCATCGGCTGTCACTTCATGGCGCTGTGGATGGACCGCTCTACCGAAACCTTCACCCATATGGGCGGCGAGGGCGTGCCGTGGGTCGGCACCGCCCCCTTCACCAACGAGGGACACATCTTCGCAAACCTCGGCGACGGCACCTATTTCCACTCCGGAAGCCTGGCGATCCGGCAGGCGATCGCCTCCAAGGCGAACATCACCTACAAGATCCTTTATAACGACGCGGTCGCCATGACCGGCGGCCAGCGCCACGACGGCGACCTGTCGCCGCAACAGATCACCTTCCAGCTACACGCCGAAGGCATCCGCGCGATCTATCTGGTCTCGGAAAATCCCGGAGCTTACCCGGCCAGCGAGATCGCGCCCGGCGTCAAGCTCGCCCATCGCGACGAACTCGATGCGGTCATGAAAGCGTGCCGCGAGGTCAAGGGCGCTTCTGCCATTGTCTTCGTGCAGACCTGTGCCGCCGAAAAACGTCGCCGCCGCAAGCGCGGAACGCTGGAAGATCCGGCGCGGCGTGTGCTGATCAATCCGGCCGTCTGCGAAGGCTGCGGCGATTGTTCGGTGCAGTCGAACTGCATCTCGGTCGAGCCGCTGGAGACCGAATTCGGGCGCAAGCGCACCATCAACCAGTCGGCCTGCAACAAGGACTATTCGTGCCTAAAGGGCTTTTGCCCGTCCTTCGTGACCGTCGATGGCGGGGCATTGCGCCGCCGCGCGCCGGCCGGCCTTGGCGATGTCGGTGAACTGCCGGAGCCTGCGTCAAAGCCGTCGCTGGAGAGGCCCTATAACGTCGCGGTCGGCGGCGTCGGCGGCACCGGCGTTCTGACCATCGGTGCGCTGCTCGGCATGGCCGCCCATATCGAAGGCAAGGCCAGCATGATCCTCGACATGTCGGGCCTCGCGCAGAAGGGTGGTGCGGTGTTGAGCCATGTTCGCCTTTCCGAACACACCGCCGACGTCACTTGTTCGCGCATCGTCACCGGCACCGCCGATCTCGTGATCGCGGCCGATGAAGTCGTCGCGGCCTCCAAGGAAACCATGACGCTGTGCGAGAGTAGCCGTACCGCTGGCGTCATCAACAGCCACATCATTCCGACCGCCGATTTCGTTCTCAACCGCGATTTCAATTTCCAGACCCGCAAGGTCAATCACGTGCTGGAAACTGCGCTTCGCAAGGACTCCGCCTTCCTCGACTTCACCAAGCCAGCGGAGACTCTACTGGGCGATGCCATCGCCACCAACATGATGATGATGGGCTACGCCTATCAGAGGGGCTTCTTGCCGCTGTCGGCGGAAGCGATCGAGCAGGCGATCGAGGTCAATGGCGTCGCCATCAAGATGAACACGCAGGCGTTCCGGCTCGGGCGGCTCGCGGCAGCCGACCCCTCGCGGATGTCGGCGATGATGAAGGGGCACGACGAGGCAAGCGCGCCGAAGGCGCTCGATACGATGTCGCTGGATGAGATCATCGCGCATCGAAGCGCACATCTGACCGGCTATCAGAACGAAAAACTCGCGGCGCGCTATCAGGCGTTGGTGACGCAGGTGCGCGATGCCGCGCGCGAGCGCGGCTTCGGCGAGGAACTGCCGCGCGCGGTCGCCATCAACTACGCCAAGCTGCTCGCCTACAAGGACGAGTATGAAGTGGCGCGGCTCTTCACCGATGGCCATTTCGAAGCGCAGCTTCGCGATCAGTTCGACGGTGATTTCAGGATCAGTTTCAATCTCGCGCCGCCCCTGCTGGGCGGGGCCAAGGACGCGCTCGGGCAGCCGAAGAAGCGCGCCTTCGGCGCCTGGATGCTGCCCGTATTCCGAATGCTTGCCAAAATGCGCTCGCTGCGCGGCACGGCGTTCGATATTTTCGGCCATAGCGCCGACCGCAAGCTCGAGCGCGATCTGATCGCGGGTTATGAGAAAGACGTCGCTCACATCCTCTCCGTGCTCTCGCCGCTGACGCTCGAGACGGCGATCGAAATCCTCTCGCTGCCGGATCGCATCCGCGGTTATGGGCCGGTGAAGGAGAAGGCGGTCAAGGACGTCCAAGCGCGCTACGCCCAACTCGCAGCCGATCTCGCCAACCCGCCATCCGCGCCGCGGCAGATCGCGGCGGAGTAGGCGCCGGTAGCGACCCCTCTTGAGGCGAGCCGCAGCCTTATTCGGGGTGAAGGATCAGCTTCTGCACCCGCCAATTGGCGGTTTCGGCGGCATAGACCAAATTCTCCGACGGGCACGCCAGCGCATGGGCGCCGGAGAATTCCTTGATCTCGCGTCCGGATTTGCCGATCACACCCAGCACCTTGCCGTCGAGTGCGACCTTGAAGATGCGTCCGGGGAAGGTCGTTTCGCCGACGAACATCACTTGGTTGGGGCCCGGCGTGATGCAGATCGAATTGGGCGCGCCGATCACCTGGGCGAGGCGATCGCCGGTCGGCGTCGGACCATAGACGGCGCGCGTGGTCGTATCCGGCGGCACGTTGATCTGGAACATCCGCAAAAACTTGCCGTCGGTATCGAACACCTGGATGCGGTGATTGGTGCGGTCGCCGACATAGACGTTGTCGTTGTTGTCGATGGCGATCGCGTGAGGCAGATGGAATTGGCCCGGCTCGGTGCCGGGCTCGCCCCATGACTTCACCCATTGGCCATGCATGTCGAACTTGGCGACCCGGGAATTGATATAGCCGTCGCTGATGTAGGTGTTGCCTTTGGAGTCCCAGGCGACATCGGTCGGCTCTCGGAACAGGCCGTCGATCGGCGGCAGCGGTGGATTGACGTGCTCCCACGGCTTGGCGTCGTCGGGGGATTCCTTGCGGCGGCCGAACACCCACTGGACGCGGCCGGCCGGATTGAACTTGACGATCATGTCCGAGCCCTTGTCGATGGCCCAGATGTTGTCGTCCTTGTCGATGCGCACGCTATGCGCAAAAGCCCAGGCGTAGAGACCCTTGCCGATCTCGCGGACGAAATCGCCCTCGGCGGTGAATTCGAGAAGTTGGGCTGCGGTCGGCGCATAGGCCGGACCATTGGCGCTGTTCGAGCGTGTGAACACGAAGACGTGGCCCTTGGAGTTCACGGCTACTCCGGGCACTTCGCCGAAATTCATGCCGTCCGGCAGTTTCGGGAAATCCGCCACTGAATCGAACGGGATCTGCGGAACGCTCTGCTGGGCAATGCTCTGCTGCGTAAGACATGGCGTTGCGATCAGCACCAGGGCTGCGGTTATCAGCGCTTTCACGAAAAACTCCTCCCATTTTTTATTGAGCACGCGGCTTAGCCTGTACTCTATCATGGCAGTAGCCCGCCGAAACAACAGTCGCTATGCGTCCGTTGAGGACCTCTACACCTGATGCATGAGAGCCTGTTTTCCTGTCGCGGCGCCAGCGCCAAATTGGCGAGCTGCGGCTGGCGGTCGGTTTATCCTCGAAACGTCCCTGATGACCGTCTGTATCCGTTTTGGGCTAATAGCGGCCCAAAACGGACACGCGGTCTCCGGGTAACTCCTGTCGTCAATCAGGGGCGTCCCGTGCGCGGCCGCAGCCATCCCATGATCACTTGGTGCGGCGTTCGGCGGCTCCGGGGCAGGCTGTGTCGTTGGACTGCGGCCTCGGCAAAAGCTGATGCCTGCTCGCCGGATTGTCGTTTCGAGTGCGCAAGCGCCATCCACTCGCGAATGAGGGCGCGGCGCACGTTCCGCTTGGACATCTAAATTCCCTTTCAAGCAGCTGGCGGAATCCTCCTCGCCGGAGGACATCCGTGTTATGCGGTTGTTCCGATCGCCTGACGGCGCGCTAGGCCGCCTGTTCGACCGGATGGCTCTGCGATCGTTGCGCCAGAAGGGCGCAACCGCATTCATGCACGGTACCGCGCATGACGACGAAGCCGCGTTTCGTCAGCAGGGCGCGAAGACTTTCGTTCGCTGCTGGTTTCTGTGCGTCGACCCAAACCACCACCACGGCGCGAGGGCTGAGAAAATTCGTCAACCAGTCCATCGTCGGCTCAAGCGCGTGAAGCGTGCGTCGCCGCCAATCCACGAGCGCGACGTCGTACTGAGCGCTTGGACGGCCGCAATTGCCCGCCGCTGCCGCCAGCAAATATCCGCGCCGGTGCAGCTCCATCATCAATTCCATGCTCTTCGATCCGGCTATCAGGATGCGCTGGCGCGTCGAGCAGCCCGAGAGCGCGACCATGGGATCAATAATTCTGTCGCCGGTAGCAAGCTGAAGAGAAGACATAACATCACCTGTTTTCGTTTGTTCTCGCCCGTCAGGAACGGACCAGGGCCCTTCGGAGATGGATCGCTTTGCGAAGCGGCAAGGCTTCCATCGATCACTCGGTTGGCAGGTCTGCTGACGGCCTTGTCATGCGAGATTGTCTGACTCACACGGGCCTATATCTTCCGGTTAGGATTTGATTTCGAGAGCGCTGCAAGCCCGGTTCTATATGAACCGTATAAGGCCGGCGATGAGCAGCTTCGCCTCAACCCACGCCCTGCTTCGAAGCGATGCCGGCGGCTGGGCGGCACTATTCCGCCTTTAGAAAAAAACAAGGCGGTTCACCTCGAATTCCTACGTCCGTCCGCTCATCTTTTCGGAAAGTATTCAACGACCGTGGCGCGCTTCCGGCGAACGGGCCGGCGTCGTGATCGCCCAGTTGACTTGTTCGCGTCGTTCAGCGCGTGGGGATTTTGCAAAATCGCCAACGAGGCATTTTCACGCTACCTGGAGACTAAAATGCCGTTCTATCGTGGATATATCGTCGGACTGCACGACCGCCCCATCGGCGTGGTTCAATTGGATTGCATTGATGACGAGGCCGCCATCAAATCCGCCGCGCGGCTCGTCGACAGCCACGATGTGGAGCTTTGGCAGATGGACAGGCCCGTAGCCCGGTTGGGCGCACGATCCAAACAGGTCGGCAGGCGCGGTGATACGGAGAGGTGAAGAAACCGCGATCCGTTACCACCATCGGTGACGGCACGCGCGGATCATGCCTTGCCACAAACGCCTTTGGTCTGATGAAGGCTGGCGACGTCGGCGCGGCCCTGGTTTTCCGTCACCTGGACGAGTGTTATCTGGCCAGGCGTCACGATCCCCATCTGCGGGTCGGCGGAGAGATATGCGGTGCTGCCGGCGCGCAGATCGACGCTGATCTTTTCGCTCCCATGCCCGAATAGATTGGTACTCAACGGCAAATTGGCGACGGCGACTTCGTGGGGCCCCGGAGGCAGGTCGCACACGACAAACCCGGCGGGTTGACTGCCGGCAACGACACGCCCGTCGACGACATAGTTCGGCTGGACCGCAAATCCCAAGGCCGAAGAACGGTAGATCACCAGACGTGAGGCGCTTGATCTTACGCTGTCCGTCAGGGTCTCTACACCTGTAGGCCCCGATGCGCACCCCGAGAGCAACGCGGCCACAACAACGATCCCCAGACTGCCGCGCAATGTCGCCCCCGATAATTCCAAATTGCCCCTCGCGGCATCATTATGAGGGTTGTGTCCGAAGTCAACATCAACCGGAATTGTTCGAGGCGTGTGAATTCGAGCTCGATAGCGGACATCAATTCTCGACAAATCGAGGTCTGCCAAGTGCCGACAGTGGACTCATGTCGGCACTTTCGACGAGATATCGGCTATTGACGCATCATTTTAAGCCAACATAGCCTTCAGCCTGATAAGAACCCGAAATGGCCGTCGTGTTCAGAAATCCACTCATGTCTTTTGCGGTCACGTTATCGATCTTGGCGTCCGTCCTGCCTGTTACTGCAGGCGAGCTCGAGGACGCGCAGGCGGCGATCGGTACTGGCGACTACGCGACCGCCCTGCGATTACTTGGCACCTTGGCGGATCAAGACAACGTCCAAGCCGAACGTCTTCTCGGGATCATGTACGTCAAAGGCCTCGGCGTCCCGCAGGACTACGGTATGGCAATGAGGTGGCTGCGACTTGCAGCGAACAAGGGCTTGTCGGATGCCCAGAATGAGGTTGGAGTTTTGTATCGGCAAGGCCGGGGCGTTGAGCGAAACGAAGCCGAGGCGGTGAAATGGTTTCGCCTCGCCGCGGATCGGGGTGGCTTCGTCGTCGCCCAAAACAATCTCGCCGATAGCTATGTTCTGGGGATAGGCGTGGCGCAAGACTTTGGCGAGGCCTTCAAGTGGTATCGCATCGCTGCGGATCAAAGCTCTTCCTATGCGGAAAATGTTCTCGGTGTCGCTTACGAACACGGTTTTTACGTTGCGCAGGACGATGCCGAGGCATTTCGATGGTACCGACGTGCGGCGAACAGAATTTACGACCGACCCGATAACACCTGGATACACAGTCCACAGTACAATATCGGAGCCATGTATGCGTCAGGTCGCGGCACGGCTCAGGATTATGTCCGCGCACTCATGTGGTTCAATTTGGCCATCGCGTTTGGCGATACGAAGCCGCCGGCGCCGCTTGGCATCAAGCTGGTCGATACCTCAATATACACAGCATTGGAACAACGAGACAGGCTGATGGCGCTGATGACGAGCGCTCAAATCGCCGAGGCGGGAAAGTTGGCGAACGAGTGGAGGCCACATCCCGTCGTGACAATCGAACGCCCGGAAAAATAGATCCGCAATGGGTGGTGGGTTCAACCGGTCGGCGCAACACTCTAATCTTTTAACAAGGATGGAGTGTGGACATGAAGCGGCGACATCGCATTTATTATTCTGCGGTTCAGCGGTCTGAGATCTGGGATCGCTG
>Ga0210386_10000576_pt1 | contig 33917 bp, 27 predicted proteins | sample IncBWH32OmetaG_FD_160091 | JGI IMG/M metagenome (GOLD analysis project Ga0210386, IMG submission 160091) | Forest soil microbial communities from Barre Woods Harvard Forest LTER site, Petersham, Massachusetts, United States - Inc-BW-H-32-O ...
CGCCTGATCGCCCACGGGATAGGCTTCGGTTTCAACAATGCGCCCGGAGAGTCGCACTCGCGGCAAATCGTGCACCAGTGTTTTTCCGATTAAATAGGCGGCAAGGGTCAACGTATCGGTGGGCAAATCCGAACGCTGCAATGGGGATATGGGTAGGAGCTCTTCTTTTGGGGTTTTCCGCATCCAACTAACTATGCGCGATTTTGTTTATCGGGAATAGATTTTTTTGCCGCACTTTATTCGAGCACAAGCAGCAGATCCTTGGCCTCGACCTTGTCGCCAACGTTGGCCAGTTTTTTAGAAACTTTGCCGTCCACCGGCGCATAAACGGTGGATTGCATTTTCATGGCCTCCAGCACCAGCAGGCGGTCGCCCTTTTTCACTTTTTCTCCAACCTCCACCACGATGCTCGAAATCGCCCCCGGAATCGGCGATCCCACTTGCCCGGGAACGCTCGGGTCGGCTTTCGGCCTGGTTTGCACGGTGGCCTGCAGCGCTCGGTCGCGAACAGTAACTTCGCGGGGCTGGCCGTTCAGTTCAAAAAAGATGGTGCGCGTTCCATCCGGCCGGGCATCGCTGACGGAAAGAAGTTTTATAACCAGAATTTTTCCGGCTTCCAGCTCCACCGTGATTTCCTGCCCCTGCTGCAATCCATAAAAAAACTGCGGAGTCGGCAACGCTTCCAGGTTTCCATAGGCCGTGCGCGCCGCCGCAAATTTCAAAAACACGTCCGGGTACATCAAATAACTCATCAAATCCGCGTCGGAAATTTTCTGTTCGGCTTTCTTCTCCACTGCCGTCCTGGTCCATTCCAAGTCGACAGGTTCCAAATGTTCGCCCTGCCTTCCGGTCGCGGGTTTCGCGCCACGCAGAATTACGGACTGGAGTTTCGGCGGCCATCCGCCTTCGGGCTCGCCCAGCGCTCCGGCAAACATTTCCACGACAGAATTCGGCAGCGTCAAATTATGATCCGGCCCCATGCGCTCCAGATCTTTTACGGTCATGTCATGACTGACCAGGAAAATCGCGCAGTCGCCAACTACTTTGCTCGAAGGCGTGACCTTCACGATGTCGCCGAAGGCGAAATTCAATTCCGCATACGTGCGAGCGATTTCCTGCCAGCGCGCTCCGAGGCCCATGGATTCAGCCTGCTCGCGCAAATTCGTATATTGGCCGCCAGGCATTTCGTGAATGTAAACTTCCGCCGTACCTGCGGGCGGCGCATTGTCAAACGGGCGGTACCATGTGCGCACCGTTTCCCAATAATCCGCGCAGGCGTTGAGTGCTTCGAGATCGAGCCCGGTATCGCGTTCCGTGTGCTTGAGAGCGGCTACGATGGAATTTAAATTCGGCTGGCTGGTGGTGCCGCTCATCGATGCGATGGCCGCGTCGGCCGCGTTGACGCCTGCCTCCGCCGCTTTCAGGATGGAGGCGGCATTAACGCCGCTCGTGTCATGCGTGTGAAAGTGGATGGGGATCGCCACTTCATTGCGCAAAACCGAAAAAAGTTTCTCGGCTGCGTATGGCTTTACCAAGCCGCCCATATCCTTGATGCACAGAATGTGCGCGCCCATCGCCTCCAGTTCTTTGGCCAGGCGAACGTAATACTGCAAAGGATATTTGTCGCGCTTGGGATCCAGAATGTCGCCGGTGTAGCAGATAGCGGCTTCGCAAACTTTGTCGGTTTTGCGAATCGTTTCTATGGAAAGCTTCATGTTGGGCAGCCAGTTGAGCGCGTCGAACACTCTAAAAATATCGATGCCCTGTTTGGCGGATTCCAGAATGAAAGCTTTAATCGCATTGTCCGGATAGGCGGAGTATCCAACTCCATTGGCCGACCGAAACAACATTTGAAAACAAATATTGGGGATTGCTTCCCGCAATAACTCAAGACGAACCCACGGATCTTCGAGGAGAAAGCGCATGGATACGTCGAATGTGGCGCCGCCCCACATTTCCAGGCTGTAAAGATTGTGCAGTTTGTGTGCGACAAAGTTGGAGATCGCCATCAAGTCATATGTGCGGACGCGCGTGGCCATCAAGGATTGGTGCGCGTCGCGAAACGTTGTGTCGGTGATCAATAACTGCTTCTGCGATTTGGTCCACTCCGCGAATTTTTCCGGACCGAGTTTTTCAAGGAGCTGCCGCGTGCCACGCGGCGGCTCGCCGTGAATATGCGCTGGCATCGGAGCAGGACGTATCAGCTGCGGCCTGGGCTTGTCGGCAACTTCCGGATTTCCATTTACAATAATTTCGCCGAGATAGCGCAAGAGCCGCGTCGCACGATCCTTCTGCTGCGCAAAATGAAATAGTTCGGGCGTTTCAGCCAGGAAAGAAGTTGTGACGCCGCCCGCCTGAAAACGTTCGTGATTCACCACGTTTACGAGGAACGGAATGTTGGTTTTCACGCCGCGAATGCGAAATTCATTGAGCGAGCGGTCCATGCGGCGGCAGGCTTGCGGAAATTCGCGGCCCCAGGCGGTCACTTTTACAAGCAATGAATCGTAGTAGGGAGTGATGACCGCGCCGCCATAGGCGGATGCGCCATCCAGGCGAATACCAAAACCAGCGGGCGAGCGATATGTCTGAATTTTTCCGTAGTCCGGCAGAAATCCGTTAGCGGGATCTTCCGTCGTGACGCGGCATTGCAATGCGTAGCCGTGAATCGCAATATCTTTCTGCCGAGGCAGATTCATCTTCGGGCCATGCAGATCGTAGCCTTCCGCGATTTGAATCTGCGATTGCACGATGTCGATGCCGGTCACCATTTCGGTGACCGTATGCTCGACCTGCACGCGGGGATTTACTTCGATGAAATAATATTCGCCTGTATCCGCGTCCACCAAAAATTCCACGGTCGCAGCGCTGTAATATTTGGCTTCGCGCGCCAGTGCCACAGCCGCATTGGCCAAACCTTCGCGAATTTTCGGAGCTAGATTTACTGCGGGCGCAACTTCCACCACTTTCTGGTTTCTCCGTTGCACGGAACAATCGCGTTCATGCAGGTGGAGAACATTTCCGTGCGTGTCGGCCAGGATTTGGACTTCAATATGGCGTGCACGGCGAATGTAGCGCTCCAGAAACACAGCGTCATTGCCGAACGATGCGCCCGCTTCAGCACGTGCTTCCTGCAAAAGGGGGAGCAGCAACTGAGCGCTCTGCACAACGCGCATTCCGCGCCCGCCGCCTCCGAATGCAGCTTTCACGATGAGCGGATAGCCGATCTTGTCCGCGACACTTTGCGCATCGTCGCTCTGCGTAACCGGTTCTTCTGTCCCCGGCACGACGGGCAATCCCGCTTGCTGCGCCAACCGTCGCGCGGCCGTCTTATCTCCAAGCAAGTCAAGCAAATCCGCGCTTGGTCCAACGAAAATAATTCCCGCCGCGGCGCACGCTCGAGGCAACGCGGGATTCTCCGAAAGGAAACCGTAGCCCGGGTGAATGGCGTCAACACCACGCTCTTTCGCGAGCGCCACAATTCCATCGACGTCGAGATATGCCTGAACCGGGCCCTTCCCTTCACCGATCAGATACGCTTCGTCCGCCTTGAAACGGTGCAGGCTCAGCCGATCTTCGTCGGAATAAACAGCGGCAGTCCGGATGTTCAGCTCATTCGCAGCCCGGAAAATGCGGATCGCAATTTCCCCGCGATTCAAAGCCAGAATTTTTTTTATCGGCATGGGTTGTGGTTTTCCCTTGGAATTCATCCAATACATTCCGCGGCTGATATATTAGGCTGCCTGTTCAAAAGCCTGCTCCGAACTGTGTCGCTATGCGTTCTAAAACTCCAGAGTATTTAAATTGTTCTTTTGCTGGCCTACAGCGCGGTAGGAATTTAATTGCATGTGGTCGCTCGCGCCATGCAAAGCGTCGCGGCAATTTCATTCCAGAAAACAAATACTCAGCAGCAGGGCTGAGGCATCTTCTGGTCGAACATTCTACTTCAAATCTAAGAAGAGGTAGAAGCGGAAAGAGGTAGAGAGTGTGGCGCCGGCGTCCCGCCGGCGGTTTTGCGTCAGCATTTTGCAGCGGCAACCAGCAGACGAGACGCCGGCGCTACTTCCGCCAGTCGCGCCAATCGCGTTGGGTAGCACGAAGCATGGCTTTAGCAGCCTTGTGCAGCCAGTTGCCAGGGCGCTTGGCAAGGTCGCGTTTGATTGCGTGAATCGCTCGCGAGGTGCCGAAATGAACGTTGGCCGTTTCCCAACCCATGGAATAAAGAAGGCGATCTTCGTCACGGCTCTCTGGAAGCGAGGCAAGCTCAATGCGCGAGCAATCGGGCGCGAGACGCCGCAACAGCCAGCTTTCATAGGGCTGCACGAATGGATCGGGGGCACGAACGGCATGATCGAGAATTTCGCCGTAGCGCGCCAAATGCCCCTTCGCGCTTTTTCCGCTCGCCCACATACAGGCCGAGGGCGTCAGTTGCTTCGCCTCGCGCGCGACATAGCAGCCATGCCATTTTCCGAGCAACACCACGCGTGTATGCCCCAAGCTACCCAAGCCGGCCAGCCGGCGCTTTCTCTCGCACGGCAGGGAATGGTCCGGAAGCAATTTGCGCAGGTGCGCCTCCACGTGCCGAGGTAAACGTTGCGGCGATTTTTGCATGCGCTCCAATTTTTGCCAGAACACTGTTGCGTCGCGCAGACGGCTCAGCGCAAGTTTTCGCAACCAACGATGATTTTCCGCAAGCACAAATGGCCGGCCGCCTACTTTCAAAGAGTCTCCGTAGCCTTCCAGAATGCGATCGCTCGCTTCGCGCGGGCGCAAATTTAAATGTTGCTCTTTCGCGGCGGCGTAGGCGCTGGTCGCAAGACGCACGAGATCCATCGTGTAGGGCATCCTGTACGCTTCATCAAAATCATTGATACCCCAGATCAATCGGCCTTCCGTGTCGCGCCAGGTTCCAAAATTCTCAAGATGTAAATCTCCAACGGCCAATAAGGAAGGGCCAGTCGCCGCGTCGCCCGCCTCCTCTCGCCAAATTTGCGCCCAGCGATAAAACGTTGCGCGCAAGAAGGGAAAGAGGCCAGTTGCCATTTGTTTATGTTTGAAGATAATGGCGTGTCGATCGACAGGGATACAGGAAGCCACCCACTTTTCATAACTCGCCGTCGCTTGGTGAATGTTCATACCGTTTTTATAATCCCCAATCCGCAAAATCCGCTGCGAATTTATCAGAAAATTATATTTAATGCGCGAAGGGAAAGAAGCAACTTCATTTGAATATGTTAGACTGCGTTGCATCCTGACCGAAACGCATGGAGGAGCTTGAGTCATGCCGAATCGACGTGATTTTGCGAAATTAGTCCTGGCCGGTAGCGCGGGAATGCTCGCGCCGCGCGGACTTTGGTCGGGCGCCGCCGGATCGCCCGGAGCTCCGCAAAATGCGGATGACAAATTCGATTTGCTGATTGAGGGCGGCACGGTTATCGACCCTTCGCAAAATCTGAACGGCCCGCTTGATGTGGCTATCAAGGACGGCAAGATTCTCGAAGTTTCCAAAAATATTTCTAAAGACCGCGCGCTGAAAACCGTGTCCGCGAAAGATCGCATCGTCACGCCGGGATTTATTGACATGCATGCGCATTGCTACGACGGTGTCGGCATCGGGATGAACGCGGATCGTTATTGCCTGAATCGCGGCGTGACAACAATGCTGGACGCTGGTTCTGCGGGTACGGCCACTTTTCCCAATTTCAAAAAATACATCATCAACACTTCGGCGACGCGAATCGTTGCGCTTGTGCACATCAGTCCCATCGGAACCATCATGTACGAAGGCGGACTGTCCAATTTGTCCTGGCTCAACCCGCAAGCCACGGCAAAAATGGCGGTGGACAACAAGCCGGTCACCGCGGGAATTAAAATTCAGCTGAGCAAACCCATCACCGGATCGAACGATCTGGAATGCCTGAAACGCGCTCTGCAGGCCGCGGAAATTGCGCACATGCCGCTGATGGTGCACATCGAGGACTCTTTTTCGCCACTGCCTGATATTTTGAAGATGTTGCGCAAAGGCGACGTTTTTACTCACTGCTATAACAACCGCGCGCACAGCATTCTGGATGCAAATGGAAAAATTATTTCGGAGGCCCGGGACGCACGTGAACGCGGGGTTATTTTCGATCCCGCGCAGGGGCAAACGCATCTCAGCTTTGACGTGGCCGAAAAGTGCATGGCGCAGGGATTTCTTCCCGAAACCATCAGCACGGACTTGACGATCGTAACCGTCGAGCGCCGCGTGTTCGACCTTCCCACCATGGTTTCAAAATTCATGTCCATCGGGCTGTCTCTGGATAAGGCGATCGCGATGGTCACGGTAAATCCCACACGCGTATTCGATTTCGGCGCGCAAATTGGCACGCTTCGCCCAGGCAGCGAAGCCGATGTCAGTATCTACGAATTGCGCGACGGCAAATTCGATTTCGAGGACAGCGACGGCATCAAGCGCACCGGACAAAAAATGCTGACCAGCAAAGCCGTTGTGCGCCGGGGACAACTCTTCATAAACGCGGTTTAGTTGACAAAAAATTACGACCGCTAGAACGAATCAATGAGACAAAGGGTTTTGTGGCGCTGGCGTCCCGCCGGCGGGTTTGCTCCTTGCAACCACAGAAGAAAACCGCCGGCGGGACGCCGGCGCCACGAACCCTAATCCTTCCCATCCATAACGACGATTTCAAACACACCGCGAGTTGCGTTACGATACCCCCGAAATTCAGGTGCGAATACTTTTATGCCGCAAGATTTCGGACTGAACGATCCGCTCCTCCTGCGTGAATGGTTCGCCGTTGCATGGTCAGCTTCCCTTCCAGAAAACAAATTGCAACCTGTTCGTGTTCTGGGGCAGGACCTTGTCTTATGGAGATCTGACGATGGTGTCCGCGCGTGGAGAGATTTGTGCGTACATCGCGGCGCAAAACTCTCGTTAGGCAGGATTTCGCAATCCAAAAAAGGCGAGTGCGTCGTCTGCCCTTATCATGGCTGGGAGTACAATTCCGCCGGAGCATGCGTGCGCATCCCTGCGCATCCTGATCAAGCGCCTCCCTCTCGCGCGCATGTTGACTCCTTCGAAGTCCGAGAAAAATACGGCCTGGTCTGGGTGTGCCTCGGAAAACCGGTGGGAGACATTCCATCGTTTCCTGAAGGAGACACTCCAGGATTCCGCCTGATTTCGACTGGACCCTATGCATTCCATGCGCAGGGGCCGCGCATTATCGAAAACATTCTTGATCTGGCGCACTTGCCCATCGCTCACGCGGGCATGCTCGGAGATCCGGCAAATGCGGAGATCGGCGAATACACAGTGACAACTACTTCGGAAGGAATAGTGGCGCGCGACATTCCTCTTTGGCAGCCTGACCCGGATGGCACGGGCCGTGGCGCACAAGTCCATTACACGTATTGGGTTGAGCGGCCCTTTACAACGCGCTTAACTAAAATGCATCCAACGAAGCACTTCGCCATTCTTGGCACCGTTACTCCAATCGACCAGGAAAACAGCCTTGCATGGGTAGTGATCGCCATGGATTATGCGCATGACGTTCCGGAAAAAGAATTGCGCAACTTCCAGGATAAAGTGACCGCGCAGGACATTTGCATCGTCAATTCCCAGCGCCCTGAATTACTCCCGCTCGATCTGCAATCTGAATTGCATTTGCGCTCCGATCATATCGCCATCGCGTACCGCCGATGGCTGAAGCAGTTGGGGCTGCGGTACGGAACTTTGTGACCACCATCAAGATGATAGCCATGCGAGGGCTCGCTCATCGCTAGCGCCACCCAACCTATCGAAGCCGCCGGGCCGCGCTGGTTCGTCCCGGGCGATCTCGACGGCTTCTTTGGCCTCTTTTTCAGCGGATTCCCTGACCTGCTTCTCATTGCGAGCCTCACACCTCTGTGCGGCCTGCCTCAACATTTGGTTACCGGGCGCATCCTGCCGGCTGTGGCTTTTTCTATTTTATTCGGCAATTTGTTTTATGCGTGGCAGGCGCACCGTTTGGCACGCGCAGCCGGCCGGAACGATGTGACAGCAATTCCTTTTGGCATCAACACGCCAACGATTTTTGCTTACATTTCGCTGATCATGCTGCCCGTTTACGAGCGCACGCACGATTCGAACCTCGCCTGGCAGATGGGAATATTTGCCAGTCTGGTGAGCGGCATCGTGCAATCGGTCAGCGCGTTTTGTATCGATTGGCTACGCCGCACGACTCCCCTCGCGGCGTTGCTCTGTCCTCTGGCCGGGCTCGCGATGGCGTTTCTCTGCCTGGGATTTATTTTTGGAATTTTTGCGATCCCCGCCGTGGCCCTTTTACCTGCGGTGATTCTGCTCGCCACCTACGCGTCAAGGATGCGTCTGCCCTGGCGCATACCCTCGGGACTACTGGCAATGGTTATCGGCGGCATCATCGTTTTAATTCTTCGAGCTTTTCACGTGTACCATCTGCCAGCGCAACCCGCATTGCTTCCTCCGGGAATTTATTTGCCGAGGCCCGTTAATCTCTACCAGATCATCGTGAAGGCCGAAGGCTGGCGATACGCTTCGATCTTCCTTCCGTTGAGCCTGCTCGACACAATCGTCTCGCTGCAAATTCTCGAAAGCGTAAGAGTAGGCGGGGATGACTACCCGACTAACCCATCGCTGCTCGTCAACGGCCTCGCAACCATCGTAGGCGCGGCCCTGGGCAGCGCGTTCCCAACTTCGCTCTACATCGGCCATAACGCGCACAAGGCGAACGGCGCAAGAATCGGATATTCGATTTTAGGAGGAGTAGCGAGTGCTGTCCTTTGTCTCACGGGATTAGTCCCCGCGGTGCTGCGATTTGTGCCGCTGGAAGTTGTGGCCTTCGTTGTGGTGTGGTTTGGATTGGCGATGGTCGGGCAGGCGTTTCAGGAAGTCCCTCCAGCTCATGCCGTCGCTGTCGCGCTGGGCCTCGTGCCGATGCTGGCGCAATGGGTAACGCAGATTGTCGATTTGGCGATTCGCAAAGCCGGTTCCGATATGCTGATCGTTGCCCCGCGATTCGGCGGCGAACTGGCAATCTACGGCATGATTGCGCTGGGGCAAGGCGCCCTGCTTGTGTCGATGATCTGGGCGGCAGCGCTGGTGTGGATTATCGAGCGCCGTTTTCTGCAAGCCGCAGCGTGGATGCTCGTTGCGGCAGCGTTGTCGTGCTTCGGAGTGATTCACGCATACCAACTCACCTCGCAGGGCATTGAGAATCGCCTCGGCTGGTGGGCAGCGCCGGAATTTACGTTAAGCTATCTCGCCGCGGCTGGGTTTCTTGTTGTTTGCCACCTATACGCTCGAAACACTCCGGGCGCGTTCTTGAATTCAGATGTGCAGGAGTAAGCGAGACACACTCCACTCCTGCTCCCAGTTCCTACAATTCAACAGTTCACTTCCCCGGCTGCATCCCCGCCGCTTTGTAAGCCGCTACGGCCTCAGGAGATGAAAGATATTTCAGCAGCGCCTTGGCAGCTTCCGGGTTTTTCGAATGGGTGGAGATGTAGCCAACAAGGGGCGTCCAGGGCGATACTTCCTTCGGCAGCACTCCAACAATATCGATTCCGGGATCGGTCATTTCGCTCACAAACGTCATGCCAATTTCCGCCTCGCCATTCGCCACCATGCCGGAAACCATGGTCCCTCCGCCCGCTCCGCCGGCACCTGTCCCGCGGACTCGCTTGAGCTTCGGCTCGACTTGCTCGTCGATACCCAGCTTTTTCAGCATATCGTTGATACTCACTCCGGCGGCCGCCCCGGTCGCTGCATCAGGGCACACGATGGACTTTGCCGAAAGCAGCATTTTCTTCACGGCTTCGGCCGAGGAAATGTCAGGCTTGGGAGCCCCCTTCTTTACGGCAACGCCCACGGCAACCGCTGCAAGGGGCGTAGCGGTGCTTTCCACTACGTTGCCCGACGCAGTGACCTCAGCCAGCGGCGGCTGCACGATGGGCACGTCAAACACGTCTCCGGCGATGACTTGCTTTTTCGTTCCCCCGCCTGAGCCGAATGTTGGATTGACTTTGTAGCCGGACTTCTTTTCAAACCCGGGGATGAGCTTCTCGATGGGGGCGCGAATTCCTCCCGGTGCAATCAGCGTAACCTCCGTCTGTGCAAGTGCCGGCCCGCAAACGCTTAGGAGGATGGCAACAGCGGCAAAGGGCAGAAGAATTCGTCTCATGGCTCAACTCTCCAGTTCACATTTTAATTTTTAGTTCTGGCGACCAGCGCCAGCGATTGGCGGGAATTGTTGCACTAAAACCACGATGGCACAACCAGCACTAAGGTAAATGCTGTACCTCATAAATTTCGGCCAACCAATTCGTTGCTTCACACAACCAACTAGGTAGGGCCTACCGTTTTACGGAACTCACCGCACGTGCCCTCATGTCAGCGAAGGTTGCTCATGGGGAGATTGCTTTTCCATACGTCTTTATCCGACCAGAAATTCATCCCACACTTTCGATCCAGTTCGATCAAGGAGGAAGGAATCATGATACGCCGGTTGCTCAAGCGCTTAGTAGTTTCCCGAAGATTTGCCGTTTGCATTGGTGACAAATTTTCTTTGGCAGCTAAAGAGTTCAACTTTTCGCACCAGTCATTTTTTTCAATTATTCTTGTTGGTCTGACTTTATTCCTTAACTCGTTGCCGGCGCGGGCGCAGGAGACCATGCCTGAACCCGGCGCGGGCGAATCCGCTCAAATTATAGTCAGCGTAGAACCAAAGCATGGAAACCAGATTCCCGTCATTACGCAGCAAGACGTGATGGTCTATCAAGGGCACGATCGCCTCACTGTCACCGGCTGGGTCCCCGCCAAAGGAGACAGAGCCGGGTTGGCGTTGGCAATCCTTATCGATGAAAGTGCCGGTTTCAGTCTGGGCACGCAATTGAGCGACATTCGAAACTTCATTACCGAGCAGCCACCTTCCACCTTGATTGCTGTCGGCTACATGCAAAACGGAACGGTGAAAGTGGCATGTGATTTCACGGCGGATCACACTGCGGCGGCCAAATCCGTGCGTCTCACGCTGGGATATTTTGGAGCAGAGGGAAGCCCCTACCTTTCGCTTTCCGAATTCATCAAAAGGTGGCATTCCGATTCACCCTCTATTCGGCGCGAAGTCCTGATGATTACATCGGGAATCGACAATGTTTACATGGGCAATATCGGCAATCCATATGTGGACGCGGCGGTTCAGAATGCTCAGTGTGGCGGCGTCGTAATCTATTCCATCTACACTCCAAGTGCAGGTCACATGGGTCACAGCTACTTCAGAACGTACTGGGGAGAGAATTATCTTTCCGAACTTTCTGAAATGACCGGCGGCGAAAGCTATTATATTTTGGGTCCTCAAGCCCCTGTATCTTTCGTTCCATATCTCAAGAAACTGAATGAACAGCTCCCCAATCAATTTCTACTTTCGTTCCAGCCTAAACCGGAGAAAAAGGCAGGGCTCGAATCGATAAAAGTCACGAGTGAAATTCACGATGTCGATTTCCTGCACCAGAATAACGTGTGCGTTCAGGCCGAACCCAAAGATTGAGTAGATTGGCGCAGGTTTTGGGTTATTCGGTTTTTGTAGAGACCCTTCCGTCCCGCGACTTTCGGGACGGAAGGGCGATTTTCGTTTCCACCTTGATCTCATGCCCAATGCGCCCTCCCACGCCCCGCTGTACGATGATTATGATAATGTAGTGGCACAAAAACTGATTCTCCTGGAGAAAACAGATGAAAGTTGGCGTAGCGGGGCAAGGCGCGTTCGGCCAAAAACACCTCGAGGGCATCGCCAAAATTCCGGGCATCGAGGTCATCACGCTCACGGGCGGAAATCAGTCCGCCACGGAAGAAGTTGCGAAAAAATTCAAAATCCCGCATTGGACGAGCGAGCTTGGCGAGAGCCTGAAACGGCCCGGCCTTGAGGCAATGATTCTCGCGACGCCGACGCAAATGCACGCCAGGCAGGGCGAACAGTGCATGCGCGCAGGGAAACACGTGCAGATCGAAATTCCGATTGCCGATACCCTCGCGGATTCCGAACGCCTGGTGAAAGTGCAGAAAGAAACTGGCGTCATCTGCATGGGTGGACACACGCGCCGCTTCAACCCCAGCCATCAATACATTCATAAGAAAATCAAGGCGGGCGAACTGAAGATTCAGCAGATGAATGTGCAGACGTATTTCTTCCGCCGGACAAATATGAATGCGGCAGGAAAGCCGCGAAGCTGGACCGATCATCTCTTGTGGCACCACGCCTGCCACACGGTTGATCTCTTTCAATACCAGACTGGCGAACTCGTTTCCGAATGCTACGGCGTACAGGGGCCCATTCATCCGGAATTAAAAATTGCCATGGACATGGGCATCGTGATGAAAACTCCGTCGGGTGCGATCTGCACGTTGTCGCTTTCGTTCAATAACAAAGGGCCGCTGGGAACGTTCTTCCGCTACATCTGCGATAACGGGACGTACATAGCGCGCTATGACGATCTGCTCGACGGTGACGAAAACAAGATTGATGTGTCCAAGGTGGACGTGTCCATGAACGGCATCGAATTGCAGGATCGCGAATTTTTTGCCGCAATTCAGGAAAAGCGCGAACCCAACGCCAGCGTCGCTCAATGCTACGCCGCCATGCAGGTGCTCGACCGCATCGAGAGATTTCTGAATTCAGCTGGCAGAGCCAGCGCATAGTTTTGCGGGTTTTATTTTGAAAATCGTGCGGGGTACAATAACTCCGCCAGGGCGATCCTGTTTTTTGCGTGGCAAATTTTCCGGGTTCCGAGGCGCATTTATCCAAATCTTTTGCGCTCGGCTCACTTGCCGCCGATCAAAATCTTCGCTTACGGTCTTTACACTAATCGATATGAAATCATAACGGTGCATCGAATCCTGCAGAGTAAATGCCACCTGAATTGAGGACAGCAATGACCGGGACCACCGCAATAAGCGCCAAAGTTTTGAATTTTGTGAATGGCAGCTGGACGGAATCGAAGTCCGCGGAATGGCGCGACGTAATTAATCCTGCCACGGGCGAAGCCATCGCATCCACGCCCCTTTCGACCGCTGCCGAAGTTGACGCGGCTGTTGAGTCCGCCGCCGTCGCGTTCCGCGAATGGCGGCGCACGCCCGCGGAAGATCGCATCCAGCCTCTCTTCAGGCTCAAAATGTTGCTCGAAGATCACGTGGACGATCTCGGCCGGATCATTGCGCGAGAAAACGGCAAAACGTTTGCCGAAGGAAAAGCAGAACTCCGCAGAGCCATCGAAAATGTCGAGGTAGCCTGCGGCATCCCCACGATGATGCAGGGTTACAACCTGGAAGATGTGGCGCGCGGGATCGACGAAATGATGATTCGCCAGCCGCTCGGCGTCGTGGCGGCAATCACGCCTTTCAATTTTCCTGGCATGATTCCCTTCTGGTTTTTGCCGTATGCGATTGCCACCGGCAACACGTTTATTCTAAAACCGTCGGAACGCGTTCCGCTCACCATGGTTCGCGTATTTGAACTGCTCGAACAAGTTGGCCTGCCCAAAGGCGTGGTCACATTAATCAACGGCGGAAAAACTGTGGTCGATGCGCTGATCGATCATCCCAAAGTGCGCGCCGTCAGCTTCGTGGGCTCAACGCCCATTGCGAAATATGTGTATTCACGCGCGGCTGCCAACGGAAAACGCGCCCAGTGCCAGGGTGGCGCAAAGAATCACGTCATCGTTTTGCCCGATGCCGAAATGAAAATGGCTACGCAGATCATTAATGACAGCGCGTTCGGCTGCGCCGGTCAGCGCTGTCTCGCCGTGTCGGTTGCTGTCACCATCGGCGAAGCTCAGAAAACTTTCCGCGACTCGATCACCGAGGCCGCCGCGGCGTTGAAAGTGGGCGATGGCCTGGAGGAAGGCGTGCAAATGGGTCCGGTGATTACCTCACAAAGCAAAACGCGAATCGAGTCGCTGATCGGTGTCGGCGAAAAAGAAGGTGCAAAGGTAATTCTCGACGGTCGCAATGCAAAAATCCCGAAGCGCGAAGGCGGAAATTTCTTGAAGCCAACAATTCTAGATGGCGTTCCCGCCACCAGCGAACTGACGGACACGGAAATCTTCGGCCCCGTCTTGAGCCTGGTTCATGCCCGCGATATGGACGAAGCCATCGCCTTCCTTGAGCGCAGCCCGTTCGGCAACCAGGCTTCCCTGTTCACTTCCAGCGGATCGGCCGCGCGCCGCTTCCGCTACGAAGCGCCAGCAGGCAACATCGGTATCAACATCGGCGTAGCCGCCCCCATGGCCTACTTCCCCTTCACCGGATGGAAAGGCAGCTTCTTCGGCGACATGCACGCGCAAGGTCGCGACGCCATCGAGTTCTACACCGACAAAAAAGTGGTCATCGAGCGCTGGGGCGATCAGCATAGCCGCAAGTTTTAATCAAGATCATGTCCAGATATATGTAATATGGACCGGGCGCCGCATCCTTGCGAATTCCGCAAGGGTGCGGTTTCTATATTGCATCTACTTGATTTTACTAGGCTTGTATTACAGACCGCAGACTTTCAATGAGTATTCTCGGAACAAGAAGGCTATTCAAACTTGATATATCATGATTCATCATGATATATCAAGTTTGAATCCAAGGACTAGCGATGCCCCCCACCCGCGAAAAATTCGCCACCCAGGTCAACTCCGAGTTACTCTCTGAAGTACGCTTGCTCGCCCAGAAAGAAGGCCGTCAACTTCAGGCGCTGGTGGACAAAGCTCTCGCCGATCTGGTCGAGAAGCGTAAAAACGGCAAGCCTCGCCCTCATGTCATGGGCGTATATCACGCCACTCACGAAAGGTACGGTTCGGTTTATAAGAAGCTTGCGGAATGACAAACTACCTGACGGTAGTTGAAGTCCTCGCAATGCACGCCGACCAGATCAACCGTTACAGCGGCACACCGGGTATTCGCGATCAAGGTCTGCTCGAAGCTGCCCTCTATCGGCCTCAGACCGGTTATTACGCGGATCTGGTTGATGAAGCCGCTGCGCTTTGGGAAAGCCTTTCGCAGAATCACGCTTTCCTCGATGGCAATGAACGCACCGCATTCGCCGCGACAATTACTTTTCTGGCCATCAACGGAATCCGCCTGATAGCAGACGCCCTTGAAACCATAGATTTCCTCATTTCTCTCTACGAATCGAACCAACTCACCTTCGACAAGTTCGTCCCATGGCTGCGTGATCATGTTTCGCAAGATTTTAATGAGCTGCGGATGAAATAAATATCACAACGAGGAGTCCTATCGTCTGAATTCAAATCATTCATCCTTGCTCTGCTTCATGCAATGTAGAATTGCAGTGTCAAGCGACAGTCGATCATTTTGAAAACAGACTTTTTGCTTGCCGCGGTTAAGACGAGGCAATAAATGAATCCTACACAGAATTTTCTCGCGCATAGCTCCATGTTTTCCGCCAGACCGCAAATCTCTTCAACCTCGACGGGCAAGAAAAAAGTAATTTACGATCAGGACCATCGCGGCCCGCTTTCCACCGATACGGTTGCGACGCTGATGCTGCTGCAGGCGGACAACATCGATCTGCTCGGAATTTGTACGGTGAGCTGCGACATGTGGGCCAAGCAGGAGACGGCTTATGCACTGCGGCTTCTTGAACTCATGGGGCGCACGGAAATCCCGGTGTTTATGGGAGCGCAGGAACCTCTGCTCAACACCAAAGCGGAAGCGCAAATGCGATACCAGATGTTTGGGGCGCGCTCCCTTGGCAACGAAGGATATCTGGGATGCTTTGCAAAAGATGCCGCAGGCCGCGACGAATTGGCGTCGCTTCCCCTGCCCTACAATCGATTCGCGCAGATCAAAGCGCAGCCTGAACCTGCCGCCGATTTCATCATCCGCACCATTCGCGAGAATCCGAATGAAGTTACGATGTATTGCGGTGGACCCATGACTAATCTTGCGCTCGCCATAATGCTCGCGCCGGACATCGTACCCATCACCAAGGAAGTGATCTTCATGGGCGGCGGCTTTCATCACTCCACGAGTTCCGTGAATGTTTATTTTGACGCGGAAGCGGCCAAGATCGGTTTTCGCGCCGGTTGGCCGAAATTCACTTTGGTCACCACGGATCTCGCCGAGCAAGTCCACATGCAGGATGACGGCAAGGTCGACGCCATTGTCGCCCGCGCGCAATCGCCCATCGCCGATCTGTTTCGCGAGTACGAACAGAAGCCTCAACGCGCAAATCCGCTACGCCGCTCCTTCCGGATGCCTGATGAAATGATGGTGGCGCATGTGATCGATCCCAGCATTTTCTCCGGCTATGACGACATGTTTGTCGACATCGTGACGCACAACGACGGCCACTATGGCGACACTTCCTTCTGGAGTGCCAACTGGAAGAATGAAAACGGCGAACTCGCGGGCCAGAACGGCCCGTCGCTTAAAGCGGGCCGCGTGCAGGTCTTGAATGGGATCGATAAAAAAAGGTTTCGCGAGTTATTCACCGATTTGATGACAAGGCCGATCAATCGGTCTTAGTAGAACAGGCTTCAGCCTGTTGATTTTTGCACTCGTCAAAGCAAAATCAAGAGCAACAGGCTGAAGCCTGTTCTACTGAAAGGCGAGCCCCAATGAGTACAACGCGGCGCGAGTTTATCAAAACAGTGGGAGCAGCGATTGCTACGTCGCAAATTGTGCCGGACCTTCCCGCGGCGCTGCCAGCCGAAAAGCGCAAAGTGATTTACGACCAGGACAACTCTGGCCCATTCGGCACAGACATTCTGGGAACGCTGATGATGCTGCAAGCGGACAACATCGATCTGCTGGGCATTACGCTCGTCACAGGCGATGCCTGGATGAAGCAAGAGATGGCTTACACGCTGCGATTGCTGGAAATGATGGGCCGCACAGAGATTTCCGTATATCCGGGTGCGGAATTTCCCATGCTCAATACCAGGGAGGAATGGCAACTCCGCCAGCAACTGTATGGCGGCCACCGAATGGATCCGTGGATGGGCGTGTTTAATCGCACGAACGGTGAACCAGAAGAAATTAAACCATTGCCACGGCCTTATGACCGGCTTGCAAATTTAAAACCGCAGCAAGAGCACGCCGCGCGCTTCATCATTAAAAGTGTGCGCGAAAATCCGGGCAACGTGACGATCTACGCGGGCGGACCTTTAACAAATATAGCGCTAGCCATCGCTCTCGCGCCGGACATCGTGCCAATGGTCCACGAAATCGTAATCATGGGCACGGGCTTCCACGTGTTCACCAATTCGTTCAATATGTTTTTTGATCCGGAGTCCGCGCGAAAAGTTTTGCGCGCCGCGTGGCCGAAATGCACGATCGTCAGCGTGGACATCGCCGAGGAAATTCACGAAGGCGATGAAATAGCCCCCAGCCGCAAAATGATTGAGGAAATCGCGGCCCGCGCGGAAAGCCCCATTTCAGATCTTTTCCAAATTCACGCCGTAGAGCCTTTAAAACAAAATCCAAACAAACAATTTTTCCGCATGGCGGATGAAATGACAGCCGCGCAAATTATTGATCCCAGCGTATTCACAAAATCGGAACAAATGTACGTCGATATTTGCACCACGCCCGGTCCCCGCTACGGCGATGCAATGTTCTGGCCTAAAAATTGGCAGGAAGTTCCCGACGCGGGAAAAACGGTGAGCGCCGCGGACCGGCGCGTGTTTGTAGACCCACGACAATTCTATCTGGGGCCGCCGCCATCCGCTGGGCTGGTCAATGTTTTGCAGGAAATCGACCAGGACCGCTTCAAAAAGCTTTTTGTCGATTTAATGACCACACCAATTCGCAGAGCTTGAAAAGCTTCGCTGAACGAACGTGCGCGGGCTTTTTGGGGCGCAGGCGTCCCGCCGGCGGTTTTGATTGTCGCAAGGGCAGAAGAAAACCGCCGGCAAGATGCCGGTGCCACAGAATCGTCCGCGCCACTTTTGCTTGCCATGCAATTGAAAATTCCCGGTCCTAACTGAACTTATGCTTTGGCAGTTTTGGGTACGCGGCTGCTTAATTCAAATGCCTCGGCCAGAAGCTGATACGAACGCTGGCGAGCTACGTAATCGTGCATGACAGCGATGGCCATGATTTCTTCGACATCCAGGCTGCTTGCCATTCGTGAAAGTTCCTCGCGCACTTGTTCCGGCGCACCCACAACATAGCGCGGCCATTCCCCGCCTCCGCGCACAACAGGATCGGTTTCCATAGCGAGAGACCCAAGTTCTGCGATGGCTTGTTCAGGAGTAGGCACTGGAAGGCGCTTGCCCTGCAGCCGGATGCGCCGAATGTGAAGTTGAGTGCTGGTGTACAACCGCTTCGCTTCGGCTTCCGTGTCCGCGCAAATTACTCCAAGGGAGATGATGGTTCGCGGGGCAGGCAGATATTTAGACGGCTGAAAATTGGAACGATAATTTCTCAACGCGCCCGGCGTTTCTTCCGGCGCAATAAAATGCGCGAACGCATATGGAAGGCCGAGCTTTGCGGCAGCGGACGAACTCCACAAACTCGATCCCAACAGCCAGACATCAGGCGCGCCGGGCATGTCGGGTGAAACCTTAATTCGCGCAAAGGGATGGTCGGAAGGAAAATCATGATGCAGAAACGCCAGCAATTCGACTAATTGCTCACCGAAATCGTCGTTCTGAAGGCGATCGCTCCGCTCGCGTCGCAACGCAAAAGCTTCCAGACCACTCCCGCCGGGCGCGCGGCCGATTCCAAGATCGATGCGTCCGGGATACATCGCATGCAACATGCGAAAAGTTTCCGCGACTTTCAGCGGGCTGTAATGAGGCAACAGAACACCGCCCGATCCAATGCGTATGCCGGAAGTTTCCGCGCCAATTCTGGCAAGTAAAATTTCAGGCGCGGGACTTGCGAGCGTCACGATGGCGTGATGTTCGGCAATCCAGTAGCGTTCGTATCCAAGCCGATCGGTCAGGCGCGCAAGCTCAATCGTATTGCGCAGCGCATCCGCCGGAGTATAACCATCCGACACAGGAGATTGGTCAAGAACCGAGAGCCTAATCATCGCTTCACTTCTATCTTCCGAAAATATTGTGCAATTCGCTTCCAGTCAGCGCTGCAATGATATGTCATCCACTCTCCCGATAAATAATGCATTGCAACGTCAAACGGTGGGCACATCGAATAATTCACGCCGTTTCTTCACTTCTTCATCCGTGAGCCGTGCATCGTAAATCGACCGTGGCTCAATCGTTCGCGCAATAAGCGTAGCGATTCCCACCGCCAGCAATAGCGGCAAAATAAAAGATCGATACTGCCCAGTGAGCTCCATCATCAGAACGATAGTCGAAATGGGGCCTTGCGTCGTAGCGGCAAGAATGGCGCCCGCTCCGATCACCGCGAATAATCCCGGAGGCACGCCCGGCCAGACAAACGACCATGCGTATCCCAACACACCGCCCAGCATTGCCCCAATGGTCAACGAAGGAGTGAACAATCCGCCAGGAGCGCCGCACCGCGTGCAGAGCACGATCGCGGCAGGCTTCAATACAAGAATTGCCAGAAGCAAGAGCGGCGCAGCCTGATTGGTAAAAGCCAGCTGAGAAATATCTTTCCCGTTGCCCAAGACCTGTGGAACCCAGATCGAAACAACTCCAAGCAAAGTGAGGACGACCACTGGCGCAATCACCCGCTGCCAACCGCGCGGCTTTGTGCGATCAGCCCAACTGACTGCGCGAACGTATCCAACAGAAACGACTCCCGCGATTGGACCCAGCAGCAGCGCCCAAACGATGACGGAAGCCGAGCTCGCGTAAGCAGGAAAGATGTAAGTCGGTGCATCGGGAAGAAAAAGCCATGCGACCGCCGCAGCGATCAGAGAACTGAAAAGAGCGGGCAAGACATATCGCAACCCCAATTTACCGCGCATCACCTCTAACGAAAATAGCGCGCCGCCCAGCGGAACTCCGTAGGCCGCCGCCATCCCGGCACCCGAGCCGCACGACACCAGCAGGCGGCGCTCTTCGTCCGACAATCGCTCTTTATCCGAAAAAAAATTCGCGAACACCGCACCCGCTTGTTTGGGCGCGCCTTCGCGCCCCAATGAAACGCCCATGCCAACAATCAGGACGGAAAGCACGGCGCTCCCAAGCGTTCGCAACGCCGGCATTCGCCCCGCATAAAACCAGATCGCGGCCGTTGTATCGATTCCATTTCCGCTGGAAAGCTGGCGCAAAATAATTTGGCCGAGACCTGTGACAATTCCTGCGCCAAACAATATACAGACATGGCGCCACGCGCTCGCGTGTTCGACCGCCGGCAATAAGTTCGTTCCGGAACCCTGCCACGCAAGATGCTGCACGGCTTCCAGTAAACGCGTTAAGGCAGCCGCCCCAAGGCCAGTGCTAATGCCGGTGAGCACCACAGCGATCCAAAATTGCATCGCGCCGGGACGTAGCAGCGTAAAAGGAATTCCCTGGCCGCTCGATGGAATTCCTATGGGAGGGGACGTCGACATGATCGCAACTTTCTATAGACAAAATACTCAAGATCCCTGACTCACGATAATGAGGCAAATTCAACGTTCCTCAGTGAACGTAGTAACCATTCTTTGCGAGGATATTGTAATCGCGCCCTTTTTTCCCGAAGGAAGAGGTAAGACGAACATCGAGCTTATGAGGCTTCCCGCCCGCCCCATCCGCCGATGTGTAATAACCCAGTGTGTAGCGCGTTTTGATCCGCTGAATCAGCGCGCTGAAAACGGCATCCAGATTCGCCACATCCTTCACATCGAATTCTTCGCCGCCCGTCGCATCCATCACTTTGCGGATGTTGACAAGACCGGGAATCATGCTGGCGGCAAAAATGGTTGCCGGCGGATTGTATCCGGGAATTTTCAAGTTATACAAAACGGCGTCTGAAGCAATCGCTTCGGTCACAATGTCGCGAGTTCCTTGTCCGCCTGCGTCTGTACCAACATCGTCGCTGATCAGGATGATGACGCGGCGTCCGTTCGGCGGCTGTTTGAGGAGATACTCGGCGGCGGAAAAAATGCCGTCGTTGATGTTCGTCGCGCCGCGCGCCTCAAATGTCTTGATCTGATCGGCAATCATATCTTTATCTTTTGTAAGCGGCTGTCGCATCTGCGCTTCCGTGGAAAACGTAAACAGAGATACTTCGTCTTCAGGCTTGAGTGCGCCGAGAGCGACTTTAGCAGCGTCCCGTAAAGGCGAAAGAAAAGGTTCAATCGAATCGCTCAAATCCAGCACCAGCGCCACGTTGACCGGCAATTCGTCGCGGCTGAAAACGTCCAGTTTTTGGACCGCGCCATCTTCGCGCACCTCGAAATCATCCTTTTTCAGCGTGGACATAATTTGGCCGTCCTTGGCCTTCACCGTCGCGTCCACCAACACGAGATTCACGTTCACGCGAATCGTTCCCTGGTCCTTCGTCCTCTGGTCCTGTGCTTTCGCAGGCCCTCGCCCCGCGAAAGCGAGCAGAAGGACCGCTGCTAAAAAGCGCAGAGAGGCTCGCCCAAACTCGCCCATCCTCATCGATTCTGTCTCCAGCACATCATCTCCGTTGTGAATATCGCAGCTACCGAACGGCATCTTCCCAGCGTCTATCTCAAGTAAAAATGTATCGTCCCACTTTATCTATGCGCGGGACGGCGCGCAAGTTGCCTCAGGTCGCGCGGCAGAGCGAGTTGCAAGATTGGACCATCGTTGCCGAGCAGACGTAGTGCCCTTCCTCGAAGTTGATATGATGGCATTGGAGGCAGTGAACAGCCAAAATGCGGGCGCTGACGAAAAACCATTGGCCACAGAAATAACCCAGTCGAACGCCGGGACAACCGATCACCCAGACGCGAAAAACAGCAAGCGAGAACTGCTGTACGCCTTCATCGTCGTTTTTTTTGGAATTACCGCGGTCTCTCTCAGTCAGCAAAACGCCATCAGCTTGATCCCGCTCAAAAATCTCCTGAAGAACGAACTGAACGCGGACCGCGCTGCGACAGCAGGCTTTTTCTTTTGGCTCGGCCTGGCATGGTATTTCAAACCATTTTTTGGAATCTTCACCGACGCATTCCCATTTTTCGGCACCCGGCGCAAGAGCTATGTCGTGACGGGCGCCATTCTCTCCGTCGCCGGTTTCATCGCGCTCATCTACACTCCACACCGCTACGCCGACTTGCTGGCCATGTGCATCGCCATCAATGTTTTCATGGTGATTACCAGCACGGCAGTCGGCGGTTTTATGACGGAGAAGGCTCAATCGTTTAAGGCCTCCGGGCGGTTCGCGTCTGTCTTTCAAGTCGCGTACCAGACCGCTGGGGTCGTCGGCGGGCCCCTCGGCGGAATTTTGGCCACCGTGGCATTCGGATGGACGAACGCAGCCAGCGCGGCAATCATGTTCTTGCCAATACCTGCAGCCATTTTCTTCCTCAAAGAAAAACACATTCATATCGATTCGGAGAAATTGCTCGGCGACGCGGGAACGCAGCTCAAGAAAATTGTGAAGGCCAAGACGATGTGGGCGGCGGCCGGATTCAGCTTCCTGTTTTACTTCGCCCCGGGAATTCAAACCGCTCTGTTCTACAGGCAGCAGGATGTGCTGCACATGAGCACGAAGCAACAAGGTCTGATGATGTTTCTGAACGGCTTTTTTGCAATTTTGACTGCCATCATTTACGGCGGTTATGCGGCGAAGCGCTGGAATCTCCGGAGGTTGCTCATTTGGTGCATCGTCGCAGGCGCGGTCTCACAGATGGGCTATGCCTTTTATAACTCAATGAACCAGGCGTATATCATCGAAATCATCTGGGGCTTGGGTTGGGCGGCTGCGGATATGGCATTGAGCGACCTATACATGCGTGCCACCCCAGCGGGGAGCGAGGCGCTCGGTTTCTCGCTGATGGTCAGCGTCCGAAATCTTTCGCTTTTTGGCGCCGACTGGCTTGGCGCAAAAGCGATGGAATCGTATCACATCCACTTCAGCACAATGGCAATTGCGAACGGCTTGATTTCGCTGATCGCAGTGCCCTTCGTTTTCCTGCTGCCTGGATTCATCGTGGACCAGAGAGACTCCCGCACGGAAGCAGAGTCAGCACCATCCACGGTCTGGTAGCGCCAGCGTCTCGCCTGCGGTTTTGCGCTGTGCTGCGATGGTTTAAAACTGCCGGCGAGACGCCGGCGCTACAACGCCCAACCCCCTACGGGCAGAAGCCCACGCGACTTAAAACTACAATCGCATTTGGAATTTTTTAATTATTGAATGGCGCGAACGACTGGTATTTCCATGGAATTTCTAAAGGAATGTGATCAGAATCCTCGCAAGCCGCCGGCATGCGCGGTCTCGGCTCAGGACTGCCCTCGCACGCTTCCCTGTATTCCCCAGAACGAACCGCGCCGTACGCTATCAGACCAATTGCATACATATTGGGCGCCCAGAATAGGATGTATGTGAGGCGGGAATTGTCCCCATTCGCAACGATGACCCACACGGGGATGCAAAGCAAAACGCATCCTAACCTCGTCACAGAGTTCATGGATTTGCCGTACATCGCCGGAACCAGCATCAGCGTATATCCCAGCCAACTGATTGGGCCCGCGATCAGCGATGCAAGAATTCCAATTTCAGAGGCATATAGAGATTCCGGCTTGGTCACAAAAACCCAAATCGTCACCGCCGTAAGGAATAAAACTGTTAGCGCAATTCCGATATTCGGAAAACCGGCCCGCGAAAAAGTTGCGAGCAAGGAGGCGTTACCTGGCAGCTCATACCCGTTAAATCCACGGCATGCGGCAATCCACTCGCGGTAGATGATTGGTCCCTGCAGGAGAAGCGGAATGGCTGACAGTACACCGGTCGTAACGAATGCTGTGAAACCGATTTTTTTTGATTTACCGGCGATCAGCAGCCCAGGCCAAACCAGAAAATTTGGCTTTATGGCGCAGATCACTCCAATAGAAATGCCCGCGATGAGCCAGTTGTGTTTGCGCAACCCCCACCACGCCAGTGAAGCGCAAAACAAAAGAACCATATAAATCTGGCCAAGTTGAAAGGTGTACCATACTGCCCCCATTGCCAAAATCCAAAGAATGCGAATTCTTAATTTTTCTGCAGGGTACATCTGCGTAATTAGAATGATGGAAGAGAGGAACAGGCCGGCCGATATCAAAGTCCAGATTATGTAACTCTGATCTGGGTTTAATCGTGCAAGCAGACGGAATGGATACAGAACCAACGGAGGATTAAGATTTATGGCATTTACGATGCTTCCCTGCAGCGGCGTATCCGGTCCGTGCCGGTCAATGTCAATAATGTGAAAGACAAGTGGGTTATCCTTATACGGATTAACGTGCAAGTTCGCAAGCCTCGCCGAACCGTATAGCGATCCGTAGTCCGTCAAAACGTGTTGCGAACTAAAATTAAAGCTTCTCAGCGCCTGGAAGTTGATAAACCACAGAAATGCGGCGGCGCAAAACCAGATACAAACTCCGGCTACTTGCTTTTCCAACAGAGCAGATTTCCCGTGAGAGGCTAAATAATCTTCCGGGTTGATCTGCATATTCAGAATTTCTTTAATATTTCTGTTTCGCACTGGGCGACCCGTCCTCGACTGTCTGCAGCGCGGAAAACTCGGCTATATCCGCCAGCCAGGCCTGGAGCCAGATTAATTCGCGGGCATCGACCAGTTCCAGCTTGGCAAGCTCTTCGTAGCACATGAGCAAATTCTCGGGAATATCTTCGACGGCGGACTTCAACGGAAGTTTTTCAAAGCGTTCCGCAATCGTCCGATTATTTAAATACCCAGAAATTTCATCCTTAAAATCGCGCATTAGATTGTGCGCATTTCTTTCCTGATAAACAGTCGACGAGTGAAACAAAAGATTCCATCCCGCGGCCCACGCAATTCTTTGCGCCACAAATCCGCGCCAGATATCGGTCATGCGAATCGAGCAGGTCCCCGGCAAGTACAGCAGAGGAAAGGCCTCGCGCCACCACGTCGTATTCTGGCTGTTGAAAGGGCACCAGGAATTGTTTCCCAGCGCCATGCTTTCGCGCTCATCAAAATCAATTGGCAGCGGGTTAATCAATCTGAAAATCGCGTCCACGTCCGGATCGCCGTTGCAGAGCCCTTGTTGAATAGGGCAATCGGCATTTTCCATTGGAAAAGTGGAGAGCGCCGGCGAAGCCTGCTGCACGGAGTCAAGCGGGATCCCCCTCGGCCAAATGTGAGCGCTGGAATAATACGAATAGACGTTTACCCATCCCGCATTCTTCAGGACTTTTACGCGCTGAACGCGCTGGCGCTCCGCCCAGAATCCTTCCAAAGGATAGTTATCGTCATCGCTTTCAATAATAATGTTAGCGCCTTTCGCCATTGACGCCAGATAGCCGATATTTTTGCGCGCGTAATGCCGTAACGGAGCTACTGCGGCAAATTGGAAATCCGTTTTGAGCTGGCGCGCAACGGAATAGTAATCGCATCCGTCCAGCGCAAAATCCGCCGGAGTGATGGAGTCGCCGATCACCGTGAAGTCAATTCCCCGCTGCCTACTTCCCTCCGCGAATTCGCGCATGGGTCGCGTAGGTGCTGAGATCGTCGTTATAACCAGGCTGGTCTTCACTCAATCCTCTCAGTTCGTCGGAGAACCGCAAGACAAACAAACGTCCGAGCTGGCGGAAAGCGTCGGTGATTGCACTCGATTTCATCCGTGGGCTCGGCGATTTGTAATGAATTGGAACCTCGACTATTTTCAGATTTCGACAATAAACTTTTATTTCTGTCTGGAAAAAATGGGCCCGCGATTGAATTCCACGCTCAAGAATGTGGTGCATGGCCCTGCGGGAAAACATTTCAAATCCACTGGTCATGTCCGCGAGTTGAGTTCCCAGTAGAAAATTGGAAAGCACTGTGCCCATGCGGCTCACGAAGTAGCGCTTTGAGCTTCCTTCCGTAATCTTCCCTCCGCGCATGAAGCGGCTTCCAAAAACGCAGTCGTAACCTTTTTCCATCTGATCGAAAAATTGCGGAATATCTTCGGGCTGGTGGCTGAAGCCGGCGTCAATTTCGAGGATCCAATCGGCTTGGCGAACCATCGCTTCCTTGTACCCGCGTACATATGCATCGACGGCGCAGCGATTTTCAGGAGCCCAGACAACGATCACAGAAGGGTTGGATTGCGCGAGGTCCTCCAGGACTTCCCGCGTGTTATCCGTGCTGGCTTTGTCGACAACCGCCAAAAACATCACGGAATGAAATCCCACGCATTGCTTCAGAGTCGCCATTGCGAATGCGGCAGCGCTGTCACCTTCGTTGGCCATCGGGCAGACAACCGCCAGGGTCTTTGCCGAGCGTCTGCCCACTTCACTTTTCGTTGAGGCAATTGTCATAAGATCTTGGCTCCTAGCGGGCTGTAGACAATCATTAAGCGTGTGACGGTCTGACCTCTATGAATCAGCAATTTGAAAGCCAGACTTACTTATTCATTTTCAATAGGTTAGCGGCGGCTTGCGCGCGTGATGTCGCCACTCCATAACGAAAGGAGGCGATGCGTGTATGTATTTGGAGACATTCCAAATCACCGTTTTTTTGAGCACTAGGAGGGAGTTTCTGAGGTTGAATCAGCAAAATTGAAGCGAATTCCACGGGTTTGAGACAAATAAATCTCAAACCCGAAGACTCCTCGCTCTGGTTATTCCGGTAATATTTCCTGAATTTGGACAGGAATAATATCAGTTATTCGATGCTGCTTGCGCCGCTGCGGCGACTGTGACCGACGCACCATTTTCGGTTTTGAGAAATTCCAATTGATCGCCGATACATGTACCCGTGCGAAATACGGTGTGTGCGGGCAATTCCAGTACACTGTGCGATCGTAGGGAGACTCTCGAAATGCGAAACGGCATGACGTGTTCCTCAAGATGCACGACGTTCATCTCCCGGTCGAGAAAAATTAAATCAATCGGGAAAAGCATTCCGATCGTATGCACCCCGTGTGAGGGAACAATCCATAACCCCTGCCCGGCGCGCGCCCACTTCTTGGTCTTACCCAATAGACCAATGAGCCGCCGAAAATATGAATCGGCGACCGCCACGTTGGTGGCGACAAAGCGTTCGCGCGTCCGATTTAATACACACATCCGTTCCGCGTAATTCATCATTACTCTCTCAATCTAGGCTCGATTCAACACTTCACAACTTCTAGCGCATCGCTTCGCGTTTTCGCCGCCAAATGATGATAGCCACAATCACTACCGCAACAATTCCTGAAAGAATTCGTACAATTGTCCCTTCGTCCATTTTCGTATTCTCCTTTTCATTTGAATTGCAAATATTCAGCTACAGATTGAAAGTTCTGATCAACTGAATTACGGCCGGCCCAAGAATGACTACGAACATTGCCGGAAAGATAAAAAACACCAGCACCGGAACCATCTTGACCGACGCCTTGTTGGCTTTTTCTTCGGCTCGCTGGCGGCGTTTCATGCGCATGGTTTCTGAATGCACGCGCAATGACTTGGCAAGGTCTGTACCGAACCTGTCGGTTTGAATCAGCATGGCGACCGCGGTCTTAATATCGTCGACGCCGGTCCTGGTCCCCAGATCTCGAAGAGCCTCCGCGCGGCCCTTTCCAAACCTGGCTTCCATGTTCATGAGCTTCAGCTCTTCGCTCAATTCCGGGCAGGTAATCTGAATTTCCTGGCTGACTCGAAATATGCCCTGGTCAAGCCCCAGCCCTGCTTCCACGCATACTGTCAATAAATCCAGAGCATCGGGCATGCCAGCGATAATTTTGGCTTGCCGTTTGCGAATGCGGGAAGTGAGCCAAAAATCCGGCAATAGATATCCGATAAGAAGCGCCAGCAAAAGAATCAGGGTCGGGTTGATTTTGTAGAATCCCGTGAAATAAACCAAAGCCACCAGGACAAACGGAAATATAAGTTTGGCGCCTTGAAATGCGACAATGGATTCTGATTTCCGATATCCGGCCCTGATCAACAAGAACTTTGTGTGAGATACATCTTTGGTCGACGCCGGGACAATCTTTCCTACGTCTTCCAGTACGCGCTGCGCGCGCTCTTTTTGTTTCTGTCGAAATGGAATCGCCGGCACCGCAGATTTCGCGTCCTGCCATAGCCGGGTCAATCGTTCTCGAGCCGGGTCGTCGGGCGGAATCACGAGCAGGACGAAAGTCATGCCCACGATCAGAGCCGCTAGAAAAACTACGCCAATGGTTGCCAGAATCATTCAAGGCTCCTTTCGTCAGGTCTTACACTTCAATATTTACAATCGCCCACAGAATGAACGCGCCGATAATCTGCATGGTTGCCGCGACGGCCAGGGCGAGAAGCCCCAACGGATCCTTGTACAGAGAACTGCTATATTCCGGGTTCACAAAATTCATCAGGAACAACATCGCAATCGGCAGAGATACCAGGATGGCCGCCGTTAATTTTCCCTGCGCTGTTCGAACCCTTATCTCTCCGCGAATCTTGAACCGATCGCGAACCGTGGCCGAAAGATTCCCCAGAATTTCCGCCAGATTTCCGCCCGTTTCATCCTGAATGATCAGCGCCGCTGCAAAAAATCTCACGTCCTGTAATGGCACGCGCTTGGTCAAATTGATCAGGGCTTCCCGGAAGTGCAATCCGAGGCGCTGTTCTTCGTACGTGGTTCGAAATTCGCCGGCGATGGGCTCGGACATTTCCTGCCCCACAATTTCCATCCCGGTATTCAGTCCATGCCCGGCTTTCACAGCGCGTGCCAGCAAATCAATCGCTTCCGGGAAATTGCTCTCAAACGCGCTGAGCCTCTGATATCGCTTGAAGTACACGACACAAATCGGCAAAGAGCCGAGAATGATCGCAGTGAGGAATGGCGCGATGTTCCCCCCAAAAAATAGGTGGCCAATTTCGAACGTGCCTAAAAAGGCGACGCCGGACATCAATAAAATTTGGCCGGGCTTCGTGTCCATTCCCGCTTGCATCAGAAGATTACGAACGTAATCAATCCGCGACCAGCTTGCCAAAAATCGATTCAACCAGGGGAGAGTGCTCAGCCCTTCGTCACGCATCAACTGCGCGCTTGCCGACGCTTCTACGGATTCTTGAACCGGAACGCTTCCGGCAAGGCGCCGGGCAATCTGCTGCGATTTGTCCTGGTTCCCAATCAGCATAAAGCCCAGAACTATTGCGATGATCGCTGAGCCGATGACGATGAATATAGTGATTCCCATAATCAGTTCCTCAGAATTTCATTTCTGGCCGAAACATGGTTGTCGGCAGCACAACGCCCGCCGTTAACAACTGTTCCGTGCAACGTGGCCGAATTCCGGATGGGAGGAACTCGCCGAGCACCGCACCGTTTTCCCCGATTCCGGCCTTCTTGAATGAGAAAACTTCCTGGATCGTTACCACGTCGCCTTCCATGCCGGTGATTTCCGAAATCGACATAACTTTGCGTGTGCCGTCGCTCAGTCTCGAGATCTGAACAATAATGTTGATGGCGGAGGCCGATTGCTGACGAATTGCCTTTTCCGGAAGATTCAATCCGGACATGGCCGCCATGGTTTCCAACCGGGACAGTGCATCTCTGGCCGTGTTCGCGTGAATCGTGGTCAATGATCCGTCATGGCCCGTATTCATCGCCTGCAGCATGTCGATCGCTTCTTCGCCGCGGACTTCGCCGAGCACGATCCGGTCTGGACGCATACGGAGAGAGTTAATCACCAACTGCCTTTGCCGCACGGCGCCCTGCCCTTCAATGTTTGGCGGGCGGGTTTCAAGCCTCACCACATGTTCTTGCCGGAGTTGCAATTCCGCCGCGTCTTCAATGGTGATAATTCGTTCGCGGTTGGAAATGTAAGACGAAAGAATATTTAGCATCGTCGTCTTACCGGAACCCGTGCCGCCGGAAATCAATATATTTAGACGGGCGCGCACACAGCCTTCCAGAAATTGCAGCATGTTCGGCGTGAGCGATTTATTGGTGATGAGGTTTTCCGCTGTCAGCCGATCCCGGCCAAATCTCCGGATCGAAAGGCATGAGCCGTCCAGAGTCAACGGTGCAACGATGGCGTTCACGCGCGAACCGTCCGCCAGACGGGCATCCACCATGGGTGAGGAATCATCCACACGTCGGCCAACGGCAGAAACGATTCGGTCAATGATCAGACGCAGGTGAGCTTCATCCCGAAATTGAGCGGTAGTGCGCTCCAGCTTGCCGTGACGCTCCACAAATACATCGCGGTAAGAATTCACCAGAATATCGGATATGGTGGAGTCCTTCAGCAAAGGTTCCAGCGGCCCCAAACCGAATACCTCGTCCAGCAGGTCCTGGGTGAGCTGTTCCTTTTCTACCATTGACATCGGCATGGTCTCGCCGCTCACCAAAGACTCGATCGTACGAGTCAGGTCGCGCCGGACCATTTCCCGATCCATGGTTTGCATTCGGTCAAGGTTGATCTTTTGAATCAGATTTCGATGAATGGTAACTTTCAACGCATTCATGTCAGACCGAGTTGGCGAAGATGAAACGGACATTTGTTCTCCTACTTGGATGAATTCGACGAAAACAGATTCCCGAGCCCAGTGCGACGTGCCGGAACCGTAGCGCCGGTTAATTCCGTTGCAAAATCCCGCAGTCTGGAAACAATCGCATTGTCATGATTGTCTGCCAGAGGTGTTCCCGTGTTTACCGCATCATTCACTTTGCTGAAATTGTTTGGCAGCCGCATAAAAACGTTGCGCTTGGTTCGCTGCTCAATGCTTTTCAGGACAGGGTCATCGCGCCGGTGCCAGCGATTGATCACCAGACGAATTAAACTTGCATCCACGTTTCGCGCGATCAGAGCTGTCACCTGCCTCTCTACAGCCCAAAGCGAAGTGACATGCGCTTCGGAAACCATGAGGACGTACCGCGCTAAACTCAGCATTTCCGCCCACTCCGCCGGACATTGGTTGCCTATATCGGCAACCACATAATCGCTATGGATTTGAGCGACTTCCGCGATGCGCGGCACAGCAGCCAAAGACACGTTTGACCATTCGTTCGGATCTACAATTCCTCCCAGCAGCGAAAGGCCGCTCTTATGCTGGGTCAGCAACCCATCGAATAAATGGGTGTCCATTCGTCCCGCATTTTGAGCCGCATCGCGCACTGTAAATTTCGGCTGAAGATCCAGCATCAGGCTCGTGAATCCCAGTGGGCGCGCGAAATCCAACAGTGTCACACGCTTGCGGCTTATCTGCGCCAGCTGCACGCTCAGGTTCACGGCAATCGTGCTTGCTCCCACTCCACCCTTTGCGCCCATCACTGCGATTAACTTCTTGGGCCCCGCGGTAGAAACCGTTCCCCGCTCCTGCTCAAATCGGATCAGGATTTCGCGAAGCAGCAATACCTCCGCAGGCTTGTGCAGAAATTCGCGAACGCCAAACCGCATCGCGCGCATCAGCAACTGCGCATCCGGCGTCTCTAGTTCCGAACATGCCACGATGCGAATCGATGGTGACAACCGGTGCAGGAACGAAGCCACCTCAAATTGCGGAGTTGGATTGTCCGGAGATAAATCCAGAAGCACGACTTCAGGCAAAGCATTCATCAGCGCCGGATGACTATCCGGCGTGTCCGAGCACTCCAAGACCTGGCGCACCATTCCCGTTTCCTGCAGGCACTTGGCCAGCGCGGACCGGCTGATTCCGTCGTAGCTAACTACTGCTGCTGTCAACATGGTTTCTCTCGCTCTCCCATGCTCCCGAAGCGAATTCGAATTGTTTCCTCCTCAACCTTCATGGTTTCCCCGGCGTTCCAGCTTTTGCCGGCTCCAGGAAAGGAGTAGGAAACTGCGGTCCCGCAGGAATCTCGTTGGGCGAGAGCGGTTTAACAATTCGTGGAGTAATCAGAATCAGGAGTTCCGTCTTCGATTTGCTGAATTGTACGCTCTTGAAAAGCTGTCCGAGGACCGGCAAATCGCCAAGTCCCGGAACCTTGCTCAGCAGCCTGGTGACTCGATCGTCGACGAGTCCGGCGATCGCAAAACTTTGGCCGTCCATCAAATCCATTTCCGATTCCACTCGCTTCGTGGAAATCGCGGGAATCGTGAACCCTGAAATCGTCAGTGCATTGCTGTAATCCAGCGCGCTCACTTCCGGCTTGACCTTCAAGTGAATCTGGCCGTTTTCCAGGATAGTTGGAGTAAACGTGAGTCGAACGCCGTATTCGCGAAATTGAATGGTGATCGCATTACCCGTGGTCCCGCCAGTAGTTCCTTGAACGACTGGATAGGGGAATTCTCCGCCGGCCAGGAAGCTGGCCTCCTTGCCTGTTGCCGTCAGGAGGTTCGGTTCGGCCAAAATCTGGATGATATTCTTTTGCTGCAGGTCCCGAATCGTGGCGCCGAGATTGAGATCGGGGCGAAAATAAAACATGTTCAGAAGGTCGCTGATTCCAAACGCGGATGTCGTCGGCGTCGGATTAACCAGAGTGGGGGCCGAAAATTCCTGCGTTGAAGTTGATGCAACGTTGCTCCCGCCGCCATAAAACAGGTTGACCCCAAATTCCGTCAGGGCCGACCGGTCCACTTCGGCAAACCTTACTTGTAGCAGGATTTCTCCAGTTAAAGGCGCGGTTGGCGCTTCCATCAAATTCACAACTTTGGGTGTTACGGCTTGAACGATGGCCAGAATTTGAGATTGCACGGCTCGCGTCGAGGCGTGGCCGGAAATCATGACCAGATCTTTGGATGCCTCCACGCGAATGGGCTCGTTCGGAAAAACTTCGCGGATTTTCTGGCTTAATCCAAGAATGTCCTGATCCACGAAAATTTCGAATGTTTGGCTCTGGTCCGATTCATCCCAGATGATGAGAGAAACACCGCCCGGTGTCTTTCCGTTGAGCAAAACCTGATAGGGACTGATCACAATGGCGTCAGCGATATTCGGATCAGCGACCGATATCCGCTTCACACGCGTCGGGGAGCTGATTACCAGCGAACGTCCAACTAGCAGGTGCAAGCGGTCGTTTCCCTCGCCGGCCACCGGTTGGGAAGCCTGAGGTTGCTGGGCAACCATACTGCCCGCATTCAGTGGGGGCGGCGTAGCCGTTGTCGCTGCTCCATCCTGTCCAAAGAATGGAGTCGCGCAGGTCAGAAGTGCGAAACAAACTGTGCTGATCGTCGTCGCTGCCTTATTTTTATTCATAGGGTCAATACTCATCGCGATTCCACCTTCTGCCGTGCTTATTTACTTGGATTGAAATTTCGATTCTTCCTTCTTATCGCCGCGAATCACTTCCACGTTAAACATTTCCGGCGGAGGCGGAGCAGCCGGCTTGGGAGCTGCAACTGTATGAGCCGCTTTCACAGCTTGTGGCGGAGGAGTAGGCATCCCGCCGAAAAGGAATGCCTGAAGAACGGGAGGAGGATCCACTTTCTTCGAATCCAGCGTGTTGCGCAGTGCCAGTTGAATGCGGCCCTGAGTGCTCGCCATGGTCAGCGCATTTGCGTCCTGGGGGCTGACCAGCAGCGTAATCACCGGCACGGTTTGCGGTTTGCCTTCGCGGTCTTGCTCCACTTTTTGGCCCGCGGCCATAACGCGTACATTTTCCAAAATCGTTCGCGTCACGTTTCCAAAATTGGTGCCGCCGGTCACCAGAACATCGACCATCGTTCCGGGGACCACGAAACCTGCAACCCCGATCACGTCGTTCACCGAAACCGAGACCGCGCGCATACCATCGGGAATCGTTGCGGAAAGGCCGGCGCCTCCATCCTTGGGAGCGAGCTTGCCTTCCAGGAGCGGTTCGTTTTCTACCATTGACGTTATAACGGCGCGGTTAATACAGTCCTCCACTCGCGTAAACATTCCCAGCACCGGCTGCGCGGCCGGCCACGTCACAAGCCTCAGGTCTGCCGCCTGCAAC
>Ga0210386_10000578_pt1 | contig 33897 bp, 32 predicted proteins | sample IncBWH32OmetaG_FD_160091 | JGI IMG/M metagenome (GOLD analysis project Ga0210386, IMG submission 160091) | Forest soil microbial communities from Barre Woods Harvard Forest LTER site, Petersham, Massachusetts, United States - Inc-BW-H-32-O ...
CTTCCCACAAGACCTTGAAAATCGATGAAGCCGATTTTCACATTCCCACAGCCACGACGACGACTAGCTGAACAATCTTTCCACTTAAAAGACCGAAAAACCTGTCCGAACAAACGGAGCCACCGCAATTGGCTCTCCGTATCACTTGCTCTGCTTTGGTATCGCACCATCGGACTCGGGGCCAAGATTTGACACGGTAAAGGTCAGGAGTTCGAGTCTCCTCGTGCCTACCATTTCTTTTCTGAAAGTTACGGCGCTTTCCCCGTAAATCTCCAGCCCACAATTCAGGCCACATGTCATTGCACTTTCTCCGTGGGCGCCCGCAGCGCTTTAAGCCATGCGCCCTGCGCCGCCCGTGTCTCATCTCCGTTTGCCTGCGTATAGAGCTGCAGGGTTGTCTGCACTTTGGCGTGCCGCAGGAACTGCTGCGCGGTCTTGGGATCGACCTTGGCGGTCACCACTAGGAACGAGCTGAGCGAATGCCTGAGCGAATGCAGCCCGAAGCGATGGCCGTCCGGGATGTGAACCCCGACCTTCTTCGCCGCGGCGCGCAGATGGTCTGCGGCAAAGACGCCGGGGCTTAGTGGCACTTTTCCGAAGGCCTTGAGGGACGGAAACACAAAATTCGTCTCCTTCCCGTAAGGCGTCCGCAGCCGCCATGCCTTAAGGTGGCGCGCCAGGACGGGATGGAGCGGGACGTAGCCGTCCGAACTTTGCGTCTTGGTTGCTCCTTCCTTGCCACGAGACCAGCGTTTGGAAACGCGGATGCGTTCTTCGGCGAACCGGATATCCGCCCACTTAAGCGCTATCAGCTCTGAGGCTCGCAGAGCGGTTGCAGCACAGGTGAGCACCAGTATGCGGTGAAGAGGATGGGGCAGGAATAATGCCTCCTCAGGGCATCCTCTTTCCTTAAGGTCGATGCTATGGAATCGCTCAACGATCTCGCTCTCAGAAGCGATCCTTCATCAGGATGCTGGGATTCTGGTTCATCATGGATGAAAGAAATCAGATGAATTTGTTAATGGCCCACCATTCCCCCGATTCTGCCTACACAGTTTCTGCACAGGAAAAATCTTTGATTATATATATTATAATTAATATACAGAATCTCTCTCACCCGCTAAGAATGACTGATCGATGACGGCGGTTGTCACAGAAGCTGTGTCGAGAACTCGGGATGAACAGCGGACACACTTCTACCGTTCTATTTCAACTCGGAAAAGAAATATCGAAGCCATAGTTCAAGCGGCCAGGTCGTAGCGGTGATGCAGGCCGCCAAGTTTGGACGTAGATATGATCCTGTCGCCCACACCTCCGTTCTTGGCTCCGGCATGGAAGTATTCGAAATCTGACCCGACGCGAGCCTTCGCAGCTGAATCTCTAGCATTGCCGGGACCAGTAACAGCAGATGGCGTTCCGTATTTGTCACGACGGAAATCGCTCTGGCTCTGGTCCTGTTGATAGGAGCCGCGCTCATGGTAAAAGGATTCGCGACGCTGGTCACGGGTCAACGTGGCATGGACCCGAAGTCGCTTTTGACATTCCACATCGACCTGCCGCAGTCCCTCCCACTCCCGCGGGTCAAAGCTTTCAGGACGACCTACTCCAACAACTGTCGACACTTCAAGGAGTCCGTTCCGCTGCCTTGGCGAGCGGTATTCCGTACAGTTTCTATGAGAACCGCACTGCGCCGGTCCTTGAAGAAAAGACAGTCGCACAAGGAGATCAGGCCCCGGTCGCAACGGCAGAATCGGTCAGCCCTGATTACTTTCGCGCCATGCACATTCCTTTGCGTGAAGGCCGCTCGTTTCATTCTGGCGATACCGCAGATACGCTTCATGTTGCGGTTGTGAGTGAGAGCATGGCACGTCGGCTTTGGCCTGGCCAGTCTGCGATCGGCAAGGGACTTAAATCAGAGGATCGCGATAGCGCCGCTCCATGGGTGACAGTAGTGGGAATTGTCGGAGACATCCAGCACGAAATCTATGACCGCTCGTTCCGCTCCATTCTCTATCTTCCATACCAGCAGGCGCCGCCTCATTCGCTGGACTTTGTAATTCGAAGCGACTCCAACCCCGTGCAATTTGCTCCCTACGTGCGACGAATCATCCGCAGTCTCAACTCGAATCTTCCGGTCGAGAACCTGGAGACTCTGGCTGACTTGATTTCGTCGCAGGCTAGCGCGCTGCAGTATGTCGCGCTGCTGGTGGCTGGCTTCGGCATTCTCGCGTTAGTCCTGTCGGCGGTCGGGGTCTACGCATTAATGGCCAACTCGGTTGCCGAGCGGCGGCGTGAGATCGGAATTCGCATGGCCTTAGGAGCACTAAAATGGCACGTGCTTCATACCGTGATGCGGCGTGCCATGGTTGCCACGGGCATTGGAATAACCGGCGGCGTCGTATTGGCTCTTGCCTTTGCTCGATTGCTCTCCGACTTGATCTACGGCGTGAGCGCCTGGGACACCGAGACATTTGTTTTCATTCCGGTCCTGCTGGCCTAGTCGCTCTGACCGCTACTTATATTCCAGCACTTCGCGCCACATCGATCGACCCCATGCAGTTTTTGCGGATGGATTGAGGTCGAGCCTTCCGAGTTCGTCGTGCGCTGCTCGGTTCTCGATGAATCGCCAATGTACTCAGAGAGCCCTCCCGGTGGATGGAGCCAACTCCAACCTTTGGGATCGCGGGGTGACGGTCTAGCCGGACCTTAGGCCAGGCCAGAAGTCCCGGTCGAGGAAGTCGCGGTAGCCGTCGTCACACCCACTGTTCACGTCTTTCCATTCACGAAGCTTTCAGGTTGCAGCATGTATGCTCGACTTTGGAGAAGACCCGGAAATCAATCGCATCTAACTGGAGACACCGCAATGTCGTGCAAGCCCCTTATCGTTACAATACTCGCCGCTATAGTTCCGTTCGCGGGTCTCGCCTACGCACAGGACAGTGGCCCGTACAAGGTTCTCAAAATTCAATTGGTCGGAGGCGATGGCGGATTCGACTACGTTACGGCAGACCCTGGCGGCCGCAACCTTTATGTTGCCCGGTCTGGCCCGGGCGGGCACATCGGCGTCTATAACCTTGACACACTGGCCCAGGTGGGAGATATCCCGGGCGTAAGCGCGCATGGCGCGGCAGTCGACACCGCGACGGGGCACGGTTTTGCAACCTCAAAGCCGGTGACGATGTTCGATTCGAAGACCTTTGCGATCCTGAAAAAGATCGAAGTGCAGGGCAATCCGGACGGCTACCTCAACGACTCTTACAATCACCACTACTACATCCTCAGCCACGCTGAGCCGAATATTACCGTCCTCGACGATAAGGATGGCTCGATCCTCGGCACCATCGACATCGGCGGCGCACCCGAGCAGGCCGCCACCGATGGCCACGGGAAGATTTATGTCGACATCGAAGACAAGGCCGCCATCGCGGTCATCGACGCGAACACGATGAAAATGATTGGCAGGTACGATGTTTCGAGCAAGGGCGGAGGATGCGCTGGCCTAGCGTTGGACGCGAAGGACAATATCCTCTTCGCCTCGTGCCGCGACAACAAAAACATGATTATTTTGTCGGCTACCGACGGGCATATCATCACTGATCTGCCCATTGGCAACGGCTCCGACGGCGCTGCCTTCAACCCGGCGACGATGGAGGCATTCAGTTCGCAGGGTGATGGCACACTCACGGTGGTGCAGGAGAATTCTCCCACGAGCTTCTCCGTTGAGCAGACGGTTGCCACGCCGGCGCGGGCGAAGGTGCTGACCTTGGATACAAAGACCAATCAGATCCTGACGATCACTGCCGAGTTTGGCCCGGTACCGGCCCAGGCTTCGGTTGTGACTCCGTCTGCTGGCGGTCCGCCGCCGGGCGCTCCAGCCTGGATGCGCGGCCCTCGCGCGCCGATGATCCCGCACTCTTTCCAGATACTTGTCATCGGCAAGTAACCAACTGCTCTTGGCGATTTTTCGACAACTCAGCAGAGCGGCACGTATCAGCCATTTGTACGGTAAGCACGACTATACGGACAAGTGCCAATTTCCGTGTTGGCGACAATCTATCCCAGGTAGTTATTGCCGCAACAGATGCGCTGGCACAGATCATGCCTGCGGTCGAGTCGGCTGAGGGAAACGCGGCATACATGAAGAAGGTTCCCTGTTGGACGGTTCGTGTCTTACGGCAGACCAGGCTTGGGTCATTATCTATTGACTGAGTATGCCAACCAGAGTTACAAGTCATGTGGGCAGAGGCACGATGCGCGACTGAAAAGCCAATGGGAGAAACTTATGGCACAAAAAATGGCAGAGGCCCCGATCGTCAACGCTTGGTCTACGAAGTCGACAGTGCCCTTCTTCCGGACCGGAAATAATGCACCCGTGTCGACGAGTTGACCACATTCGATCTGCCAGTTGAGGGTGCGATCCCGCCTGACCTCAACGGCTGGTATTTGCGTAACGGCCCCAACCCGCGACAGGGACACGAAACGCCACATTGGTTCACGGGTGACGGGATGATCCACGGCGTGCGGTTAGAAAACGGGCGCGCTGCCTGGTACCAATCGATGGGTACGTACTGAGAGCTTTGATAAACCTTTTCCGCTGTACAACGGTGACGGAACCCGCAACCGGCACGCCAGCGTGGCGAATACTAACGTCGTTAATCACGCAGGCAAGACGCTCGCGCTTGTAGAGTCACCTCTGCCATACGAGATCACGAACGAACTGGAAACGCTAGGCGCGTACGATTTCGGCGGCAAGCTGGTTGACTCGATGACTGCACATCCGAAGGTCTGCCCGAGAACTGGCGAGCTACATTTTATCGGCTATGGCAGCCTGACCAGTCCGCATGTCACTTACCACCGCGCGAACGTGTAGGGGGAACTGATCATTGATCGCGGCGTCGATGTTCCCAAGTTGACCATGACGCATGACTTCGCACTGAGCGCCGAGCACATAGTGCTCATGGACCTGCCGATCGTGTTTAGGCTCGACATCGCGCGCAACATTCCCCGCGACCTTCCGTACCGCTGGAGCGATGACTACGGCGCCCGGCTCGGTGTGTTGCGTCGCGATGACCCATACGGCCCGATCCGCTGGTTTGACATCGCTCCGTGCTACGTTTTTCACGTACTCAACGCCTTTGATAAGACCACGGATGATGGCAAAGTTATTGTGCTGCAAGCAGCCCGGTATACCGAATTGTGGGGCAACGGGGCGCGTGGTTCTGACGCCGTGATGTGGTCCTGGACGATCAATCTGACCCGCGGCACCGTTACAGAGGAGCAGATCGACGAGCGCGCTGTGGAGTCCCGCGCATCGATGATCGGCTGGTCGGTCTGCCGGCGCGGTATGGCGTTACCGTGGGTATGGGTAAACTCGTGCGCAACGACCTTGAACGCGGCACTGCCGAGGAGCTTTCATTCAGTACGGCCACCAAGCCCGGTGGACCTGGTGAGGCTGTATTCGCTCCGGCTCATTCGGAGGCGGGCGAACTGCCCGGCTGGTATCTGTCCTATACTTACGACCCGGTCCGGGACGGCAGCGACTTGGCAATAATCGATGCCTCGAACTTCCCACAGCGTGTGCCGTACGGGTTTCACGGTAACTGGATCGCCGACTGAGAATGCACACGAAACGGATGTGCTAGGAACCGGAAGATCTTGTCCTTTAACCCATCTGAATAGATGCGTGGCCGGATGCTAAGGCCGTTGCTGCTGTGCGACCGGCTAACCGCCAGTAATCCATATGGACGAAAACCGGCTTCTCGGACATGTGCTATTCCCGAAGCTGGAATCAACCTGACCCACTACCCCCAGCGCAAATTCTTGCCGCAATGTGACGCTCATGTTACAAAAAGGTACGTTTCGGCTTGATTGCGGCAGGCAGTTTCCCTGAAAGATTACGAACGGCAAAGACTCTATTTAAGGAGACGGCGGGAGCCTTCTATCAATTCTGAGGCGAAGAGCCACGGAATGAACCGGGAAGTAAGTGAATGCTCCGGATTCTGAGGTCGAATGAGTAGAACGCTGTCACGTGGAGAATTCGACAATCCGCTGCTGCGGGAATATTTCCTCGATCACGCCTTCGATGAGATGTTCACGCTTGAGGGCAGCATTCGTCCGCACTACGCTGCCCTGTTGAAGGTGATCTCCGGCCTGCCACGCGAGGAACTGCAGCGCCGCAAGCATTCTGCCGACGTTTCGTTCCTGATGCAGGGCATTACCTTTACCGTCTATGGACGCGAAGAGGGAACCGAGCGCATCTTTCCCTATGACCTGATCCCCAGGCTGGTGACGGGCGAAGAGTGGGATGTAATTGAGCGCGGGCTTACGCAGCGCATCACCGCCCTCAACCTGTTTCTGCATGACGTCTACCACGAGGGCAAGATTCTTGCGCAGGGCGTGATTCCGCGCGAGATTGTCTACAGCTGCCAGCACTTCCGCCGTCAGATGCGCGGATTGCAGGTGCCTCGCAATGTGTACGTTGCGGTCGCAGGCACAGACCTGCTGCGGCTGAAGACCGGCGAGTACGTTGTGCTCGAGGACAATCTGCGGGTCCCGAGCGGCGTGTCCTACATGCTAACCAACCGGCGCATCATGAAGCGCACATTGCCACATCTTTTTCACAGCTACGGCGTGCGGCCCATCGAGCACTACACGCAGGCGCTGCTCAGCACGCTGCGCTCGATCGCGCCGGAGGGCCGGCCCGAGCCGTCCATCGTCCTCCTGACTCCGGGCGTATACAATTCCGCGTATTTCGAGCACACATACCTGGCCCGCCAGATGGGGATCGAGCTGGTAGAAGGCCGCGACCTGGTCATCCACGACAACGTGGTCTATATGCGGACGACTGGCGGCCTGAAGCGTGTGGATGTCATCTACCGCCGCGTGGACGACGACTTCATCGACCCCCTGGCCTTCCGTACCGATTCGATCCTGGGTGCGGCCGGTCTGTTCAACGCGTATCGCGCGGGCAACGTGACGCTGGCGAACGCATTTGGCACGGGTGTCGCGGATGATAAGGCTCTCTATGCGTATGTCCCGGCGATTATTCGCTACTACCTTGGTGAGGAGCCGATCATCAACAACGTCGAGACTTATCTGATGACTGATCGCAAGCAGCGACAGCACGCACTGGCCAATCTCGACAAGCTGGTAGTGAAAGCGGTGGGGGAGTCAGGGGGATACGGCATGCTGATTGGCCCACACAGCAGCGTCGCCGACCGCGAGGATTTTCGCCGGCGGATCGAGGCCAATCCGCGCAACTACATCGCGCAGCCGACGCTCGATTTCTCCCGTTCGCCCTGCCTGCTCGAAGACGGCAGCATCGAGCCGCGTCACGTGGACCTGCGTCCCTACATTCTCTTCGGAGACAAAGTCACGATTGTTCCCGGAGGCCTCACGCGCGTGGCTCTGCGCAAGGGGTCGCTGGTGGTGAATTCCTCCCAGGGCGGTGGCAGCAAAGACACCTGGGTGCTGGGTTAACGTATGCTTTCACGCGTCGCAGACAGCCTTTACTGGACCAGCCGCTACCTGGAACGCGCTGAGCATACCGCGCGCGTGGTCGATATCAACATGGGCCTGATGCTGGATAAGTCGGAAGTCAGCGAGGAACGCAGATGGAAGCGTGTGCTGGCGGCGCTCGGTTATCCGCGTGAAATCGAGTGGGATGACGACGTGTATTCGCTCGTCCACACGCTGTTCTTCGACACGTCGAATGCGGCCTCGGTCACGGCATGCATCTTTACGGCGCGCGAGAATGCCCGCCAGATTCGCGAAGCGATCAGCACCGAGCAGTGGCAGCGGTTGAACCGGCTGTTTCATGAGATCTCACGGCTGCGTCCGCATTCACCTTCCGACACGCAGCTCTCCGAATTTCTTCCCACGCTCTACGATGGGGTGCATTTGTTTCAAGGCGTCACCGATACCACCTTGAGCCACGGCGAGGGATGGCAGTTCCTTCAGGTCGGACGATTCCTCGAGCGTGCCACTGCAACCACAAAGCTATTGGACGTCTATCAACGGGAGGTGTTCGCGAATGTTGACGAGACTGCCGATGCCTACGAATATCTGGAATGGATCGGTCTACTGAGGACCTGCACAGCATTCGAGGCCTATTGCAAGGTCTACACCGCTGACTTGACGTATGAGCGCATCCTGGAATTTCTGCTTCTCGATCCGGAATTCCCGCATTCGATACGCTATTCGATTGATCGCCTTCACCGGTCGCTTGACCACATCCAGCAGGAGTCGCACGGACACCAAGCGACCGAGTTGATGCGCGTCTCCGGCAAGCTGCAGGCATCGCTTGGATATGGACAGATCTCCGAGATCCTGGCGCAGGACCCGGCACGCTACCTCCGCCGGATTCTCGAGCAGTGCCGCCAGATTCACGACCTCATCTATGAGGTCTACATTCAGTACTCCGTACAGACCGCGCTGGCTCTGTAGGGACGAGGGCATCGATGCTTTTCTACTCCATTCGGCACCTGACGAAATTCGTGTACTCGAAGCCTGTGAGCGAGAGCGTTATGGAAGTGCGGATGCACCCGCGCAGCGACAGCAACCAGCGGTGCCTGACATTTTCTCTCTCGGTAAGCCCGCGGTGCCGCGTCTTTTCCTACCGCGACCACCTGAGCAACAATGTCCATCACTTCGACATCCCGGGACAGCACGAACAGCTGGTGATTATCGCGGAGGCGCTTGTGGAGCATCAGCCGCTCGTGGAGATTCCCGCATTTCTGGCTCCGGATGCTTGGCCGGAACTGGATGCGATCGTGTCGGAGGGGGACTATTGGGAAATGCTGCTGCCCAGCGAGTTTGCTGTGCCCACTCCGGCCTTGCAGGAATTAGCGCGCGAGCTTGGCATGTACCGCCGTGACGATCCCATGGTGTTGCTGCGTGAGCTGAACAAGAAGGTGTATGACTACTTCAGCTATTCGCCGCGTACCACCCGCGTTGATTCGCCGATCGATGAAGCGCTCCGTTCGCGGCAGGGCGTTTGCCAGGATTTCGCCCACATCATGATCGCGCTTGTTCGGCAGCTCGGAATCCCGTGTCGCTACGTGAGCGGATATCTCTACCATAGTAAGGAAGACAATGACCGCTCGATTTCGGATGCGACCCACGCCTGGGTCGAAGCGTTCCTGCCGCATCTGGGATGGGTAGGATTCGATCCCACGAATGCGTTGATTGCAGGAGACCGCCATATTCGTACGGCGTTAGGGCGCGACTATGTCGATGTTCCGCCAACCAGGGGCATTTTTTTGGGCCGTACGGAGAGCGATATGTACGTTGCCGTGCGGGTGACGGCTTCTGACAAGGCTCCGCCACTCGATCAGGAGCTGCCGATTCCTGAGGACTGGTCGATGCTGGTCGAGAAGGCACAGGCTCCGCCGCCACCGCCGGCCGAGCCGCTGCTGCAATTGCAGCTGCAGCAGGCGCAACAGCAGCAGCAGTAGTGACCTGAGCAGCGTATTACACGCGATCAATCCAGCGACCAACGGGAGCGAGCAGAAGCCAAAGAGCGTAACCTGCCGAGGATGGCGCCGTGGGCGCGTGTCGCTTGACGCGCAGTCACCCGCCGATGTGAACCATGCTGCGCGAGGGCTTGAGGAAGTCCGGTTCGCCGATGTGGTGCCTCGCTTCCTTTAGAGCTACGGTGCGCTCGATGAACGCGGCCAGCTCATCGTCACTGCCTCCCCGCTTCATCACGCCGTACAGGTCGTGGTCGAACTGCGAAAACAGGCAGGTGCGAATCTTTCCATCCGAAGTAACGCGGAGGCGGCTGCATTGTCCGCAGAAAGCCTGGGAGACGGGTGCGATGATGCCGATCTCGCCAATGCCATCGTCGAAGGTGTAGCGCACAGCGGTTTCGCTGGGAGTGTTCGGCGCGAGCCTCACAACAGGCCGAAAGCCCTCCAGCTGTGCGACCACTTCGCGGATCGGGATGACAGTGTCCGGAGTCCACAGGCGATCTTCTTCGAGCGGCATGAATTCGATGAAGCGCACGATCACGCCTTCATCGCGCGCAAATTTCGCGAAGGGAACGATCTGATCGTCGTTGAATCCGCGCAGCAGAACGCAGTTCACCTTGACAGGATCGAGCCCCGCCCGCTGCGCCGCTCGAATGCCCTTGACGACGCGCTCGAAGCTGCCGGGAACACGGGTGATGCGGGCAAAGGTTGCGGCATCGACTGCGTCCATGCTGACAGTAATGCGGCTCAGGCCCACATCTTTGAGAGGCGCGGCCAGGTCTTCAAGCAGATGGCCGTTCGTCGTGAGTGCCAGGTCGAGTGGTTCTCCGGTTCTCGTTCTGAGCTTCGCCAGCTCGCGTACGAAGTCCACAAGGCCCTTGCGCAGCAAGGGCTCTCCGCCGGTGAGGCGCACCTTTTCAATGCCCAGGCTGACAAAAATGCACACCAGGCGAAGGTAATCCGCCATGGGCAGCTCGGAGTATTGCGCGCCCTCGTTGCCTGTCCGGCAGTAAACGCAACGGTAGTTGCAGCGGTCGGTGATGGAGACGCGCAGATCGGTAATGGCCCGATGGTAGCGATCCGTGAGGATGGATGGAGCAACGAAAGGAGCCTCGTCAAGAGCTCCGAGTGTGCTGAACCGGGGCGTCATAGGTCTGATGTCTACTGTATTGGATGCGCGCATCAGGCGCCAGCTTCAAACCTGGCCGCGACACTTTTCATTGCTGAGGCGGAGCAGGAGATGTCTTCGGCGCAAACAAGCGATCAAAGTGGCTGTAGAATCGCCGGTTACAAATCAGGCACCGGAACGGACGACGCCGGAAAAGCAGATGTGGAAGATCGATTGGCCGGAGATGCGACCTTCGTAGAGCCTTCTCTTCATAACACCAGGGGCAGGAAAGCTGCTGCGAATCGGCCATGGGAGTGGTGTCCCCAAAAGAGTTGACAGCAGGATGAGCTGGTAATTGCTGCAGGTAATGTCTCATGGATTACCTTTGCGTGCAAGCAAATGATGTCGGATGCCGGACAAATCGTTGGTAACCGTGAGTCGGACGCCGCAAGGCCGCGCAGGGGCGGTTGTTGAAAGCACATTCCTGATTCACATGCCGTCGTAATTCGGTCCGCCCCCGCCCTCCGGCGGAACCCAGTTGATGATCTGATAGGGATCCATGATGTCGCAGGTTTTGCAGTGAACACAGTTGGCGAAGTTGATGTGAAGTTCTTTCGCAGAAGTCCCGCTGTCACCCGATGACGTCTCGACCATCTCGTAAACGGCCGCGGGGCAGAAGTACTGGCAGGGATTGCCGAACTCTTTCGCGCAGCGCGTGCCGCAGATGTTCAGGTCCTCGATCACCAGGTGCACCGGCTGGTCGTCATCATGGCGTGTGCCCGAGTGGTAGACGTCCGTCAGCCGGTCGAAGGTGAGCTTGCCGTCTCCCTTGGCGTTGCCCAGAAAGTGCCGGCGGCTGCCGTAGAAGGTCAGCGAATCGATCTCCCTCATGCGCAGGTAGCCTGCATGGTTGGTCGAGTCGGGCCCCAGATTGCCGCCGCGCATCAACTGTTGAATGCCGGCGCGAACCAATCCGTCGTACAGCCCATTCTCAAATGCCTGGTGAAAGTTGCGCACGGCGTAAAGCTCGTCCTTGATCCAGCTCGAATCGACGGCAGCTTTGTATTCGCTCAGCGTATCGCCGGAGTTGTCGCCGGAAAGCATCGCGTCGAAGGCCGTTTCCGCAGCCAGCATACCGCTCTTGATGGCCAGGTGGATGCCTTTGAGCCGCTGCGAATTGAGAAAGCTCGCAGAGTCGCCGAGCAGCATCCAGCCGTTGCCGTAAATGCGCGGCATGGTTAGCCATCCGCCGTAGGGGAGGCTCTTGGCGCCGTAGCGAACCATCTTGCCGCCTTCCAGAATCCGGCGCGCAAGCGGGTGCAGCTTGAAGTCCTGGAACACATGGTGCGGATCGGTGCGCGGGTCTTCATAATCGAGGCCCGTGACGTAGCCGATCGAAACGAGCGTGTCCGAAATGCCGTAAATCCACGCGCCGCCGTACTCGTGCGTTGTCAGCGGATATCCGAGTGTGTAGATGACTTCGCCCTTGGCGACGCGGCCAGCCGGGATCTCCCACAGCTCCTTGATGCCGATGCCATAGGTCTGCGCGTGGTTAGGGTCTTCGAGATTCAGATGGTTAATCAGCTGTTTCGCGCAGTTGCCCCTTGTGCCTTCGGCGAGGATGGTGATCCTGGCGCGCAGGTCGTATCCGGGCTCGAAGTTAGCCTTGGGTTGGCCTTGCTTGTCGACTCCCTTGTCGTCGGTGCGCACTCCGGCGACGCGCGCGGTTTCGACATCGCGGCTGTCGTCGTCAAACAAAAGTTCTGACCCGGCAAATCCCGTGAAGATCGTGATGCCCGCTTCCTCAACCTTCTGGCCCAGCCACTTCACGAATTTGTTGATGGAGATGACGTAGTTGCCGTGATCTCGCAGCGGCGGCGGAACAATCGGGAACTTGCGCGCTTTGTCTTTGCTCAGAAAGTAGACGGATTCTTTCGTTACCTCGGCATCGATCGGCGCCTCGCTTTCAAAGCTGGGCAGCAGTTCCTTCATAGACCGCGGATCGAGCAGCGCTCCCGACAAACAGTGTTGGCCCACCTCGCGCGCCTTCTCAAGAACGTAGATGTTCTCCTTTGTGAGCTGCGAGTCGGGATGGTTTGCATTATGTTCGTCGATGAGCTGCGAGAGGCGTAGCGCACAGGCCATCCCGGCCGGCCCTCCGCCGACGATGACAACATCGGCCTCCATCTGCGGGCGGTCGATACCTTCAAGAGGTTTGCGAAAAGTAATCATGGTCGACTGGCTATGATACAGGGTGCGAAGGTCACCCTGCAGGGCGCAGAGCACCTGCTAAATAAAAGACAAGCACTGCAATTCCTAACAAAAAGGCAAACGCGAACATCTCGCTGATTCGGTAGTCGCGGGCTAGCGGGTCAGGGATATAATGATGCCACTCCTGTCAGAATCTATTCTGCCGCCTAAGGAATGTGAAGCCAAACAAGCTATGCGCGCCGGTATCTTCTGGTTGAGTTTTTCGATCATCGTGCGAGCAAGAAATTGCCAGCGGAAGGTGAAACCAACGAACCCAAGGCAGAGCATAATGCCAAGGAGCAAGGAAGCGCGCAATGTCACGCTCCAACGTTCGCTAAGGCGGACGACTTGCGGAAGTTGATCATAGGCGACTGGTTATGATACAGGTTCTGACGCAATTGAAATCTACCGGAACAGGGACAAATCAATCGCATTGCCCATCGCCTTGTATCCCGCGTTCTTGGGATGAAGGTGATCCCCGGAATCGTAATCCGGCAGAAATGTCTCCGGATGCGCCGGGTCCTGTGTGATCTTGTCGAAATCAATCACGCTATCGAAGATACCGCTTGCCCTGATCCACTGGTTGTAGGCGTATTCCTCAAGCAGAAATGTATTTTGTGGTTCCGGATGAGTGTACGATGACCACTCCGCTCATGCCATAGCCGACACTACTGTCTGGCCCATCACGATGAATCGCTTGTTGACCGGATGGATCAGACTTCTTCGTACAGGTGGAATAATGTTGTCTATGTGTCGTCACCATGGATCGGTGATTCCCATCGGTATCTGATTCTCCTAAATTTGGTTTTCTGTTAAGGAGTGGTATGAAGCATCTTGCGTGTCTGATCGTGTTGGTTCTTAACTCGGCGGTTGTGCCGGCGCAGCAGTTCTCATCCGTTCCCGGACAGGGCCGCTCGATGGTTGTCTCGAAGTTTGGCATCGTTTCAACCCCGCAGTTTCTCGCCTCGCAGGCCGGGGCTCACATCCTCGAACAGGGCGGCAACGCCATCGACGCGGCCATTGCGGCCAACGCCGTCATGGGCGTAGTCCAGCCCTACGTCAACGGCATCGGCGGAGACCTCTTTGCCATCTACTACGAGGCAAAGACGGGCAAACTCTATGGTCTGAATTCCAGTGGCTGGACCCCCAAGGCACTGACCATTGATTACCTCAAGTCCAAAGGTGTGACCGAAATCAACCCCATCGGTGTAGAGACCATCGATGTTCCCGGAGCGGTTGCCGGATGGGACGCCTTGCGCAGCCGCTTCGGGACCTTGCCTTTCAACCAACTGCTCGCGCCGGCCATCTACTATGCGCAGAACGGATTCCCGCTCGCCGAGCGCAATGCCCGTTACTGGATCGCCAAACGGCTGCTTGATCAGCCCGGCTACAAAGAGACCTATGATATCTGGCCCACGGCACCGAAACCAGGCGATCTCTTCAGGAACCCGGCGCTGGCCAACTCTCTTCGTCAGATCGCCGCTCATGGCCGCGACGCCTACTACAACGGCCCCATGACCGAGACGATGGTCAAGTTCCTCGATGCCCACGGCGGCGTCCACACTGTTGAAGACTTCCGCGACTTTCAGCCCGAATGGGTCGAGCCGGTCTCTACGACATATCGCGGCTGGACTGTCTACGAGCTTCCTCCCAACGGCCAGGGTATCGCTGCGCTCTCCATGCTCAACATCATGGAGCACTTTCCCATGGCCCAGTATGGCCACAATTCCGTCGATGCTCTGCACGTCATGATAGAGGCGAAGAAGCTCGCCTATGCCGACATGTACAAATACGTCGGCGACCCACGTTTCACTCCGGTCCCAGTCCAGGAGCTCATCTCCAAAGACCTCGCCGACAAGCGCGCAAAACTCATCGACATGAGCAAAGCCCAATGTCAGGTCGTTCCCTCTGATATCTCGGCCGAGCTCAACAAGCATGGCAACTCAACTATCTATCTATCCGCCATCGACAAAGATGGCAACATCGTTTCGCTCATCCAGAGCAACTATGCCGGCTACGGCACCGGCTTTGTAGCCCCGGGACTCGGCTTCTCCTTCCAAGACCGCGGCGCTGGTTTTCAGCTCACTCCGGGGCTGCCCAACTCACTGGCCGGACACAAGCGTCCCCTCCACACCATCATTCCCGCCTTCATGGAGAAGGGAGACATCCACATCGGCTTCGGCATCATGGGGGGCTGGAACCAGGCGCAGGCTCACGCGCAGTTCGTCGCTAACATCGTCGATTACGGCATGAACGTCCAGGCGGCACTCGAACAGCCGCGCTTTACCAAGGAAACCTTCGATGGCTGCGACGTTCAGATGGAGGAGACCATCCCTGCGGAGGTGCGAGCGGGTCTCGCACAGCGAGGTCATCAGATCAAGCTCCTCGAACCGTTCACCTTTACCGTTGGACAGGGCGCGGCCGTTGTCCGGGACAGCAGCCGCCAGGTCAACTTTGCCGCGGGAGATCCTCGCTCCGATGGGGCGGCTATCCCCCAGGAGCCGGACACGAAGTAGCGCTCGGAGTTTACCGGAACATCCCGGCTCACTGACGTGACTGGTCATATTGTTCAACTTCCTGTTCGCCGACCAACCGGGTGCAATGCACATTCCGTCATAGGCTGAACAAATAGCGGATCAAGCCGAACCCAACACTCAGCATGATAAGGTGAATCACATTAATTTTGGATCTCTGAAGTAGCACAAACGAAAGTATCGCCCAGCCCAGGGAGACTGCATCGAGCCGTCTGAGTGCTACTCCTGAGGGAAACATCACAGCCTTACCCAGGAAGAGGGCAAGGTCAAGAATTGCGCCAACTACGAGAGCCGTGATTAATCCTAAGACACCTTGAATCGTTGGTCTTCCCTGTGTTCGCTCCACCAACGGCGCGCCGGCAAATACGAAGAGAAAACACGGTAGAAATGTATAGAAACGTTGTTGCCAGCAGACCCAGCGTACCCATCCATAGTGAGCCGTGGAAGTGGTTGAACCCGGCCATGAATCCAACAAAAGCTACAACGATGATCAGTGGGCCCGGCGTCGTCTCGGCCAGCGCAAAACCGTCCATCATTTGGAGTCTGGTCAGCCAGTGCAGTTTCGACACCGTGACCTGCGCGACATATGGAATGACTGTGTATGAACCGCCAATGGTCACGAATGCGGTCTTTGTAAAGAACAACACCAGGCTCTTCCAGAAGCCGAAGTCCCCGCCACAGAAGTAGAAGGCAGGCAGCGGCAGCAGCCACAGTAGCAAAGCGATCGCAGTCAGCCTCGCGACGGGCTTCAGCAGAGGCGCAGGCTCTGCGGTCACCGAGTTCAACCTGATATAACAATCATCGTCGTCGTTCTCGTCAGCGCCTGCTTCGCCTGGCATGGGAAGAACGCCACGCCCTACTTTACCCAGGGCGATTCCCACAACAATAGTGCCAAGCATCACCAGCGGCAGTGAGACGTCGAAGAAGAACATTGCTGCAAATGTAGCCACGGCAACAGCACTTTGTACGAGTCCGCGAAGGGCTCTTCTGGCGACTCTTTGCAGGGCGACTACCACAAGAGCAATCACGGCAGGTTTGAACCCGTCAAACATTGCGGCAATCCATGGCAGATTGCCTAATCTGACATAGATCACGCTCAGCGCGAGCAGCACGAAGATGGAAGGCAACACGAAGAGCGTTCCTGCAACAACTCCGCCTCGCTTGCCGTGCAGCTTCCACCCGATGTAGATGGCGAGTTGTTGTGCCTCGGGCCGGGCAGGATCATGCGGCGGCTAAGCGCATGGAGGAACATGGCATTGCTGATCCACCGCTTCTTTACAACCAGATCGTCATGCATGACGGCAATATGGGCCGCTGTCCCTCCAAAGCTGATCCATCCCAGCTTGAACCAAAACCGCAACGCTTCCTGGAAGGCGGGCCGCTGCACTGCAGCAACAACCTCACCCCGCGACATTCCAGCTTCCGTGAGCGGGACGTCCGCAAAAATCTTGGCGAGATCCTGTAACCATTATGACATTATAACATCATAATAGCGATGCCCAAGGGTCGATCGGCATGCACAATGTTGGCGTGGTCCGGTTCACAGCGGCGATTCAAAAGGGGAGTAATCGAACATGAATGACATTCGTAAAACATTGGAACAGGCTCGAACCTCAGTAGCTCGCTGGGCTCCGATTCCGCTCCGGCTGATCGTTGGATATGGCTTTATGCAGCACGGCTTCGCCAAGTTCTCGAAAGGCCCTGAAGCCTTCGCTGCCATCCTGCATGGAATCGGCGTACCCGCTCCTCATCTCATGGCCTGGCTTACCATTCTGGTCGAGTTCTTCGGAGGGTTCGCCGTTCTGCTGGGAGCTCTGGTGCCCTGCGTTAGTCTGCCGATGGCTGCAATTCTCCTCGTCGCGATGTTTACAGTCCATCTGCCCTATGGCTTCAGTTCAATCAAAATTATGAGCGTGACCTCCGGTCGTGCCCAGTTTGGGCCGCCGGGCTACGAGGTTGACCTGCTCTATCTTGCTTGCCTCGCGGCGCTCGTCCTCGGCGGTTCTGGACCGATGGCGATTGATGGCTATCTCACGAGCAACAAATAGCACTCTCAATGCCCCGGAGGACCGCCGCTGAACACCGCTCATCGCGAGGTTTTTCGGGCCAGGCGTGTCACGAAGCGCACGAAATCGCCTCGGTAATAGAGCTTCTCGTAGTCGACTGGCCGACCGTCTGTCGAGTACGAGGTTCGTTCAATGAGGAAGATTGGGCTGCCTGGCTTCACGCGCAGCGCTGCGGCGACCTCCGCCTCGGCAATTACGGCTTCCAACTTGTATTCGGCCTCTATCAGGGGAACATCATATTTGCGCTCAAGGAGCGAAAAGATAGGCTCGGTCTTCAAGTTGTTGGCCATGATTTTTTTGCCAAGCTCCAGGGGGAGGTAGGTCTCATCGAAAGAGAGGGGAATGCCATCGGCTAGACGTAAACGACGGATTCTGACGACGCGCGCGCCCTTTGTCAGCGCCAGTTGGCCTGCCACTGTCATATTGGCCGTCACAATGTCTTTACCGATCACGCGGGCCGCTGGCTTGCGACCAAGTGCATGCATATCTTCTACAAATCCGGTCAGTTCCGTCAGCTCCTGCGTAATTTTGGGGGCTGTGACGAACGTGCCCTTGCCACGGCGAATCTCGACGAGACCACGGCTCACGAGATTCTGGATAGCTCGGCGAACAGTAATGCGGCTGACTTCGAAACGCGCAATGAGGCTGTCTTCGGTCGGCAGTTGATCTCCAACCTTGAGGTAGCCATCGGTCATCTCGCTGGCAAGCACCGCCTCGACGTGAGAATAAAGAGGAGAATCCTGTGCGATCGTCATGGAGACATCATAACGTCGTATTGTCATAAGTCTCAGATACAGCAGGCTGCGCACGGTATTGCATCAACGAGCGTTTGCCGGGTCTGCCCTATGATGAGGCTGGGAGTGACGGAGATTGGAGCCTGCGGCTTCTTGCTTGCGAGACGTCTCGTCTGAAAACCGCAGGCTGCGGATCAGGGCATATTCGAAGGAGCCGCCGTACCATCGGACCACTTGTCTGCCAGGACGAACAGAATCGTCACACGTTCCTCCGGGTCATTCGCCACCATGACAGGTGAGTTGGGATCATCGGCCGCCCAACTCTTGGTCATGTCGCCGGGGGAAAAAAACATCGCATGCGAGCGCCAGCTCTTACCCCGGTCGTTTAAGTACTGCTGCTTCGACATCATGTAAGCCATCGCGCCAGGTTCCAGCGCAGGCAGCTCCTTCTTATCCAGTGCCGTCGCGATATCCTGCGCGATTTGAGGCTTCGATTTTCCTGCCAGCACAAGCCTGGTCTTCATCAGATAGATGGGCGCAAAGCTCCTTGTGGCTTGCGCGTTGAAGCAATGGGGTGCACGCATCTTCGGATTCCAGAACTCCATCTGATCCGTGCTCTGCCCCCACGACCTCTCCACGATGCAGAGGAAGCCATTTGTGCCCTTCACCGCGGTCTTATATCCCTCGCGTCCCAGCACCATCACTTCGGCTCCATCCGAAATGGAATCGGGTGCAGCGCTGCGAGCCAGCGCGATCTCGGATTTCTCGTCAGATATCAGGTACTGATCCAGGGGAGCCATCGCCGGATAGGCGGCTTTTCCGGCCTGTGCAACTGCCTGCCGGCCTGCGCCAGGTAAAACAACCTGCAGAGCTACTGCCAAAGCGATGATCTTGACGTGGTTCTTCCGCATCCGATCTTCCCAATCCGCGCATTTCGCGCCGGTGAGCATCGACCCATGGATCGATTCGCAGATTGTAAATAGGGCAGAATGGGAGGTGTCAAGCCGACTTGGTACAACTCACGATTCCATTATTCCGATCGGTCAGAACCAGACTGCCTGGATATCTCAACTGTCGGGAACAGGGCAAACCACTCATCCAGATTAATTTGGGCTCTGATGGGCGGATTAACACTCAGTGCGAAGCCTTCCAAATAGAAGCCGTCGAAAATATAGCCATGCTGGTACAGCCGGACATCCAATTTTGAGGAGGTAGTTGATGAGAACTCCCATCGCATTGCTGTTTCTGGCGCCGCTGACTTTTGGCCTTGCCGCTCACGGCCAGAATTCTCCCCAGACTCAAGTGCCGGCCACGCAGCCCCGTACTACCCAGCCCAGGACCACCCAATCCGCGCCCGCAACCCCACCCGGGGGACGAAGCGGCGGCGGTGATATCGGCAGGGGCAGCGGTGACATCGGCAAAGGCGCAGGCGAGGGCGCAGGCACAGCGGCCGAGGGCGTCGGTAAAGGAGCCGGCGACCTGGTGACACTGCATCCTGCTGGCGCGGTCGGGAACGTCGGCAAAGGGGCTGGAGATGCCGGCAAGGATGTGGGCGTAGGCGCGGTCAAGGGTACCGGCAAGATCGCCAAAGGTAGCGGAAAGCTGATTGCGAAGCCGTTCCAGCACTCGAAGAAAAATGAACGCCCAGACAGGCCCTCACCGTCTGGTGACACTCCACGTTAACCACAAGGATGATGGATGATTATAGATGGGCGTGATCACCTCAGCCCGCCCTTCACTTCCTTGTAAAAGTTCGGCACGTCGCGATGACAACAGCCGAACGTGATAAAGTGCGTCTGTTCGGATTGCTGAAAATGCTTGAGACACCAAGGCACGCAAGCAGGTTAGCTCAAAACTGCCCCACCCAAGCGAAAAAGCTTGACTGGGCCACCTGCGAGCGAGTTCCGTCAAATGAAAAATAGACGGACACCGAGTTGCCGACGAGCTTCAGAGGGTGCGATTTATTTCCGCTTCGATAGCGTCGCGAAGCATAGGAGCGTCGGGCACGACGTCAGGAGCGAAGCGCGCTACTACTTTTCCGTCTCGGCCTACGAGGAACTTCTCGAAATTCCAGAGTACTTGCGGTGGAGAAGTGGGCTCGACACCAAAGTCGCGAAGGTGTTTGCGTAACTCGGCAGTGTCACCCTTGGTTTCTGGAGCGCTCAGGACCAGGGCGTTATAGATAGGATGTCGTTCAACGCCAGTGACTGCGATCTTCGAATACATGGGGAATTTCACCCCGAAGTTGGACTGGCAGAAAGACTGGATCTCCTCGTCCGACCCAGGCTCCTGCGCGCCGAAATCATTTGCTGGAAAACCGCAAATGACGAAACCTTTCTGGCGATTCTTTTCGTAAAGTGTTTCGAGCGCCGCATACTGGGGCGTGAAACCGCACTTCGATGCAACATTAACGATCAGCAAAACTTTGCCTTTATGTTCGGCAAGCGAAGTAGGCGTTCCGTCGATACGCTCTACAGGGACATCAAGAATTGGGCTCGTCTCGCTCATACAGGATTATGTTCTCACAACGCTCTCTGAGGCCACAAATGCTTGGAGGGCTCGCTTTTCGATACCTCGCATTTTCCGTTGACGAGAATAGGGCAAGGCGCTTAATGAGAGCCATCCATATTGACCCCAGGTCTTCAGCAATGGCCGGCGGTTCTCGGCCTGACGCCGTCTATTCAAGGTGATCATGGGAGAGGCAATTTGTCTTAAGTGTCATCCTGAGCGCGGTCGAAGGACCTGCTTCTTCTTCGATCTGTCACAGATTCGGGTTGCCCATCCTTCCCGCGATCTTTGCGGGAAGGGAGGAACAATCCTATATTTACGGGATTTCGCACGAATGGTCGGCTGGGGCTCAGAACGTTTCGCCCACCATTTCCTCGCTTTTCTTCCAGAGAGCTTCGGCGTTTACCGGGTCGAGAGCGTAAGCGCGAACGCCTTCACTGATGGGGGAGATGGCGACATTGTCAGGCACGATGTTGCCAGCGTGGCAGTTCTCGCAATAGCGGCCGCCGATTTCATCCGCCGAAGCGACGACGCCGGCCCACACGGAGGTGGCCGCTCCCTGCGGAATGGTCTTCCACTGAAAGGGTGGTTTGCCCTCGGCGGCGAGCTGCTCATTGATCTGAGCGAGGAGGGCCGGAATCCTGCCGGGATCCATATAGCGGCCCAGCTCGGTATGGATGCCGCCGGGGTGTACTGCAGCAGCGCGGACGCCGCGCCCTTTGTGCCGCTTGTCGAAAGCGACGGCGAAGAGAATGTTGGCGGTCTTCGAGCGGCCATAGGCGACGAAGGGCTCGTAAGGCGTGCGCTCGAAGTTGGGATCTTCGAGATCGACATTGCCGTAGCGATGACCGGAAGAGGAAAGATTGATGAGGCGTCCTCCGTCGCGGATGAGCGGCGCGATACGGTTGACGAAGACGAAGTGGCCGAGGTGGTTGGTGCCGAACTGCGTCTCGAAGCCGTCTACGGTGTGTCCGAAGGGCGTGGCCATGACGCCGGCGTTGGCGATAACCACGTCGAAAGGCTCGCCCTTTGCGAGCTGCCTGTCGGCCGAAGCGCGGACGCTCCTGAGATCGGCAAGATCAAGCTCGATCAGCTCGAAGCTTCCGCCGTTGGCCGCGGCGTCGCTGCGAACCTGAGCGGTCGCTGTTTCAGCCTTGGCAAGATCGCGGGCCGCGCCGACGACTTGCGCGCCATGCGCGGCCAGGGAGCGCGCAGTCTCGATGCCGAGCCCGGCGGAAACTCCGGTGACGAGAATTCGCTTGCCTTTGAGATTTGCGCCCGACAGGACGTCTTCCGCAGTTGAAATTGCTCCAAAGCCATTTGCCATTTTTAACTCCTGCCCTTTTTCCTGCCAATTGATATTCCGGTTCGTCGGTGTACCCGTCATTGACGAGCGCTTCGTGTGCGCATAAAACGGAGAATGTCTCCGTAAAGGAAAAGATAACCGGAGAGTACCTCCGGTTGCAAAAAATTCTCCATGACTAGGAAGCGTTCACAACCTGCCAGTCGAAAACCCCGGGCAGACGCGCAGCGCAATCGCGAGCGCATTCTGGAGATCGCCAGGGAGGCCTTCACACGATCAGGCGTGAACGTCAGCCTGGACGATGTGGCGAAGCAGGCCGGAGTAGGCGCTGGAACGCTGTATCGGCACTTTCCGACGCGCGACGCGTTGCTGGTGGCGGTGTATCAAAGTGAAGTGGAAAAGCTGGCGGGGGCACAGCGGAAGTTTGCCGAGACGATGCCTCCGATTGAGGCGTTGCGCGCCTGGATGCTGCTGTTTGTGGACTACATCGCGGCGAAGCAGATTATCGCTCCCGCGCTGAATACGATGGTCGGCGGACCGTCGAAGCTGTTTGTAGCGACGGGCGACCTGGTGAAGGGCGCGATTCATGCTCTAGTACAACGGGCCATCGAAAGCGGGGATATCCGGCCCGATCTCGAACCGCTGGATCTGCTGCGTGCCCTGATCGGCGTGTCGAATGTGGCGTCGGCTCCGGACTGGCGCCAGAGTGCGCGAAGGCTGGTGGAGATCCTGATCAAAGGCTCGCGGCCGGTGGAGCAGACCAGGCGGGAGAGCCACCCTTAACAACCGCGAACGAGAATGCCCTGTCCGAACCGTCCTCCCGTCACGAAGGAAGGGCAAAATGCCTGTCGAATCGAGTGCGAATTGGCGAGCATGGCATCCGGTAATCTGATCTTCGGTAATCTGATCTTCTATGATGCTGCCACGCCCCGAAGTTCGCGGGATCGATCTCGACGCTCAAACCCGCTGCGCTCACTACAGAACCCCGCTCGACGTCATAGCCATCAGGATGAAGTGCTGCGGCGTCTATTACGCCTGCAAGGAGTGCCACGAGACTCTGGCAGACCATCCCATCGAAGTCTGGCCACAAGCAGAATGGAGCCAGTCCGCCGTGCTCTGTGGGGTTTGCGGATATGAGCTCAGCATTGCGCAGTACCTGGCAAGTGACTATAGGTGCCCCGATTGTGGTGCTGCCTTCAACCCCGGATGTCGCAATCATTACCAGTTTTACTTCGCAGCTACTGCCCGAGCCGCGGACTTGTCTTGTCTTTCGAGAAACTGTCCGAACACGGCAGCGCATTCTTCCAGAAAGCTGCGATCTTCTGCTCCGAAAGCATTGCGCAAATGACTGTCGATATCAATCTCTCCCCTGATCTTTCCTTTGACACGGATAGGAACAACAATCTCTGACTTCGTTTCGATCGAACAGGAGAGATACCTCGGATCGGAGGAGACGTCCTCCACGATCACGGTCTCTCCCTGCGCCACCGCGGCTCCACAAATGCCCTCGGTTACGGGAATACGGACATGATCGGTAGGAGCACCATGGAACGGCCCGAGAACAAGAATGCTATCGTCACCAGGATCCAACATATAGAACCCAACCCAGTTGTAATACGGCAGCCTGCAGGCGATTAATCCGACGCTGAACTTCTGGAGCGAAGTGAAGTCTTTGGCGGCCGTCACGAAATTGCTGATCGCTGAAATAACTTCCCGGAAGACTGGGTTTGCCATTCCTCTATTGTCGATCATTCGGATCAAGCGAGCTTCACGAACTTGAGGGCCACCGAGTTCATGCAATAGCGAAACTTCTGGGGATTGGGTGCCCCATATCTGGCGGTCGTATCGCCAGATGTGGGTTATGTCGATCAAATGAGACCATCTGAAGGACCGAGTGACCCCCGATACAATCTCCGTGATGTCCGGTGCCCCACTCACTCTCCCCCGGCGTCGTCAACCCCTGCCCCAAAGTAATGCCGCCTCCAATCAACAAAAAACAGGACCGTTAGCGCGCAACACTCCTGGCTGAACAATACCTTCAACCTTGATAAAATTGGAATAGTACGGATTACTCAAGGCGCGGCTCACCAGACGCGCCTTTTGCTGTTTGTCGTGGCCGGCCGTCTCACTCCTGGCCGCTTTATCCCTGACCGCTCCAAGCTAACTAGATTTTTATCAGATATATACCCGTAACTCGCTGATTCCGGAATACATACCGCAACCTACTACGTGGCTTGAAATCAAATATATACATCCAAGAAGGGAAGGGGGTAAGGGAGGGGGTAAGGGAAGGCAAGTCCCAAAAGGGAACTACGTTCCCGCTTTCGCCTTCTTGATCTCGTCCGTCACCGCCGGAACCACGTCGAAGAGGTTTCCCACCACACCAACATCAGCGATCTCGAAGATCGGGGCTTCTGAGTCCTTATTAATGGCGACGATGGTGCGCGAGCCCTTCATGCCGACGATGTGCTGGATGGCTCCGCTGATGCCGAGCGCGAAATAGAGCTTGGGCGCGACCGTCTGGCCCGACGACCCGATCTGCCGTTCGAGCGGCAGCCAGCCGTTGTCGCAGATGGGACGGGAGGCAGCGACCTCTCCGCCGAGCACCTTAGCCAGATCTTCGGCGAGCGCGAGGTTCTTCTGCTCCTTGATGCCGCGTCCGACAGCGACGATAACCTCGGCCTGGGAGAGATCGACGGCCTGCTTTGCCTCCTGAAATACTTCATGGGGAGTCACGCGGGCAGCACCGTCCGCAACCGCAGCGCTCACGTTTTCAACCGGAGCCGATCCAGCCTCAGCCTGATCGCTGCGGAAAGCGCCGATCTGGATAGTCGCCAGCCACGGACCATCACCGGCAAACGAAACATCGGCCGCGAACTTGCCCTGAAACATCTGTCGCGTGAAGAGCAGCTTGCCGCCCTCATGCTTGTAGCCAATGGAGTCCGAGATGAGCGTGCGATCGAGCCCGAGTGCCAGCCGCGGCGCGAAGTCGCGCACCTGATAGGTATGCGGGAAGAGCACCATTTTCGGCTGCTTCTCGCCGATGAAGCTCTTCAATGCGTAGACATACGCATCGGACGTGTAAGCCTCAAGCGCAGGTGATTCCAGAGCATAGACTTTGGCCACGGCCTTCTGTGCCAGTTCCTGAGCCAGAGCGCCGACGCCGTTCCCGGCCAGCACGATCTCAGCCGGCCAGCCCGTGTCCTTCGATATTGCCTGCGCCGCCGCGATCGTCTCGAACGAAACCCGGTTGAGCTTGCCCTCGCGCTGCTCCGCCACTACCAGAATGCTGTCTGCCATGCTTCCCTCAGAACTCCTGCGCGCCGCGCTTCAGCCAGGTTCCGTAGAGGCCGAAGGTCACCGCGAGCACGCCGGTGAGGACATTCAGGTAGAACATGGGCCGCATCCATCCCGGCGAATAGGTGAGGTCCTGCCCGGTCCAGAGCGTCAGCAGCACGGCGAAGAAGGCGAATTGCCCGGCGATGACCTGAAAGGTGAGCCCCCACTGGCGGCGCTTGTCTAGGTTTTCAACATGCTCGGGCGCTAAGCCGCGCTCCTGGGCGGGGATGGTCAGATTTGCCATGGTGCGTTCGTCTCCTCTTAGGGGGTGGCTACAGCCATTAAATCACGCGTGCTTCATTTTTCAAGTACTCCACCAGCTTTCGCGCCGCCTCGCCCGCAGATCCCTGAATCATTTCGGTCTTTTTCTGTTTATGCGGGATGTAGAGACGCTCGATCTCCTGCTGGTTCTTGCTGAGTTTCGACTCGACTTCGGCCCAGGTCACCTTGCGCATGGGCTTCATCTTCGCCTGCTTGATGCCAATCAGCGTGGCATAGCGAAGCTTGTTGATGCCGCTCTGAATCGTCAGCACGGCAGGCATCTTCATATCGATGAACTGATAGTGTCCGGCCTCGAGTTCACGCTTCAGATGCAGTCCGTTGTCCGTCTTCTCGATACCGATGATGATGGTGGCGTGGGGCAGGCCCAGAATTTCGGCCAGCAGCACGCCGGTCTGCGCGCAGCCATAGTCGTCGGACTGCAGGCCCGTGACGATGAGGTCGAAGTTGTCGTCTGACAGCGGGGGGGCAACCGCAGCGGCGATAGCCCGGGCGGTGTTGGCGGAATCGAGTCGCACGAACTTGTCGTCTTCGAGATGGATGGCCCGGTCCGCGCCCTTGGCCAGCGCCTCGCGCAACACCTGCGAGGCTCGCGCCGGTCCGGCAGTAATCACCGTCACCTCGCCGCCGTGCTTTTCCTTCTGGCGCAGAGCCTCTTCGAGCGCATAGGCGTCCGGCTCGTTGACTTCGTACGAGACGTCCTCGCGAATCCATGTGCCGTCATCGTTCAGCTTGAGTGGAGCGTCCTTTTGCGGGACCTGCTTGATGCATACAAGAATCTTCATAGCAAACGGGTCAGTATAGCGTGTCTTCAGCCTGCGTCGCCAATCTGTTAACGGCCGGCGGATGGATCGCGTGTATTGCTGGTGTTCATGTCGATCTGCGTTTTGCTGGATTGGGGCAGGCCCGGAGCGTAGCAGCTTTTGTCAGCGGCATAGCCAGCTTTGCAGGAAGCGGCGATCTGCGATCGAGGCGACAGTGCGTATTGCCAAACCAGTGCATCTTTGACTCCGCCGTTTGCGGGACTGTCGGCATTGGAGACGCACCCTGGGGCCGGTGGACATTGGTCATTGACGATCCAAAGCTTCACTTCCGGAAAACGCACCGCTACGTCTTTCGCCGTGGAGATGTTGCTCTCGCCGTCTGGTACCTCAATGCCCGAGCAATAGATGCCGGCGCGCATTCCCGCTTTGGCGATGTCCGCAAACCACGCGCCCAGATATGCTGCCTGCTCGGGCAACAATCTGCCGCCCTCCTCCTGATCGAGAAAGATGATGGCGTGTGGAGAGAAGCCTTCCCGTCGTGCGGCCTGGACCGCAGTCTCTGCGTCTGCCGTGCCCAAAGCCCCCGCGTCCTGTCCTTTGAGTTGGTCGTCGAGACGGCCGTTGAACAGAATCAGAAAGCCGAAGCCGGCGGACCGAACCCGTGCACGCTTGCCTGTCCATGGATTCGAAGTCATTCCCGGAGGATTGTTCAGCCAGTAGCCGGTGTAGGCGAAGGTCTTGTGTAGGGCCGCAAGCAGCTCATCGCCGGGGTAGTCATTCTTGTCGAATCCGAGATAGGATCCGCGGGTTTGAGCGTGGCAGATCGCTGTCAGCAGCGTGACTCCAGCAATAAGTTTGCGCAGCATCTGAGACGTCGTCCTATGCACGCTTCGATGCTATCCTTTCCCATCATGCGGAGCGGATTCGTATTTTTTCTATTAGCGGCTTTGGCGGCCGGCGCTTTAGCGCAATCTCTTTCACCGGCCGAAAAGGCAATAGTGGCGTACATCGATGCGAACGAGCAGACATCGAATGCGCTGCTCGAAAAGCTGGTAGACATCAATAGCGGCACGCACAATCTCGAAGGCGTGCGGGCAGTGGGCAAAGTGCTCATGCCGCAGCTCGAGCAGCTTGGCTTCAAGCTCAAGTGGGTGCCCATGGACGAGGTGCATCGGGCCGGGACGCTGGTAGCCGAGCACGCTTGCCCCCAGCCTGGCGAGTGCGGTAAGCGCATGCTACTGATCGGGCACATGGATACGGTCTTCGATAAGGACAGCCCCTTCCAGACCTATACATTGAACGGGCACATTGCGACCGGGCCCGGCGTGAACGATATGAAGGGTGGCCTGGTGGACATGTTGTACGCGCTCAAGGCTCTGCAGGCTGCCGGGGTGCTGGGGCAGATGGACATCACTATTGTCCTCAGCGGCGATGAGGAAGAGCATGGCGGGCCTGTGGAGATCGCGCGCCGGGAGATGCTGGCCGCCGCCCGGCAGGCTGACGTTGCGCTTGAGTTCGAGGCGACTCCGCGCCTGGATGGCGTCTATTACGGCAGCATCAGCAGGCGTAGCTCGATCTCGTGGAAGATTGAGACGACGGGCGAAAGCGGTCACTCTTCGGCGATTTTCTCGGAGGGTAAAGGCTACGGCGCAATCTACGAACTCACGCGCATTCTCGATGCCTTCCGCACGCAGTTGCCGGAGCAATATCTCACCTTCAATGTCGGGATGGTGCTCGGCGGTACGAGTGTCAAGGTCGACAAGGATGGGATCTCGGGCAGCGCGACCGGCAAGGACAACATCATCCCGCCCGCGGCCTTCGCAAGCGGCGACATTCGGACGATCTCGAACGAACAGAGCGACCGCATCGAGAAGAAAATGGAAGCCATCGTAGGGCAGCATCTGCCGAAGTCGGGTGCGACGATCGCGTTTGGGGAGGGGTATCCGGCCATGGCGCCCACGGCGGGGAGCCGGGCATTGCTGGGGATTCTGAACCAGGTGAATCGCAGCCTGGGCTTCGCAGCCATGCCGGAGCTCGATCCGATGAAGCGCGGGGCGGGAGATATTGCGTTCGTTTCGCCGCCGCTTCCGGGGCTGGCAGGAATCGGCGCGACCGGCGAGGGAGCGCATGCTCCGGGTGAAACCATCGATCTGTCCGCGCAGCCGATCAATACCAAGCGCGCCGCACTGTTGATGTACCGCCTGAGCAAGCTCGATGCGAAGGCTGACCGTGAGGCTACAGCTCAGGCGAAGTAAGCGAGTCCGGTTTCAGGCAGATTGCAGGAATGCGACCGACTGCAGGCCGGCGACGTCGAAGCGTTTCCGGCAGCGGATGTTCTTGCACGCGGCCATGTCATCCTTGCGAACCATGTAGGACTGCGCCTTGGCGAAGCGGGCGCGGTCGCGCTCGTCGGCGTTGCGGGGCAGGGAATTCTTCTTATGCCGTACCAGCCAGGAAAGTTGGTATTCGTCGGCCTTGCCGCAATGCGGACAGGTTAACGTGTGCGTTTTTAGCTCAGCTCTCTCATCGAAAAAATCGCGCTCTTCCATATCCGCCACCCGTCACTGTTACAAATTCATTGTATGGATAGCTTGGGTTTAGGGGAAGTGCTACGGTGAAACCATGGCGGCGAAGAAGCGAGCGAAAAAGAAGACGTTCTCGACGGTGAAGGCGGTCAAAGCCAACGCCCGGGACCGGGTAGGCCAGCCTAAGCCGGAGCGAGTGATTGAGGCTGTCCCGCGTGAGCAGAAGCGCAAGTCTAAGCACAAGACCACCTTGAACGAATTGCTCGGCGCCGAGGACTAGCCGGTCACGTATTGCCGGGTAGAGAACCTATCTATTGATGGGGCTCGATTTCCCTAGGGAAAGCCGACCTGCGAGCGTATGCTTGAGGCAGCGGCGCTCCGTGGGCGCGCCAGGGTTTCAAACCCATTTCGGCTTTCCTCGCTTCTGAGCCTGGCCTTCTGAATCTCACTGGCAACGAAACGAGGCCCCATGCGCTCCGAACTGATCTATTCCGCGGGAATGCAGATTCCTAACCGCTTTCTTTTGTCCACTGTAGCCATGATTGCTGTCCGCAAGCTTCACATCAACACCACGCGAGTGGAAGAGACCGCGAACCAGGTATTTACGGACGTCGCGAACGGGAGCTACGTGCAGGTAACTCTTCCGGAGCTGAAGCCCCTGCCGCATATCGATACCTTGTTGATATCGACGGCTGCCTAATCCCGATACTGGGATCCCCTACTGGACCCCCTCCCCCTCGTGATTTGACAAGTCTATGATTCGGCGTTGTTTGCAAGCATTAGTGTTGACAAGTGCTTGAAACCATTGGCTTTATTTAACTTGCTCTGATTCTAAATAGTTTAGGCGATGATTTTGCCCTTAAATCAGGGCGTCGTTCTACGGGTTTGGCAAGTCATTGATGGGACTTGAGTTATTCTTGAGTAACAGATTCTAAATGAGTTATGGATGTCCACTTCTCTGACCTTCCTGAATAAGAAAATGGCCCGACTGCTAGTAGCAGCCGGGCCGTCTTGCTTCTATCTCTATTATAACGAGTGAAGGGAAATAGTCCGCCAACTATCTTCAGGTTTGCTGGCTCCGAGAATCAATTCGAGGAGCGATTGGTACTGGGTTAGCTTGAATTCAGCATTCGAACGATAATTGTCCAAGGAGCCTGTTTCCCCGCTCAAGTGGATTACTTCCCGAATAAGCGGTGAGAACGAAGCCGCAGGCGCCGCGGTCGCTGCGGTGTTGGCTATCGAGTAGTTTTGTGGCCGATTTAAGGTGTGGGGCACAGGAGGTAAGCCGGTGTGACCCATCTTCGCAAAATGATGCTCGAGGAACTCGAGCGTCGCAACCATTCGGCTGGGACGATCCGGTACTATGTGCGACTTCGTGATCGAGGCTTCCACGATTCACTCGTACCGAAACGCCTCCAACGGATCGACCTTCCCCGCCCGCCGCACCGGCACCCAGCACGCCAAGAGCCCTACTGCCACGAACAATGCTCCCACAACGATCAACGTCGCAGGATCGTTGGGCTGCACTTCGAACAGGAACGACCTCAATACTCGCGACAAAATAATCGCCAGCACCACGCCGACGAGCACCCCACCTGCGATCAACCGAAATCCCTCGCCGAAGATCAACCTGCGAATGTCTTTTTGTTGCGCGCCTACCGCACTGCGAATTGCCAACTCCCGGTGTCGCGAGGCCACTGACAACGAAAGCACGCCGTAAATTCCCACCAGCGTCAACACGCTTCCTACCGCCGAAAACCCTGTCAGCAGGTGCATCGCGAACGTCCGCGATGCCAGTGATTCGTCGCGAATCTGCTCCAGCGTCTTCACGTTTTCGATCGCCGCCGTTGGATCGACGGAGCGCAGTTCGCGTTCCACCGCAACCACCACCGCGCGGGGATCCGCCGTTGTCCGTACCACAAGATGTTTTGAAAACGCGCTCGCCTGCCACAGCGATAGATAGATCTCCGGCGACGCAGCCTGCGTCAAATCGTCCGTCCGCCCATTCGCGATCTCCCCGACAATCTCCGTGCCCGGTTTATCTCGCCCGTTCATCCAGAATCTTCGTCCAAGTGCGTTGCCATGCGGGAAGTAACGGTCGGCAAACGCCTGGTTCACGATGGCCACGTTTGGCGACTTATCGTCATCGCTCGATCGAAATTCCCGCCCTTCCATCAGCCCCATTCCCATCAACTTGAAATAGTCAGGCGTCACCGCGCGCAGCGGCAGAGCCGTCTTGTCGCTTTCTTTCACCGCCGGGGGCTGGCCCTCAATCTCCAAAGTCGCCGGCCAATTGTTTCCTGTCAGCGGCACTCCCCAGGCAAACGCCGCGTACTGCACACCCGGAATCCCCGCAACGCGCTCCAACGCTTGCCGGTGAAAGCTGCCCCAGGTGGACCAGCTTTGCACATCTGTCACGCTCATCGTCAATATTCGGCTCGTGTTGTATCCCGACGACACCTTTGCGATTTTCACCATTGTGCGAATGAGCAATCCGGCGCCCACCAGCAGTGCCAACGTCAGCGCGGTCTGTAGGGTCGTGACTCCCCGCAGCAACCGTCTCTCCCCGATTCCCGCCGTCCCTTTCGGCCCGGCGTTCTTCAGCACCTCCATCGGATCCAACCGAAATGCTCGCAGCGCCGGAAAAACCCCCGCAAAAAATGCTGCGAGCACTGCCGTCCCAAGTTCCCACCCCAAAACTGCCCAGCCTATTGTCACTCCATCCAGCCGCGGAACGGCATGTCCTGCAATCACCTTGAACAGTTTTACGGCGCCAAAGGCGAGCCCGACTCCAAATGCCCCGCCAAGTAACGCCAGCAGCAAGCTCTCCGTCAAAACTTGCCTTAGAAGGGCGATGCGACCCATGCCCATCGCGCTCCGCACTGCGTATTCCTGTTGCCTTTGCAGTCCTCGCACCAGCAGCAACGCTGCCGCGTTTCCGCAAGCTATCAACAGTACCAGAGCCGCCGCGCCTAGCAGAGGCAACAGAATCCGTCTCCCATCCCGGTTCATTTCGTCCGTCACCGGTTCCAGTTGCGGCGCGAACCCTTCAAACTGCTTCTCCGCCTGCGCCTCTCTTGCCGTCAGCACGGCCAGTTCCTGTTGCGCCTGCTGCGGCGTCGCTCCATCCCGCAATCGCGCGACTACGTTCCAACCCGGCTGCTTCAGATATTTTGGATTCGGATCCATTGGCACCCAAAAATCAACCGTAGCGTTGACGTCGTAATTCGGCTCCTTCGCCGCTCCGGGGGACGGCAGGAATCGGACTCCGGGTTTCATCACCCCGATCACAGTCGGCGGCACGTCCCACCGGCTGATGCGCACTGTCTTCCCAATAATCTGCTTATCGCCGCCAAACGCCCGCTGCCAAAACTCATATCCCAGCAGAATCGCCTTCACGGGTCCTTGTCCGAAATCTGAATCCGCAAAACCGCGCCCTGCCACCGGGCTCATTCCCATTACCTGAAAATAGCTTTTCGTCACCTCCATCCCCTGCATGGACTGGCTGCCGTCATTGCGAATCAAGAAATTGAAGGTCCAGTCATACGCGGCGATTCTGTCGAACGATTTCGCTTCTTGCTGCCATTCCATCCACTGTTGCGCCGCCCAGCCACGCGGGCTGTCCATCTTCTGTCCATCTGTGCGCACGGTTGGAATCAGCACGAGTTCCTCCGGCTTTTGGTACGGCGGCGGCGTGAGCAGCACGCCCTGAATCAAACTGAAAACCGCAGACGTCGCCCCAATCCCCAGCGCCAGCGTCAACGCTGCAATCAGGCTAGAACCCGGCTGTTTCAGCAGCATCCGAATCGCGAACCGCAACTCTCGCAACATGCGCCCCCCTATTCCGTCTTGGGTTCGCGAACCCCGGCTCCGGCATTGTCAGAAGAGAAGACGTCGGTTAGACCGCCCTTGGTGGCTAAGCCACATGCCGGTTTAGGGCCTGTGAACAGGCCCTAAACACAATAATGACAGGAGGGTGGGACAATGTGGAATAACAAACCGTATCTCGGAGAGCACCGAAGTGAGTTCTTAAGAGGGTGGCAGGTCAGCGCTTTCCGTGTGGGTCGTACTGGAAGCACTGCTCGAGCGGCACGCCCAGCACAATGGCGACTTTGAATGCAGTCTCAAGCGAAGGCGAATACTTGTCCTGCTCGATCGCGATAACCGTCTGGCGGGTGACGCCGACTCGATCGGCGAGATCCTGCTGCGTCATCTCTCGCAGGGCTCGGAGTTCTCGAATCTGATTGCGAATCGCGGGCATCAGAGCGCTCTCCGGTAAGCCACAAGCTGCGTAGCGGTCTTTGTGATGTCCGAAATGACCAGCATGCCAAAGAAGACGCTCAAGAAATGAAGTCCTACCATCCGGTTCTCCAATTGAAGATGGCCGACCGCCGCGTGAAACCACAGCATAGCCAGCCCGACGACCATCAGTGACGCGATCGTCAGATAGCCGGCACGATAGCCTCGCAGCTCGATCACACGGTCCCGCTCGTCTGTCATACGGTTGCGCGTCAAAGCGACGATGGCCAACTGGAGGATTGTCTGCAGCAGGATGATCGCGATGATCATGCCCGCGACCTTGTTCACGGAGTTCTGCTGATGCAGGAAGAAATAGGGGCCGTACACAACGATCTCCGCTGCAAGCGAGGCGTAAAGAGACTTCTCCCGGTATGAAAGGCTTGTCGCCATTGCGAATCGCTCCTTATGTTAAAAATGTTTGACATTGAGAACATAACGCCATACGCAATGCGTGTCAAATATTCTTGACAATTTTGTATCATGCAAGTGTCCGGAATGCCCGCTAGGGCGAAGCCGCTGGCGCGTCGGATTAGGGCGTTGCGAAGCAACTCCGATAAAGTGCTAACGTCATTCGGCAACTTGCCTTTCACTACCCCACAAGCTGACTAACTACTTTCCGTCGCAAAATGGCTGAATTTGGGACGACTTGGCTTTGCGCGGGGATGAATCTATAGTTTTTGCCCGCTGCTTCCGCAGAGCGGAGAGTGGCGATTCTGAT
>Ga0210386_10000579_pt1 | contig 33897 bp, 26 predicted proteins | sample IncBWH32OmetaG_FD_160091 | JGI IMG/M metagenome (GOLD analysis project Ga0210386, IMG submission 160091) | Forest soil microbial communities from Barre Woods Harvard Forest LTER site, Petersham, Massachusetts, United States - Inc-BW-H-32-O ...
GCTTATCTGCTGCGGCTTCTCTCGCTCGTAGACGACGGGGAAGTCTTCGCCGGTCTCAAAAGCGGTGTCGAAGAGCTGTTTGAGCTGCTTGCTGGAGAGGCGCCCCCCCTCGGCGAGGTCGGCGGCCTGGGCGATGCCCGCCATGGAGATGGGCGACTGCTCGAGGTCCAGTCCCCTGGCCTTGAGGCGGCTGGTGAGCTCGCTCTGGACGAGGTTGGCTACCCGGCGGGGGTTCTTCGCCGCACGGGCGGCGGCCTCGAACTGGTCGGCGAAGGCGCGGGTCGCAGTGAGGGTGGCGGCATCCTGCTGGGTGATGCCGTATTCGGCGATCAGGCGGGCGCGGCGGGCCTCGGGCAGCTCGGGGAGACGGGCGGCCACTTCGGTCTGGAAGGCTGGGGAGATGACGAGCGGCGGCAGGTCAGGCTCGGGGAAGTAGCGGTAGTCGTGGGCCTGCTCCTTGGAGCGCATGGAGTAGGTACGGCCCTCGGCGGCGTTCCAGAGGCGAGTCTCCTGGATGACGCGGCCGCCGGACTCGATGACCTCGACCTGGCGCTCGATCTCGTACTCCAGGGCGGCTCGGATGAAGCGGAAGGAGTTGACGTTCTTCACCTCGGCCTTGGTGCCGAACTTCTCCTGGCCGCGTGGGCGGACGCTGACGTTGGCGTCGCAGCGAAGGGAGCCTTCCTCCATGTTGCAGTCCGAGACAGCGGTGTAGAGGAGGATCTCCTTGAGGCGGGTGAGGTATTCGTAGGCCTCATCGGGCGTGCGGATGTCGGGCTCGGAGACGATCTCGATCAGTGGAGTTCCGCAGCGGTTGAGGTCGACGTAGGTGCGCGTGGCGGAATCGGGGAAGCCATCGTGGAGGCTCTTGCCGGCATCCTCTTCCATGTGCAGGCGGGTGATACCGATGCGCTTCGTGCCATTGGGCGTCGGGACATCGATATAGCCGTGCTCGGCGAGGGGCTTGTCGAACTGGGAGATCTGGTAGCCCTTGGGCAGATCGGGATAGAAGTAGTTCTTGCGGGAGAAAATGGAGTGCTCGCGGACCTGGCAGTTGAGGGCGAGCGAGGCCAGTGTGGCGAACTCAACGGAGCGCTGGTTGAGGACGGGCAAAGCTCCAGGCAGGCCGAGACAGGTGGGACAGATGTTGGTATTCGGCTCGGCTCCGAAGCGGTTGGCGCAGCCGCAGAAGGCCTTGGTCTCAGTGAGGAGCTGGACGTGGACTTCGAGTCCGATGACGGGTTCGTATTTGGCGAGAATGTCGGGAGGAGGGCTGATCGCGGTGCTCATGAGCCTTCAGTTTAGCGCGGATTCCAAGGTAATGTTACGGCCTGCTGCGGCCCCTCCCCCCCTCCCTGTTTTCGGTACCGATTTTGTAATCGATTGATACGAATCGGTTTAAGGGATACGTTGGCGCTACCTACTAGACAGCGAAGGGTTTATTACCTCCTACATGATTCTAAAAGGGTTATTTACTAATATCGCACTGATTTCAGGGCAGTAGTTCGGCTCGGTTGTAACCGTTTGATTCTATTATGGCCACGGGAGACGGTTTGATTCTAAATGGGTTGTGACAAGACACTTTGCTGAAGACCCAAAGGCCCGGCTGCGATGGCGGCCGGGCCTTTGGGTTTCTGTTTCTATTATAGCGGTTTTGCGGAAATTGTCGGCCGGAAAAGCAAGGGCAGGGATGAGGGATTAGGCGGGGCTGATTTCTGGCCAAAAGATAGCCTCCGAAAAGCGACTCGATGGCGGACAATGGCGTCGTGGATCAGGCTCTCGCGGCGATGCCCAGATTTAAATGCCGCAAGTGAGACACAAGTATTTCGCGACGTTGAGTGTGGGCGCCGTCCCGCTTAACAAAGAAGGCCCGGTGACGTGGGTAACCGGGCCTTTTTCATTTCTGTTTCCGTACCACCCACCGACCGTCCCCCAAGTCTGCACAAAGAGAAGCGCGGCGGGACGAGATCTCCTGCCGCGTGTCCGATACAGCCTTGAAGTGGGTTTAGTGGACCACCCTGGTCGATGCCTCGTTGGTGAAGACGGGACTGGCGGTCGATGACGTCACTGCGGCGAAGCTGTCGATCTGTCCGCGAGCATCCGGGGATATCTGGACCGGAATGGAGATGGTTTGCTCCGTGCCACTATCGAGGCGCCCAACGGTCACGACGAGTTCATTGCCCTGCAGGGTGATGGTGTTGCGCGGCGTTCCGGCGAAGGAGACGTCGGAAGGCAGAGTCACTCGCACCTGGGTCCCATTGAGGGGATACTGCGAGTGGTTTTTAAGAAGGACGGTGTAGGTCAGCCCTTCGCCGCCATGGACTTTGCCCGGTGCGGAGAGGATTGCAGAGAGAGCGGAGAAAATCTCCGGCTTAGTGACCGTCCATTTGTCGAGCAGCGCCGATGTGCCGGTTGCTGGACCGGAAATGACCTGTCCCGTGGAAGGATCGATCTGCGTGTCGGGGATGGGATCATTCAACGGCTGGCCGTTGATATCCGTCCCGAACGGAGCCGGGTCGCCGGACGTAGCCGACGAGGTCGACTGCAGCGGCTCGCTGATCTGATAGAGCGTCAGCTTGTTGCGGTCGACCAGGACATCGCCGAAGGAAAAGACCTTCGCCTTGAGTCTGGTGGTGATTTTCGTTCCCAGGCCGGCGTTGGGAGAAAAGTTAATCATTTCAGGATTCGTCAGGTTGGTATCCAACCAGGACGCCGGCCCCTGCGGAACCGTCAGTCCCGGATCGCCGGTGAAGGTTCCGGTTGCTGAATCATCCTCATCAAGTCCCACTCCGCTGCCGCGGGGCGGGGCAAAGTTGCCGTCAAAATCGCGGTTGCCACCCGCGCCTTCAACGATATACAGCACGCCGTCCGGAACAGTGTCTGTCACTCCGTCGAAGTGGCTATCCACGTTGACCGCGGGCGAGCCTGCCGTGGTGCTGACGGGACCGGCTGTGCGGCTCGTGGCGCGTATGGGAAGAGAGCGCTGGTAATTATGATCGTGGCCGTTGAAGACGATGCTTACGCCGTGATCTTCCAGCAGTTTGGCCACTGCGCGCATCTGGTTGTTCACGATGGTCGCATCGCCGGATGTGAACGCCGGCTGGTGGTAGACGACGATCTTCCAGAGCTGCTTGCTGGAATCGAGATCGTTGATGACCCACTGCCCCAGAGCCGTCGGATAAGCCGCGAAGACCGGCGGCGGCGCATTGAAGGCGTTGCTGCCGGGGAGATTGTCGTCGAACAGGTGCGGATTGGCATCGAGATAGAGGAAGTGGGCATTGCCGTAATCGAAGGAGTAGTTGCTCTGGTGATCGATCTGCGTACTTGGCCCGTGGCCGGTATCCACCTTGGTTGAGGCGCGAAATGCAGCGATGGCGGCGGGCGAGGTATAAGTCTGTCCCTGATAGGAAAAAGTGAAGCCGGTAGCCGCGGAACTGGTGACATTCCAGTCAAATTGAACGTCGAATCCGGCCGGTCCGTTCTGAGGGAAATAAAAATCGTTGAAGAAGGAAAGCGCGTCACCGCCGCTCAGGTTACCGCTGAAGAGCGGCGCGGAATTGTCCGCCAGCAGATTCGCCGAGACGCCGGTGCTGCCCTGGTCATGGTTCCCATCTACAGGAAAGAACAGCTTACTGCGGATAATAGGCGCGCCGGTTTCATTTGAATCCTGATCACTGTTGTAGACCGGGAAGAAGAAGTCGCGATAGTTATCTTCTGTGCCTTCGTTATAGACATTGTCGCCAGTGTTGACGATGAAATCCGGTTCAGGACGCGAAGGCTGGTTCGCCAGTGGAATATTGGCGGCGTTGAAGACGAGGTGGGCAATGCGCGCCTCATAGTCGATCACCAGGTTCGGGGTGACGTTGGGATCTACAGGGAAGAAGCCTTCGTCTCCCTCGACGGCGAAGGAGTAGACAGGACCGAGCTTGCGGGTTGTGAACGAGGAGGCGAACCCGCCACTTGGCATGCCCGGGCCAGTGACGCGATATTGATACACGGTGTCATATCGCAGGTCACTAAGAACGGCCGTGTAGTTTGTGTGCGCTCCGTAGGCTCCGGGAATTGTGGGAAGCGAAGGATCGGCGGCGAGATAGTTATCGATGACGCGTCCTTTAGGTTTGACGAAACGGCGATCGTGCCCCGCAGAGAGCTCGACTTTGTATGCGGAGGCGTTGGGCGCAATCTCATCTGTTTGCCATGCGATCACGATCTGGTCAGTTGGACCTAGCTTTCCGTTATCGCCAAGTTGAATATAAGGAGAAAACGTGACTTCCTGGCCAAGGGCGGCTGGCGCAAGCGCGACGCATGCCATCACGGCGGGAATACCCAGCCTTGATAGCGTGCGAATCAGGGACGACGGTTTCATGGGGAATCTCCTTTATGCTCCGAGGCTTCGCAGGCGCAGCGAATATGGCTCACGCGCAGCTCACAACGGAGACGAGCGCGAGTCTATGCCCCGTTCCATCACATATTGGTGAACATGAGTTCAATATTTGGGTCAGAATCGCTCACGAGGCCGCATCGGATTTTTGCTTCCCACTCATGCCTGACGATGCCCGAGAGTGAAATTAATCTGCCCGCAACATCCTCCGTTCAGGCTCAATCCGGGCAGCCTTTTTCGTGAAGGAGGCTTAAAGAATTCCGAACACCGGGCTCATGATGCGAACGACAAGACGGCGCTTCCTCGAACAGATGGGCTGGCTGACAGCAGCCGCGACTACTACAGCAAGAGGCGCTCATGTGATGCAGTCGACGAATGCGCCCTTGCTCGACACCAGGGCGCTGGCCCACTTCGTCGATCCGCTGCCGATCCCGGCGCTCGTTAAACCGGCTGGCTTAAGAACGAGTCCGGGCGATCCCGCGTCGCAGATTCCCTGGTACCGCATTGTCATGCAGCAGTTCCAGGCCAAAGTGCATCGAGACGTGCCGCCGACGACCTTCTGGGGATACGACGCATCGTGTCCCGGCCCGACGATTGAGGCGCGCCAGGGGAAGCCCATTCTCATCGAGTGGGCAAACCAGCTGCCCCATCAGCATTTTCTGCCCATTGACCACACATTGCACGGAGCCGAGGCCGACAAACCCGAAGTAAGGACAGTGGTGCATCTACACGGCGGCAGGACGGGGCCGGAGAGTGACGGCTATCCTGAAGACTGGTTCGTGACCGGGCAATCCGCTACCTGCTATTACCCCAATCAACAGGAAGCTGCGGGCCTCTTCTATCACGATCACGCCATGGGCATCACCCGACTGAACGCTGTGGCCGGTTTGATGGGGCTGTATCTCGTGCGGGACGAGTTCGAAGAAGGATTGAATCTGCCGAAAGACGCATACGAAATTCCGCTTGTCATTTTCGACCGGTCTTTCCGGCCTGATGGCCAGCTTTTCTATCCGGTCTCCGGTACGCCCGGCGCTCCGTGGGTGTCGGAATACTACGGCAGCGCAATCCTGGTCAATGGGAAGATTTTCCCGTATCACGAGGTCGAGCCGCGCAAATATCGTTTGCGCCTGCTGAACAGCTCGAATGGCAGCTTTTATAAGCTCTCTCTCGCTCCCGACGCGACCGTGACCTCGGAGGCTCTACCGTTTCACCAGATCGGAAGCGAGCAGGGGTTTCTTTCTGCGCCCGCGGAAACGAACCTACTGATCCTCGGTCCGGGCGAACGCGCCGATCTCATCGTGGATTTCGGCGGCCACTCCGGAAAAGAAGTCGTTCTGCGCACCGACGTTGCCATGGTCATGCAGTTTCGTGTCTCTTCCGGCAAAGCCGCCGATTCCTCTTCTCTGCCGACCACGCTTCGCCCTGTAGTCCGTATTCCGGAAAGCGCCGCCATTCGCACTCGCGAGCTGACACTCGCCGACTATCAAAACCGCCTGGGCCGTTCGAGTGTGATGCTGCTGAATGGCGCGCACTGGGACATGCCGGTGACGGAGAAACCGGTGCTGAACTCGCCCGAAATCTGGTCGTTCATTAACCTCACCGATGATTCCCACCCCATCCATTTGCATCTCGTCCGCTTCCAAGTGCTCGACCGCAGGCCATTCGACTTTTCCGTTTATGAGTTGACGGGCAAGGTCGTCTTTACCGGTCCTGTCGTTACTCTCAGCGCCAATGAATTGGGATGGAAGGATACGGTTCGCGTCGATCCATTTACAGTGACGCGCATCATTGTGAAGTTTGAAGGTTTTGCCGGAAAATACGTCTGGCACTGCCACATGCTGGAGCATGAAGACAACGAGATGATGCGTCCGTATGTCATTACCGAGTGACGACGTTTTCGATGCCTGTCCTCTAGCCTGGAGGTGCAGATCCCACCGGAAGCACCTCAAAGGGCCGCATCATTTCATTGTCCTCATGTTCGAGTATGTGGCAGTGCCAGACATAGCGCCCGGCGTAGCCTTCGAAAGGAACGATGATGCGGGTGACCATCGCGGGGTCGGCGCGGACGGTGTCCTTCCAGCCCATCTCGTTTGCGTCGGGCGGCTGGATGGGGCCGGCGTAGCGCAGCGTGCCCTTTGTCTGGAACTCAAAGGTGTCGAAGCGTCGGCGATCGAGGATCTGGAAGCGGACCAAATGTAGATGGATAGGGTGGGAATCGTCGGTCAGGTTGACGAGCTCCCATATCTCGGTGGTGTTGAGGACGGGCTTTTCGGTGATGGGGGCGTGCCACGGGGTGTTGTTAAGCAGCATGCCCATGGAGCGCTGCACATAATCCAAGCGTTCGTCGAGAGTGAGTCGGCGGGTCTTGATGGCACTCGATTCGGCGATGCGTTCTACAGGGTGCAGTGTGGCGGGGATCATTTGTCCGGGTTCTCCCTGAGGGGCTGAGCTTGCCCGGGAAGGCAAAAGCAGGTCCTTCGACTTCGCGCCTGTCGGCGCTCCGCTCAGGATGACAGACCTATTATTTCCGGCGACGCGGAATTGCAGGATGGAGAAGCTGTCGCTGACGAACTCGACGCGCTGCCCGGTCATGGGGCGGAAGTCGATGAGGATGTCGGCGCGCTCGGCGGGAGCCATGGTGATGCGCTTGACGGGGACGGGCGCGCTGAGGAGTCCCTGGTCTGAGCCAATCTGGTGGAACTGGGCCTTGTTGGCGAGGGAGAAGCGGAAGAAGCGTCCGTTGGCTCCATTCATCACACGAAAACGATAGAGAGTGGGCTCGACGTCTAGGTAAGGCAGGAGCTTGCCGTTGGCGAGGATGGCGTTGCCAAAGACCTCGGGCACCCAGACCTCGCCGGGCTTCTCGGAGACGGGGTATTCGAGCTGGCCGTCGGTGCGGAGCATGCGATCACAGATGAGCAGCGGGATGTCGTACTTGCCGGTGGGCAGGGCGAGGGGTTCCTCGCGCGCGTCGCGAAGGATGCAGAAGCCGATCATTCCGGCGTAGGTGTTGAGGCGGTTAATGCCCATGGTGTGGTCGTGGTAGAAGAGCGTGGCGGCGTGCTGCGCTGCGGGGTAGTAGCAGGTCTGCGACTTGCCGGGGACGACCCAGTCCTCGGGGTATCCGTCGCTGGCGGCGGGGGTGCGGCCACCATGGAGGTGAACGACGGCGCGGACGTCGGGCAGGGTCTTTTCGGCTCCGTGGAGGGCGTGGTCGATTGCGAAGATGTGGCGGGAGGGGAGCTGGTTCTGCCATTCGACGATCATGCCCTGGGCAATGGCCAGGTCGAGGGTGGTGCCGGGGAAGCTGCCACCGATGGTCCACATACGCGTAGGCGGCAGCTCGCGGTGGACCTTGATGGTCGTCTCGCGGATGGGTATGCGGAAGTAAGGGACCTGCTGCTTAGGGTGGTCGGGGCTGGGGCGGAGTCCGGCGGGCTGGGCGATGGCGGGGATGGGCAGCGGGTCGACGTAGGGTTCGAGCGTAGAGGGGTCGAGAGCGGGAGCCTTGGTGTCGGCGGTCAGGTGAGGGTGAAGGGCGAGGCCGGCTGCGGCCAGGCCGCTGGCGGTGACAAACTTTCGGCGCGTGATCAGAAAAGGATCTCCAAAAGAGAAAGGGTAGCAGCGCGCGGCCGCTACCCCAAGTGTGAATGAAGCTGGTCTACATTCGATGAAGGTCTACCAGCCGCCGTTGGTGTCGGCGGTGACAAGACCGGTGCTGGGATCAAGCAGGTACACGCCCTCGTTTGGAGGGTTCTTGAAGTCGAACATGCCGTTGATGGTTCCGGCGAGCGCGTCAAAGGAGCCAGGTATGCGTTGGCCGCCGAGCCAGTTGTCCTCGATGAAGCGGATGGTCGAGGACTGGTCAGTGGTGGTGTGGTCGACGTAGTTCTTCCTGGCGTAGGGCGAGATTACCATGTAGGGAAGCCGTGGGCCGTAGCCGCAGCGTCCCTGAACGTGGGAAGCAGTGACGCCTGCCAATGCGGTGTTGGCGCTGATGCCGCACTGGCCGGGAGCGGTCAGGGCGTCCATCGCGGTCTCCGACTGGTTGACGATGGGGCTCATCTGGTGGTCATACCATCCATCGGAATCGTCGTAGTTGATGATGATGGCGGTGTTCTTCCACTCCGGACGCTGCTGGAGGAAGTTGATGACCTCGACGACGAAGGTTTGCTCGTCGAGCGGGTCGGAGTAGCCGGCGTGCGCGTCCTGAAAGCCGGGAGCCTTCAGGAAGCTGACAGCAGGCATGTTGCCGGCCTCCACCGCAGCGAAGAAGTCGTCCGTGTCGTACTGGTGGTTGGCCTGATCGCCATCGACGCCGATCATGCGGGTTGAGGTTGGGCGCAGATGCTTGGGGTTGGCGGTGGTGGTGTAGTACTGGAAGGGCTGGTGGTGCGGAATATAATCAGCCTTGTTGGTCATCGTGATGGCGGACGTGTGCGAACGAGCGCAGCCGGTTGTTCCGTTGGGATTCTTCGTTTGAAGATTGAAGCCGCCCTCGAAGAAGCCCCAGGTGATGCCTCTGGCGTTCAGGAGGTCGCCGATATTCTGTCCGCTGAACTGCACGGTTGCGCCGGTTGTCGTGGAGCACATATCGCCGATCGGGTCGGCATCACTGACCAGCGTGAAGCCACCCTGACCGTCCTCAACCACATCGCCGCCGGCGTTGGACTGGTCGGAAACGCCGTTGGTCTGGCCGGAGATCAGGTTGATGGCGCCGGGGGTCGAAGGGCCGAAGTTGGTGTCGTAGGAGTTGTCATTGAGGGCGTAGCGCTGAGCGTAGTTCCAGAGCGCGGTAACGGTGTTGCCGTCGTAGTAGCCCATGACCAGGCCAGTTGTGGTCTGCCCGGTGGGCGGAGGTCCCGCTGTTCCGGTAAATGCGGGGAAGGAATCCATCAGGCCGCCGTGGAAGGCCTGCTGCTCGGGCGTGTAGTCATGGTCCTGATCGGCAGTGGCAGCCTCGGAGCGGTCGAGCCGGAAGGGATTCGATGCGCCGGCGGCGTTGGCAGTTTTGTTGAGGAAGTTGGGATTGTTGAAGAGCAGCCCGTCGGTGTAGCCGTTCACGGTGGGTGTGCCGGCCTTGGCCTTGAATTTGGGTTCGCGAGGCGGATTGGTCGCGTTGGGATAAGTTCCGAAGTAGTGATCGAAGGAGATGTTCTCTCCGTAGATAACAACGACATGCTTGATTGGGGTGGAAGTTGAACCAAAGGACTCCGCATTTAGTGCAGCGGGGGCCGCCATCTGACCGGCAATCATGAGTGTTGCCAGGGAGGTTGCAAGAACTTTTTGCATCACGGTTCCTCGAGGGGCGGCGGGTTGCCACCGACCGTACCAAAAAATAAATGTGCCGATGCGATCTATGCGTTACGGGAAGGTTACAGGACGGAGAAAAAATGCTGGGCTGTCCGTTACGGCAGGCCAGTCTTTGACGGCATAAACTTAGGAAGGGCGGAACCAGGCAAACGCAACGGCCTTTGTGCGGCGATATGGGCCGCCGATGCGGTAAGGCGGCTCAAGACGGCAACCCAGCAACTTCGGGATGGGGACTTCGACCCAATTATTGCGGCCGACACGTCTCATTCTGAGGAATTCGCTGCACCCAAGACTTCCATCCCGCATCGCCCGATCGGGGCCTGCGTGGTGACCGATGAATGGAATGGAGTAATTAAGAAGCTGGTGCTGGTTGGGACGAGGGTTGAAATTCGCCCAGATTGGCAAATCGCCTGAAGGAGCGCGAGCGTTTCCCATCAGCCATAATAAAAAGATGCTGGTACTCGCCTCCGCATCGCCTCGCCGCAGGGAATTGCTCGCCCAGGCCGGCTTCACCTTCAGCGTCGCGCCCGCCGCGATCCCCGAAGATCCCATGCCCGGCGAATCGCCTATCGCCTATGTCGTGCGTCTCGCCCGCGAGAAGGCACAGGCTGTTTACTCCCAACTTTCTGCACAGGACAACGACGACGACTCGCTCCTCGTTCTTGGCGCGGACACCACCGTGGTAGCACCCAACGGAGAAATCCTCGGAAAGCCCTCCGACCCTGCCGACGCCGCGCGGATGCTGCGCCTGCTCTCCGGCGCCACCCATCAGGTGCTCACCGGAGTGGCACTGGTCGCGCAAGGCGGTGTCGAGACCGCTGCCGAAGTCACCCACGTCACCATGCTCACATTGTCGGAAGAAGAAATCGCCGCCTTCATAGCGACCGGGGAGCCCGCAGACAAAGCTGGAGCTTATGCCATCCAGGGCCGTGCCGCCCGCTGGATACCGCGCGTCCACGGTTGCTATTTCAATGTGGTCGGATTGCCCCTGGCGCTGGTCTCAAGCATGATCGAAGGCACGCTCCGGCGCTTTGAGAAGACCACCAGCCCTATCCCCGAGACCGCGGCAGCTTCATCCATTTGAGCTTCCGTTTCAGCTTTTCGAACGAGGGATCAGCCGACACCAGAGTCGCGCTGTATTCAATTGCCAGGGCGGCCGCAAAGCTGTCAGCATAGCCGAGTTTGTAGCTGTATTTGAGGATCGACGCCTGCACCGTCCGATCGACATCTGCGTCGGCCAATCGAAAGCACCTGTTGCAGCTGTCGAATCACCTGGAGGGCTCTTTCTGGCTCTGACTTCAGGAGTGTGTACAGGACTTCGCCCAAATTCACAACAGACATCATGAGATGGCTCGCATCTGCCTTCGCTTCCAGGAAGAGTGCGGTCATCTTTTCATTGCCTCCCGGAGCCTCCGGATCCAGGTACCGAAGAACAGCATTAGCGAGAATATAGTGCTTCATGCCGATCCTCCCGCCACGTTCTTTCCGGCGTTCCTCGATCAGCATCCTTTCCAGCCCTTTACCCTTGAGCGACCCCGCAAGCGCAAGAACCGCAGCGAAAGGGTCGGGCTCAAGCACCAAGTGGCCGCTCTCTTCGCGGAAAGCCACCACTGTTCCTTCTTTCAACCGATATTTTCTTCGCAGGGCGGCAGGAATTACGATTTGCCTTTGAGCTGATTACTGCAGTCGAAGCCATTGAGGCTTACCTCCAAGTAAGACACATCTTACCTACGAGGTAAGCCATTCTGCGATTGGGTTGTGATTTTAGAATGCGCGCCAGGGAGCAATCGAAACGGTAACCGTCCTACCCATTCCCGATCCGCCGCGTCTCCGGCTCCACAGCAGTCTCCGCCGGATTCGGCGTCTTGACGCGAGGCGTAGCCAGAATCAGCCCGATCACCGTCAGCAACGATACTGCCAGCAGCCCGTACTCTACCAATCTCAGCATGCCACTCACCCTTCCGGTTCGCACAGCATCGCAGCTAGCAGCGCCGTTCGCGGCGCCAGGTCCTTCAATACCACCGATTCATGCACTGCATGAGCGCCTTCGCCTACCGCGCCCATTCCATCCAGCGTCGAAACCCCCAGCGCCGAAGTGAAATTCCCATCTGAACCGCCGCCCGTCGCGGCTTCCTGCAGATCGAAACCCATGGCCCCGGCAAGAGTTGCTGCCCGCCGGAAAAGAGCCACCGTCCCGCGTGTCCGCTGCATCGGAGGTCGATTCAGTCCGCCCTCTACTCTTAATGCGCAACCGCGGTCGAAAAGGTGCAATCGACGAAAGCGTTTGTCTATCTTAAGCGCATCGCTCGCCTTCGCGACTCGCACATCCACCTCCGCCCAGGCCTCTGCAGCTACCACATTAGATCGCGTCCCACCCTGAATAGTTCCAACGTTTACTGTGATGTCACGGCTCAGGTCAGTAAACGCCTGAATGATCCCCACCTGCCGCGCCAGTTCCGCGATCGCCGAGTGCCCTTGCGCGAAATCCACCCCGCTGTGGGCCGCTACACCCTTTACATGAAGGGTATATCCGGCAATCCCCTTGCGAGCCGTCTTGTACGCGCCGGCGATACCCTGAGCAGGCTCGAGCACATACACGGCCTCGCACTCGCGCGCCAGTTTCTCCGTCAGTGCACGCGAAACGGTGCTACCGATCTCCTCATCGCTCACCAGCAGCAGCACGACGGGCCGCGTCAATGCCCCTGCCTGCAGCAGATGCTCCACCGCCGTCAACGCCATGGCCACACCTGCCTTCATGTCCAGCGTGCCCGGACCCCACGCTCGTCCCTTCTCCACCTTGAACGGCATCTGCTTGAGCGTACCCAGCGGCCAGACCGTGTCCAGATGCCCTAGGAGCAGGACTGGCTTCACACCCCGTCCGGCTCGCCCAAAGCGCGCCTCCAGGAGGTCGCCAAACGCCCGCTGCCGATGCCGCCGAACCCTCCCGCCGATCCCCGCGCATGCCTTCGCCGCCAGATCCACGCAACGGTCGACCGCCACCTTGTTGTCGCTGGGAGACTCAACTTCTACAAGGTCTTGCATCAGCCCGAGAATATGCTTTTCCCGGCCGCGTATCTCCTCCAGCAACTTTACTGCTTTGTAACTCATTGATTTATTTAGCATTACCGTTCTCGCCAACAGTTCCCCCGATCGAACCCCGAAGCTGTGCGGAATTTCCCCAAAAGTGTGGCAAATTTACCACAATGAAACTTCTCTTCTCACCAGTTAGTCTATGCCTTCGTGCCCGGTAGCTGTATCTGGATTTGGGTCGAGGTCTGCCGTTTTGATAGAAAGCAGTTATTTTGAACAGACGATAGCCGCCCCGATCGAATTCTCCGGCATCGGCTTGCACAGCGGAGCGCCCGTTCATATGCGCCTGCTCCCCGCGCCCGGCGGCTGCGGCATTCTCTTTCGCCGAACCGACCTCGACAACTTCGAAATCCCCGCCACCGGACGCAACGTCGCCAAGGTCAGTTACGCCACCAGCCTCATGCGACAGGGCGTGCTCATCTCTACGACCGAGCATCTTCTCTCGGCACTCATCGGGACCGGCGTCGACAACGTCATCGTGGAGCTCGACAACCTCGAGCTTCCCATCCTCGATGGCAGCGCGCTGCCCTATGTCGAAGCCTTCCGCGACATCGGACTCAGGACCCAGCGCCGCCGCCGCGAATACCTCCGCATCCGCAAGACCGTCGAGGTCCACGAGGGCGACAAGTTCATCGGCGTCTATCCCGGTGAGGGCTATAGCGTTTCCTACAAGATCGATTTCCCCAGGCCCATCGGGCGCCAGGGCTTCATTGTCGATCTCGCCACCCGCGACTACGGCGCGCAGATCGCCCCCGCCCGCACCTTTGGCTTCAAAGAGGACGAGGAGAAGCTGCGCAACATGGGACTCATCCGCGGCGTCTCTGAATCCAATGCCGTCATCCTGAATGGCAAAGGGGTCATCAACGGGCCGTTGCGCTTCAACGACGAGTTCGTTCGCCACAAGGTGCTTGACCTCATTGGCGACCTGGCTCTCGCCGGCCACCATATTCTGGGCCACGTCGTAGCCGAGCGCGCCGGACACGCCATGCACACAGCACTGGTCGCGCGCCTTCTGAAGGATCGCTCAGCGTGGGAGCTGGTCGTCCTGGGTCAGCAGAAACAAAAGCTCAAATCCAGGGTCTCGGCCCGCACCCCTGCTCTCGTCACCGCCTGACCCGACCCCTATATCTCCCTAAACAAATACCAAGCACTGCGGCTTCACAATCGGAAAGTCCTTGCCCGTCTCCGCCAGCAGGCCCGTCTTTGTATCCCGCTTAACGACAGATATGTTGTCGGAATCCTGATTCGCCACCAGCATCCATCGCTCCGTCGGATCGAGCGCGATATGCCGAGGCGTCTTGCCGCCATATTTGCTGTGTCCCAGCAGAGTTAACTTCCCCGTGGCCGGATCAACACGGAAGCTCACCAGCACATCGTCGAAGCGGTCAGAGGCATAGGCGAACCGCCCGCTGCGATCCAGCACAATCTCCGATCCTGCATGATTGCCCTTGTATCCATCCGGAATCAGGCTGACCGTCTGGACTGTCGTGAGCGTTCCCGCCTGCGCGTCCCAGCGCAGCACATCGACCGCCGAGCCCATCTCCAGAATGCAGTACACCCACTTGCCGTTAGGATGAAACCGCAGCGCCCGCGGCCCCGTTCCCGGCTCCGAGTTCCACTGCGGCGGGTCATGCGGAGTCAGCTTGGCCGTCGCCGCATCGAGTGCATAGATGTGAATGCAATCCAGCCCCAGATCGTTCACCAGCACAAACCGGTTGTCCGGACTTACCGTCACTCGATGCGCATGCGGCATCTCCTGCTGTGGGGTTGGTCCATGGCCCGTGTACTGGAAGTGCCAGACTGCATCTGTCAGGCCGCCGTCCGCCTTCACATGAAACGAGGCTGCGCTGCCGCCCGAGTAGTTGGCGCAGAAGACCGCATGCCCCGTCTTGTCCACCGCCACATGGCAGGTTCCCTTGCCCGTCGCCGACACGGCATTGATCGCCGTCAGCTTTCCGGCCTTCGCATCCACGACAAAGCTGCTCACGCCGCCGCCCGTTGCCCCGTGAAAGCTATCGACCTCGTTTGCCGCGTACAGATACTTGGCATCCGGAGACGCCGCCAGAAACGTCGGGGACTCCGTCTCCGCCGCCAGTCCGATCAGCGCAATTTCTCCCTTCGCCGCATTCCAGCGATACGCGTAGATGCCCTTGCTCGTCCCCTTCGTCTGCGTGCCAACAAACAACGTACCTTCGCCGCCGACCAGCTTCGTAGCCTCAGCCCACCATCCCCGCGCCACCAGTGGCGCAACCGCCAATCCCTGAAGAACCTTCCGCCGATCCACTTTCGAGGTCATCCGATCATCATCTACCATACGTACAGAAGTCCGCTACCGCTTTGATACTCAGTGAAGTCTCATCATCATAGCGAGAACCGCATCTTATGATGAAATGCGTGGCTGCAGTCATGGCTTTCGTGATGTTAGGAACTGGCGCACCATCGAAACCCGACTCGTCATCCGCAGCGCCTGCGCTGGCGAAGTCCTATGCGCAATTTGGTTTTGATGCCTTGCGGGAGCTGGCGGCGATGCGTCCGGACGGCAACATCTTCATCTCGCCGACCAGCATCGCCGTTGCCCTGGCCATGACTTCGAATGGCGCGAACGGAACAACCCGCGATGCAATCCTCGCAACGCTGCACTCGGATCCGCAATCGTTCGACACATTCAATGCCGCGAATCGCGCCCTGGTTGAGCAGATGGGCACGACCACCGCCGTGCAGCTCTCCATGGCGAATGCCTTGTGGCTGCAGCAGGGTTTCCCCGTCAATCCATCCTTTAATCAAGTCCTGCAGGCGGACTACAGCGCCCAGGCCGAAAATCTGGACTTTCGCAATCCGGGCGCAACCCAGACGATCAACTCCTGGGTCGCAAAGCACACCAACGACCGCATTCCGAAGCTGCTCGATCAGATCTCTCCCGCAACCGTCGTCATCCTCACCAACGCTATCGCCTTCAAAGGCAAGTGGACCCTGCCCTTCGATCCGAAAGAAACACAATCGCACAATTTCAAAACCCCGACGGGAGCACGCGACATCCCGATGATGAAACACAACGCGAAATACGGCTACGCCAGCGCGAATGGCCTCGAAGCGATCCGTCTGCCGTATACCGATGGCACCTTCGCGATGTATGTAGTGTTGCCGCAAGATGCGGCCAGAATGCAATCGTTTCTCCAGCAACTGACGCCGGATATATTCACGAACCTGGTCACATCGCTCCAAACGCGCGAGGGCACGATCGAGTTGCCGCGTTTCACTATCAAGTATGAAGCCAGCCTGAATACAATTCTTGCGAAGCTTGGCATGGGGATCGCATTCAGCAACGGTGCGAATTTCAAAGGCATCAACGAGACAAAGCCTCTCGCAATCAGCGAAGTGCGCCACGCCTCGTTTCTGAGCGTCGATGAAGAAGGCACCGAAGCCGCCGCGGCCACCAGCGTTGGCATTCGCGCGCTCGCCATGAGAGTCGAGCCGCCGCCTTTCCACATGGTCGTCGACCACCCCTTTTTCGTGGCGATTCGCGACGAAAGCAATGGACAAATCCTCTTTACGGGAACCATCGCCGAGCCGGTGAACTAGAAGATTTGTTCGTCGCACAAAATCTGCTCTCATCGCCGCCTGACGTTCGTGTTGGGAGCGCGATCCGCGCCGTGGCAAAATGGTTAGCCATGAAGAAGTACAAGTTCACCGCCAAAATTATTGCCGGAGACGGCGGCGGGGCTGGTGTGCTCTTTCCGTACGACACCGCCGAGGCCTTCGGCACGAAGGGCAAGGTGCCCATCCATGCCACCTTCGATGGCCTTTCTTACACCGGTTCGCTGATCAAGTACGGATTTCCGCAACATACCCTGCATCTGCCCAAAGCCATTCGCGAACAACTCGGCAAAATGCTCGGCGAGACCATCGAAGTCGTCCTATGGAAGGACGAGGCCGAGCGCACCCTCGAAGTCCCCGTCGAATTCGCCACCCTGCTTAAGAGAGAAGGCCTGCTGCCGGTCTTTGAGAAACTGAGCTACACCCACCGCAAGGAATACTGCCGATGGATCAGCGAAGCAAAAAAGGAAGAGACCCGATCCCGCCGCCTAGCAAAAGCAGTCGAGATGCTCAGGAAGGGAGTGAAGACTCCGGGGTAGACCATTCTCTGAGAATTACAGTCTGAGCCTCGGAACTTAATCTATTCCCGACCGTGGCCCAAAGTATGCGATCACAATGCGGTTGGCTTGAGTTGGAGAGATCTCTCCCGATGCGTTCAGGTTCAGAATGAAAAGGCAACATCCGATAAATTGGAAGATCATCGCTACTGCTTAGTCGATTTTCGTGCCGGTGCGGGGGCCGTCGGGGGTGCAGATGCCCCAGGCCATCCGCGGGGTGTTGTGGGCGAGGCCGTAGCGTCCGTCGGGGGCGAGCAGGATGATGCCGCCGTGTCCGCCGAGGCGCTTATGCAGGTAGGAGATGGCTTCGGGAGCAACCTGCTCCGGCGACCGGCCCAGTTGGACGCGGTCGGTGGCCCACTTGCCCAGGACCAGCTTCATGATGGGCTCGCCCCAGCCGGTGAGCGAGACGGCGGCGCTCTGGTTGTCGGCGTAGCAGCCGCAACCGATGATGGATGAGTCCCCGACGCGGCCGGGGTCTTTGTTGAGCGTGCCTCCGGTGGAGGTTCCGGCGGCGATGTTGCCGTGCTGGTCGAGTGCGATGGCTCCGACGGTGTCGTGAGAGTCGAGGGGCGGCGCGGCGGTTTCGGGTGACTTGTCGTCTCTCAATGCGTTACCGGCGAAAGTGAGATCCGGGAGCCCGGCGCGCTCGTTCGATTGAGCCAGGGCAAGCCGTTCGCGTTCGCGGTCGAGGACGAGTTCGGAGTTTTCGATGAGAGGCATGCCGTGGGCGGCGGCGAATTCTTCGGCACCCTGGCCGACGAAGTAGATATGCGGGCTCTTATCGAGCACCAGACGCGCGGCCTGAATTGGGTTGCGCAGGCGCTCGACGCAGGCGACTCCGCCGGCGCGCATCGTGCCTCCGTCCATGAGCAGGGCATCTAGCTGGACGCGGCCGTCGCGGGTAAGGAAGCTGCCGCGTCCGGCGTCGAACGTGGCGTCGTCTTCGAGTTTAGTGACAGCGGCTTCGACGGCATCGGTGGCCGAGGCTCCGAGTTCGAGGAGCGCGTAGCCGGTTTGCAACGCGTCAAAGACGCCTTGCTCGTGGGCCTCGAGCATATCGTCGGGGATGGCCCAGGCTCCGCCGTGAACGATGAGGATTGGGGAATGTGACATATGCGGACTCTTGAGTATACGCGCGCGTTACTCGGTGTTTCGGCTGACGACCGAGACGCGGAAGAGCGGCTTTGATTTCTCCGAGGGCTCCATCTCGTAGGTCTGCGCCGTTTTGGTGGGGTCGTAATCCCGCCAGAGCCAGGTCATCTCCTCGGGGAACTCAGCTGCGCCCTGACCGGAATTGTGCGTGCCCTTGCCGAAGGTGAAAAGGAAGTCGTAGCCCTTGAGCTTGAGAGCGTTCGCCATGCGAATGTTTGCGAGCGGCCAGCTGCCATAGCGGTCGTTCTCCATGTCGTTCGCGCCATCCTGCAGCCAAACGCGTACGTTCCGGTGAGGTTCGCGGAGAATTTTTTCGGGATAGTCCTGGCCACCGTCGGGGATATCGGGACGCTCCTTCCACTGGATGCTAGTGAAGCTGCCTATCCAGGAAATGACGCGGCTGAACTGGTCGGGCATCTGCCAGGCGGCGTTGAAGGAGCAGATGCCGCCGGAAGAAAGTCCGGTAATGGCGCGGCTGTAGGCATCCTTGCGAATGTTGTATTTCGCTGCAACCTCGGCGAGCACTTCGTCGCGCAGGAATCGCGCGTAGCGATCGCTTACCGTGTCGTAGAGCGTGCTGCGCATGGAGTCCTTGAGCGTGCGATGCCACTGGTCGGAGTAGGCCTTTACGAAGTTGTAGGTCGGCGTGCCAGGCGAGTCCGAGATGTCTCCGGGGTTGATGAAGACGCAGATCATGACCGGGATCTTCTTCTGCGCGATCAGGTTGTCGATGACATTCAAAGTGGGATTGTTGCCGTTGCGATCGGTGTATCCACCGCCATCCTGAAAGACCATGAGCGCGGCGGAAACTTTCGGGTCGTACTGCGCGGGCACATATATCCAGTACTCGCTCTTCATGCCGTCGTAGATCTTGCTGGTGTGGATGATTTTGGGAGACAGCGTGCCATAGGGCACTCCGGGTTGCAGATAGGAGAGCGGACCGAAGGCGGGGAGATCGAGGCGGCCACCGAAGACTGCTCCGTTGACGAGGTAATGGAAGGAATGCAGCCCGCCAACGGGCTCGACACGCGCGGTGGCATACCAGAGGTCTGAGGTTTTCAATCGCTGCATCGGCGTATCAGGAGCGTCGTCGATCACAAGCGATGGCTGAGAGTCTGACCGGGTTGAGAAGAAGAAGTCGGGTCCGTGGCCTGCCCAGGCGGTGCCTTCTTTCAGATCTTTTGCGTCGAAGGTCGCGGTGATTGCCGTCTCCAGCGTTGCGCTGTGCGATTTGGCGAGATCGATCAGCTGCGGCGCAGACAGCTTTTGCTGGGCAACGGCGGGCAGGGTGAGGCAAAGAGTGAGCAGGACGGACTTCCACATGGTGGAAATACTATAAGGCGAAAGGTCAGGTGCGCGGAACAGGCCGCGCTTCTGCCCGGACTCTCGAGCTTGCGATTTTGCCGATGACAAACAATACAGGAATGGCATCGGTTATCCAGGGAAGGATACTCACGGGAAGGAGACGTGCGTTAAACAGGCAGATCTTGGAGATTGTGAGCAACAGATAGAGAATCACCCCTGTTTTGCGCATCCCGAAGATAGCGACCAAGCAGGCGCACGCGGCAAAGTCTCCCACCACGATGCCGGCGAGCCAAAGGCCGATCTCGGCCGAAAGAGCCAATTCAATTGCAGTGGGGAGTGCATAGAGGAGAAGAGGAACTGCTGCGAGCAATAACGGCACGGGCAGGCTGGATAACTTGGATGAGTAACTTGTAAGCCTGCTGCTCTTTTGTTCGATAACTTCCTGCGACGACTCGCATAAGTGCCCGTTCATAGAAGGGCGTGTGGGACAAATGTGCGCAGACTCCAGCTCTTTTGCAGCGAGAAGTCCACTCGCCGTGCCGACGGTCAAAAAGCAACGGATACAGATAATTTCGCAATTGCCATTGTCTAGATAGCGGTGATGATAATACATCGGTCCCCTGCCCGAGCGAATTGAGGCATTGGTCACTTATTCGAATACGTTGGCCCAAGGGAAAAAGACGCATGCGATCGGTGGTAAGTTACGTCTGCGAGTCGCCTCGGTGGCCCAGCATTCTTCAGCGGCGCTTTTTCTTTTTCTGTCGGATGATATGAGGCTTCGCGCCCTGACGTTGCATGCTAGGTTTGGCGGACTTGCTCTTCGATTTTTTGTTGCGTTTGGAGGACTGTGCGTCCAGCGAATTGCGCCGCGCGCCTTTCTTAACCTTTTGAGCAGCCTCTGGACCTTCTTCGTCGATAATTGAGAATTGCAGGCGCTTCTGGACGGCGTCGATGCGGTCGAGGAGGACGCGGACGCGTCGGCCGATTTGGAAGCGGCGTCCCCAGCGTTCGCCGATGATCTCGCGGGTGTTTTCGCGGTAGGTGTAGTAGTCGTTGTCGAGCGCGCCAAGGGTCTGGATGGGCACGAGGCCCTCGACGAAGAGGTCGCCGAGTTCGACGAAGAGTCCATACTTGGTGGCGCTGAGAATCATGGCGTCGAATTCTTCGCCGACGCGGTCGCGCATGAACTTCATTTTTTTCCATTCGACGAGCTCGCGTTCGGCGTCGGCAGCGCGGCGCTCGGACTCACTGCATTCGGTGGCGATGAGGTTCAAGTCGGACTCCGACACGATCTCTATCCCACCCTTTCGGCCAGAAACAGGCCGAAAGGATGGGGCACCCTCTTTCGTGCCTGATCCCTGATCCCTGAGCCCTGATCCCTGCTTCGCATGGGGTTCGCCGGGGACGAGGTGTCCGTGGCCGCTGACTCCCGCATTGAGCAGGGCTTTCGCCACGCGGTGGACGATGAAGTCGGGGTAGCGGCGAATCGGCGAGGTGAAGTGGGTGTAGCAGGGCGCGGCGAGGGCGAAGTGTCCCTCATTTTTCTCGCTGTAGCGGGCCTGCTTGAGCGAGCGCAGCATGAGGTAGGAGAGGATGCGCTCTTCGGGTTTGCCGGCGATTTTGGCGGTCAGCTTCTGGTACATGCGCGGGGTGACGGGGATGTCTTCTGGGACTTCGTGCTGGCGGGGATTGAACCGGCCGCGCCCGCCATCGCGGCGCTGGTGTTCGCGGCGCTCGCCTTTTGTCTGGAATTTGCGGACGGGGAGATTGCCGAGACCAAGCGAATATCCAAAGGACGCGGCGATGTCTTCGAATTCGACGATGCGGCGGGGTTCGGGTTTTTCGTGGATGCGATAGAGAGAGGGTGCGCCGATGGTCTCTATCCATGAGGCCACGGACTCGTTGGCCGAGAGCATGAACTCCTCAATGAGGCGGTGGGCCCAGTTGCGCGTGGAGCGGGTGACAGACTTCATGGCTCCAAACTCGTCGAACTCGATGATGGGCTCGGGCAGATCAAAATCGATGGAGCCGCGGCGGTCGCGCTTGTGGTTGAGGATTTCGGCCAGCTGCTTCATCCGCTCGAAGGCAGGGACCAGGTCTGCGAATTCTGCGCGGGGGGCCTCGTCGCCGTCAAGAATGGCGTGAACCTGAGTGTAGGTTAAGCGGCGCGCGGAGCGGATGACGCCTTCGGTGACCTCGTAGTCGAGGACGTTGCCGCTTGCGTCGATGTTCATGAGACAAGAGAGAACGAGGCGGTCTTCGCCGGGGCGAAGGCTGCAGATGTTGGTCGAAAGCTCCTGGGGGAGCATGGGGATGGCGCGGTCGGGGAAGTAGACGGAGTTGCCGCGCAGGCGGGCTTCGAAGTCGAGGGCGGTGCCGGGCGTGACGTAGTGTGCCACATCGGCGATGTGGACCTGGAGATGCCAGTGTCCGGTTGCGGGGTCGTGTTCGACTAACACCGCGTCGTCGAAGTCGCGGGCGGTTTCGCCGTCGATGGTGACGATGGGCAGGTCACGGAAGTCGCGTCGGGCGGCAATGACATCGGGGTCGAGATGCGCCACGTCGCGGGCCTCGGCGAGGACGTTATCGCCGAAGATGCGCGGGAGATGGTGTTTGCGGATGACCATCTCGACATCGATGCCGAAGTCGTCTTCGTGGCCGAGGACTTCGAGAATCTTGCCGCGGGCGGGGCGTGTAGGGGTGGGCCAGGAGGTGATCTCGACATCTACAACCAATCCCTCGAGATTGTCTCTGTCATAGTTACGGATCGCGCGGGTGGCTTCTTCGCCGAGGACGCGGTGCGGGTTGGCAGTGGTCGTCGGCGGCTGGGGAAGCGGCGCGTCGAACGGGATGAGGATGGGCTGGTTCATCCGGTCGTCGAAGGGAGTTACGTAGTTGCCCCCCATCCGGTCGTAGTCGTTTTCGCGACCTCGACCTTCGCGCGCGTAGTGGAAGGTGCCGATGACGGTGGCGTTGCGACGGGTGAGAACGCGGACGATACGGCCGAGTTTGCGCCCGTCGTTTCGGGAGGGCCCGAGTTCGACGAGGACCTGGTCGCCCTGCATGGCGTCGTGGATTTCGTTGGGCGGGATGAAGATGTCGTCTTCGCGATCGCCCTGCGCGGGGCGGACGAAGCCGAAGCCGTCGCGGTGGAGATCGAGACGTCCGGCGACAAGGTTGCTGGCCTGATATTCGGCCTTTGAAGGAGCTTTTGGGATGGCCCACTGCTCGCGATCGGTCTTGACCAGATGGCCGGCGGCGGTGAGGCGGGCGAGGTGTTCAAGGAGCAGGCGGCGCTCGCGTCCTCCGCCGAGCGAAAACTCACGGACGAGCTGCTTGTATCCGGCGCGCTGGCCGGGGGATCGCTCGATCTGGCGGAGGAGTTCGCGGTCGGTCATCATCCTCATCGTACGGCAGGACGAAGCCGGCAGCTCTTCCCGATGTGACTTAAGAGTTTCCCGGAATGGCGAAAAGATTCACAGGGAGGGTGCATTTTTTCCGCGAGGGTGTATAAGATCGAGTCATAACGCCGATTGTGCGGATTGGCTGTTGGCGAACAGGCCTGAAAAGCGCCTGGTCAAAGAGGGATCGACGTAATTCAAGCTCCACGGGCTTGAGGGCGATGCGATGGGCGAAAGCTTCCCACGGCGCCGCTGGTTCGGTGGAGCAAGCAGAAGAAGAGAGGAAAAGTTAACACGATGTGGAAACCGAATCAGCCCAGCAGCTCTTCGCAGACGCCCACCAACGAACCGGTTCGTCCGGCGGCGCCTGCCACCCCCAGTTATGAACCGCCGGTCCGCACTCCGACAGCCAGCGCGCAGCCTGCTTCGTCCGCCGATCAGGCGACCATTGGCAAAAGCCTGGTGGTGAAGGGCGAAGTGACCGGTTCGGAATCGCTCTATATCGACGGCAAGGTGGAAGGCGCGATCAATCTGCCGGGCAACCGCGTGACGGTGGGCCGGAACGGACAGGTTGCGGCCAACATCACGGCGCGCGAAATTGTTGTCTTGGGCAAGGTGCGCGGCAACATGAGCGCGAGCGATCGCGTGGATATTCGCAGCGAAGGTTCGCTGACCGGCGATGTGACGGCGCAGCGGATTTCGATTGAAGATGGCGCTTTCTTCAAGGGTGGCATCGACATTCGCAAGCCGGGCAACGAGCCGAAGGACACCAAGCAGGTGAATTCAGGCACAAACGCCAGTCTGAACTTGGAGGCGGCGAAGCCGGTCGCGGCTCAAGTGTAATCGTCGTCGAGCGTATTGCCTGAAAGGCTCCGGGCCGAAGTCTGGGGCCTTTTGCGCTTTTTGGATCGGGGTTTGGGACTATTTCCGCTGGTGTGACGCCGCCGACTAAGCTTGTGCCTTTTCCTGACGAACCGGGGAGCCTTAGCCGCAACTGCATTGCGACGACCAATCAGAGCTTGGTGGCCGATTTATTCTCACGATATCGTTGGGAAAATTGCACGCTTTTTATTTCTAATGGAGTTCTCGGATGTTTTCTGCCAATCGTTCTCTAGTGCTGGCCGTCTTTTGTTTCGCTCATTACGGATTCGGGCAAGCCACCTCGGCATCGCCGCAAGCTCCAGCGGCGGCTACTCCGGCTCAAGCCCTGGCCAAGATGGAGATGTCTACCGATCCAGCGGCGCTGCTGGCTTTGGCGGCGAAGACGAATGGGTTACAGTCCGTTTGATTGAAGCTCAGGCTTGAATAAATCAGCTTGTATTTCTTATCAGAAACCCGAAACTCCTCGAAGGTACCTGTCTCCGTCACAACACCCTTGTCCTCCAGGAGTTGGTATGTCGCCTTGATGTGCAGCGGCACCGTGTTGGTGATCCCAAATGGCCGATGGACCACTTGCAGCGACATCGGATCGCGCACCCCTGATGGCTGATGGGCATCTGGGCTATGCGGTGCCGATCGGCGGAGTGGTGGCGTACAAGGACGCGATCGCCCTTCAGGCGTGGGCCTTGATATTGCTTGCGGTAATAAGGCGGTTCGGGTGGACACGCCGGGTGAGGAGCTGCGTGGAAAGATCTGCACGATCATGGACGATATCTGGTCGACGCTGAGCTTTGGAGTGGTGCGGAAGAACTCCGAGAAGGAAGAGCATGAGATCTTCGACCGGGATTACGCCGGCTGGGATGTTGAGGATGCGCTCAAGCAGAAGGCCCAGGTGCAGCTGGGAACCATCGGGTCGGGCAATCACTATGTCGACCTGTTCACCGATGAGCAGGATCGGGTGTGGATCGGCGTGCATTTCGGGTCACGCGGATTCGGGCACAGCGTTGCGACGTGATTCCTGAACGCGGCGGGCGCGAAGGATGGCATGGGTTGAGCCCTGCGTGCTTTCGGCGTCGGGTGACCTGGGCGAGCAGTATATCTGCGCGCGACGACGCTGGCCGGAGAATATGCCTATGCCGGACGCGAATGGGTGTGCGATCGCGTGACGCACCTGCTGGGAGCGACGATTGTGGAGAGCGTGCACAATCACCACAATTTTGCGTGGCGCGAAGAGCACGACGGCGAATCGTACTGGGTGAACCGTAAGGGCGCGACTCCGGCGTTTCCCGGGCAGAAGGGATTTGTCGGCGGAACGATGGCGGAACCGGCTGTCATTCTCGAAGGCGTGGAGAGTGAAGTGTCGAAACTGGCTCTTTACAGCACCATTCATGGCGCTGGACGTGTGATGGGCCGCCGCGAAGCGACCGGAGCGGCCGATCGCAAGACCGGCGAAGTGAAGCGTCCGGGAAAGATCACGCGCGAGATGATGCACGCGAAGATCGCAGAGGCCAACGTGGAACTGCGCGGCGCGGGTGTCGATGAGTCTCCGCACTGCTACAAGCGCCTTAACGAGGTGCTCACGGCGCACGAGAGGAGCGTGAAGATTCTGCACACGCTGACTCCGGTGGGCGTTGCGATGGCCGGAGCGAATCAGTGGGATCCTTACAAGGATTGATGACCTGAACGGGGCCTGTAATGGGCCCCATTTTTATGGATGGTCGCCGCTCATGCGGTGTTTAATTTCGAGAAGCGGGCCATGAGCTGGTCGGGCAGCTTTGACCCGGTGAGCTTGAGGACGCCGGCGGTGATGGCCGTAAAGATCACCGACGCGGCCAGGAGCAAGAGCAGCTCGTACAGGCGGTTGGTAGTCGGGAAAAGGTGGCGGAGTCCAGCCAGCGCGCCGCAGGTGACGACGGCGGCCAGAAGCGAGCGGAGCAGTTCCGGGTATTCGAGGCCGCGCAGCGGAACCATGCGGAGGCGGTCGAGGAGGATGGCCAGAATGAGAGTCTGGATGAGGATTCCGATGTCGGAGGCGATAGCCAGCCCGGTGGGTCCGAGTGCGCGGTAGAGCGACGAGTAGATGGGCCACGAAACGAGGGTGACCAGGGTTCCGGCGATCATGGGCGTGAGAGTGTTGCCGGCGGCGTAGAAGGCACGCGCGTAGATGGCCTGCGCGGACCACAGGCAGAGCGAGACGGAGAAGATGGCGAAGAAAAGAGCCATGGTGGCGGAATCCGCACGATGGAAGGCTCCGCCGCGCAGGAGCAGATCGACGGCGGGCAGCGCCATGGCGATCATGAGGGCGGTGAGCAGAATAGAGAACGCGAGGATGCGCGAGACGGATGCGTTGACGGCACGGCCGAAGGGGGCGGGATTGGGCTTTCCGTCGTCGCCGGGCCTTCCATAGAGTGAGGCGAGGAAAGGCAGAGACGCGGCTCCCGCGGCCTGGCCGAGAGCGACGGGCGCGGTGAAGAGTTGCTTGGCATAGGCAAGCAGAGAGATAGCTCCGCCGGTGTGCGAGGCGAAGTGGTTGATGATCCAGTTATCGGCGGTCACCAGCGAGACGCCGAGCATGAGCGGAATGGACAGGCGGACCCACTCGCGCAGACCTGGATTCGACCAGTCGAGCATGGGGCGAACGCGCACGCCGGCGCGGTAGACTCCAATGGCGTTGATCAGCAGAGGACCGCAGAAGGTTCCCGCGAGGGTGCCGATGGCGAGGGAGTGGACACCCAAAGCATGCGCGAGAAGAACGCCGCCGAGGATCGGACCGAGGCTGTAGGGGAACGTCGAGAGGGCCTGCAAAGCGAACTGCTTGCGGACGAGAAGGACGGCGCTCAGGACTCCCGCGGCGAAGAAGGGAAGTTGCGCCGGGAGCAGGATGCGTGTGAGCTGGGTGCAGAGAGCGGCCTTGGCAGCGGGAAATCCGCTGAACCACCAGTGAACATACCAGGGTGCGGCGAACTCTGCGAGGAGAATCGCCGTGCCCAGCACGAGTGTCATGGTGGTGAGGATGACAGACATGGCTCGCTCGCCCTCTTCGTCGCGGCCCTGCTCGTGATAGCGGCTGAGAATGGTGACGAAGGTGATGGCGGCTGCTCCTCCGACCAGGAAATAGGAGATCATGTCGGGAAGCTGGAAGGCGGCGTTGAAGGCGTCGGCGTCGGCACTGCGCCCGAAGAGCCAGGCGATGTACTTGACTCGGACCAATCCAATGACGCGAGAAAGGATGGTCGTGGCCATGAGCAGCAGCGTGGCGCTGAAGACCGAGTGACGGTGAGAAGGGCGCAGAAGAGAGAGTGCTCGCTGCCAGCGCGAAGGGCTTGGGATGGAGGTCATGCGGATGGTTTGATTTTACAGATCAGCTAAAGTCCGGGTAGCTGAGAAGCGGTTGGCCAAAACCCGGCCAGCGAAAGTGCGGTCAGTGAAAAGCAGGTGGCGGCGGGACGGCAGTGCCAAGCTGATATGGGGAAAGAAAAAGAACGATGGAAAATTTCAGGCTGAAGGTATTTCGCGCGGTGGCGGAGCAGGCGAGCTTTCGCAAGGCGTCGGAGCGGTTGAATCTCAGCCAGCCCGCGGTGAGCCAGCAGATTCATGCGCTGGAAGAAGAGCTGGGGACGACGCTCTTTGATCGCAGCGGAAATCGTGTCCAACTGACGGCGTCCGGCACGGTGCTGTTAAAGTACGCGCGGCGCTTCGCGCAACTGGCGCGCGAAGCATTGGAGGCTCTGGCGCGGGTGCAAGGCGAGCCGCGCGGCGAGCTGCGCCTGGGTGCGTCTACAACAGTGGCGCAGTATATTCTTCCGCGCATGTTGGGGGCGTTTCAAAAGCAGTATCCACTGGTGACGCTCTCCGTGACGAGCGGAAATACGGAGCACATTGTGGAGGTCCTGCTGAAAGGCGAGATTGCGATGGGCATCATTGAAGGGCCGGCGTCGAGCCGCGAGCTTCGCAAGAGGCGATTTCTCGAAGATCGCATGGTCCTGATTGTGCCCAGGGGCCATCCCTGGGCGGCAATGCGCGAGATTCCGCTGCAATCGCTCGTGGAGGCTCCATTGCTGATGCGGGAAGCGGGTTCGGGTTCGCGGCGCGTGGTCGAGCTGGCGTTGAAGCGCAGTGGCGTGAAACTGAGGCAACTGCACGTCGCGATGGATCTGGATTCCACGGAGGCGATTGTCTCGGGAGTGGAAGCGGGGCTGGGCGTCGGGTTTGTCTCGCAGTGGGCGATCGGCAAGGAGGTTCGCCTGGGCACGCTGAAGCCGGTTCACATCGACGGGCTGGAAATCGTTCGCGATCTGACCCTGATCCAGCGATCCGGCCCGGCGCCCGACGGGGCAGCAGGGGCGTTCGAGCAATTCGCGTTGACCGAAGCGGAACGAAGTCGCGAACAAAAGTCCCGATAAGAAAAACTTATCACTCATCGCGAAATGCGTCTGGACTGCTTAAGACGCGGGTGCCACTCTGATAGTGGCATGACAAAAAATCTCATCTTTGTGGGAATCATCCTGGCTGCAGCCGGGATACTCTCACCGCCGCTCGCCCTGGCCGCGGGGCTGGTGTATGGACTGCTCACGGTCCATCACTACCACCTCGATGCGCAGCGGCTCTCGAAGTTCCTGTTGCAGGCCTCGGTGGTGTGCCTGGGCTTTGGCATGAACCTGGCGGAAGTGGTTCGCGTGGGGCGGTCGGGATTTCTGTACACCGCAATAGGAATTACCTTCGCACTGGGACTGGGTCTGCTGCTGGGCTTGCTGTTCCGGGTGGAAAAGATCCAGTCATTTCTCATTTCAGCAGGCACGGCGGTCTGCGGGGGCAGCGCGATTGCCGCGCTAGGGCCGGTGACCGGAGCCAGCGAAGAAGCGATGGCCGTCTCGATGGGAACGGTGTTTGTTCTGAACTCGGTCGCGCTGTTTATCTTTCCCGTGATCGGGAGCGCGCTGCATCTGTCGCAGACGCAGTTCGGACTGTGGGCGGCGCTGGCCATCCATGACACCAGTTCGGTGGTGGGCGCGTCGGCGAAGTATGGCGCGGTTGCGCTGTCGATCGGCACCATGGTCAAGCTGGCCCGGGCGCTATGGATTGTACCCCTGGCGCTGGGCGTAGCTATCGCGAAGAAGAGCCACGCGCGGGTGCAGTGGCCATGGTTCATCGGGCTGTTTGTGCTGGCAGCGGTGATGAACAGCTATGTTCCGTGGCTTGGGCCAGTGTATCCGGGGCTGGCGCGACTGGGACGCCTGGGGCTGGCGGTGACGTTGTTCCTCATCGGGACGGGGATCAACCGGGAGATGATCCGGAAGGTGGGCACGAGGCCACTGATTCAGGGCGCGCTGCTGTGGATCGTGGTGGGAAGCGTTTCGCTGTGGGCGATTGTCGAGGGCTGGATTCACCTGTAAGTGGCTTCTACCGCGGCTCAATCAAAGGGCTGCGGTACTGGTATTCCAACTCCCCACACCGGGGTGGTGACGGCGATCTTCTCAAAGTTCGAGACGATTGCTTTGCCCCGAGGTATCACATTCTTCACCGCGGGCAAGGACAGAGAGGCATCGTGGCTAGTCTGGCTATCCCATACTTCAGTAACCCAGATTACATTTTCGTCTGCAGAGTCTTCCGCGACAACGTAGCTGAAACACCCCGGCATACTGGCTGCGCTTTCCCTTAGTATTCCGATCATTTCTTCGCGCTTGCCGGGAAGAATCACCAGCTTCGCAATCATTCCGTACATGTCGCTTTCCTCCTGTGAAATCTTCGATGAGACATCCCAGTCTACAGGCATTAGGATGGAGTTTCTGTCACTGAACGCATTTGTCCTACCCTCTATTCGATAAGGAACAACACATGCAGGAACGCAAATTGTTTTCCGGAAAGCGTGAGGCTATTCTCGCGCCGCTTTTCTTCTGCTTTGCCTTCGCGCTGCAGGCGCAGACGCGCACGATTCAGGGTGGCGACGGCATTACTCTGCCTGCGCCGCCGGTCGCCGCGGTGCATCCGGTGTCAAACGATTACAACGGCATGAAGGTGGAAGACTCTTACCGGTGGCTGGAGGATGCGAAGAGTCCGGAGACGCGGGCGTGGATTGACGCCGAGAACACATACACGCAGAGCTATCTGTTGCAGATGAAGATTCGTCCGCAGATTGTGAAGGATCTGACGGCGCTGGAGCGGGTGGATGTCTACTCGATTCCACAGCTTTACGGGGGGAAGTATTTCTTCGAAAAGCGGCTGGCAGAGGAGAACCAGGCGTCAATTTATGTTCGCGATGGATGGACCGGCAACGATGAGCGGCTGATCGACGCGACGAAACTCAGCGAGGATCAGAATACGTCGGTGAGCATTCTGGACATCTCGGAAAATGGCGATCTGTTGGTGTACGGGGTGCGGCAGGGCGGAGCCGACGAGTTAATCATCCACACGCTCAACGTGAAGAACCGGACGGAATTTCCCGATGTGCTGCCGGCGGCGCGTTATTTCGGGATTAGCCTGGCTCCGGGCAACAAGGGGCTGTATTACTCGCGCTTTACGCCGCATGTGGGCTCGACAGTATGGCTGCACACCTTCGGCTCGCCGCTTGATAAGGATGTGAAGGTCTTTGGGGATGAGTATCGAGGGGTAAAGCTCGGCGAACTGGACCTGATTGGAGCGGGGGTTACTGACAACCAGCACTATCTCATCGTTCAGATTGCTCACGGCGTGCCCGCCACCCGCGACGACATTCTGGTGAAGGACCTGCGCAAGCCGGAGAGCGATTTCGTTCCGCTGGTCTACGGCATCGAGGCGCATATGGAGGCCGCGAATATCGATGACCGCTTCTTACTGAAAACCGACTATAGGGCTCCGAAGGGGCGGATTGTCGAAGCGGTTCCCGGCCAGGAGCTGTCGCAGTGGAAGCCGGTGATTTCCGAAGGCAAGGAGGTAATCGACAGCTTCAGCATCGTCGGCGGGAAGATGTTCGTGTCGCGGTTGAAGGATGTGAAGACCGAGACGACGATTTACGCTCTGGACGGAAAGGAAATCGGATCGCTGAGCTATCCGGGGATCGGCTCGGGGTCGGTGGTCTATGGGCGAGCGAAGCAGACGGAGGGGTTTTATACCTTTGAGTCTTTCATCAGGCCGGAGACGATTTACCGTTACGACACGAAGACCGGCCAGTCTGAAGTCTTCGCGACGCCCAGGGTTCCCTTCGATTCGTCACAGTATGAGGTGACGCAGGTCTTCTACACCTCGAAGGACGGCACGCGGGTGCCGATGTTCGTCGCGGGAAAAAAAGGCCTGGCACGGGACGGTCAGGCGCGACTGCTGATGACCGGCTACGGCGGCTTCGATGTGCCGATGACGCCGTTCTGGAATCCCGAATATGCATGGTGGATGGAGCAGGGCGGATTCTTCGCGCTGCCGAATTTGCGCGGAGGCAATGAATACGGCGAGGCCTGGCATAAGGCAGCGATGTTCGAGAACAAGCAGAATGTCTTCGATGATTTTTTTGCGGCGGCGGAATATCTGATCAAGAACGGTTACACATCGCCGCAGCACTTCGCGATTACCGGGAGATCGAACGGCGGGCTGCTGATGGGCGCGGCGATGACGCAGAGGCCCGACCTGTTTGGCGCAATCTGGTGCGGGTATCCTCTGCTCGACATGCTGCGCTACCAGAACTTCGAATTTGGCCGGGCGTGGACGACGGAATACGGCAGCGCGGAGAACGCAAAAGATTTTGCTTATCTCGTGAAGTACTCGCCGTATCAGAACGTGAAGCCGGGAACGAAATATCCGGCGATCATGTTCTTTACCGGAGACAGCGATACGCGGGTGGACCCGCTGCATGCGCGGAAGATGACGGCGCTGATGCAGGCGGCGAATGGCGGCGACCGTCCCATTTTGCTGCACTACTCGCTGAAGGGCGGGCACAGTGCGGGCGTCTCCATCTCGCAATTAGTGGAAGATTATGCCGATCAGCTGGCTTTCCAGTGGAATGAGACAGGCGGGAAGTGAGTCTCGTGCCACTACCCTGGTCTGGCCATGTAGCTATCTCAAAATGAGCCATCGCAGAATATCGGCTCACGCTTGCCCCTGATCCTCCCGATAAACCGCATACTGTCGGCAGGCGAATGGATTCTGCAAGCTGCACATTCCACATGTTCACATCATGACGGCGCTGGCGCTATGCTGCGGGGGGCGGTATAACCTTCATGCTCAAAGGATGGACGGTCGCGGTGGCATGTACTTGAAGCTGATGGATGAGGGGTAGGGGAAGCTGAAAAAACCTTCACACAAAAGGCTTCTTTCGACATAGTGTGGAATACGGAGGTCTCGGTGAAAGTCAGAGATTTAGTAGGATGGCCGCCCGATCCCGCTCGTGGCAGTTCCTATGTTTTGAGGGGAACGGCAACCTCACACCACAATTGGGTGAGATTCACCTGCTCATTCGGCGACAAAGATCATACGTACGAGTTTGAAACGCCCGATCAGACTTTGGCATTGCAATTGACGGAAATCATCAAAGGCAACAGCGGCAAAACGCTATTTGAAGTGGGGGACATGGAGATTCAGGCTGACTGATTCGCTCGGCGCTATTTGAAACGTGTGCTGTTTAAGATTACTAGCGGTTGATCAGGCCAAGCTCGTGCTCTAATCGTCGGATCAAAGCCTCACACACGAATAGGTCTCTTTGAGTATTGACCAACTGGATCAGGTGCATGTTTGGCATCCGAAGCCTCATTCGGTTTGCCCGTATCTCCTCAGCCCGATTCTTAAGCTCATCTCGCCTCTTTACCACCAGTCTGTAGCGCGCAAACCTGTCATCCTCAGTGTCCATTGGGGCCTCCCGAGGGTGGGAAGTAGTTGTTGCAAAGATTGACGCATTCGTTGGCACGGAGGACGCGGTCAATTGCTGGATGGACTTTCGCCTTGTCTTTGCCTACACTGTTTCTGCCATGGCACCGCGAGAGATCACCCCGGCACAAGCCTTCGGCATCATTGCCCAGCGAATCGAGAAACGGATTCAGGTATTGAAGGGAGTGAAACTCGACGGCTACAGCGTGGCAATGTCGGAGTTGGACATCGTTCTCAGGTACGTGCGGAATGCGCAGCAATACTTCGTGTCAACGTACAGAGAGACCACGGGTGGACCTCACAGGTGAGATATTCAATCGCGTGTTCAGGAAGGTGCTTGAGCGGATCAAGTAGCATTAGCTATGGCGCGTCCGACGATGAAAGTCTTAAACATCACGCCGCCTAGCAGCATGAGAGGTTTTTAATGACGGATGAACTTAGAGAACGAAGCAGAGCTACCAGCCCAAGTGCGAATTTGGCTGAAGCTGTGTTCTGATTCTCATAGCCAAGCCGCAAAGAATTCGCCACGCCGTCGCAGCGTAAGGTAGAGTTGCTATGCGTGGGCTTGCGGTCCAGTCTGCGTGAATTGCGTTCGGAGGACTGCCGATGCGCGTGAAACTGCCGTTCGCTTTTTTCCCTTCCTTCGCGCTGGTTTGCTGCGTGACGCTTTCCACTGGGCAGGCGCAGCAGGCCGCGACTCAGCAGCGGGTGGCTCATGTTGAAGACGGCGGGATGAACGAAGTGCTTGAAAGCATCGCTATCCCTCCCACGGCCCACGCTCCTTTTTATGCAACGCTCGACACGGAGTGGGCGCGGCCGCTTACAGGCGGAGGCTCATACACATTTCAAAATGAGCGGCATGTCGCGCGGGACAGCTTCGGAAGGGTGTATCAGGAGCGATGGTATCTGGTTCCCAGGAACGGCAAAATCAAAACACAGATGTACTACATACAGATCTTCGATCTGGTAGCGCACGACTCGTATTGGTGCAGTGTCGCTGAAAAGGTATGCGCGCTGCGGTCCTACAATCCGCCGGCTGAGGTTACATGGGGAACGGAAGTCGGCGAGAAAGGGGTTCTGCCGGACGAATGGGGCTTCGTCACGCAGGAAGACCTGGGAAAGCGGAGCCTGGGCGGCGTCGATACCATGGGGATGCGGGAAACACGGACCATTAATCCGTGGATGGTGGGCAATGACCGCCCCATGAGCATTGTGCGGGAATACTGGCACTCGGCAGCTTTGAATATCAATCTGCTGTCGACACTTACCGATCCGCGCCTGGGCACACAGAACTTCACGATTACGGAGATCAGCACATCGGAGCCGGATGCACAACTGTTTTTGCCGCCCGCAGGATACAAGATCGTGGACCAGCGCAGCTATGGGGCGCCGGCGC
>Ga0210386_10000581_pt1 | contig 33790 bp, 35 predicted proteins | sample IncBWH32OmetaG_FD_160091 | JGI IMG/M metagenome (GOLD analysis project Ga0210386, IMG submission 160091) | Forest soil microbial communities from Barre Woods Harvard Forest LTER site, Petersham, Massachusetts, United States - Inc-BW-H-32-O ...
GCGCGTTCTCAATATCGTCGCGTTCCCAGACTTGATTGCCGCCCTCCAGGCTTAAAAAGCGGGCTTCAGGCCGTTCTACCGCTCACATCCGCGACGCTTGGGAGATAACGTCTCGCGACACGTCTTTCTCAAACCTGCTTGCCGGGCTCCGAACGCGCAATCACAAGCCCCGGTGCCGATTGATACCGCCGGCGACACCGCTCAGTCCGACTTTCCGCACGGTCTGCTTGATTAATTCAAACGCGCCGGGCTGCTGAAGCAATAGCTTGAAAGTCACCGGTATCGGAACCTGAAATTGGGTTATTCCGGCTCCGCCCGACGCGCAAGGGCTGCTGCTGCTCGCCGTCGTCTTCCTTCGGAGAGCGGAAGCGGGGCCCTCGACCACGCTTGTCTAAAGCGCCTGCTTCTGACCTGTTTCCGACGATCGCACGATCGCGTCGAGCAGGCGGTGACGGGTGACCGCCGCGGCGAACCCTGGGCTGACCGGCTTCCCCCTCGCGGATGCATTCGCCCAGCCGCGCGTAGAGCTGGGCGACATTGTATCGCGAGTCGCCCGGCAGCCCTTCCGGGACCCAACGATATTTTGCCGGCACCGGCAATTCGGCTAGGTCTTCGGCGTCGCCTTGCGCCGCCCGCACGGTCAGCTCTTGCCGCTGCATCGAGGCACGAGACGTGGCGGATAGCGCCAGGTCGCCCTTCTCGCCATGGATCTCGAACAGGAAGGCGACGCCACCGCGGATCTGGAATGAAACGACCGCTCCGTCGCCGACAATACCGTTGACGACAAGCTGGTCCGGCGCGTTCTTCGCGACCATCTCGCCCGTGGCCTCCAACGGGATCCGGTCGCGCTGGCTGACCGCGAATGCGGTCAGCTCGCGGAATTCGCCGAGACAATGGCACAGCGCATCGATCTGATGGCCGGCAGTGATCGTCAGCAGGTTGGCCCGTTGGCGCGATCGGCCTGAAACGCGCGATCGATTGTTGCCCCCCAGTTGGGGGCGCAGCCGATCATCGTGGCGGTAAGCACCTGCCCGACATAGCCCTCGGCGATCAGGCCCTTGACATAGTTAATCGCCGGCGACACCTGACCCTGCAACCCGACCGCATGGCGGATGTCGCGGCGTTGCGCTGCCTCGAGCAATTGCTGCGCCTCGGCGGTGTTTCGGCCGAGCGGCCATTCGCAATAAACATGCTTCCCGGCCTCGATCGCCGCCATGACCGCCCCGTAGTGGTCGGGCACCTAAACAGAACAAGCTATAGAGCGGCGCCCCCGAACCCCTTCGGAACAGCCTCGCCTGAGCAAACCGTTCACCAACCAAGACGTCGAAAAGCATCTCATGCCGCTCTGTAATGGGGGTCGCCGCGCGGAGCGGAATGGTCAACTCGTTGAAAGCTCAAGGCCCTCGCTACTGGAGGGTGGATACATTCCTTCGTTCGAGGCGTTGACGCAATAGGACGGTTAGCGCCTTTGGCGTCCCGCATCGCCGCTTAACGGAGCCGTATAACGCAGCACATTACGCCACACCCGACAGCGTAGACATAGTCGATATATAGCCGAACTGGGCCAAGGTCCGCAGTCCGGCGGACCCTCCTCCACATTTGCCGCTGATTCGCAGTCTTAGGAGCCGGCACACAAAGAGATCGGAAATGCGAAAGATCGTGGTGATTACGGGGGCGGGAGCAGGAGTCGGCCGCGCCGCTGCGACGGAGTTCGCGCGACACGGCTGCGACGTGGCTCTGCTGTCGCGCGACCCGGATCGACTTGAGCATGCGGCGGCCGAACTGCGGCGTTTCGGCGTGCGTACCCTGCCGATCCCGACGGATGTGGCGGACGCCAAAGCCGTGGCGGCGGCAGCGGACCAGGTGGAGCGCGAGCTGGGGCCGATCGACGTCTGGGTAAACGTGGCGATGGCGACGGTCTTCGCGCCCGTCCACCAGCTCACCGCCGAGGAGTTCCAGCGCGGCACGGGGGTGACCTATCTCGGCCAGGTGCACGGCGTGATGGCGGCACTGAAGCACATGCGCCCGCGCAACCGCGGCTCGATCGTCTGTGTCGGCTCGGCCCTCGCCTATCGGTCGGTGCCGCTGCAGTCGGTCTATTGCGGCGCCAAGTTCGCCATCCGCGGCTTCCTCGATGCGCTGCGGTCCGAGCTCTACCACGACAAGGTCAATGTGACCCTGACCGAGGTAGATCTGCCGGCGGTCAACACGCCGCAATTCGATTGGGCGCGGAACAAGATGGGCCGCAAGGCGCGACCCGTGCCGCCGGTCTTCCAGCCGGAGGTGCCGGCGCGGGCGATCTATTTCGGCGCGTTCAACCCGCGGCGCCAGATCTGGGTCGGCGTTCCAACGATCAAGGCGATTCTGGCCAACCGGATTGCGCCGGGGCTGATCGATCGCTATCTCGCGAAATCCGGATACACCGGCCAGCTGACCGACCTGCCGTCCGACCCCGATGCCCCTGGCAATTTGTTCGAGCCCGTGGCGGGGGCATACGGCGCCCACGGCCGCTTCGATGACGAAGCGCGAGCGGTAAGCTGGGAGATGTTCACCAGCCGCCACCGCAATGCAGTCTGGGCGGCGGTATTCGCGGGGGTGGCCTTGGGGCTGGCCGCCGGTGCGCACCTGCTGGCCAGGCGGCTCGATATCTGAGGCGATCTCAGGGGCGTTCGGCGCCGCGCTGGTTGGTGTAGATTGCGAACAGCGTGTGCGACGCACAGATGAACAGCCGGGACCGGTTGCGGCCGCCAAAGGTGAGGTTCGCCACCGTGAACGGCACCTTGATCGTGCCCAGCTCGGCGCCGTCCGGTGCTATGCAATGCACGCCGTCCGCAGCGCTGCTCCACACGTTTCCATCCTGGTCGAGGCGAAACCCGTCGGCGAAGCCGGGCGTGACCGTATGAAAGACGCGCCCCGGAGACAGCCTGTTGCCATCGTCGAGAACCTCGAAGACGCGGATGTGACGCACCGGGTCGGCCGCGAACTGGCGCCCACTCTCCGCCACGTAGAGCAGGCGCTCGTCAGGCGAAAAGGCAAGGCCGTTCGGCCCCTCGAAGTCGTCGGCCATCACTTTTAAGCTGCCGTCCTGCGGGTCGAGACGGTAGAGAACCGGCGGCAGCTCCGGCGTCTGCTTGCCGCCTTCGTAATCGGTGTTGATCCCGTAATGGGGATCGCTGAACCAAATCGTCCCGTCTGACCGGCAAATGACGTCGTTCGGCGAGTTTAAGCGCTTGCCGGCGCAGCGGTCGGCCAGCACGGTGATGCGCCCGTCGAGCTCGGTGCGGGTGATGCAGCGGTGCTGGTGCGAGCAGCCGATCAGACGGCCTTGCCGGTCACGCGTATGGCCATTGGCGAAGCCGGACGGACGGCGGAACACCGACATTCCACCATCCGCGGTCCAGCGCATGATCCGGTCGTTCGGAAGGTCGCTGACCAGCAGACAATCCTGGTCGCCAAACCAGACCGGGCCTTCAAGCCAGGCAAAGTTTTCGCCGAGCTTCACCAGCGGCGCATTCGGCAATACATAGGCCCGGAAGCGCGGGTCCAGGATCTCGAACCCGTCCATCTACTTCAAATGGCAGGGCGTGCGGATCGGCGGAACGTGCAGCTGGACCGTCATCAGCACGGCCGGCGCGCCGCCGATCGTCCCGGAGCGATGGCCCTTGCGTCCATCCGTGGGCGTGCAGCCCTGATCCTCGCCGAGGGAAAATTCGCCGGGGCCTTGCTCGATACGCGTCCCGTCCATCGACTCGACCCACCAACGACCGGACAGCACGACGATCCATTGCGGAGCCGGATTCTCGTGCCAGTCGCCCACCCAGCCCACCGGCTGCACGGTGTAGACGACGGTCGCCTCGGACCGGTGCTGCTGGTTGTTCCATTGCGGCGCGGCGCCGCCCACGCCCTTCAGCTCGAACTGCGTCAGGGTGCATCGGGTCTGGTGGCTGACGCCCTCGGCGTCGGCCCACAGATGCCAATACGGAATTTCCGGCTGCGGGCCCGTGTTGTCAGTCATCCGCTGCTCCCATCGATTTTCTGGGCCGAATTCGCTGAAATTCCCCGAGCTTCCCGCGCCGATCAGGGTGCCGGCGCGACCGGGCTGCCGGCCTGAGGACCGACGACATGGGTGGAAGCGAGCGGGTGCTGCACGGCCTCGCTGGCCGGCAGCGTCCTCGGCGCCAGCCCGATCAGACCGAGGCCGCCGACCAGCCCGAAATTCTTCAGGAACTCCCAGAAGTGCTGCAACCCCTCGCCTTCCCTGAACCGCCAGAAATCCGGAAAGCGCCAGAACTGATGGAACAGCGCTGCCGTTATCACGCAAAACGCGCCGAGGGTAACGGCGGCGAGCCGGTCACGTTTTCCGGTGACGATGCATACCGGCGCGACGCACTCGACGGCGATGGAGGCCACCAGCATGGCGCGTTTGAATGGAATATTGCCGGCCTGCTTCATCGCCGAATCCCAGTTGATGATCTTGTCCAGGCCGCTGAACGGGAACAGCACCACCAAGCAGATGCGCAGCAGCAGCGGCGAGTACTCGTTGATCAGCGTCATCGCGTCACGCGTTCCCTGATCCACCAGGACCAGAAGATGGCCGTCGGGGTCTCGCACCGCGCAAGGTGCGCCACCGGGCGACCGCCTGACCGCGAGCGTCACCCAATCCGTCGCCAGGTCATTTGGATGGGTCATCCGGTCCGGCCGGCCCGGCGGATGGTAGCTGAGGAGTTCCAGCCTCGGTCCCGCGGAGGCCGAAGCCGGGCGCACGCCGGTGACCCGCACCCGGGCATCGGGCAGCCCGTCCAGCCGGGCCTGGGCGGGGCCGCGATTGAGCGACCGGTTGCTGACCCGCAGGCCCAGCGCGCGATAGAATCGCAGGCTGCGTCGTGTGGAAGCGACGGAGAGCGCGCTGTGGTCGATGCCGAGGAACGGCCCAGCGGCATGGTCCTCCTGCCAGGCAGCGCGGCCCTGGCCGGGCGGGAACCAGATCAGCTCCAGCGGGTGGCCATCCGGATCGCGGAACTTGAAGGCCCGCACGGCGCCATTCGACGGCGGCAGGAGTTGCGGCCCGGCCTCGCTGATCGGGCGCCACTCCCCATGCGCGCACAGGCGGGCATAGGCTACGTCCATGTCGTCCACGACGATCGCCAGATGCTGAAACCACAAATCGTCGCTGCGGCTGTCCCGCGGGTAGGGTCGGCCTGGCACGGTGAAGCGGACCAGGGCGATATCCTGCGTGCCGAGCCGCATTACGACCTCCTCGGCGTCGGCATCCCCCAGGCCGAGCGCCGCCAGTGCCGCCTTGCCGGGGCGCCCGCGCGCAATCGCTTGAAACCCGAGCCCGTCTCGATAGAACGCCTCCGCGCGGCCGAGATCGGACGCGACTCGGCTGATCCGCAGGATGCGCTGTGCCCGGTATCGAGGGCGTCGCGCCATGCCGGCGGCCAGCAGCAAGGCCGCCGCCGAAAGGAACAGGGTGGATCGAGTGAGCTTCATGCCCCCAGCCGCTCCTTGATCCGGTCGGCCACCCGAAGTGCGTTAGCGATGATCGTCAGCGTCGGGTTCACCGCGCCGATCGAGGGGAAAAAGCTGGCATCCGCGACGTACAGATTATCCAGCTCATGCGCCTTGCAGTCGAGGTCCAGCACCGAGGTGGCCGGATCAGTGCCAAAGCGGCAGGTGCCGGCCTGGTGCGCAGTGCCCCCGATCGGGATGTCCTTGCCGAGATACAAGCGACGTTCGATCAGATGCGGCCACGCGCCCATGGGTTCCAGCAGCCCCTCCAGCTTGGCCCGCAGCCGCCGGGCGGCCTCCTCATTGCCTTCACGGATGTCCAGGACCACGCGGTCGCCGTCGTAGCGGATGCGATTTTCCGGCCGCGGCAGATCCTCGCTCTGCAGCCAAAAATCGATCGAGTGCTCGGCCATCTTTTCGAACGGCATCTCCGGCAGCCAGGAAAGATAGCCGGGCACAGCCTCGCTGCGGATCTGCTCGCCGTGCGACGTCGCGCACATTTGGATCAAGCCTAGCGGATACTTCCAATCACTCGCGCCAAAGTAGAAGTCGCTGACCGCCAGCGTTTTCTGAAACACCGTGTGGTTCGGCTCCTTCAGCAGCGCCATCACGATCGACATGTTGTGCCGCATGTAGTTGCGCCCGACCTGGTCCGAGCCATTGGCCAGCCCCTTCGGGTGCGCGTCGCTCAGCGAGCGCAGCAGCAGGGCCGAGCTCAGGGCCCCGCAGGAGGCCACCACGATATCGGCCGAATACTGCTCAAACTGGTTGTCGCGGATAACATGCACGCGGCTGACGCTGCCATCGGCGGCGTCCGTCTCCAAACGGGTGACGTAAGCGTTGGTCAGCAAGGTGAAGTTAGGGTACGCGGCGCGGGCGGGATCCACGCAGATCACCTGGGCGTCGGCCTTGGCGTTGAATGGGCAGGGAAAACCATCGAACGTATCGCAACGGATACAGGGGCTGTAGGTGGTGGCGCTGCCGTCCGGGTTCTGGATCAGCTTGATGCCCAGCGGCAGATGGAACGGGTGCAGCGCCTCGCGCTCCAGGATGTCATTCAGCTCCTGGATGCGCGGCTCATGCTTGACCGGCGGATAGGCGTAGGGGGCGCTGGACCAGGGCTCGGTCGGGTCTTCCCCGCGCTGCCCGTGCACGTGGTAGAGCGCCTCGGCCTGTGTATAGTACGGCTCGAATACGTCGTAGCCCAAGGGCCACGCTGGCGAGACGCCGTCTTTGTGCCGCAGCTCGCCAAAGTCTCGTTCGCGAAGGCGGAACAGGGCGGCGCCGTACACCTTGGAGTTGCCGCCGACGAAGTAGTGCAGTCCGGGACGGAACGTGCCGCCATCGCTGCCGTACCATGTATCCTTCGCCTGATAGGCGGCATCGACGAAGACGGTCTTGGAATCCTGGTTGCGCCGCGAGCGCGGCAGATAGTCGCCGCGCTCGAGCATCAGGATGCGCTTGCCCGTGCCGCCCAGGCGCTGCGCCAGCGAGGCCCCGCCGGGCCCGCTGCCGATGACGATCACGTCGTAATGGTCGCTCGCCGCCGCCATGATCCTACAGCTCCCCGCGTGCGGCCAGAATCCGGATTCGGTCCGCCGTGCGCATCGCGATGCCGGTGATGGTCAGCGACGGGTTGACGCCGCCGGTCGTCGGGAAGACCGAGCCGTCGCAGACCCACAGATTGGGAATGTCCCAGCTGCGGCAATCTGCGTTCACCACGCTGGTCGCCGGGTCGTCGCCCATGCGCGCCGTGCCCGCCAGGTGGTTGGTGTCGTCCTCCTGCCTGAAGATATTCGTGGCGCCGACCGCCTCCAGGCTGGTCTGCATCTGGCCGAGGGCGTGCTGGATCAGCGCCTTGTCATTGTCGCCCCAGCTGTAGGTGACGCGGGCGACGCGCAACCCGTATTGGTCCTTTTGATCCGCCAGCGTCACCCGGTTGCACTCGTCCGGCAGCATCTCTCCGACCATCTTCAGCCCGACCTGATGGTTGTATTTCTCCATCTCGTCGCGCAGCGCCTGACCCCACAGGCCACGGGAGCTGGTCTGTATCGTGACCCATTCCACCGGCAGCGGCCCCTGCGCCATCCAGCAATAGCCACCGGCAAAATCCTTGCCGTCGTCGTAATTCCAGTGCTCGGTGATGGAGAGCGAGGGCGGGCCCTTGTTCCAGCGCACCTCCTGCGCCATCGTGCCGAACACGGCTTGGTTGGACTGCGTCATCAGATTCTTGCCGACCAGGCCGGAACTGTTGGCAAGGCCGTCCGGGAATTTGTCCGTGGCGGAGGCGAGCAGCAGCCGCGGCGTCTCGATCGCGTAGCCGGCGACCGCGACGTTGCGCGCCTTCTGAAAGCGCCAGCGTCCCTCGCGGTGATAGTGCACGCCGGTCGCGCGGCCGTCCGGACCGATCTCGATGCGGCCGACCATCGCCAGGTCGCGGATTTCCGCCCCGGCCTGCAACGCCCGAGGGATGAAGGTCACCAACTGGCTCTGCTTGGCGTTGGTGGAGCAGCCGAAGCGGCAGAAACCGCGGTAGACGCAAGGCGGCGATTTACGATGCGGTGCGGATACGGTCGCCAGCTGGGTCGGCGTCCATTTCAGACCCATCGCCTCCGCCCCGCGGGCCAGCAACTCGGCCGCGCCGTTCAGCTCGTGCGCGCGGTACGGGTAGCGCGGGCGTTTAGGTCCCCAGGGATAGCTCAACGGCCCCGAAATGCTGAGCGCCTTCTCGGCCTTGGTGTAGTATTGCCACATCTCCCGCCAGTTGAGCGGCCAGTCGGCGCCGTAACCCAGGGCGCTGCGCGACTTGAACCATTCGGGTCGGAAGCGCAGCGATACCATGGCGAAGTGGACGGTGCTGCCGCCGACCGCCTTGCCGCTGTTCTTGCCGCCCATGGTGATCGGGTTGGCGCCGTCCACCACCCGCTCATCGGTCCAGTAAAGCTTGTCCTGCTCGCGCTCGTCGGAGGCGAAATCCTCCAGCGGCCGAAAATACGGCCCGGCGTCGAATCCCACGACTGAGAAGCCCCCCTCCGCCAGCCCGCAGATCAGCGGGCCGCCGCCGGCGCCGGTCCCCACGACCGCGAAATCGACGGCCTCGTCCTCGCCGTATTGACGCATCGGGACCCAGCCGCCGCGCTTGAAGACGTCCGGGGCGCGGCCATTCGCGGCGGGCGGGGCAGCGAACGGATCAGCCGACACGGTTGTTTTTCCGGCGGGCGTGTGCCCGTTCGCCGGTATTCGCCTCGGCAGCCTCCCACGGGTCCCGCCGGTCCAATCCCATCCGCACATAGCCGCGGGGGCTGGCCGGGCCGCCGAAGCCGATCTCGTTCCAGGCGACCGGGTGGGTGTAATAGGCCTGGGTAATGTCGGGGATGACTCGGCGCTCAAAGAACAGTTTGCACGGCATGCCGCCCCAGGCCTCGCCGGTCAGCTCGCCCTGCTGCATGCGGCGCAGGAGCCCGTCCTGCTGGTCCGGGGGCAAAACATGGAACCTTCCGCCATGCGCGTCCTGGGCCGCCCGGTCGAGCGCGGCCAACCCACGCTGCCACGCCTCGCCCTGCGGCGGCATCTGGGCATAACGGTAACCGTCAAGCAGACCGGCGGCGATTTTCTGGTCGACATAGGCGGGCAGTGGAACCGGCGGGCGATCCTTTGGCTGCGGCATGATGCGGTCGCACACCGCGCTGAGGGTCCGCCATTCGGCCGCCGAAAAGAAGCGCGCCTGGCGCGGCACCGACAGGCGCCGGTCGATCACCTGCCGCGTCGTCTCGTTCCAGGATTCCGTCCAGCGCTTGGACAGCACGTCGTAGCCGGGATAGCGATCAGCCATCGGGGTGGTCCTCCATCAAGCCGAGCGCGGCGAGGCCGGCCAGCGCCAGCCCCGTGAAGCTGGGAGGCGCGGGGATGGGCGGGCCGTTCAGCAGGTTCTGCCGCCAGTTGCGCCAGCCGCCCATGTTGCGGGCGACGCCGATGGTGTGGAACCCGGCACCGGCGAAGCCGAGCGCGGCGGTAAACCGCAGCCAGAACCGCGTCATCGGTCTGCGGTGGCGCATTTCGCCGAGCGCGGCGTTGCCGATCAGTGCGGCGGTTAAGGGCGGGATCGTCACAGGCAGGAACATGAATGGATCATGGTAGGCGCCGCGGAAATGCAGCAATCCGGCCTCTGCCACCGTCCCCAGCAAGCCCACGCCGGTCGCGGCGGCGACCGCGCGCCCGGCCGACACGCCTGCGATGGTGGGGGCGAGGCCGGGTGCCGTGTCGCGCACGCGTTCCGCCAAAAAGCCCATCGCCCCGGACAACGTCAGCGCCGTCGGAGCCCCGATCGGCGCCGAATAGAACAGGTTCTGCCACGAGAACCCGCCGGGCTTCTTGCTGATGTTGAAGATATGGAAGCACGTGCCCACCAACCCCGTCACCGCGGCTGCGGCATAGACGCCGTCGCGCGCGCGATGGGCCACGGGCCGTTTGTCGGCATTGCCGTGCGCGCTGACCGCCAGCGACAATGTCGCGACCACGAGCGGGGTCACCATCGCCTTGTTGTGAAACGAGCCGCGATAATGCTCGATGGCGCTGTCCGCCAGCACCGAGGCCGCGATCAACCCGGCCGCTCGGTTCATTCGCCGGGCCGCCCGGACGGCGGCGCCGGGATCGATCGTCGCGGCGGGCGTCGCCGGTCGCGCCGGGACTGCCGGCGCCCTGCTGGTCGGGCGCCCCCAGGTGGGCGCCAGGGCCGCGAGCCCCAGGAGCGCGGCGCCGGAAATGGCAAGGGCGGTGGTATCGCGGGTCATCGTCCGTCGCTGCGCCGACCCGCGAACCGGACGGCGTGCTCGCGCTTCAACCCCAAGCCCAGCCGCGGCTGTGGGGGTGCCGAAATATGGCATCGGCGCGCCGTCGAACAGTATGCGCTGCCGGGTCCGGCCCTATGTGTCAGCTCTCGCCGCCCGGCAACACGCTGGCGAGGATTTGCCTGGCGCTCTCCTTCAGCACGCTCCCCAATTCCGGCTCGCTGGCCATCATAGTGATGAATTCTTTGCTTCCTTGAGCGTGATGTGCGGCGGCAAGGGGGGCACGTTCGGGTCCGTGTAACACTCCAGGATCACCGGGCGATCGGCTGCCAGCGCCTCATCCCATGCCGCGCCCAGCTTCTCCGGGTCATCGACAAAGATGCCCTTCAGGCCCATCAGCTCGGCGTATTTGTGGTAGGGGAAGTCGGGGATGCTCTGCGTCGACTCCGTCTTGCCGTCGCCAAGCTGGATGCGTTCCTCCCACGTCACCTGGTTGAGGTCGCGGTTGTTCAGCACCATGACGATCAGCCGCGGGTCGGACCACTCCTTCCAGTATTTCGAGATGGTGATCATCACGTTCAGGCCGTTCATCTGCATCGCGCCATCGCCGATAAAGGCGATGACGACACGGTCCGGGAACGCCATCTTGGCCGCCATCGCATAGGGCGTCGCCGCACCCAACGAGGCCAGCCCCCCCGACAGCGACCCCATCATGCCCCGCCGCATCTTGATGTCGCGCGCATACCAATTGGCGACCGAGCCGGAATCCGCCGTCATGATGCAGTTCTCCGGCAACCGCTTGGACAGCTCCCAGAACACGCGCTGCGGATTGATTGGATTGGCCGATGCCATCGCGCGTTCTTCGAGCGTCTTCCACCAAGCGGCCACGCCGGTCTCGATGCCGCGGCGCCAATGATCGGCCGACTTCTGCTCCAGCATCGGCAGCAGGGCCCGCAAGGTGACGGCGCTGTCGCCCACCATGCTCACCTCCATCGGGTAGCGCAGGCTCAGCAATGTGCCGTTGATGTCGATCTGCACACCGCGCGCGTCGCCGGGATCGGGCAGGAACTCGCTGTAGGGGAAGGCGGAGCCGATCATCAGGAAAGTGTCGCAGCCCTTCATCAGGTCCCAGCTCGGCTTGGTCCCCAGCAGGCCAAGCGACCCGGTGACCCAGGGCAGGTCGTCCGGCAGCGCGGCTTTGCCCAGCAGCGCCTTGGCGACACCCGCCTGTAGCCGGTTGGCCACTGTGATCACCTCGTCGGTGGCGCCCAGGGCGCCCGCGCCGACCAGAATCGCGACCTTCTTGCCGGCGTTGAGAACGGTAGCCGCCTGATGCAGGAGGTCCGCGTTCGGCAGTTGCGCCGGGCCGGCATGGCCTGTGCCGGTGTGGGTGGCGCCGTGGACCACCGGCGGGTCCTTGTAGTCCAGCAGCTGGAGATCGGTGGGGAGGATGACGCAGGTGACACATCGCCTGGTCGATGCGATGCGGACGGCCCGATCGATCAGCTGGCGCACCTGACCGGGCACGCTGGCCATCGCTAGGTAATCGCCAGCCACGTCCTTGAACAGCGATTGCAGATCGACTTCCTGCTGGAAATTCGCGCCCAGCGAGATGCGCGCCTGCTGGCCGACAATGGCAACGACGGGCACGTGGTCCATCTTCGCGTCGTACAGCCCGTTCAATAGATGGATCGCGCCGGGGCCGGAGGTGGCATAGCAAAGCCCGACCTCGCCGGTGAACTTCGCGTGAGCCGAGGCCATGAAGGCCGCCATCTCCTCGTGCCGGACCTGGATGTATTGGAGATTGTCCTTGGCCTTCTCCAGCGCCACGTCCAAACCGCCGACCCCGTCGCCGGGATAGCCGTAAACCCGCTTGATCCCCCATTCCTGCAAGCGATGCCACACGAAGTCGCTGACGTTCATGCTCATGGGGGAGCTCCGAGGGGGTGCAACCGAACGGGGATGGCAGCTGCCGCCGCTCGTTCAGGTTTCAGAATCTACAACGCGGCACGCTTAGCGACATTCCGGCGTTAGAGGCAACATGCGGCGACAAAGCCGGTTGAGGCGCGTCTCCGGAACCAGGCCTTGCCGGGAGGAGCTGATGCAAATCGAGGTGGTCATCGAGGCGGGTGCGACAATTGGGGAATCGCCAACCTGGGCGTCCGCAGAGAAGGCGCTTTATTAGATCGACGTGAAGAAGCCAGCGCTTTATCGCTATGACCCGGCCACGGGAGGTCAGTGGTCGTGGCCGATGCCGAGCGATATCGGCGCCTTCGCCCTGGTCTGCGATCCGCCGGGAGCCGTGGTTGCACTGCGGCAGGGGATCTTTCGGCTAGTCTTCGCATCTCGATCGCTGACGCGCCTGGCGCCGCCGCCCTTCGACCCGGCCCTGTTCCGCTTCAACGAGGGGGCATGCGATTCGACCGGCCGCTTCTGGGTCGGCGTAATGTTCGACCCGGTGGATGATGCCGCTCCGCCACAAAAATCAGCACTGCACAGCTTCACCTTGGGCGACGGCCTGCGCCCCGAACCGGATGCGGCCGAGCTCCATAACGGCATGGCGTGGAGCCGGACGGTCGCCTGTTCTATCTGTCGCACAGCCAGAGGCGAGAGGTATTCGCCTATGCGGTCGACCCGCAAAGCGGCCGGCTCGGAGACCGTGATCTTTTCGCACAAATCCCGGACGCGCTTGGCCTGCCCGATGGCGCGGCCGTCGACAGCGACGGCGGCTATTGGTGCGCGCTGCACGGTGGCAGCCGGTTGCGGCGCTACACCGCACGGGGCACGGTGGACCGGGACATCGCGCTGCCGGTGAGCCAGCCGACCATGTGCGCCTTTGCCGGCGAGGAACTCGACGTGCTTTACGTGACCACCGCCACCGACAAGCTCAGCCCGGAGCAGCGGCGGCGCGAGCCGCTGGCCGGCGCACTGCTACGTCTTCGGCCCGGCGAGAGGGGTATCGTCCGGCCTTGCACGCTGCGCTGATCGACAGGCCCTTCCGGAGCCGGTGCGAGAGGACGTGCGTGCAACGAAGCGCCTGAGCGCCGCCGCCAGCGCCGCTCGCAGCCCGATCTGCGCACTACTCGGACACTGGTTCACCCGCCAGTGTGACACCGGCCGCGGGATCGAGGGCCGCGCGCATGGCTGCCACGATCCGATCCGCGCCTTGCGGGGCTGCGGCGTCGCGGGGCGGGAGCCGGCGGATGTGCAAGCCGCCTGCCTCAAGCACCTCGACCTCCGTGTGGCCCGAAGCGTCCCGCCGAAATTTGAGCCCGGCGCAGGACGGCCCGACCCGGATGTTCCGCATCGTAATCTCGGGCAGCCATTTCGGGAGGGATGGATCGACAATCAGCGTCTGGCGCGGCGCTAAGGGCAGAAAGCCGAGCATCGTGTTCACGAGCAGGATCACCGCGCCCGCCGACCACGCCTGCGGCGAGCACGCGCCGGGGTAGAGCCCCGGGTGCGGGTGACGTTCGTCGCGCGGGTGTCCGCCGAAAACTTCCGGCAGACGGTCGAGGTCGAAGATCTGGCTCGCCGCGAACAAGCCCCCGGCGACCGCGTGCATCGCCGCGTCGAAGCCGTAGCGCTTGAGCCCGTAGGCCGCGATCGAATTCGGCGACGGCCAGACCGACCCGAGGTGATACGCGAACGGGTTATAGGCCGGATGCTCGCTGGAGAGCGTGCGGATGCCCCAGCCGCTGAACATGTCGGGCGCCATCAGCCGCTCGGCGACGGGGCCGGCTTTGTCCTCGTCCACGATCCCGTAGGCGAGACACGCGCTCGGGTCCGAAGCTACGGTTCTGACCTGGCGTTTGTCCGGGTCGAGGGCCATCGCGAAATAGCGTTCATCGGGCATCCAGAAGCGTTCGTTGAACCGCTGCTTCAGCGCGCGCGCCTCGGCGAGGAGCTGGTCGGCTCGGCTCGGCTCGCCCGCAGCCGCGAAGGCGAGCGCGATCGCCTGCTTGCCGGCGTAGTAGAGGCCCTGGATGTCGGCCATGGCGATGGGATTCTTCACCATTCGCCCGTCGGGGTAGAGGACCGCGTCGCCGGAGTCCTTCCAGCTCTGGTTCTTCAGGCCTTGTGGGGACCGGCTCAAGTACGGGTAGAAGCCCTCGCTGTCGGCGTTTTTCTCCATCCACTCGATCGTGCCCAGCAGCTTGTCGCGCAGCGAGCGGAAGAATTCGAGGTCGCCGGTGTGCGCGAGGTCGGCCGCCGCCGCGAGCAGGAACAGGCCGGGCGTCGAGTAATCGCCGTAGTAGTGCAGAAACGGCGTCTTACCGAGTTGGGCGAGCGGCCCCTGCTCGCGCTGGTGCAGGACCTTTCCGGGCTGAGCGTCGTAGTGGTCGTCTGTCGTCTGCGCGTTCCAGCGGCTGACCGCCTGCAACGCGCCCCGCAAGGTGGCCGGGTTGAGCGCGGCCGTCTGCAAAGCGGCGACGTAGGCATCGCGCCCGAACAGCCCGGTATAGTTCGGCATGCCCGCCACGATCATAAATGGCTCGGCGCCGGGCCCGTCGAGGAGTTGCAGCGAGGCGAGGTCGGAGACCGCCTGCTCCCACGCCACCTGAACCGCCGGGTTTGCGGCCGACAGGCGCGCGCAGCCTTCGACCCAGCCGCGGCGAGCCTGGGTTGCGGGCGCGTCGGGCGGGAACGACCCGTCGTGACCGTAGAACGGCTCGACCACCTCGCCTTGGAAGACGGGGACCACTTCCACCGACGCCAGACGCGGTTCTTGGGGGCGGAGGCTGAGGCGGCAGGCAACGGCGTTGCCGAGGTCGGTCAGCTCGTCCCCTCCGGAGAGGCGGATGCGGGTTGCGAGATCGAGATCGGGATGCTGGTAGCGAAGCTCGATCTCTCCTTCGCTCTCCCCGGCCCCGCTCGCCTCGCCATCGCTCCATCGCCGCTCGACAAGCGCCTGCTGCTGCCGCTTGCCGGACTGGGCCTCGGTCAGGTCGGCAAAGTCGGCCGCGAGATCGAGCGACAGCGTGATTTCCGCCTCGACCATCGCATGATTGGTCACGATGACGTCGAGCCGCAGACCGCCGCCGCAGAAGGCGTTGACCTGTACTTCAATGCCTTTCTGGACGATCTCCCCGCCCGTGCTGCTGTCGTCCTCGGGCGTAGGGCCGGCGCCGCGGCCGGCAGGCGATGGCGCAAGGTGGTAGGCGGTCATGAAGTGGTGATCCACGACGTTCGCCGAGACGAAACTCGGGGCGGTCCCGTCAACCTTGATCTCAAAGCGTGAAAGGAACCGGGTCTGGTGGAGATAAAACCCCTCCATCCCGCTGCCGATGCGACCGCGCGTGTCGGTCACCAGGACCGAGTATCCCCGATGAGCGATCAGATCGGCCGGCCGTACCGCGCATCGGTTCACGTCCCTGAGCGGCGTCGCCGACTGTTCCCGCTTGGCGAAGGTTCGGGTGGCTTCCGGCCCCATCCGACCCGCGAGCTCGCCAGTCCCGCCACTCGGTGCAAACGATGGTTCAGATGCAGTCCCCATGCCTGACGCTCCATGCTATGCCGGCGCGACACGTCGATCAAAAGGCCGAAGTGTTCCTACACACTTCTCGACGGTAAAATTCATCTTCACGGATCACGGCTCGCCTGGAGCCGACGTAACGATGCCAGCCCTGCGGGGCACCCGCTTCGACGGCAAGGAGTTTTCGAGGGCGCTGCATTTCACCATTACTCCTTGGCTCTCTGCCGCGTACCTTAAATCGACATGCGGTTCCCGTAGAACTCGTGGTCCTCGTTATAACCGCCTTGGCCTGAGCCAAGCTGCGCGTAATCGCGCACGAACTCTATGGCCTGGATCCACTTGACCATCTTGAAGCCGAGCTCGTTCTCGCAGCGCAGGCGCAACGGTGCTCCATGGAGCAGCGGAAGCGCCGATCCGTTCATTTCGTAGGCGAGGATGGTCAGCTCGTGCCGCATGTTTCGCATGTTGTGGACGTCATAATAGATGCCGCCATCGGCACCGTCGGCAAACGAGTAGAAGACGGCGTAGCGAGCTTCGGCTGTCGGCTTTACGATATCGAGGATCTGACGCATCTGGACACCGCCCCATTTGGCGACGCCGGACCATCCCTGAATACAGAAATGCTCGGTGATCTGCTCCTGCTTCGGGAGCGCCTTGAGCTCGGCATAGGAGAACTCCCGCGGATTCTCGACCAGACCGTCAACGCGCAGCCTGTAGCTTGCAAAGCCGTCCTCCTCGAGCGCCTTGAACTCCTCGGACACCGGCAACGTGCCGTTGGCCCAGAAATGCGGCGAGATATCCTGTTCCGTATACTGGATCGTCGGAGACCACGTTTCAGCTGCCCCTTTGAGGGACCCGACCATGACCTTTCCGATATTCTGGACCAGCCGGGCGAACTTGATCGTAAAAGGTGACGCGAGAAACCAGGTCGCGATCAGTATCGCCGCCGCGATGGCGAAGATCCACAGACCCTCCCAGGAGTTGTTGTTCACGCCGGCCCACATGTGGTTCAGGTTCGACCGCGCGGCGGTTATGAACACGAACGTCCCGTGGACCAAGATGAAGAACACGAACCATAGGAGCCCGAAGAAATGGACCGTTCTCGCCCTCTGGCGGTTGAACGGCCGTCCGAGCCAGCCAAGCTTGTTCGCTATCGCCGGACTCTGCATCAAGCCGGTGCCGATCTGAACCGGTGCGGCGATGAATACCGTCAAGAAATACGTGAGTTGCTGCAAGGCGTTATAGCGCGTCCAGCTATGGTCCACCGGGAAATGCAGCGACCAATATTGAATCACGATCGAGAGCGCGTTGGGGAAGACCGCCCACGTCGTCGGTACCAGCCGCTGCCACTGGTCGGTGGCAAACAGCATTCCGTAAAACGCCGTGCCATTGAGCACCCACAGCAGGTTGACGGAGAAATGCCACCACCGCGCGGGGCCGACCGAGTGACGGATGCCTGGAATGCCCAGCCACTTTGGAATGGTTACCGAGTCGCTTTTGGACGTCCATACCTGGTCCGTTGGCACGAGCACATCCAAGGTCCTGACAACGCGGCCGTGCCCCTCGTATTTGGACACCCATACCCGGTCTCGCGGAACCGAATGCAGAAAGCGAAACCAATCGGTTTCCGGGGTGCAATCCCGGTTCCAGTAGAGGCGCGGGTGATCTGCCAGGATCTGGATGCCCGCCCGAATGATGAAGAACATGAAGAGCATATTGAGGAAGTGCTCCACCCGCAGCCACAACGGGTAGCCGGTGTGAACCGCCAGTGCGGACTCAGGTATGCCTGGATAGCGCACGAGGAATTGCTGAAACCAGCGGGTCTCGTATAGACCCTGGCGGACCGCGATCCCGAGGACCAGAACGACGAAGGCGAGCGGTATAACCCACAACACATTGATCCATCGCTTGCCCAAACGGATCCGCGGCACCTCGCCCCATTGTGGCGGCAGCCAGGCATCCGACCGAATGCTTGCGCCCGCCTTAGTGAGGCGTGCTTCGAGAGGATCCCGCCGTTGTGGAGACTGGCGCGCTTTCATCGTAGCGACCTCCTGGAGTGCATTGCCGACCGCGCACCAGCTACGCTCGCGGAAGCGTTAGGCTATCGGCGAGGCCGTCTTCGGCTTTCTCTTCGCTGTCGTCCCAATAGAAAGTCCTCAGCGCAACGGGGTGGCGACCAGGACGAAGGCTCCGCTATCGCTGGTCGGCAGGAGCGCTGGCCTCCCGTTGCCGGGGTCAAAGCGATAAAGCGCCGGCTTTTTCACGTCGATCCAATAAAGCGCCTTCTCCGCGGACGCCCAGGTCGGCGATTCCCCGATCCTCGCACCTGCCTCCAGGACTACCCCTTCCCGGCAAGACTTGGTTCCCCAGACGCGCCGCAAGCTTTGTCGCCGTCATGCTGCCTTTAACGCTGGACCGTCGCCAAGCGTGCCGCGTTGTAGATCCTGAATCCCGAACGAGCGCCGGCAGCTGCCATCCCCCGCTCGGTGCACCCTCGGAGCGCCCTTCCATGAGCATCGATCGGGCGGGCGAAAGCATTCGACCGCGCCCGAGACGTAAGCGCTCGGTGAGGACGCCGGGTCAGGCGGCGGCGCGCTGAAGGTCAGCGGGCGACCAGTTCCAGAGCAGGAGATCGGCGATTTGCCGGGCCGGGTGATCGGCGATGCGGGCCAGCACGTCGGCGAGGTAGTGCTGCGGGTTGCGGCGGTTGAGCTTGGCGGTCTCGATCAGGGAGTAGATCGCCGCGGCGCGGTGCCCGCCGGCGTCGGAACCGGCGAACAGATAGTTCTTGCGGCCGATCGCAATCATCCGGTCATTCTGCCCATATCCGGCAGGAAGTTGAGGTTCATTACCGCTGGCACCCGCTCCATGGGCGCCGTGTCCGGTGGCAGTACAGTGAGCAGCGCCTTGCCGGTCGGTTTGTTCACGTCGAGGCGATGCCTGGCGTGGTCACGGCCATCGCCGCGTGGATGCTGGATTCTGTCGTTTGCGCCGGCATGGCAACGATCGGCGCGCCATGCGTGTCGGTATCGGCGCTGCGCGACCTTCATCATCTGCTGATCGAAGGCGGTTTCAGACAAAGCTCCCGGGACGATCCGAACATCGTCCAGGAGGAGCAACATGAGGAATCTGCCCGCATCGGCGCCACCGGCGACGGCCCCGCGCCAACTGAGCATGGCGCTCGATTCGGTCAGGCTTTGGGGCATGAGCCACTCCGAGCGTACTGATCGCCCTGCATAGCGACGTTGTGTGATGAACAGGTCCGGCGGCCCACCGATGACGCTCGGCAACGCCGCCACGGCCCGCATGCGCCTACGAGATGGTTGGGCCAGCTCGCGCACTCAACTTGAAGACCCGATCGGCTAAAAGGGTCCGCAAATTGCCGAACGTCAGCTGACCCTATCGCAGATTAACACAAACTACGGTCAATTCAAGGAACAAGCGCTCTGCCCGATCGTCCATTTAGCGTCAAGTTCCACCTTGTTCCCACACCTTAAGTATTAGATGCTAAAAAGCAACTTTATAACAGGATGATTAACCCAATATGTTACAAAATGTAATCGTGATTTACAAAACTATGCGATACAGCCACAGGTTTGCCATAAGTTTTATTTTGACTGGCGCCTGATCGGGTGGCCTTATGTGGGTCGGCTCTGCTTGGGGAATAAGATGAGCAAAAGACCGCCAGCGAACAAGAGACGGCACGACGGCCAAGTTGCCATATGGGCGTTGGAACTAGTCTATCCGCAGCCACCTCAGCGCCGCGGCAACATCGCACGCGGATCAGGGACCATGGTCGTCCAACCGGACGGCACCTTCTGCATCGACGGAGGCCCAGACCAACTGACCGACGAATGGGGCAGGCCCTTCCATCTTCGCCTTAAGATGCGGATTTATGAAGATCTAGACGAGGTTGTCGAAAAAGACCCGCACCTAATCGGTGCCTTGGCCAGTTGAGCGCCCTCGCAGAAAGTCGCTCTACCCCATCCGCCGTCGGTCGCGGAAGCTGCGCACTTGCTCCTCGCTGCACGGGGTCACGTCGTTTTGCCAGCGGACGGCGACTGATCTTTGCCCGAAGCGCACTAGGCGCGAATTTCCGTCGGCGAAGCGGCCCGCGTAGGTTCTGCGCTGAGCAGAACGATCGCCGCCCAGATGCGCAGCCATTCGACTTGCCCCACAAGGTCGCCGTGATTGAGCATCAAATTAGCCAATCTGACCACCTCTCGGTCGGCCGCCGCACCGTGTCGAGCGATCACATCGCCAGCGATCTGCCATATCCCGAGATCAGATTTCATGACGCTCCCGCTCCACCGGAAGAGCACGGTGCAACCTATGGCGGATCGGGTTGAGAAAGGCTTATCGGCCGCGCTGGCAACCCCCTACTTAACCCAGGATGACGCTCGCCGGAAAGTTCCATCCGCGCCCGACCTTGCCGGCGAGCGTCCTCGCGTTTGGCGCGTTACCTGGAATGCATTCCCGCACCTTTCGCGCTACGGTTACCGCGGTCGGATCGGCACTGGCGGGGTTCTGCTGATCGTCCTCATTATCTATCTTCTGGTAGGCCGCGGTAGGTTCTGACGCGGCGCAAGGCTCACCTTCGGGGACTAAGCCGTCACTGCGGCGAGGGCGGCGGTAGATCGGCGCCGCCCGACACCCGCACACTAAACGGCCGAGGCAGTGTGAGACCCCTCGCGGGTGGCAAGGATGCCCGCATAAGGGAGACTTGCCGAAACAACAGTGCTCGCCGCGGGAGGGTTCCGCGTGGCCGTCGCCCTAGCGCGCATGGATCATGTAAGCGATCCCATATCCGATCGCGCCGGCAACCAACAGCGCAAGCAACGGCTGTTCGACCGTGTTGCGGCTCAAGTATTCGGCGGCCTGCGCGCCCTGCGCATACGTCTTCGCAGCGGCGTCACTGACTTGCTTGCCAGTTTCCACCGCTGCGTCCCGGATCGTACTACCCGCCGCTGTCGCTGCCGTCTGAGCCTTTCCGGCCAGGTCACTGCCCGCGTCCACCGCGTTGGTGATGCCGTCCTTCAGATTAGCGGCGCCGCTCGCCTGATCACCAATCCGATTATCGTCCATTGCCCACTCCTGAAGCTTGCTTGCGGAAGGCTGCATGCCATCCCGCACCCCCGGTAAAGACTTGAAGGGTGAGAACGGTTCCGGGGCTGAGCGGCGATGGGGTCATACCGAAGTGGCGATCAGGACAATGCCACCTGCGACTAATGCCCCGCCGATTGTGACCCCGAGGGATCGCCCAGGAGAAGGCAGGAACGCGGCGATCACCCACGCGGTCATCCCCAACGCGATAAAAATGGTTCCTGCAACTCGGCGAGGGCGCGCCATCCTCAGCAACCTCTCAGCCGCTGCGCGCCGGCTCCGCATCGGTTAGCTCCGGCGGAGGTTAGAGCCTCAGCCGCGCGGCGGCAGGCTCGATCCGCGATCGGCCACGTAACGCCAACCCGAGACCTAACAGACCAGCCGAAAGCACGATCAGCACGATCTCCGGCTGAGAGCCTGGGGAACGTTGCAGGTAGCTGGCGGACCCACCTGTGAAGTGCGAAGCAAAAACGCCACTAGTACTCAGCAACGGCTCGGCCGAGTTGGTCGGGAACAATTGAGCGGCGACGATGAAGTCTAAATCGAGGGTTGACGGAGCGAACTTGCCAGACCACGTGTAGACCACATCGGCTTTGACCGGTCCGGACACCACACTTCCGAGAATAAATACCGCCGCCACCCACTTTCGCACGATTTTGTTTCCCCTCACGGGTGCCCTGATCTCTACCGATAATGAGGCGCTTTGCTTGTTTCACATGCGGCATCCGTGTGGCATCTTCCCGCGGGACTGGCCCCGAGCACCATTCCCGCATCCTTGGCGGCGCGAGCGCTCGGCTATGAGGTTTCATTGCCCGGCCCAGGCGGGACCGAGCCGCTGAAGACGGCCAGGGCTGGCTGCCCCGGCCCGCGGGAGGCTCACTCCGCCGCCCCGGCCCGTCCCCCCAGTCCCGCACTCGCCGAACCGTCGCTAGAACGCGCCGCCGCGAGGACGCGCCGAGCGGATTTCGTGGTTACTGCACCTTTGGGCTCGCCATATAGAGAACATGACACACCCGCACGCTGAGGCGACCTACCGCACCGTTCCGTTGGAAGATGGGGCATTCGGGGTTGAGATCACCATCCCAGGGTCCTACCCGACGACAATGAGCAGTTTCGGGACCGAGGCGAAGGCATGGGACTGGGTTGCAGAGCATAAGAGCTTCGTCGAGCAGAAGCAGAACGCCACGTCTCGCTCCCAGTGGAGGAGACGAACGTCGCCGCAAGCGCCGCGGAGATAGGTCGCCAGCCTCGGCAGGTCGGCATCCGCCATGCAGCAAACAACCACCCCCTATGGATAGCGGCCTCCGGAGCCGCAGCGTTCGAACGCAGCCTTATTCCACGCCGATCCACACGGATTCCCTTGTGTTGAACGGAACGGCTACGCCGTAGGGGACCGCGGCATCACCTGAGGGTCGCTGGTGAAGCTATCGTCTGCGTTGAGACAGGATGGTCCCGTCTTCGATGACGAAGAAGCAGACGATGTCACCGTTACGTGCTCGCATGATCGAGGACATGAAGCTGGCCGGCTTGGCGGCCACGACCCAAGGGATCTACCTCCAGGCGGTCAGGTCTCTGGCGAAGCATTACAATAGATCGCCGGAGCTGCTGGCCGGCGCCGAGATCAATTACTTCTCGCTCGCCGATACGATGGGCTGGGCAACGCCGCTGCGCATCGAGCGTGTTTTGGGCGAGGTGCGCAGCCGCTGGCCCGACATGCCGATCGCGCTCCACCTGCACGACACGCGCGGCTTGGCCGTCGCCAATGCACATGCCGGGCTGCAGATGGGCGTGACGCAGTTCGATTCGACTGTGGGCGGGCTCGGTGGCTGCCGTTCGCCGGTCAGCCGAAAGCCGCCGGCAACATCTGCACCGAGAGCTCGTTTCGGGAAAGACGGAGTTCTCCGCAGAAGATTTCGACGTTGTGCTCGCCGATCAGCGGCGCCCTGCGTGAGATTTTCCAGGGCGAGCCGTTATAGATCGCCGCCTCGCCCGGATAGGTGAAGCTGCGTCCGAGTTCCGGATGCTCGACCTGCTTCCAAAAGCCCCGGTCGTGCAGATGCGGGTCGTCGAGAAGCTGCTCCGGGGCGCGCACCGCGCCCCAGGTAAAGCCGCGTTCTTGGGCGCGATGGTAAACTTCTTCCGCCGGCAGGCTGGCGATAAATCCGGCGACAAGGCCGTCGATGATGTGTGACGTGTTCGCCGTGATCACCGCAGGGTCCTGGTATTTCGGGTCCCGAAGATCGCTGGCCATGCCGTTGGTGTCGAGAAGATCGGCCAATTCCTTGATGTATCTCGGGTTGAGGCGGCCACCTACGAGTGCGCAGACGTAATTGCCGTCCTTGGCGCGGAACTGCGTGCGCGGGCTCGGTCCGGCGGCGTGGTGACGGCCGGTGTGGCGCTGCAATACCTCGCCCCGGTAGACGTAATTGGCGACTGCCGACTCAGTGGTCAGCGCGCAGGCCTCGTGGATTGAGGCATCGATGTATTGCCCCCGCCCCGAGACCGTGCGGTGCACCAGCGCCGCCATGACCGCCATGTAGGCGAAGTGGCAGCCCATATGCCAGGCATTGCCGCCGCCGGGAGCGATCGGCGGCGCGTTCGGAGCGTCGGTGTCGTCATAGCCGGACGACGCCATCTCGCCGCCCGCCGCCATATGCAGCAGGTCCGCCGAAAGATAATCGCGCCACGGTCCGGTCTGCCCGAACGGGGTCAAGGCGCACAATATCAGGCCGGGATTCTGCTTTTGCAGCGCGTCGTAATCGAACCCGAGCGAGCCTAGCCGGCCGGGCCGGAAGGTCTCCAGAATGACATCGGCCGTGGCTGCCAGTCTACGGAACAGGTTGCGTCCGTCGGCGGTCTCGAGGTTGAGTGTGATGCCGCGCTTTGACGTGTTGTAGTACCAGAACGACAGGCTGCGCTCCGGGTGCGGAATGTCATCGAGGAACGGGCCGATATGGCGGCAGAACTCGCCGCCCAGCGGTTCGATCTTGACGACGTCGGCCCCGAGATCGCCGAGCAGCTTGCCGCAGTACTGGCCCGTCTCATTCGCCAGTTCCAAAACGCGGAGCCCGTTCAGCGGACCGGGATGCGGCGAGGCGTCGGTCACCTGAGCATCTCCTCCTGGTATGGGAAACGCGGACGCTGTGTCGGCCAGAACGTCCCGTCGGTGAAACCGGCACGCAGCTCCTCGTGGCTGAACCCCAGCAGGCCCTCGACGATCTCGCGCGTGTGCTCGCCGATCATTGGGCTCGGCGAGGAGTTTGTTGCCGGCGTTTCCGACAGCTTGAACGGAGCGTTCTGTACCTTGTATCGGCCCAGCCCCGGGTGCTCGAGATCCAGATACATCTCGCGCTGACGCAACTGCGGATCATGCTCGACGCGGTCTTCGGCGCTTTGCACCGGCATGGCGCGCACGCCGGCAGCCTGGCAACGCTCGGTCACCTCGTATTTCGCAAGGGTCCGCGTCCATGCCTCGATCTGTTCGTCCAATTCCTCCTGGTACTGCAGGCGCCCGGTGACGGTGGCGAATTTGTCCGCACCAGCCCACGACGGCGCTTCCATCACCTCCACCAGACACCGCCATTCCTCATTGGACTGGCAGACGATGACGCACCAGTCGTTATAGCCGCCGGGATCGGTGCGGTAGGCATTGTGCGGCGCCACGGTTGGGCCACCGCGATAGCTGTTGGCCGGCGGTGTCTCGGGCCAGTGCGCCCGGTTCCCGGGCGGATAGCCGGGCCGACGCGACCCGCGGCCGTTCACCGTAAAGTCCAATAACACCGGCCCGACGAGCGGTACGCTGGCCACCATCTGAGACAGGTCGATGTGCTGGCCTTTTCCGGTGATATTACGGTGTAGAGGCCGGTCAGCGCGCACATCGCACCATACATGCCGCCGGTGTCGTCCATGTATGACCAGCCCCAGCCGGCCGGCGGCTGGTCCGGCAGGCCGGACTGAAACGTCAGGCCCGAGACCGCCTGCGCCACGGGGCCGAACGTCGTGTAATGGTGATGTCTCCCGGTATGGCCGTAACCCGACATCGACACATAGAGATGTCCGGCCTGATGCGGCACTGCTCCTCGTAGCCGAGACCCCAGTTGCGCAAAACGCGCGAGCTGAAATTCTCGATGACGATGTCGGAAATCGCGATCAGCCGCTTGACGATTTCGAGGCCCTTTGGCGTACGGACATTGAGGCTTAGGCTTTTCTTGTTGACGTTGGTGTCGTTGAAGTTCCCCGAGGTATTCAGATTGACCTCGAGGTGTTTCGGTGTCGTCGTGCTCGGCAACCGGCCCCGCTCGTTTTCCGGCCACTCGATCTTGATGACCTCCGCACCGAACGCGCCGAGCCACCGCGTTGCCCAAGGACCCGCCCGCACCCACCTGAAATCGACGACTCGGATGCCGGCGAGAGCCTTCATTTGACATCGCTTTCATACGCAGCATCGTCGAGCACGTCTTTGGCACGGTACAGGATTGGATGGGGCGGGAACACTTCTCAACCAGAAGGCCGGCCAAAGTCGCAACCAAGATGAGCCTCCACGTGCTTGCCTACAACGGACCATCAAGCTGACATCGCTCGGTTCCGCTTTACGATCTCTAGGACCGTATTTTTGCTCACCCCCAATCGGCGGACGATCAGTGCCGAGACGCCGCTCCGTCGCCCGCGAGCGGCTCGAGGAGCTGCTCGCCTTGCCCGTCGCCGAACCGGAACTGATCCGGCACTGGACCCTGAGTGCCGGCGATCTCGCCGCCATAGAGCGCCGGCGCCGCGATCCGAACCAGCTCGGTTTCGCGCTGCAACTCTGTGCTTTCCGCTGCCCGGGTCGCCTGTTGCGCCCGCGCGAGGTGATTCCGGAGGCGGCATTCGCCTTTGTTGCCGGCCAACTCCGCGTCGCCCCCGATGCACTCGCCAAATGCCGAGGCCACGGTTTCCGCAGAGGCGCCAATCGACGCCACTGCCCGGTATCCTGACGCCGCCCACCTGTCTGCCGAGCCGCTGCCCGAGCGCCGGAGTCAGGGCATCAGCTGGAAGCCGAGCCCGTCATCGGTCATCGCGAAGCGGCCCGAGGCAAGCGTGACGCGCTGTCGGCAGATGCCGGAGACACGCTCACCCTCGGCCGAGGGATGGTGGGCGAGCCCAGGGCACGCATCACGCGATCGTCGCGGTAATAGCATGCAGCAAGCCCGGCCGAGCGCCGTCACTGCCGGGCCTTCGCGGCCGAGCAGAGCGTCATAGCCGCCAGCTCGGCCTTCACCTCATCGAGCCCAGCGAAGTCGCCGCCGGCGATCTCGTGCAGCATCGCCAGCGCCTGGCAGACGGCGGCCCGGTCGCGGCTAAGCGAGCAGACGATGTCTGCGAAGATTGCTTCGTCATCCGCGCCCGCCACGCCGTATTCAGGCGCTGGTGGGCACCATGAAGGCGGCAAGCCGACGCAGATCCCGCAATTTGGCAGGCGTCAGTTCGGCTCCGGGATCTTCACCGCGCTCATCGCACCGCGCCCATCGTGAGGCCGCAAACGATGCGGCGCAACGGTTCCCCGTCGCGACCGGGGACGATTTGCCGTTGTCCAGGCCGCTCAGACGGACGATGCTGCCCACAGAACCACCCGGAATCTGGCGAATGTGGGCTTAGAAAGGTCACCTGCATGAAGCCCTTCCTCCTATCCGCGCTCTGCGCCGCTTCTCTCGTGAGCCAAGCCCACGCCCAAGATCTGCTCTCAACGCACCGCGTCTCTGCTGATCTCGCGAGCCAAGCCGTCGCGGCGGTTGTCGCGAAATGCGCCAGCCAGGGTTACGCCGAGACCGGCGTGCTGGTCGATGCCGACGGCGTGAAGCAGGCGGTGCTGCGCGGCAATCGCGCCGGCGCCCACACGCTCGATAGCGCCTTTGCCAAGGCGTACACGTCCGCGTCGTTCAAGACCGACACGACCGCGCTCGTCGAAAGGTCCAAGACGGTACCGGTGTTGGCGAACCTATTCAAATTGCCGCATCTGCTTTTGCTGAGCGGGGGCATCGTCATCAAGCTGGGCGACGAGGTGGTCGGAGCGATCGGCGCCGCCGGGGCGCCGGGCGGCGATCTCGACGATGCCTGCGCCCGCGCCGGCCTGGACAAGATCAAGGGCCAGCTCAAGTAGCGTTCACGCCGTGATGAGGATGACGCGATGAGAATCGGGATCTCGCTGACGAGCAATCATCCGGACGTGGCAGATCCGCGCCACGGAGCGCGCTGGATGATCGAGCGAGCCGCGGCGGCACGCCGTGCCGCGCTCGATTCCCTGTTTGTCGGCGATCAGCACGTGTCGCCGATGCCCTATTATCAGAACACGCCGATGCTCGGACGGCTGCTCGCGGAGTGGGGCGAGGCCCCGGCCGGGTGCCTATTCCTGCTCCCTTTGTGGCACCCGGTGCTGGTGGCCGAGCAGATCGGTACGCTCGCCGCCATCGCTCAAGGCCCCTTCATCATGCAATGCGGGCTCGGCTGGGGCGAGGCTCGGTTCGCCGCGATGGGCGCCAACATCAGGACGCGTCCTTCGGCTTTCGAGGAAGCTCTCGACATCGTCCGGCGCCTGTTGGCGGGCGAGACGGTGAGTTCCTCCCGCCGGTTCGGGGTCGCCGAGGCGAGCCTCGCGCTGCGTCCGGCTGAGCCCGTCGAGGTCTGGATCGGCGCCAGCGCCCCGCCGGCAATCAACCGCGCAGCACGATTGGCGGAGGGCTGGATCGCCAGCCCCGGCCTCACCCGCGACGAGGCGCGCGTGCAGGCCGAACTCTATCGTGATCGCTGCGCCGCTTACGGCCGGCAGCCAGGCGCCATTGTCTTGCGGCGCGACATTTACGTCGGCGAGTCGTCGTCCGAGGCGCAGGCGGTGCTGCAGCACGCGCTGAGCCACGGCTATCGCGGCATGCCGGCGGAAGCCTTGATCGCGGGCTCGGTCGACGAAGTCGCGGAACAGTTTCGGACCTTCGGGGAAATCGGCTACACCGAAATCCTCGTGCGTCATCTCAGCAACGATCAGCCGAAGGTCCTGGGCTCCCTGGAGCGGCTGGCCGCGGTACGCGCGGCGTTGGCCTGAATAACCGGGCCGCTGTTGGAGAGCACGATCACAACGCTGTCAAAGGGAGGATCTCCAATGCTTCGGCGCTGCGATCATCGTCCCTGGCTTCCTCGTCATCCAAACCACCTGGGGAGTTCCCGCGGTATTCGCCACGATCGCGGTCATGCTGGCGGTGGCTGCCGTCGCGGTGACGCAGATCGGCTCCGAGACGCGTGGCCTCGCCCTCGACGCGATCGCGCCGCCGACGGAATGAGATGCGCCGGTCGGACCGCAGCCGCGGCCTGTCAGCCGGCCCATATGCCTATTATCCCTTTATCGGGCTTTTCTTAAAGGGGCGCGCCCGCGCGCCCGCCCGTCCTTTGCCGACCCTGCCATCTCACCAGGATTAGTCATATCGTAGATTGATCACCGTCTGTTTGGTAGAACGTATCGCGATGGGTCCGGGCGATGCCTTCCTGCATGTGAGCGTGGTCGAGCGCAGCGGCCACGGTAGCGCCCCACCGGGCGCGACACTCGAGGTCCGCGCCGGTCCGGAGCCCAAGGGCCACAGGTAACCGATCTCCTAAGCGTCGACAGCAGCACCGCCCAACAAGAGCCTTCCCGACGCGCCAGACCGCAACGGCCGATGTATCCGCCGACCGACCAAGCCGTCGTCGAGGAGTCCGGCACGGTCAAATGGTACAACGCCGAGAAGGGATTTGGCTTCATCGGATCGGAACGGGGCGGCAAGGATATCTTCGTGCATGCTTCGATGCTCAAGCGTGCAGGCATCGCAGACCTGGCCGAGGGCCAGCGCGTCGCGGTCGACGTGGTCGACGGCAGGAAGGGCCCGGAGGCGGCCAGTTTACGCCTGATCTGAAAACCGCCAATCTCCTCGACGGGGCGACGTATACCGCCGCCCCCGAGCAGCCGGGCGCCTGCTCCTCGGCAACAGCGGCTCTTGCCCTTGCGTACGCTGGAAACGGAAACGCCCCGCAATTCGAGGGCGTTTCGACGTTCGGATGGTTTGCGTTCGACGTACCGATTAGGCGGCCTTTTGCTCCATCACCTGCGGCTGCACGGTTGCGACCGTGGTGCCGACCTTGATCGTGCGCGGCTTGGCTGCCTCGGGCACTTCGCGAACCACATCGACAGAAAGCATGCCATTGTCGAGGCTGGCGCCCACCACCTTCATGTGGTCGGCAAGGCTAAAGCACCGCTCGAAGGCGCGCCGGGCGATGCCGCGGTGCAAGTAGCCGCCGCTGTTTTCGTCCTCCTTCTGTGCCTTGCCCGCTACCAGGAGGGTGTTCTCCTGAACGGTGATATCGAGCTCTGCCGGCGCGAACCCGGCCACGGCCATCGTCAGCCTGTAGGCGTCTTCGCCGGTCTGCTGGATGTTGTAAGGGGGATAGGCGACGGCCGTGCTGTCAACGCGGCTTGCCGCATCGACCAGACGGGTTAGACGATCGAAGCCGATCGTCGAACGGTACAACGGAGAGAAATCGAAACGATCCATGACCATATCCTCCTGTGAGCAACATGGATGTCGGCACTTCCAACAGGGCAATGCCAGTCTTTGATGTTGACCAGGGAGAAGGGAGAAGCGATGTCATCACCGTCGCGCCGGCCGCGATCGGAGCCGGTACGGAAATCGACCGGGCTACACCTTAGGAGACGGCTCCGGTTGTCTCATGATCGGGGCCCAGCTCAGACTACCCCATGACCTCCATATGCCCCGCGATCACACTTTCCCCTCGGGACTACGACGCTGTTCTGTTTGATCTTGACGGTGTCTCGACCAGGACGGCGAGCGTACATGCCGCGGCCTGGAAAAGGCTGTTCGACGAATTCCTTGAGCAGCGCTCTGCTGCCATGGGCGATCCGTTCGTGCCCTTTGACATCGACGCCGATTATCGACGTTACGTCGATGGCAAATCCCGCTACGACGGCGTGGTGGCCTTCCTCAAATCGCGCGGAATCGAGCTGCCATGGGAGGCACCCGAAGACGGCTCCGGCCTGCAAACCATTCATGCGCTGGGCGATCATAAGGATAAGTATTTCTTAGAATACCTAAAGCAACACGGCGTTGAGACATATGAAGCGTCGATCATCCTGGCGCGAACACTGCGGGAGCAGCAGATCAAGACAGCCGTCGTTTCATCCAGCAACAATTGCGCGGTGGTGCTGAAAGCAGCCGGCATCACCCAGTTGTTAGACGTGCGGCTGGACGGGATGGACATTACCCGCCTAAAACTTAAAGGCAAGCCAGCGCCGGATGCGGTCCTGGAGGCGGCGCGGCGCATTGGGATCGAACCGTCTCGCGCAGTCGTCATGGAGGACGCGATTGCCGGTGTCGAGTCTGGGCGCACGGGCGACGTTGTTGCAGGGATCGGCCGGGTTGCCGGCGAGAGCCTGATGGGCCAGGCTGGCGCCGTTCACAACCGGGAACTCTCTGCTGTGCCGTTCAAACATCACGCCGAACACCGTCATCATATTCCGAGACCCCGGTATCGGGTCATGAACCGGCCGGAGTACGAGGCAGCATTAAGGCAGCGCGGCAGCCTGACCGTCTGGTTCACCGACGCGGCCATCGCGGCGTGGCGGGCCGAACCGCGAACGACGCCCGGCGGGCAGCCCCATTATTCGCCCCTGGCGATCACCACGGCGCTAACGATGCGCACGGTCTTCGGTCTGGCATGCGGCAGACCGAAGGGCTCATCGGCTCCGTCGTCGCTCTGCTCGGCCTCGCTCTCGCGGTGCCGGATCACTCGACATTGAGCCGCCGGAGCAAGACGCTGGACGTGCCGCCCCTCCGGCGGCTCGCAGCCGGTCCGCTGCATTTGCTGGTGGACAGCACGGGCCTGAAGCTCGGTGGGGCCGGCGAATGGCTGGTTGAAAAGCACGGCATGTCCCGCCGCCGATCTTGGCGTAAACTGCATATCGGCATCGATGGCGAGAGCGGCGAAATCGTCGCGATCGAGCTGACCAAGAAAGAGAGCGACGACGGCGGGCGGACTGCCGCGCTGCTCGACCAGCTCACCGATCCCCTGGCGTCCTTCACGGCTGACGGCGCGTACGATCAGGACCGCGTTTACGAGACTGTTGCCGAGCGTCATCCGGATGCCGCTGTCATCGTGCCACCGCGAGCAACCGCGGTTCCGGGTCCATCCGCCACGACTGCTCCGACACAGCGGGACCGACACATCCAGGAGATCGTGGCGCACGATCGGATGGGCTGGCAAAAGTCGAGTGGCTACAATCTTCGGGCCAAGGTCGAGGCAGCAATCGGTCGATACAAACGCGTGGTCGGCGATCAGACCGAGGCCATGGAAGTCGCCATCGCTGCTGCTGCCTTGAACCGGATGCTTGAATTCGGCCGCCCGAACTATGTCCGGATCACATAAACCCAGGCGAAGTTGGCGTCACCCGTCTGCACGCCATCCGTGCAACACGGTCGGTCAGGCGATTGCTAAGTCGGGCACCATCACGATGCCCTTCGTCTCCGGGGACACAAGCAAGGCACAGGCAAAACTGAGCGCGCCCAGGCAAGTTCCGATTACCATTGGGATAGCGAAACCCAAATCGTAATGAACGGCGAAGAACGTCAACACCAGCGGTACGAGGCCACCCCAGATCGCTCCCTGGTGGAAGCAGAAACCACTCGCAGTCGCTCGTACTTCGGTGGGGAATCGCTCAGATAGGTAGGTCGGCATCTGCCCCTGCATGCCGCCGCCGCCGCACGCTCCTTGCACCATAAAGCCAATTGCGATCCACAGAATATTATGGGTGAACAGATAGAGCGGCGCGACCGGGATCGCCAGCAGGGCGGGGATAATCATCGCCCAGCGGCGGCCGATGCGGTCAGCCACCCAGCCCCACGAGCCGCTCGCCACGAAGACGACAAGGTTCCCCAGCGCGATCGGCGTCGCCACCAGCGCCGGGCTCAGCCCTAAATCCTTCTGCAGATGCGTGGCAAACAGCGCATTGATCGAGTAATAGGTGACAAAGCCGCTCGCCATCCACCAGCACGCGGTTAGCGTGTTGCCGCGGACTCCCCGCTTGAAGATGGCGAATAGCGGCGCGCGGACCTCGCGATTCTCAGCGCGCTGCAGCCGGCGATTCTCGACCCATACCTTGGGTTCTTTGACGAAGCGGCGCACGTAGAATACGGCAAAGGCCGGTAGGATGCCGACCCACAGCATGCCGCGCCAGCCGATATAGGCGTAGAACACGCCGTAAACCAAGCTCGACAGTAAAAAGCCGATACCCCATGACCCCTGTAGCACCCCGCCCATAAAGCCGCGCGAGCGGGCCGGCCAAGTCTCCATCGCCAGCGCAGCCCCGGCCGGCCATTCCGCTCCCATGCCGATGCCTAACAATGCGCGGAACAGCAGCAGAAACCAGAAGCTCGGTGAAAACCCGGCGATGAAGTTGCAGACCGAATACCACAGGATCGAAATCATCAGCGGCGTCTTACGCCCGATCCGATCGGCGAGCCAACCCGAGGCCGTCGCGCCCACCAGGCGCATCCATAAGGTAATAGTAAAGACGACCGCGACCGCGGTCAGGGGGACGTGGAACTCCCGCGAAATCGGCACCATGATCAGCAGGAACACGGTGAAGTCGAAGGCGTCTAGCGTCCAACCCAGCCACGCCGCCCACCAGGCCAGCCACTGGTCTTGGGTCGGCTCCTTCCACCATGGGATGTTTGCCGTTTCGATGGTCGGCGCCATGCTTCAATCCCTCATTTAGCCGGCCCTTTTCCGGAGCCTTGAGGTTATTGTAGTCCTGCATTGCGCGTGCCGCAAAGATGAAAACTATTCAGATGACGGTTAAGGATCTCCGCGGCATGGACGATCCGCCTGCGTGATAAAGAGAGCAAACAGTAGGCTTCGGGTTACCCTCTTCAGAAGTTTCGTGAACCCGGTCCTACCGTCGCAATTCGAACAAGAGGGGTAAGTGCACCCCCCAATCACACACGTGATCTACACGACGCCCGTCAACCGCGCCGATGACGCCGATTGTCGTCATGCTGCCGACCGACCTTTCGGCGGAGACCGGCGCGGGACCACTCACCAACGCCATTGAGGGCCGGCCTCCCCGACAAAATTTTGCCCCGGCCGGAGGATAACGCATTCGATCGGCGCCGAGACCGGAAGCGGGCCGGCTTCCTTCATGGCGGCGAACAGCGGCTTTGCGATGAGCTGATCTTCGACGGCGCGATACTGCCGGCTGTCGGCGACCCAGATATCGCCGGCGCGGAGCCGATCCCGCAATTCGGCGAAGAAGCAAAGCTCGTAGGCCGCGCCGTCGATCTTCCCGCCCGGCATCACGGCCTGCCGCCAGCCCCGGCAGATAAAGCCGGTTGGCAAATCTTTGGGCAGGGTGCGCCGATTGCCCGTGTAGAAGGGGCGCAGCATCTCGATCGCGCGAACCAGGCCGCTCACCGCGGCGACGCCGTGAAAGGTGAAGGCGCCGAGGAACAGCGGCCCGATCCGGCGCATAAGGGCATGGTTGCGTTCAGCGAGCGCCAGATAGAATCAGAGCGCCAAAAGCTGCACGACAAACTATGTCGGAATGGGATAATGTACGGAAACCGCTCTACCGGGGATTTCCGTACATATGCTGATCAGCTACATGCGCGTTTCGACAGACGGCGATCGGCAGGTCCTGGATTTGCAGCGCGATGCCCTGCTGGCGGCGGGGGTCGATGAGCGGCAACTGTTCGAAGGGGACACGACCACGCCGCAGGGCGAATTCCTGTTCCACGTCTTCGGCGCACTGGCGCAATTCGAGCGCTCGTTGGTCCAGGAGCGGGTTCGCGCTGGCCTCGCCGCGGCACGCCGCCGCGGCCGACGGGGCGGGCGCCCGGTCGTGATC
>Ga0210386_10000582_pt1 | contig 33789 bp, 29 predicted proteins | sample IncBWH32OmetaG_FD_160091 | JGI IMG/M metagenome (GOLD analysis project Ga0210386, IMG submission 160091) | Forest soil microbial communities from Barre Woods Harvard Forest LTER site, Petersham, Massachusetts, United States - Inc-BW-H-32-O ...
CGGGTTTTATCGGCAGCGATTTCCAGAAGGAGTTTGAGGCGCAGACTCCTCTCGGCCGCATTGGCCAACCGGAAGACATCTCATCGATTGCAGTATTTCTGGCTTCCGAGGATTCGGCGTGGTTGACAGGCGAATTGCTGGTTGCTTCGGGTGGTTTGCGGTAAGGATCAGGGCCGCTCTCGCGGCCCTTTTTATTTACTGGCTGGGGCTGGAACACTCTCCAGTTCCAGCAGTTTCTTCTTTCGCTCCACTCCCCATCGATAACCCGTTAACTTGCCATCGCTGCCAATGACACGATGGCACGGAACGACAACCGCCACCGGGTTCGTCGCGCAGGCGCGCGCTACGGCTCGAACGGCGGTGGGCTGTCCGATCTGCTGCGCGATCTGCGCATAGGTGCGAGTCTCGCCGCGTGGGATACGCCGCAGTGCCTCCCAGACACGTCTCTGGAAAGCGGTCGCGCGCACATCGAGCGGCAACTCCAGCGCGACAGGATGCTCCACCATCTGCCCAAGCACCTGCTTTACCATCGCGCCCAGACCAGATTCATCCCGTTTTCTGATAGATTCCGGAAATCGGGAAGAAAGGTCATCTTCCAGCTCGCTCTCCAGCGATCCAAACGCCACTGCGCACAAGCCAGCCTTGGTTGCAGCCACCAGCATCTTGCCCAGCGGAGAATCGGCGATGGCATAACGAATCTCGACATCTTTCCCCCCGCGACGATATTCCGTTGGCGTCATTCCCAGGTGTTCATTGGCCGATTCATACAGGCGACTGCTCGAAGCAAAGCCTGCGTCATACATGGCTGCGGTCACGCTGTCGTTCGTGGTCAGGTTTTGCCGGAAATGCTCCATCCTGCGCGCCTGCTGGTACTGCCGGGGCGAGATGCCAAGAAAGCGCCGGAAGAGCCTCTGTGTGTGGAATGCGCTCAGGCCTACAACATCGCCCAATCGATCCAGTTTGACCGTGTTGTCCAGATGCTGATCGATGTAGTCGCACGCCTGCGTCAGCATGTGCGCCTGGGGGTGCATCTGTCCCGGCGCGCAGCGCTTGCACGCCCGGTAGCCAGCGCGCTCGGCGAGTTCTCCTGTAGCAAAGAATTCTACTGAGGCGCGCTGCGGCCTTCTGCTTGGGCAGGAGGGCCTGCAGTAAATTCCAGTCGTGCGCACGGCGTATACAAACAGCATGTCCGCCGCGGGCTTGCGTGTCTCCACCATCTGCCATGCTCGGTCCCAAATCGGATGCGAAGCCTGAACAGCATTCATATCGACCTCCGTATGCTGTTTTGATCTTCGCGCAGGCATGGCAGGTGGAGCACTCCGCTTCTTGCTTTCAAATTTAGATAGTTTCGGCACGCTTTGATCGATTCCCGAGGCATCTTCCCGGATTCACGCAGAAAAAGCAAAGGGCGGGCTGAAAAGCCCACCCTTCAATGGTTTTGCGTGAAGCGCGTCTGCCTTATGGCTAACCCTTCGTTGCTGTTGTCGTGACGGCCGCCTGCTCACGCAGCGTCGCGGCCTTGTCGGTCGCTTCCCAGGTGAACTCCTTGTCGGAGCGGCCAAAATGGCCGTAGGCTGCTGTCTTTTTGTAGATCGGACGGCGCAGGTTCAGGCTTTCGATAATGCCCTTCGGCGTCAGCTTGAAGTTGGCGCGAACCAGGTCCTCAAGTTTCCCTGAGTCCACCTTGCCTGTGCCAAAGGTATCCACCAGCACGCTCACTGGATCGGCTACGCCAATCGCGTAAGCAAGCTGCACTTCACAGCGGTCTGCCAGACCGGAGGCTACGATGTTCTTGGCGATGTAGCGGGCCATGTAGGCTGCAGAGCGGTCCACCTTTGTCGGATCCTTGCCGCTGAAAGCGCCGCCGCCGTGACGACCCATGCCGCCGTAGGTGTCAACAATGATCTTGCGGCCGGTCAACCCGGAGTCGCCCATCGGTCCGCCGATCACAAAGCGGCCGGTCGGATTGATGTGATATTTGGTGTTCTCGTCGAGGAGTTCGGCCGGAAGCACCGCCTGAATGACGTGCTTGAGGATGTCGGCGCGGAGTTCTTCGTTCGAAACATGTTCCGCATGCTGGGTTGAAATAACGACCGCGTCGATGCGGACCGGCTTGCCCTCGGCGTTGTATTCCACTGTGACCTGGCTCTTGCCGTCCGGACGCAGGTACGGCATTTTGCCGCTCTTGCGAACTTCGCTCAGACGCTTGGTCAGCTTGTGTGCCAGGGAAATGGGAGCCGGCATCAATTCTTCGGTCTCATTTGTCGCATAGCCGAACATCATGCCCTGGTCGCCTGCGCCACCCGTGTCCACGCCCATGGCGATGTCGCCCGACTGCTTGTTGATCGACGAAATCACGGCGCAGGTATTCGAATCGAAGCCATAGAGTGCGTTGTCGTACCCAATGGCTGCCACCACGCCGCGTACCAACGTCTGAAAATCTACATAGGCACTGGTGGTGATTTCGCCGGCGATCACAACCAATCCGGTTGCGGTCAGTGTTTCGCAGGCTACGCGGCTGTAAGGATCATGTTCGAGGCAGGCGTCGAGGATGGCGTCTGAAATCTGGTCTGCGATCTTGTCGGGATGCCCTTCAGTCACCGACTCCGAGGTGAATAGAAACTTGTCGCGTGCGGACAAAACAGTCCTCCCTTATGTGCGGATGGCCTGATACCGTCGCAGCTCCTGATAGGGAAAAAGCGATAGAGTGCGGAGCGAAGGATCGAGCCGCTTCGATCACGGCACAGGCAACTAAACTAAATGGTACTAGACCCTTCAGGCGCAGGCAAAGCGCTGCACCCAAAGGGGCAAAGAGCCGATCCAGCGGGGAAATGGGCCAGTAAACGGTAGGCAGGCCAGGAACCTGTCCAGGAACTTCGAATATTCTGAAGGCGAGATAGCAGGCGAGGCTGCAAGAAAGGCGCGGATTTTACCCCGTGCATTATCCGTGGACAATCAATGCGGCTTCAGCCGCTGAGGTAATTCCCGCCGGAGCAAGACTTTTTTCGCAGCTGGAAAGCGTGCCCTTAAGAGAGCGCGGCCGTTCAGGTATGTCTGTCCGGAAAAACAGGAAATTGCAATGCCGCTGTGGCTGTTTCCGGAGCAGACATCGAACGATGCTGATTGCTGTTTGCAGCCGAGATGCGATTGCTGACGTAATGCCACACAAACCAGCCGAGAGCGGAGAGCAGCACCAACAGCACGGCAACGCCTGCCCAGCGCAGCCGCATATCCGGGCGTGGAGCCTCATCATTGTGGCCCTTGCTTATATTTTCTGCGAATTCAATCCAGCTGGCGTCGTCGTCTTTGAGCTGGCCGCTTTTCTGGTAGGCAGACATGAAGCGGTTGACCCACGTGTCCTCGTCCAAGCCGACAACCCGCGCGTAGCCGCGCACGATGCCCTTGTTGAACACCCCTCCTGGAAGAACATCAAATTGTTCTTCCTCGAGAGCGAGCAGATGGCGGCTGCTGATCTTCGTCGCGTCGGTTATCGTCTCGATCGCGATGCCGCGGGTTTCCCGCTCTTTCCGCAAATCTTCGCCAAACTGACCCATGCTCCTGTTCCTGCGCAGATACGCTTTGGGGCTAGCAAAATCTTGCAAAAAGATGTTGTGCTATCGACGAGTCTAATGCACAACCTCTAGGGCAAACCATAAAACTCTCTAGGAAACAAGTCAAAAGAAAAAGAATACTTTTCCTTTTCTTTTCATGTACCTAAACTAAAAGCTAGCTAACACATCCTTAACTGCTTGGATGTTTATAAGAGCCCTTAAGCTTCTCTGTCCTAATGATTATCGGTGGTGCGGCCCGCTTTGTTACACTCAAGTTTCGAGAGATTTTCGCCTTTTCCCGGAATGGAACGGCGCATCGGCTCCCGCCACATTACCTCTTAAGGGTTTCCCACCATGAACAAGCTTGTCCTCGGCAACCTACTTTACCGGCCCCTGCGCAGTGTCATCGGCGTCTTTGCGGTGGCTGTCGAGGTCGTTATGATCCTCTCGATTGTCGGGATTTTTGTCGGACAGGTCGAACACTCCAAAAGTCAGACCAGCGGCATCGGAGCGGACCTGATCGTGCGTCCGCCCAATTCGAGCTTTATCAGCGGCGTAGGCGGGGCGCCTGTGCCCGCTAAAATTGCCGGCATCCTGGCAAAACTGCCGCACGTGGCCGTGGCTACGCCGGTCATTCAGGACTTCAGCCTCGCTGGCTCGCCTGAGCTTATCTGGGGCATTGATTTTGATAGTTTTAACGCGCTCAAGCCCTTCGTGTTCCTTGAAGGAGGCCCTTTTCAAGGGCCGAACGATGTCATTATCGACGATGTTTTTGCCCGCACCGACGGCGGCCATCGGCTTGGCGATACCATCTTGATCAAGAGCCATCCCTTTCATATCTGCGGCATTGTTGAACATGGACGTGGCGGCCGCAAATTTGTGCCGATCCACACACTCGGCACCATGGTCGGCAATCCCGATAATGCTTCGCTTTTCTATTTGAGAAGCGATGATATTCAGAATCAGGAACTCATCCGGAAAGAAATTCTTGCGACGCCTGGTCTCAGCGAATATCAGGTGCAGACGCTGCAGGAGTGGATGTCGCTGATGACGCCTGAGCACCTGCCCGGATTCAACGCGGCGCTCCGCAGCGTGATCGGTATTGCTGTCATCGTGGGCTTCATCGTCGTCTTCCAGACGATGTATACCGCTGTAATGGAGCGGACGCGGGAGATCGGTATCCTCAAGTCGCTGGGTGCATCGCGCGCTTACATCACGAACGTGGTGCTGCGCGAGGCGGCGTTGATTTCGATAGCAGGCATCCTTCTGGGAATCGCTCTCACCTATCTGCTTAAATTTGGATTGAGCTATCGCTTCCCGACGCTGCCTTTTCCTCTAAGCCTGGATTGGCGGGTACGCGCTGCGCTGATTGCCTTTTCAGGAGCGATTCTGGGCGCGCTTTATCCGGCGCTGAAAGCCGCCCGCAAAGACCCGATCGACGCCCTGGCTTACGAATAAACGGAGGTGCAGAATGGCCAATCCGGAAGAGCATACGACGACAGGCAAGCTTCAGGAGCACTGGATCTGCGTTCTTGGCGGAGCCGATCTGCAGAACCGTGCCTCTGAGTGGCAGCAGCGGAAAACCGCCGGCGGCAAGCTGTATGCCCTTATCGAAGCCCGGTCGGACGAGCGTCCGGATCGTAGATTGACACAGGTGGGCAATGACGACGTGCTGTACATCTATGCGCGTATGTCAGATGGATTGGACGCAATCGGGGAGAGCAAAAAGACTCCGCAGGAACTGGCCTCCCATCTGTTGTCAGAAGGCCTGGACACGGGACACAAGGAGCTGAAGATCTTTGCGTCAAAAAGCGGCAATACGCTTCCAGGCGAAAAAGGATCAACCTCCTACGCCGAGCGGTTATACAACTGCATGAAACAGGATTACCCAAATATCAGAGTCTACGGCTACCTGGGCGAAGTAAGCCCGCAGGGTTTCGACTCGCATAAGACTGCAGGCCTTGCCTCCGGGGAGACATCCGGGAGCGTGACACGAGATTCCTGGGATGAAAGAAAGCTTCGCGCGAAGGAAAACCGGGTCTGTTTTCCTCCTTTACCGGATAGCAAGTAGGGGTCTTCCTTCGCTCGATCTTTGTGTTGTAACTAGAAAAAGCGAATCCCTGAGCCTGACTCTGAGTACAGCGAAGAGTCAGGCTCAGGATGACAGCCTTTCACTCGCAGCCAGTCAACTGGCTATATTGTCGATTCAGTCTAAAAGAGGGCGTGCGGCGCTGCGCTTTCCATGTGGAAAACTTCCCAGGTCTGCTTGCCCACACTCGTGCCGATTTTCTTGGCCTTTACCCAGCAGCCCTGGAAATTAGTGTAGTTGTAAACCGGGGGTGGTCCTGCCGCAGTTCTTACGGCCAGGATGATGGCGCCTCGGCGTGCCAGTCCAAAATCCCATCTCAGAGTCTTTGTGGCCGCTGCTACGGCGGGCGCGGGACTTCCCGGGGGTGCAGCTGTTACCGCCAGAGGCTGCCCCTTCGCCCAACCGTGAGGCTTCTCCTGCGCCTGAATCGACTGCACAACAACGTCCTCGAATTCAGCTTTCGGGACCCAGTTAAGAATGATGCATGAGTTCCGCGTCGTCGACGCACCGGCGAGTGGATCTTCCGTGGGCTTACCGACATATTTACGCGCCAGCTTGTAAGGCGTCGCAAAGGCAGCACATGCGCATAAGTTGCAGGCTGTCCCCGGCAGTGTATGCCGGTTGAACGCATGAGTACACGAGCAGATCACTGAAATCGCGCGTTTGTCGACGTTCTTCGCGATTTTTGACTTCAGCAGCTCTATTTCTGCGTTGTGCCAATTTTCAGCATCCTTCCCGGCCTGACCGGGTTTCGCTGCTTCGGTCGCTGCCTGCACCTTTGTCTTCTCTATGTCCTTGCTGAAGGTAAACAGATGTTTTTTCGAGAAATTCTTCTCGAATTTGATGCAGTATTGCTCTCCGTCCCAGTCCCTGACGACCCATTCCTGATCCGCAGTGGCGACTCGGGTCAGGCGTTCCATATTTCTGGAGACATGATGAAACGATTCATACGTGAGCAGATCAGCAGCGGTGCTTGTATTAAGACTCTTCGTTGCCAAACGGGCCTCCTTGCCAGTCGAAGCGAATATAGCATGTGGTTTGGCGTATTTGCAGGTCTGGAGACAGCCCAGTAATTGCTGTATTAAAAAATTGAGGGTTGATGCGTAAGAGTGAGATGCCGCCACGCTCTGCGACCTTCTCCATGCGTTCCGGACCGCTTACACCGGCTGCAGGAAATCAGCCGATACCGGATTCTCGTAGAGCGAGTAATCACGTGTGACGACTGTGAGTCCGGACGGCGTAACGAAGTAGTTGCGCTTGTCCTCGTTCTGGTCGTAGCCGATGACCGTGCCTTCGGGCAGATGCACATCGCGGTCGATGATTGCCTTTTTTATGCGGCAATGACGCCCGATGTTGACGTGCGAGAAGACGATGCTCGAATCGAGCTCCGAATACGAGTTCACACGCACATCCTGCGAGAGCACACTGTTGCGCACGACGGCGCCTGAGATAATGCAGCCGGTTGAAACGATCGAGTTGATCGCCATGCCGGTGCGTCCCGGCTCGCCAAAAACAAACTTCGCAGGAGGATACTGGCGTACCCGTGTCCGCATCGGCCAGTTGGCGTCATACAGGTTAAAGACAGGCGATATCGAAGCAATATCCATGTTCGCTTCGTAGTAGGCGTCCAGTGTTCCCACGTCGCGCCAATAGAGCGCATCCTGCCCGTTCTCATCGACAAAGTTGTAGGCCTGCATCTTGTATTTGCCGAGCAGGGAAGGCAGGATATTGTGCCCGAAGTCGTGCTTCGATGTGGGGTCTTCGGCATCCTTCATCAGCGACGGCAGCAGCACATCGGTATTGAAAAGATAGATGCCCATGGAGGCGTCCACCATGTTCGGATTAAACGGCGAGCGGAAGCTCGTCGTCTTCGGTTTTTCATCGAAGCCAATCACTTCGCCCGAGCGCGCCACCTCCACCACTCCGAAGCGCGATACATCTAAAGGATCGATCGGCAGCGTCGCCAGCGTAACGTCCGCGCCCGAATCGTTGTGTTGCTGCAGCATCTTGCCATAGTCCATTTTGTAGATATGGTCGCCGGAGAGGATGAGCACGTGTTTCGGCTGCTCGGAGCCAATGGAATAGATGTTCTGGTAGACCGCGTCCGCCGTGCCCATATACCAATTGGCGCTCACGCGCTGCATGGGTGGAAGAATCTCAATAAATTCGCCCAGCTCCTGGGCAACGACGCTGGTCCAGCCTTCGCGAATATGGCGATTGAGAGAGAGCGCCTTGTACTGGGTCAGAATGTATACATGGCGCAGGTCGGAATTAATGCAGTTAGAGAGGGTGATATCGATGATGCGGTAATTTCCGCCAAAGGGAACTGCGGGTTTCGCGCGATCGCGGGTCAACGGGAAGAGACGTTCCCCTGCACCGCCTGCCAAAAGTACGCCGAGTGTGTCTTTCATGGATTACGACGCCCCTTATTGCCTTTTGCTTAGTATCCAGCTTTGCGGCTTCGGCAAATACCATGCGGCAAAACATTGCCGCCTCTTTGAACTGGCGATACTAGCATAAAGAACAGCAAAAGGGAGTCAATCCACTCGTTCATCCCCCTGAATGGCAATCCGGAGTGAGCGCAGAAAATGTACATCCTGCGAAGAAAAAGGCTTTCCATCTTCCCCGACCTCTTGCTGGCCTCGCGTATTCGATGGTTCAAGTGCGGCCTCTGGTTGCTGTTCGAGCTCGTTCAAGCCAATCGTCGCTTCCAGCATGAGTAAAACGTCAAATCCTTGTTTCCGGATGTCCTGTACGACGCCGGCAATGTGTTCCGATTCGGAGACCGTCTCATGGATGGCTTCTCCCAACTGCTGAACGAGTTTTCGCAGCTTTGCGTTCAAGATGTGTGTCTCCGTTTCCCCCCTGCCATCGACCGGCCTGGAGCGCGCTGGAATGTTCTTAACTTACTTCTGATGTTCGAGGAGGGCAACTGGAATCAGAACGGCTGATAAACTTTGTTCATGGAGCCGAACACGCTCGGCCGCAAACTCGGAATCGGTGTGCGCGTCGCATCAAAAATGCTTCTCGATCGCGCAACGAAGGGCAGCCCTCCACCTGCTGCTTCCTCCGTTTCGGAGACCGTGCAACAGCAGGTCACGCATCCGTCCACAGTGTACGCCGCACGCGGCAAGGATGTCGCGCGAGGGTCGCGCAAATTCGGCGAAGCGGTGTGGAAACCCTTCGCGCACGCTGGCGGCGTTCTGTGGCTCGAAGTAACGGGACTCTTCTTCGGCATCTTTACTCTATTCTTTGCTATCAATACGTATAAACTGCGCCATCAATGGGATATAGGCCCGGATCACCAGCGTTTTCTGGTGTTTACCATAGTGACGTTGGCCTTCGCGTATTTCACCTTCAGCTCGTTCTACCGCGCGCATAAAAAAGAAAAGCTGAGGCGACAGGCGAAGCAGTGAGTGCACGCGCATACTTGCGCTCCTCACAAAGGTGTCATCCTGTTTGCCAAACAATTGGGTGCCCATCCTTCGCGTAGCGTCCCATTTCTCCTCAAGTTGACACAAAGAGTAAAAGAGAAGATATCCTTCTCCGTTCACTCCCCATGTCCGCAGATCACAATTCCAAACCCGTCTATGCCCGCGAGGATCTCGAAGCCATTGATTTCGATCCGGCGAAAGACCTCGGCTTTCCTGGCGAATTTCCTTTCACGCGCGGCATTCAGCCGACCATGTATCGCGGCCGTCTCTGGACGATGCGGCAGTACGCCGGCATGGGCGATGCCGAGGAGAGCAATCGCCGCTACAAGTTTTTGTTGGCTCATGGAACGGCGGGTTTGTCCGTCGCCTTCGATCTGCCCACGCAGATCGGCTACGACTCCGACGATCCAATGTCGCTGGGCGAAGTGGGTAAGGTGGGCGTAGCCATTGATTCCATCGAAGATATGGAGCGCCTCTTCAACGGCATCCCGCTCGACAAAATCTCGACTTCGATGACCATCAACGCGACGGCCAGCATCCTGCTCGCGCTCTATGTCGCGGTTGCGATGCGAACCGGCGCCAACGTCAAAAAGCTCACAGGCACCGTGCAGAACGACATCCTCAAGGAGTACATCGCGCGCGGGACGTATATTTATCCCATCCGTCATGCCATGCGCATCATCACCGACATGTTTGCGTGGGCCAACGCCGAGGCGCCCGAGTGGAATACCATCTCCATCTCTGGCTACCACATGCGCGAGGCCGGATCGACCGCCGCGCAGGAGGTTGCCTTCACCCTGGCCAACGGCATGACCTATGTACAGGCCGCCATCGACGCCGGATTGGATATCGATCAATTCGCTCCGCGCCTCTCTTTTTTCTTCAATGCGCACAATGATTTTCTTGAGGAAGTCGCCAAGTTCCGCTGCGCCCGCCGCGTCTGGGCGCATCTCATGCGCGACCATTTCAGAGCGAAGCATCCACGTTCCTGGATGCTCCGCTTCCACACGCAGACCGCCGGATCGACGCTCACCGCGCAGCAACCCGAGAACAACATCGTCCGCACGGCGATCCAGGCGCTGTCGGCGGTCCTGGGCGGCACGCAGTCGCTGCATACCAATGGCTACGATGAAGCCCTTGCCCTGCCGACAGAAGAGGCCGCGCGCATTGCCCTGCGCACACAGCAGATCATCGCCAGCGAATCGGGAGTTGCCCAGACTATCGACCCCTTCGCCGGTTCGTATTACGTCGAGTCGCTAACCGCAGAGATCGAGCAGCAGGTAAAAACCTACCTCGACCGCATCGACGCACTCGGCGGCATGCTTCGCGCCATCGAGCATGGTTGGGTGCAGCAGGAAATCCAGAACGCCGCCTACAATTACCAGCGCGCCGTCGATTCCGGCGAGGCCACGGTCGTCGGTGTCAACCGCTTTACACGCGAAGATGAGCCAGGCATTCCCATCCAGCGCATCGACGAGGATTTAGAGCGCAAGCAGGTCGAGCGTTTGCACGCCCTGCGTTTACGCCGCGACAAAGCCAGCTGGCAGACAGCTCTAGGCCGCGTAAAAGACCACGCCCGCAGCGGAGAAAACCTGATGCCCGCCATCCTTGAAGCCGTCGAAAGCTACGCCACCGTAGGCGAAATCGCCGCCGCCATGCGCGAAGTCTTCGGAGAGTATCAGGAAAGCGTGGTGATTTGAAATCAGCTGGCTGGATGCAACTGAAAATAATTCATCTCACGATCGATGATCAGGAAACGGGGTCGGCCTGGCCCACTCCATCCATCTCTCCAAAATTCAAGGCACATGAGCAGCCCGATTCGCCGCCCTTCAGTGCTGTACTACCGTCCCCGATCCACCGCTGCCGCTGCCCGATCCCGGACCTGATCCATAACCACCGCCGTTCGATCCGCTGGGACCGATGCCCTGGCTGAATTGCGAGTCCATCCATGCGATGCGCTGCGTGAGCCAGCTTTTCAGGAAATCGACTTCTCCCTGATAGGAGCCGGCCACTTCGGAATTCGGCCAGACAGCTTCTCCGAGAATGGGCCAGCGTTGGAAGTTATTCTGCTGGGATTGGTTCAGGTAGGCTGCCGTCTGATCGATAAAGGCGGGCAGAGTATCCAGCTGCGATGCTTTGACCTGCTTCCACCGCGCAATTACGGCTTTGGTGAAAGCTGGGTCTTGGAACAATCTGGCATACCACGACGCATTGCCTACCCACCACAGATCGGGATTGACGATTGGAGCATAGCTCACATTACCGGAACTGATGTCGAAATCCCACACCGGTCCCATATAAAGCAGGGGGTTGTTTTTGTCCTTATAAAGGTAATCGCTGCTAAAGAAATCAGCATCGACATTTCCCATGATTTCATTTGTCAGATACCAGTTAATGAGCGTGTTTTTATCGAAGTAAGCAGGCCAGCCGGTTGTGGAATTGGTAAAGGTATCAGAGTAGAGAGCATTCTCGGTCTCTTGCACGTAGTTTTGAATGTAGGAAGATTGCTCTGGCGTAGCGGGATCAGGATCCTGCAGCCCGAATTCCACGTCATGCGCCGTAGTGAAGACAAAGTCTTCATCCTGATGTTGATCGATCTCCAGGAGATACCCTCCCGTCAGAGCTTTTCCGGAATTGTCTGTGTCATCCATCTCATTGATATTTACCTGAGTTTTGCCAATGTCCACTTCCTGTGTGAGTTCATAATTGCCCTCATACTGGCCATTCAGGAAAAGCTCCACAAACACGGAACTAGGCGTCCAGGGCATGCCCAGGCGCTGGCTCAGTTCAAGAGCTACATAATTGCGCATGAGCGCTTTGTCGTCATAATTGGCCAGCAGAATCCAGTTCTTGTTGGATGGCATGCCCAGCAGGGGTGCTTTTGAGGCCAGCTTAACCTTGTAAGGCTTTTTCGGCATGAGAATTGTACTGTTGCCGTGTAAATGCACCTCCATGGTGCCCGTATACGGTGAGTCGGTCGGGTCCGCTGTGCCCGGAGTGATCGAGATGTTGCCGTTTACATAGTCTGTCTTATTCAGGATCGGCGCGCCGTCCTGCGTTGTCATTCGAAGCACAGGCAGGTTCATCGTCGTTGGCACAAAAGATGGGTTTTCGAGTGAAACAGTCAAGTTCAAAGGCGAGCTGCTGGTGAACGGCCCAAAATTAGCAGAAATTGCAGCGGTTGCTGCCATCGAATCAGGGTTCCCGGCGCCTGTAGCTGGAAACGAGCTTGCTGCTGCGTTCGATGCCGCGCTGAAGGTCAAGGTCGCCGATACGTTTCGATTCAATTTCAGCTGAGACGGCGATACGGTCACTCCGGAGGGCAATCCAGTTACGGTGATCAACGCTCCCTCGCCAAGGTCTGCCGGGGAAGCTACCTGGACCGTTACTGCTTGCGAAGATCCGGGAGTCAGCGTAATAGCGCTGCTGGAAGATGTCAGGGTGACTTGATTAGCTTGAACGCCACAACCAGCCAGAAAAAGTAAAACAGACGCTGCCCCAATTTTGAATTGTGGCGGTCGCAGAAGAGCTTGCATTCTTTCCTCTCTTGCACTTGCTCGTATGTATTAAATTGCGGGAATGAAAGCCGGAAGGGGGTGAACGGAAATCATTCGGTACAGTTATAAATTGTTAAAATAAGGGTAATATTTTAGAGAAGATTGGGCGAGTAAAAATTTATTCGAATCAGAAAATCCTGCGGAGAGGCTTGCCTTCGCCGTAGTGGCGGTTCGCAAATTCAGAAAGCGAACCGGAGCGGGCGGACTGCGCCGGCAGTCACAATGTAATGACAATACAATGACACTCCTTAGGGGCGGTGCGGAGTAGGCTGGCTTCGGACTTCAGAACCCAGACGCCCCCGCCTGCGGTTTGTTTCCAGCCCTTTACCGACGCCGCGTCGTTCTAAAGAGGCAGCACGAGTACAGCGGGGCTGACAGCAACAGGAGTCTCGTAATGAAAACGCTAGTACGCCTTACCGTCAGTGCCGCATTGGCTCTGTCGACGGGTGGCCTCTCTTTCGGACAGCACTATACCCAAACCAATCTTGTTGCCAACACCTCAGGAGTCGCTCCTGTCACCGATCCACAGCTGGTCAACCCCTGGGGCCTGTCTCGCGGCTCCGGCAGTCCCTGGTGGGTCTCCGATAACGCAACCGGGTTCAGCACCCTCTACAACGGCCCCGGAGCCAAGCAAGGCCTGATCGTCACCATCCCCCCGTCCAATCCCAACAACAAGCAGACGCCGACCGGTACTCCAACCGGCACCATCTTCAACGGCAGCACCACCGATTTCCTGCTGGCGCCCAATGCTCCCGCATCTTTCCTCTTCTCTACGATTGATGGAACCATCGTCGGCTGGAATGCGACCATCGGCGTTGCGCAAGGAGCGATGCCTCCTTCGACCCATGCCATGACGGTAGTCAGAACCACCGACGGTTCCAGCTACACGGGCCTGACCAGCGCTTTCATCAACGGCAATCGCTATCTGTACACCGCGAACTTCACCAAAGGCCGTGTGGATGTTTACAACAACGCATTTCAGCGGGTGCACCTGCCGCCTGTGCACGGCGGCGACAATCATTCCGATGATTTTGCCTTCGATGAGGGCCGTCACAATGATGGCGACCAACCCTTCGTCGATGATCGTTTACCGCGCAACTTCGTGCCTTTTAACGTGCAGTCTATCGGCAACGACATTGTCGTTACCTATGCGCTCCATCAGGAAGGACAGCCTTTTGAAACCGACGGCCCGGGTCTGGGCTATGTCGATATTTACAGCTCCTCCGGGCAGCTTCTGCGGCGCCTCGAGCATGGCGATTGGCTCAATGCTCCGTGGGGTGTGGCACTGGCTCCACTCGATTTCGGACGCTTCAGCCACGATCTGCTGATCGCTCAGTTTGCTGGCGGCGGCACTACGCAGTCCAGCGGCTTTATCGCAGCCTATGACCTGTCCACCGGCAAGCTCGATGGATTGCTGGAGGATGCGACCGGAAAGCCGCTCTCGATCAACGGTATCTGGGCAATCAGCCCGGGAAACGTAAGCCCCGGCAATAGCGATCCCGCAAAAGCCCCGGCCGCGGAACTCTACTTCACCGCTGGTCCCAACCATGGCTCAGGCGGACTGTTCGGCTATCTGACGGCAGTTTCTGCAGAGCTGATCAAAGGAAATGATCAGTAATTGAAATAGATGAGTTGTTTCGTACCGGTTGCAGAGAGAAATGCATTGGAACGTATCGAGGCACTCCTCCTGTAGCAGGATCTTTTATTCCACATACTGCCCCACCCTTCGCTCAGCCAAGGTGGGGCAGCTTCATTTGTAACCGTCGCTTAAGGAATCACTCGCGACTTCTTCAACTGCTCAAACAGTTCAAAGAACGAAGCAGGCGTTTCCTGATATTCCTTGAACCCAAGCAGCCGGCTCTTCGTCATGTCGTTTACGCACTCGATCTTCCGTCCAAGATCGGCGTCCGTGTGCCACCAGGAGGCCAGCTTGTCCACGTTGCTTTCAACAAGTCCATACTTGGTTGCAACCTCCGTCCACAGCGGAGCAACATCTTGCATCTGCTTTTCCAGCGGAGCCGACTCCGCATGCGGTCCCGCAGCCTCCACTCCGAAGTAAGCAGCCAGCTGCGGCCAGAGCCAGCGCCAGCGGAAGATATCGCCATTCACCGTGTTGAATGCCTGATTGTGGGCTTCCGGAGTCGTCGCCGCCCACTCCATCTGCTTCGCCAGCACGCGCGCATCGCATATGTCGGTCAAAAAATTCCATTGCTCCTGCGAACCGGGAAAAACAAAAGGCCGTCCAGTTTCGCGGCAAATTGTGGCGTATACGGCCAGCGTGACGCCCATGTTCATGGCATTGCCCAGCGCGTAGCCAATCACCGTATGCGCGCGATGTACACTCCAGGCAAAGCCCATGCGCTTTGCCGCTGCGAACAGAATGTCTTCCTGCGTGTAGTAAAAATTCTCACCGGGCAGACGTGGCTGGTCTTCACGGAACGGCGTCTCCGCCATCGTCTTTCCATAAGACTCAAACGGACCCAGATAGTGCTTCGTTCCGGTCACCAGCGCCGCATGCTTCAGCTTCTTCGCGCCTTCAAGGGCTTCAAACAAGTGCTCGACCATTGCTCCGTTCACGCGAACGTTTTCCTTTTCCGTCGGCTGCCGGAGCCATGCGCAGATGAATACATCGGTGACATCCAGTCCCGACACGGCCTGTTTCAGCGAGTTCTCGTCGAGCAGATCGGCTGCTATCGGTTGGATACCCGGCCCTGGCTGCGGCTTTCGGGCAAGTCCATACACATCCCATCCCTTGTGGACTAAATGCTGTGCAAGATTGCCCCCCGCGATTCCGGTTGCGCCTACGACTAACGCACTTCTTTGGCTCATCAGACGTACCTGCTCTCTTAGCTTTTCCTCTTTGGATGTGGTGACGCCGCGTAAAGGCTCAAACAGCGCAGTCCGGTATGAGTTGCATCGCGCGTCCGATACAATCCGAAATCATCGGAGGAAACTTTGGAAAGACGGCGATTTCTGACCTCATCCCTGGCCGCATCTGCCCTCGCCCTTGCGAATCAGAGAGGCAAAGCACAAACATCCGCCAGTAAACCGCGTGAGTACTATGAGCTTCGCAAATACCACATGCAGACAGGCCCGCAAACGAAGCTCACTGAGAGCTACTTGTCTGAAGCTTTCATTCCGGCTCTCAACCGCCTCGGTATGTCACCGGTAGGCGTGTTCAACCTCACCATTGGGCCGGAGACGCCTGTGCTCTACGTGCTCATTCCCAGCCCTTCACTCGAATCGTTGGTCACTGCCGAACTGCACCTCGCGCAGGACGAAGCATTTTTGAAAACAGCTGAGCCTTTCTGGAATGCTCCACCTACCGCACCTGCGTTTCTTCGCATCGAAAGCTCATTGCTCATCGCTTTTGAAGGATGGCCCAGGCTGACCCCTCCCGCTTCAACGGCGCAACACAGCAAGAGAGTCTTTCAGCTTCGCACCTATGAAAGCGCCAGCAATCAGGATCACGTGCGCAAAGTGGAGATGTTCCACAGCGGCGAGTTTGAAATTTTTCAGAAGGCTGGCTTTGGACAGGTCTTCTACGGCGATACGTTGATCGGACAGCGCCTGCCCAACTTGACCTACATGCTCAGCTTCAGTGATCTCGGCGAGATGGACGCCAAGTGGGATGCCTTCCGCAACGATCCGAACTGGAAGAAGCTGTCCACATCGCCGCGGTATGCCTTCGAGCAGATCGTGAGCAATATCTCGAATCTGATTTTGACGCCGACTGCTTTTTCGCAGATATAACGAAGGACCGCACACGGCCATAAAAATCTTCTGTATCGGGGTTCGCTTCAGGTATAGTTGCGCCACGAACCCCGGAGAAGTGAAATGCCTTACCGATTTGCTTTCCTGCTGATCGTAGTGTGTGTCTCAGCTGGTGCCGTGTATGCGCAAGAAAATACAGAGCCCCTGCCCGCTCCACAGGGTTCGCCGGCTGCGTCGGTGTGCTCTCACGTGCCTGACGCTGATACAGACTCCGAGAGATACAACGCAGGCTTTAGTGATGGATATAAAGCGGGATGCAAACATGCCTTGTCCACTCAGCTCCGTACTACGAGCAGCGTCCATCTCGACGCGGCTGTGCAAGACACGCTAGCGCCGACCTCCTCGCTTGCCGAGGAAAATGCCAACCTGCTTAAGCTCATCGGGGAAGTCTGTGATGGCGCTGACATAGGTGCGCGCAAGAAAGGTGCGGGCCATGATGAGACCTGGAATCTGAAATACCGGATAGCGCTCCTGACCCGCCTCATTGAAAACCGTCCATCCGATTGCCAATGAAAGCTCTCGCCATCGCCGCCGCAGTTTTCATCACCGTTCTCGGGACTGCCAGCCGAGCGCAAACTCCTGATCGAAGTGTTCCTGCATCTCATTCCGGGAAATCCCGCGCCGGAGATGTGCGCCAGACTGATTCAGGCACGCTCGCGGATGCCCTGGCGGCAGCGCAGGACCAGGTCAATATTCCAACTCAGCCAGCTGCAAGCAATGGGCCCGCAAGCAAGGCCCAGGCCGATTACAACGAAGCCTATTGGAAATATCAGCGCAACGCCATCGAACAAACGCGCAAGGTCTATGCATGGCAGCACGTCTCATCCATCATCATTTTTTACGTTGTGATTTTTCTGGTGCTGGTCGGCGTACTCTTTTCCTGGCTCCAGTTCAAGGCGGCAGCTTACACGGGGGAGTCAGAAGAGTTGGACGCATCGATGAAGGGGGTCAAAATTACCTCATCCACGCTGGGCGTGGTGATCCTCGTGCTTTCGATGTGCTTTTTCTATCTGTATCTGCGCTACGTGTATCCAATCAACGTGAACGAAGGGACAAAGATGGTCAAGAGTTCTGAGTAAAGCCGCGCTCATTGACTTCAAGTTTCAATCAAGTTCGTCTTCGTTAGAACTACACATCATTTCCCAGATGGAAGATCGGCTCAACGCCGGTCGCGCGCGCGATCAGCGCCTGCTCTTCGTGCGGCTCCAGCGGCTTGTAGTTCTGGGCAACGTCCATCGCCAGGCGGAAATATTTTTCTTCGCCTGGCGGCAGAGCGGCAGTGATCGGATGCCCGAGCGTCCAGCGCAACCCCAGCGAAGCCTCATCGGGAAAAGCTGCTGGCTGATACCAGCACTTCGGCTCGGGGTGATTCTGCTTCTGGTCGGTGGACCATACCGTCTTCGCCATCGCCTTCAGCGCCAGAATGCCCATGCCTTTTTCCTGCGCGTGCTTTAGAATCTGCGGGCCAAAGTTCGCCTGCGAAAAAAGCACAAAGTTGACGGGAAAGAGGACTGTGTCGAAGTTGTAGCGATTCATCGCCGCAACCGCTGTCTCGGCTGAGTGCACTGAGAAGCCGATGTAGCGGATCTTGCCTTCTTTCTTCGCTGCTTCCATCGTCTCCATCGCGCCGCCCGGCCCCAGCACTGTGTCGAGATCAGTCATCTTGGTCAGTGCGTGGAACTGATACAGGTCGACGTGGTCCGTCTTCAGCAGCCGTAGCGACTCTTCCAATTGTTTGCGTGAATCGTCCTTCATGCGCCCTTCGGTTTTGCAGGCGAGAAAGCAGTTTTTGCGATACGGCGCGAGCGCCGGGCCAAGCCGCTCCTGCGCATTGCCATAGCTCGGTGCAACGTCGAAGTAGTTGACGCCGCGGTCCACGGCTTCGGCAACGATATTGCCGGCTGCCCCGGTTTCCTCGTTCGTCACAACGATGCCGCCAAAGCCGATGATCGAGAGATGCTCGCCGGTCTTGCCCAGCGGACGTCGCGCGATCGAATTGGCCGGTGTCGCAGCAGCAGAAGACATTTTGGTTGTGGCGGCGGCAGCAGCGGCAAGGGCGCTCTGCTTCAGAAAGTCGCGGCGTTCCATTGTTGACCTCGATGCGGGAGAGTAAGGTCGAGCCAGCTTGCTATCAACATTTTCCCAGAAAGCGACCCGTCTCTGTTTTAAGGAAGAGAAAAAATTCGCAAATGCACTGTTTTCAGCTGTCTGAGGAGGTGAAATCAGCCGTCAACTGTTCTTCGTATTCCTTCGTCTAACAAACGACAACCCATGTTATCTACGAATTCTATGTCCCGATATTTCGCGTTGATTGTCTGTTTATGCAGTTCTGCACTCGCGGTTTATGGCCAGCAAACCGCCTCACAGGAAGCTCCGAAATCCACTCCGACGACACTCTCCGTCGATGTAAAAGTGGTTACGCTTCCCGTCACCGTCCGCGACAAGAAAGGCCAGATCGTCACCACTCTCACGAAAGACGATTTCGTCCTGCAAGAGGACGGCCGTCCGCAGACGATCAAATATTTCAACCTGGATACGAACCTGCCGTTGACACTGGGCTTGCTGGTCGACACCAGCATGAGTGTGCGCAATGCGCTGGATCAGGAAAAGACGTCGAGCAAAACCTTTCTGAATCAGATGTTGACCAAGCCTGAAGACAAAGCCTTCCTGATTCACTTCGACCACGAGGTCGAGCTGCTGCAGGACCTGACGGCGTCGAAGGACAAACTTTCGTCGGCGCTCGAGGAACTTGGCCCTACGCAGGTCTCATATTCTCCAACAACAGACTCCGATTCCAGCCAGCAGCACGCCCGTCGCGGAGGTGGAACGCAACTGTATGACGCGATCTTTCTGGCAGCTGACGAGCTGATGAAGAAGCAGCAGGGGCGCAAAGCGCTGGTCGTGTTAAGCGATGGAGAAGACCGCGGCAGCAGGGAAACGCTCAACTCTGCCATCGAAGCTGCGCAGCGCGCGAATACCGTGGTCTATACCATTTATTTTCAGGGCGAACAGCAGCATGATGACAATAACCGGAGCGGCGGCTATGGGCGTCCTCACATCGGCATGGGCGGCGGCGGATGGCCCGGCGGTGGCGGCGGATATCCCGGCGGCGGCAGAGGTGGCCAACGTCCCTCGCAGGAGCCGCATGTAGACGGCAAGAAAATCATGATTCAGATCGCGCAACAGACCGGTGGACGCATGTTCGAAGCGAAGAAAAAAGAAAACTTCGACCAGATTTACGCGAGCATCGCCGAAGAGCTTCGTTCGCAATATATGCTCGGCTATACGCCGGACAAATCGAGCGCCGATGCGAGCTATCACAAGATTGCCTTGACCACGCCAAAGAAAGACCTCTTCGTGCAGACGCGCGATGGGTACTATGCAGACAAATGAGAAAGGATTTTGCGACCTCTACTTCATCCGGGTTCACGTTCGAAGTCGATGTTAGCTTGTTATCCACTCGTCGTAGAACTGGAAGCCAGCAATAGCCGGTAGGTAAAAGCAACGCTTTTGAATCGCCGCTCCATGAAGCGCCATCCCGATAGCAGCAGACAAACGATGGACGCAGATTGCAGCCAAAACCAATGCCACGTTCCGAAGCAGGGGTAGAAGGAAAACTGCAAGAAAACAGCGGCTGTCATGATCCCCCAGGCGCAGTATTTCCTCGGTAACAGAATTTGCTTCTCCGCCTCCAACCAGTCGTCCATATCAGAATCGGTGGAATTTTTATCTGGATGAATACGATCCATATACCTTGCGTATGCTTTGTTCCGAACTTGCTGCTTTACCGTTAGCCTGTGCAGCCTCTGCCAGTTGCCCAAAACTACCGCTCCAGTAAAACAGAGGGCAACCACAACCCCCGCCGCGATCCGCCACCCGGTTTTTTGGCAGAGAGCCGCCGGAATCAGGTAGCCGGTAAGAAACAGGAGAATGGTAAGGCTGCGGAAGAATTTTGAGTCGGCCTCAAGTCGATCAATTTCCAACGCGGTCGCTGGATTGCGAAGCCTCGCAAACATGCGTGCCCATTGAAAGGTTGACTGTATCGGTATACCGAGTGTGGTCTTTAGCAGCCTTTCAGATGCTTCCTGCAGGATGGTTGATTCGTCTTTCAGGACCACCTTGTAGGTGAGGTCATAGAGATTGTCCAGGCTCGCGCTGCCCAGTAGAAAAATGAAATGGCCCAGAAGGTAGGAGGCTACGACGAAAGCGATCCAAACTGGCCAGTGTAGATCGCTGTTCAGCCAATAGAAGACTGATTTGCTTTGGTCTTTTATTAGATAGCCATTATCCGCAGCTAATTGCAGGCAGATGGCCGTGGCCAGACCGCCGGGCAGCAGGATGGCAAAGAAATCCACAAGCCCGATGAAGAATTCTGCAGGCTTGGCTAAAGATGCGGTTTCTTTTCTCTCTTCCGCCACGGGTGGCCTTTCTTGCAGGCAGCTCTGCTTGAGTCCCGGTGAGGAAGGCCAATATAGCACACTGTAAATAAGGAGTTGTCCCCAGGGGCTCTTGGCGCCGCCGAAGGCGCGGGTCGCCGTGCGCGCGGCACCGTGGTAACTTAAAAGGTTCCGCATCTCCCAATAAAGGATACGACTGTGTCCACTCCTACCGTTACGCCCGCGTTGCGCAAGACTGCGCTGAATTCCGTCCACCGTCAGCTTGGCGCCAAGATGGTCGATTTTGGCGGCTGGGATATGCCGGTCGAATACTCCGGCCTCATCGCCGAACACATGGCTGTGCGTACAGGCGTGGGGCTCTTTGATGTGAGCCACATGGGCGATATCCAGTTGCGCGGCCCGGAGTCGCTTGATGCCATTCAGCATATCTGCATGAACGATGCTTCTAAATTGCAGGTAGGTCAGGCGCACTATTCGGCGATGCTCTATCCGCAGGGCACGTTTGTGGACGACGTGATCGTTCATAAACTCTCCGATAATGACTACCTCATCGTGATCAACGCCGGCACGCGCGAAAAGGACTTCAGCTGGGTTAAAACCAACGCGCAGAAATTTCACTGCCACGTCAGCGACTACAGCGACTACTATACCCAGCTCGCCATTCAGGGACCCAAAGCCGCTGAAACACTGCAAAAGCTCACCAAGGTCGATCTTTCGACGATCAAGTTTTACTGGTTCAAATGGGGGACCGTCTGCGGACTGCCCAACACGCTGATCGCGCGCACTGGCTATAGCGGGGAAGACGGCTTTGAGATTTATATCCCCTCCGATGAGGCCACAAGCAAGCGCGTCTGGGAAGAAGTGCTCGAAGCAGGCAAGGAGTTCGGCATTGTGCCTTGCGGGCTGGGCGCACGCAATACGCTGCGGCTTGAATCGGCACTGTCGCTCTACGGCCACGAAATCTCTGAGACGATCAATGTCTTTGAAGCCGGACTCGACCGCTTCTGCAAGCTGGAAAAAGGCCCATTTATCGGCTCCGAAGCATTGGAGCGCGTCCTGGCTGAAGGTGGGCCAACGCGCAAGCTGGTTGGCCTTGAGATGGTAGACCGTGGTATTGCCCGCGACGGCTATGGCGTCTTTGATGAAAATGCCAGGCCGATCGGCACGGTTGTCAGCGGATCGCCCGCGCCGTTCCTCAAGAAGAACATTGCTCTCGCATTTATTCCGCAGGACTATTCGGCGCTCGATCGCCAGCTATTTGTGCAGGTGCGCAACAGCATGGTCAAAGCAAAAATGGTGCCGATCCCGTTTTACCGTCGTCCCAAAAAGCAGTCGTAGCCCAGGGCTGCCTGCCTCAACAGACCTTACAATAGAAAGAGAACATCACCTATGGCATACCCCCAGAACTACCGCTATACGCGCGAACATGAGTGGATTGAGGTTGACGGCAAAACCGGCAAGATCGGCATCACCGATTACGCCCAGAACTCGCTAGGCGACATCGTATTCGTCGAATCGCCGAAGGTGGGCGCAGCCGTGAAAAAGGGCGAGGTTTTCGGCAGCGTCGAGTCGGTCAAGGCCGTCTCCGACCTGTATTCGCCCATCACCGGAACTGTGATCGAGGTGAATGAAGAGTTGGCCTCCGCTCCGGAAAAGATCAATACAGATGCGCACGCGTCGTGGATCATGAAAGTCGAGTTGAGCGATCCATCAGAAGTTGATTCGCTTCTGAACGCTGAAGATTACGAGAAGTTCGTCGCTGAAGAGACTGGGAGCTAGGATAACGATGCGCTACCTGCCTAAGTCCGATGCCGAACGCGCAGCCATGCTACGCGAGATCGGCGTTTCGTCCATCGATGATCTTTTCACCGCCATCCCGGAAGAGTACAGGCTGACGCGCGACCTGAAGGTGCCGCGTCAAATGGGTGAGTCGGAGATCATCGACTACTTCAAGGCAGCTGCGGAGAAGAATGCCCAGGCCTACACGAGCTTTCTGGGCGCGGGCGCGTACCGGCACTATCGCCCCGTCATCATTGATTCATTAGTCCAGCGCGGCGAGTTTCTTACTTCGTACACGCCTTACCAGGCTGAGATTACACAAGGCACCTTGCAGGCTATCTTCGAGTTCCAGACGATGATCTGCGAGCTGACCGGCATGGACATTGCCAATGCCTCAATGTATGACGGCTCAACCGGCGCAGCAGAGGCGGTGATGATGGCCGTGCGCGTGACCGGCCGCGATGGCGTGCTGGTAGCGAAGACGGTGCATCCGGAGTATCGCGAGGTGATGCACACCTACGCGCAACATCAGGGACATGAAGCGCGCGAGGTTGCGTACTATCCCGACGGCCACGCACAGGCGGGTCGTATCGACCTCGAAGCGCTGGAGCAGGCTGTGAACGAGGAGACGGCCTGCGTGCTGGTGCAGTCGCCGAATTTCTTCGGCGTGGTCGAAGACATTCCGGTGATTGCGGAGATCGCGCACAAAAAAGGCGCGCTGCTGATTGTGTCCATCGCTGAAGCTGTGTCACTGGGGATTGTGCGGCCGCCAGTGGAGGCGGACATCGTTTCGATGGAAGCGCAGTCGTTCGGAGTTGCGCTGAGCTATGGCGGTCCGTATTGCGGTGTGCTGGCAGCGAAGGAGAAGTATCTGCGGCAGATGCCGGGACGCCTGGTGGGTGAAACCAAAGACAGGGACGGCCGGCGCGGCTTTGTGCTGACACTGTCGACGAGAGAGCAGCATATACGGCGCGAGAAGGCGACTTCGAATATCTGCACGAACCAGGCGCTGGTGGCACTGATGGCGACGATCTTTATGACCGTCTACGGCAAGGAAGGCATCAAGGAACTGGCGGTGCAGAATCTGGCCAAGGCAAAGTATGCAGCAGACAGGCTGGGAGCACACGACAAACTGCTGTTTGGGCAGTCGCCGCGATTCCATGAGTTTGTGTTGCAGACGGAAGAGCCTCCGAAGCGATTGAACGCGCGGCTGATGGAAAAGAAGATTATCGGCGGCCTCGATCTGTGCAAGTGGTATCCGGAATTGGGAAGTGCGACATTGTGGTGCGCGACAGAGCTGACGACCAAAGAACAGATTGATGCGGCAGTCGCGATAGTGGCCGAGATTTCAGTTGCTTCAGCGGCACGATAAGGAATTTAGGAATGGCGACGACGACGAATAGATTTGTAGGTACGACGCGCAAGGTGACGGCTCACCTGACGCAGAACGAACCGCTGAGCTTTGAGAAATCTGCACCGGGCAAGAAGGGCTATAAGCTGGCTCCGCTGGATGTGCCCGAAGTGGACCCGGCCGCCCTGCTGGGCGCAGCGGCGCGGGAAGATAAGCCGGGGCTGCCGGAGTTGAGCGAGATTGAAATCATCCGGCACTTCACGCGGCTTTCGACGTGGAACTACGCGATTGATCTGGGGATGTATCCGCTGGGTAGCTGCACGATGAAGTACAACCCGCGGGTAAACGAGTTTGTATCGCGACTGGAAGGCATTGCCGAAGCCCATCCGTATCAGCCCGAGCGCCTGTCGCGTGGTGCAATGGTGATCATCAAGCTCCTGAAGGATTGCCTGATGGAGATCACCGGAATGGATGCGATCGCGCTGCATCCCGCGGCAGGAGCGCACGGCGAGTTTACAGGCATGCTGATGACGCGGGCGTATCACCAGTCGAAGGGCAATCCGCGCAAGAATGTCATTATTCCCGACTCGGCGCATGGGACCAATCCTGCGACGGCTGCGAGCGTCGGCTATCAGGTGGTGAACCTGAAATCGAATGCGCAGGGCGGCGTGGATGTGGAGGCCCTGGCGAAGATCGTCAACGAAGACACGGCGGCGTTGATGCTCACCAATCCGTCGACGATTGGTGTCTTCGAGAGCGAGATCCACAAGATTGCCGATGTGCTGCACGACAAGGGTGCGCTGCTTTATATGGACGGCGCCAACATGAATGCGCTGGTCGGCAAGACGCGGCCCGGGGACTTCGGCGTGGATGTAATGCACCTGAATCTCCACAAGACGTTTTCGACACCGCATGGTGGCGGTGGTCCGGGATGCGGGCCGGTGGCGTGCAAACAATTTCTAGAGCCGTTTTTGCCAATCCCATTTGTGACGCTGGGCGAAGATGGGTTACTGCATTGGAGTTCGGACCGTCCGCATTCGATAGGACGCGTGCGTGCCTTTTATGGCAATTTCGGAATGTTCGTGCGTGCGCTGGCGTACATTCTCGCGAATGGTCCGGATGGACTGCGGCAGACGACGGAAGATGCGGTGCTGAACGCGAACTACATCCGCAAGAATCTCGAAGACGTTTACGAGCTGCCCTACGATACGCCGTCGATGCACGAGGTGGTCTTCAGTGATAAGCGGCAGGTGAAGAACGGCATCAAGACCGGCGATATTGCGAAGCGGCTGATCGACTACGGGTTTCATCCCTACACAACATCGTTTCCTCTGATCGTACCCGGTGCGCTTATGATCGAGCCGACGGAGAGTGAATCGCGTGAAGAGCTGGACCTGTTCATCGACGCGATGCGCCAGATCGCGCGCGAGGCGGAGGAGAATCCAGAGGTCGTGATCTCAGCTCCGCACTCGACACGTATCTCGCGCCTGGACGAGACGATGGCGGCGCGCAAGCCCGTGCTGCGCTGGAAGGGGCCGCCGGCAGACGCTGTCGAAGTGGATACTGCGGCGAAAGAGTGGTAGACGGGATGTCTATCTTCCACACCCGCCGCGACGAGCTCGAAAAATTTGAATTCATGATGGGACCGGCGCGCGGACGGCTCGCCGTGTCGCTCGACGCGCTGACCGATGCGCTTATCCTCATCGGCCAGCACGGGGTCTATTGCACCTCGAACCGCAATCCCTCCAAGCCTGCGCTCGACCTCGAAACCGTCATGACGGAAATCAATGGCGCCAAGGCCCTGATTCAATCCGTCATGGAAGAGTTGGAGCGGGCAAGAGAAGCGAGCTAGGCTCTACGGAACCACCGTCACGCCCACGAATACACTGGTGGTCTCCCACCGCATATGCAGTTCGGTCGTGGTGTCGGTGGTGTGGTCGAACTTAATCTGGAATGTCTCCACCGGGCTGCTCGGAATCACGCCTTCCTCCATCTTCACGCGCCCCAGGTCCTGGCTCTGGTCGTATTTTGTTCCCCACTGCCCTGTCTGTTTGTTGACGATGAGCGTCCAGCCGTTCTGCCCGGGAATCGTGTACAGCGTGTATGTTCCTGCAGGCACGCCAAGGTCGCCAATCCTCAGATTCACGTCTGTCTTCAGCGTGGTTGCGGCATTCGCGCCCGTACGCCACCAGTGGTCAAACGGAACCAGGCCGCCGAAGATCTTCCGCCCACGCATCGAAGGAGCACTGTAGTCGATGGTGATGGTATGGGACCCAATGCCGACGCTGGCCTGCGCCGGCGGACTGAGTGGCGGCTTGTTGTCGTTTTGTGCAAAGGCCGAGGAACTGACGACGGTTGCTGCAAAGAATGCGCAACACAGAATCCTTCCAAATTTCCTACGCTGCATCTGAAGCTCTCCTCTTTGTGCCGGAACCGGCCTCTCCATCAAACCCTGTGGAGGCCTCCGTGTCAAAGCAGAAGAGTGTATGCGGTGAAAATCGGCTAGATACTGCATTGTGCAGGTTGGCACGCAGGAAACAGCAGGGCGGTATAGTATCCTAGAAATGCGCGCCCGTAGCTCAGCTGGATAGAGCGAATGCCTCCGGAGCATTAGGTCGGGAGTTCGAATCTCTCCGGGCGCACCATTTCTTGTTTTTTCTTGCTCCTGAAATGCATTCCATAAGTAATTTGTCATCCTTCGCGTAGCGAAGGATCTGTTTTTTCTACAGACTGGCAACCTCACCGCATGGCCAAGGGGCATAGCCTCGCTGATGCTCGTTCGGCCCGGCTGCGTCGATTTTAGATATGGCAGCTGGTAACGCCGCGCTTCTCAAGATACTTCTGGTGATACTCTTCCGCCTTCCAGAAGGACTGCGCCGGAACCACCTGCGTCACAATCGGCTTGGAAAACTTCTTTTCCGCCGTCAGCTTTTCAATCACGCGCTTCGCCGTTGCTTCCTGCTCCGGCGAGTGGAAGAAAATCACCGAGCGGTATTGTGTGCCCCAGTCAGGCCCCTGGCGATTGAGCGTAGTCGGATCGTGCAGCGCGAAGAATGCTTCCAGCAGCCGCTCATAGCTCACCTTTGCCGGATCGAAGGTCAGTTCTACCACTTCTGCATGTCCGGTAGCGTCCGTGCACACGTCTTTATATGTGGGATTGTCGAGCTTGCCGCCCTCATACCCAACAGCCGTTTCCAGCACGCCCGGAATCCGCCCGAATTCCACTTCCACACCCCAGAAACAACCCGCACCAAACGTCGCTTTTTCCATGAAAAACCCTCCTTCAGGATGATCGGCCCAGTCCTCGCTCAACATTGAGGAAACGGGCAGCATCCTCGGTACGAGTAATAGATCCCGAAACCGCGGGATTCGATTCATTCCCGCAATCCAGCTCCGCAATCCAGTTCCCGCTCCGGGTATTGTAAGCCTCTACGCCGCGCGCCCGGCACCTGCGGAAAGTTGGACCAAAAATAACGGAGCGGGCATCCAAATCGACATGTCTACCAAGGCGACACTTACAGAATCGAGCGAGACCTTCGCGCTCGGCGGCGATCTCACCGTCCGCCGGCTCGGCTACGGCGCCATGCGCATCACCGGAGACGGTATCTGGGGCTATCCAAGGAATCCCGAAGAGGCGAAAAAGGTTTTGCGCCGCGCCGTCGAGCTGGGCGTGAACTTTATCGACACAGCCGATTCCTATGGCCCGTATGTGAGCGAAGAGCTGATTGCCGAAGCGCTCCATCCCTACGCAAAAGGGCTGGTGATTGCCACCAAAGCTGGCCTCCTCCGCACCGGCCCGAATCAGTGGTCCATCCTGGGCCGCCCCGAGTACCTGCATCAGGAAGTGGAGATGAGCCTGCGCCGTCTGAAGGTCGAGCGCATCGACCTCTGGCAGTTGCATCGCATCGACCCCAAAGTGCCCGTCGAGGAATCGCTCGGCATCATCAAAAAGCTGCAGGATCAGGGCAAGATTTGCCACGTTGGTCTATCCGAGGTCAAGCCCAAAGAGATCGACCGTGCGCGCAAAGTCATCGAGATCGTAAGCGTGCAGAATCAATACAACCTCGGCGACCGCCAGCATGAAGCTGTCGTCGATTACTGCACAAAACACAACCTGGCCTTTATTCCCTGGTTCCCCGTAGCCGCAGGCAAACTGGCCCGCGAGGGCGGCCCATTGGATAACGCCGCCAAGCGCCATAACGCGACTGTCTCCCAGCTCTCTCTGGCGTGGCTGCTGCACCGCTCCCAGTGATGCTGCCGATTCCCGGAACCTCTTCAGTAAAGCATCTGGAAGAAAATGTAGAGGCTGCAAACATAAAGCTGAGCGACGCGGAATGGGCAGCCATCGAAGCCGACGCAAAGTAAGCCCGAAGAAATTAGAAGAGAATGCAGGGGTGCAGTTCACTTGGTTCAGCACCCCTAATAATCCCCGCTAGCCGTCATTCTGAGGAGCGTAGCGACAAAGAATCCAGCAGTAATTCGAGTGCCACGGTCACGGAAATTTTCAAGCAAAGAATCCGCCGCTCGAAGTTCGCCAGCAGGTAAGCTCGCACTTACCGGCTCTTGCGATACGTTGTCTTTGATGGCCTCTTGGCCGGCCGTTTTGCGGCAGTTTTCGAATGCTTTTCCGGGCTTGTCTTCGACAGGGTCTTGGTCTTCGGAGCCAACTTCGCATTCTTAGGCCGCGCAGCCCTTCGCAGCGACTCCACCTCAGCCTCGGACAAATCCCGCACCTCGCCCGGAGGCACATCCAGCACCAGCGGTCCATAGCCCACGCGGCGAATCTTCTCCACGTGGTGCCCAATCTCCTCGAACATCTTGCGAAGCTCGCGGTTCCGCCCCTCGGTGAGCGTCATCTCATACCAGGGATTCTCCGCGTCACGGATCAGCTTGATCTTTGTCGGCTGTGTCATCACACGGCCTTCGCGCGATCCCGGCTTTCCGCGCTCGATCATGATGCCCGACCGCAACTGCTCCAGCCCAGACTCGGCAGGCTTGCCGCTGACCTTGACCAGATATACCTTCTCGACCTTGGCCGCCGCCCGTGTCAGCGCATTCGCCAGCTCGCCATCGTTGGTCATCAGCAGCAGGCCTTCGCTCAGGTAGTCGAGCCGTCCTACCGGAAAGATGCGCACACCGGCCCGTTCGACAAACTTCATCACGGTAGGCCGTCCTTCCGGATCGCTTGCCGTCGTGACATATCCCTTGGGCTTATTGAGCATCAGGTAGCGATGCTTCTGCGCGCCATGCAGCAGTTTGCCGTCCACGCGAATATGGTCGCGCTCGGGATCGGCCTTGGTGCCAAGCTCCGTTACCACCTGCCCGTTCACCTGCACGCGGCCTTCGAGAATCAGCTCCTCAGCCTTGCGCCGCGAGACGATGCCCGCCTGGGCAATGATCTTCTGCAGGCGAATAGGCTCGCTCACGGCTCACGCTCCACTGGCTTTTCCGCCGCGTCTTCTTCCATCTCATCGGCGTCCTCAGTCTCAATCTCGACTTCGACCGCGATGCCGGGAACGTCCGCCGCCTCTTCGCGCCCTGTCTCGTCCGTAATCTCGACCACAGCCTGGGCCTTCGCAATTTCTTCGGCTGCAGTCTCTTCTTCGGCTTCTTCCTCGGCTTCTTCGCGGGCCATCTCCTCCAGCTCACCGGCGTCTGCACCCACGGTAGCCGTCCGTTCTTCAAACGGAAGCTCGCCCGGCTCTGCCAACTCGCCTGCCGCCATCTTTTCGAACTCTTCCATTGACGGCAGCTCGTTCAGGTCCTTCAAACCGAAGCGGAGCAGAAATTCCTTGGTCGTCTTATAAAGAATCGGCCTGCCGATCACCTGCTTGCGGCCTGCCGTTGTGATCAGCTTGCGGCTGATCAGCGACCCAATCACGCCCGCCGAATCCACGCCGCGAATCTCGCCAACTTCCGGAGCCGTAACCGGCTGCTTGTAGGCGATGACCGCCAGAGTCTCCAGCGCCTGCAGGGACAGCTTCATCGGCGGCTTCAGGCTCTTCACAAATCCGCGCACCGCATCGTGATACTCCGGCTTTGTGCCCACGCGGTAGCCACCTGCAATCTCGCGGATCTCCATGCCGCGGTCGCCCTCGGCATACTCGGCGATCAGCTCCTGTAACATCCGGCGCAGCTCCTCGCGTACCTCACGATCCCGCTGCCGTGCGGCACGTTTTTCATCTTCGGGAGACGGCGTGGCAACCAGCTCGATCCGCGTCTCCGCTGGTTCCTGCTCAGCGGCTCGCGCAGCCATCGCTGCGGCCTCTTCCACGGTGAGAGGCTCAGAGGTCTCTTCCGGAAGCAGCTCTACGGGGTCCACCGTAATCTCCGCGCTGATCATCACAGCGACTTCGTTGGCAGACACTTCATGCAAAGGCTCAACGATCTGCGCCGAAGCCTCCCGCACACGTTTCTCTTCCAGCGCCTCTTCGGCGAACAGGCCGGCAAGCTGCGCCAGCGTCACCGGCTCTTCCGCGGCGTAGATAACTGCTTCAATCTTTGCTTTTAGACTCATGCTTTCGGGGGACGGGAGACGCACAAAAGCAAAACGGCGCTCCGGTTCTCTTTGATACTACCGAAGCGCCGCCCTTTTGCGAAAAAAGTTACGATCTCAAAAAATTGCCTTGCCAGGGCCAGACAGAAAGGATTCACCACAGAGAACACAGAGTTTACAGAGTTTAAGGTTTTCGTCTCTGTGTTCTTTGTGGTGGTAAAGCTATCTGACCTCAGTGGACAAACTGCCGTATTCCCCAGAAGATGCCGCCAGCCAGCAAAGCCGCCACGGGCAGCGTAAAGACCCATGCCAGCGCAATATTGCGAATGGTGGAAAGCTGCAATCCGCTGCCATTCGCCATCATCGTTCCGGCAATGCCGGAGGAGAGCACGTGCGTCGTCGAAACCGGCATCTTGAATTGGTCCGCTGCGATGATCGTGCATGCAGCCACAATCTCGGCCGAAGCGCCCTGCGCATAGGTCAGGTGCTCCTTGCCGATCTTCTCGCCCACCGTCACCACAATGCGCTTCCAGCCGACCATGGTGCCTAATCCAAGCGCCAGGGCCACAGCCACTTTCACCCAGGTAGGAATGAACTTGGTCGCCGTATCCAGGTGCCTCCTGTAATTGTCCAGAATGACCGTTTCTGCGGGCGTAAATGCCGGTGACTTCGCTTTTGCCATCAACCGAAGCGTTTCACTGACAACATACATGTCGTTGCGAACGTTCTGCTGCTGGCCGGCCGGCACTCCGGCAAGCGATTTAGACTGCTGCACCTGATTCGAGATATCGACGATCAGTTGCCGCGTCGCCAGCGCCGTGGTCGGCGTGAACTGCTTGGTGCGAATGAAATCCGTCAAATCGTTGCGCGCATCGTCCATCACCGCGTCCTGCGAGACGTGGCCGCTGATCACGTGCGCCGCCTGCTCTGAGACGGCAACGAAATCCGGCACCTGCCCAAAACCGATCGCATGATTTAGCGCATAGGCCGTCGGAACCGTACCGATCAGGATCAGCATGATGAGGCCCATGCCCTTCTGCCCATCATTCGATCCGTGCCCGAAGCTCACGCCCGTGCAGGTAAGGATCAGCAATCCGCGAATCCAGAACGGCGGCGGCTCGGTGCCCTTTGGAGACTCGTACAGTGCGGGGTTCTTGACCAGGACTTTGAGAAGCAGCAGCAGCAAAGCAGCAAAGCCGAAGCCTACAAGCGGCGAAATTAACAGCACTTTGAAAACACTCGACACCTGCGTCCAGTCCACGCCACTTGTGCCGTTCCTGCCGTTCATCAGCTGGTTCGCCAGGCCGACGCCAATAATCGAACCGATCAGCGTATGCGAACTGGACGCCGGCAGCCCCAGCGCCCACGTGCTCAGGTTCCAGATAATTGCGGCAATCAACAGCGCGAAGACCATCGCGAAGCCTGCGCCCTTGCCGACCTGCAAAATCAGCTCTACCGGCAACAGCGAAACAATGGAAAACGCTACGCCGCCCGACGAGGTGAGCACGCCGATCAGGTTCCACGCCCCTGACCACATTACGGCTATATTCGGATCCAGCGAGTGCGTGTAAATAACCGTGGCCACGGCATTTGCCGTATCGTGGAAGCCGTTGACGAACTCAAAGCCCAGCGCAATCAGCAGCGCCACGCCCAGCAGTATATAGGGCCATGCGCTCTCAATGTGGGTTCCAGACAGGTCGTTCGCCAGGTGGAAGCCGGCATAACCAATCCCCCCCAGCAGTACAGCGCCAAAAACCAATGAGCCAATAAGGCCCGGCGATTTCTTCATTTTCTGGTCGAGAACGCTTCCAGAGGGTGCAGTTCCAGGGGGAAGGGCAACAGAAGAGGCTTCGTTCATACAATTGGCTCCAATGAGACGCGTGGAAGCACGCTATCAAAGCCGATAGGCACTATGTGTAAAAATCACCGCGAAAACTTTATGAATTTTTGATGAATACGATCTGGAGATGTGTCCCCAGAGATGCGTCCCAGAGATGCGTCATAGACGCGCGCGCGTCGATTGCGGCACCGAAGCGGGTGCCCCACCTTCGCGAAGCTAAGGTGGGATAGTTCCGAGGGAATTGGGTCTCCCGATCGCGGCGAAGACCAAGCGGGGTAGTTTCCCCGTTTACGACCAGTCATCGCGCATCTGGTTCATGCGCTCATTGATCGCCTGCTCGAAGTCGGCATGCTTTTTCACATAGATATCGCTGAAGTTCTGATCCTGCCGCAGCAAAATTGCCTGCAGACGAACCAGCTCCAGCAGCGCCAGAAACATAGCAATCAGCGTCCGCTCCGACTTGGCATTCGCCAGGAGCCGCCGCAGCGCTACCGGCTTGTCTTCCGTAATCAGCCGCCGGCGCACGTAATCAATCATCTGGCCCACGGTCACGCTATCTTCTTCTATATCAAGCACCGGACGCTGCTTCAGCCGGTCCAGAATCTCGCGGAAGACGCGGACCAGGTCGACCGTGTCCGCGGCGATCTCCTGCTCGGTGCCCTCGTCATTGCGGAATTGCTTGAGCGACGGATTCGACCACGTCGATTCTTCGATGATCTGCTTCTGGGCGAGCATCTGCGCGGCATTCTTGAAGCGTTCGTGCTCCAGCAAGCGCTCCACCAGCTCGCGCCGCGGATCGTCTACGTCGCCCTCAACCGTCTCAATCGGCGAGCGGGGCAGCAGCATCTTGCTCTTGATGTGAATCAGCAGCGACGCCGTATAGATGAACTCGCCCGCCGTGTCCACGTCGGTTGCCTTCAGTTGCTCGACATAGGCCAGAAACTGCGCCGTGATTTTGGCGATAGGAATGTCGTAAATATCGATGTCCTGCTTGCGAATCAGGTCCAGCAGCAGGTCCATCGGCCCGTCGTAGACCTTTCCAACAGTCACCGAGAAGGGAAACGCGCTGTCTTCCTTCTTGTCTTTGTCCTTCTTGTCTTTGCCGCCCGCATCAGGGGCTTTTTTAGCAGTCGAAGATGCCGGTGGAGTCGAGGCTGCCGCGGCGCCAGGAGTCTCGACACCAGGGTGCCCCATGTCTTGTGAAACAAGATGTGGGACCTTCGCAGGATTTTCCTCACCCGATATGCCGGAGGACTCCTCCGGCATATCGGGCTTCAACTCATCCATCATTGCGCCACACCCACCAAAGTTTCCGACAGTCCCATCGCCGCCCGCACTTCCTGCATCGTCTGCTCGGCACGAGCCGTGGCCTGCCTCGACCCGGCATCCAGAATCTCCTGTACTAATGACAAATCCTGCTCATAGCGGGCACGCCGCTCCTGAATCGGAGCCAGCTCCTTGACCACCGCATCCGCCACCCAGCCTTTGCATTCAATGCAGCCAATCGACGCCGATTTGCAC